>Ga0316188_10000415_pt1 | contig 18142 bp, 13 predicted proteins | sample Phiworburrow1_MG_FD_204933 | JGI IMG/M metagenome (GOLD analysis project Ga0316188, IMG submission 204933) | Coastal sediment microbial communities from Maine, United States - Phippsburg worm burrow 1 | ecosystem: Environmental > Aquatic > Marine > Coastal > Sediment | place: USA: Maine... | reverse complement strand
ATGAGCGGCTGCACCCGATTGACAACCTGGAGCAACAGGAAGTCCGCTATCTCTGCAGCACCACCACGGCCCGTGGCTGCCACCCGACCGGCAAGCGCTTCACCTCGTTGGTGCAACAAGCCCAGGAATTCGTTGGTAAATGCATCAAGAACCGCAGATGCCCGAATATTTGAGACAGTGGGAATAAAGGTGTCTTGCAGCAGAACCTGCTTGTCTACCTTGGCCTCGACCACGTGGGCTACCGGGATTCTCGAATATTCGCTTTGATCATCGGATTCCAGCATCAGCCGTGTTTTCAGGCTGCCTATCTGCATGGGCGAGCTTCCCGCAGACCGACTGGTCACGTCACGGACCTCCAGTTCCCGACAATCATAGCGGGCCAGGACGTCTTCGGATCCTGACAGGTCTATCTCCTGGGACTCCGGCTGCTGCACCGGCAGGCATAGATAAACAATGCGATCCCTGGTCTTGTCGTCGATATCAATGGGCGCGGGAAGCTCATCGTCATCCGGCATGCTGAAAGGCGTGCCATCAGGAAACACCCCTTTCGCCGAACTGATGGCCACCTTGCCCAGCTTCAGCAGGTCGCGATCCAGCTTGAGCTCCGAAAAACCCCATCCGTGGGCTCGAAGTGCGCCACTTCGTATATTGAACAAGCGCTCCAGGTAGCGATCGTGCTGCTGAAAATGCTGCGGCCTGAGGAAAAGACCCTCGGACCAGACGACCTTGCTTCTATAAGACATTATGTAGACCTCAAGCGACAGATTTTAGTCATCGACCGTAACACCAATGGCGAGACTTTCTGCTTTGATACTGATCCCGTCCCCCTTGAAAAAGTCGAGAAGACCCTTCTCGGGCATTGCCAGCAGGGTCTTCCACTGCGCCTGGTTGATATCCCTGTAGGCTGCGATTACCCCTATGTAACGAGTCTGCGGATCGAACTTGCCTTCGTACGGCCGAATATCGCCAGGCGCCAGCATAATATCCTCGACCGCAAGCAAATCCGCGCCAAGCGTTGCCTGGGCTTCATCGAACAAGGGGAAAAAATCGGCAAGTTCAAACTTGTCTTTCGACTTTAACTGAAAAACCTTGATCACCAGCGGCGACGGCCTGCCCTCGCTGTCGGGGTTTACATTCTGGACCGCCTGCACAGTGCCCTTTAATACCACATCTTCAGGCGGCTTGCTGGCACAAGCAAAAAGCATGGTCAGCGTCGAAATCATTACCAGCGCCCCAAGAGCGCGTTTTCTGCTCGCCATCATTGATCTCCTGATCAGTACGCTACTTTCTTGTAGTTATCTTGTGCATCTGCTCTTCATAGGCCGACGCGAATTCTTCTCCGAACAGCTTCCGGAAGTTGTCATCTGAATCCCGGGTAATGCGGTTGAACATCTCCTTGTACAGGTCCCAATAGCGCACTTTGTTGAAGGGTTTGAACCCCCCGCGCTTGGGTCCACCCTCGAAGTATTCCTCCAGCACTTCGGGGGAAAACTGGTTCAGCATATGTTCGAATGCCGCCCGCATGCCAGCGATCATGGCCAACTGGTGCGCCTTGATGTCCTTGAAGCCCTCCTCGAACGCCTCCGTTGGCCTCAGGTAACCGGGCTTTTGACTCTTGAACAGGTGATCCATCGCTTCATCGACATTGGGCGAAAACTTCAGCGGATTATTCTCTACCGGCTTGATGGTGGTCAGCGTCAGTCTGAACTGGCTCTTCACGTCCGCACGCGACTTCAGAATGTCCATCATGCCTTGCACGATAACGGGCATTAGGTTATCCGGCAGCCCCTGGGGCGACGACATGCCTGACCCAAAGGCCGCACCGGGTCCCATGCCGGAATCCTCGGGGATCTGGGGCATCATGCCGGTTTGCCCCGGGTTCTGCGGCATCATTCCGGTGCCTGCCAAGCCCTGGGCCGGCGCCGGTTGAGCCTTGAGTCCACCGCCTTGCGCAGAGCCACCACCGCCGAAATCGGTTAGATCCCAATCATCCGGAATGCCGCCCGAATCACCGGCCCCGCCACCCGGGATGCCAGGTGGGCTGAAATGATCGGTCATGGCCGAGGAATGATTGGAAAATGCGGCAGGAGCCTTGGGTGCCGCCGCAGGCGGTGCATCACCCAGCAGATCCAGCGGGTCTATGGCGCCTATGGTCGCCCCACCGTCGAATCCGCCCGTTGTTGTGGAATACTCATTATGACTGGTCGGGGAGGTGCGCATAGGGTCCATGGGAGCACTGCTGTACTGGGGAGCAGGCACGTCGCCACTGTCCTCTTCCACGATGTTTACATAGACCTCGTAGTCCCCGATCTGGAGTCGGTCGCCGCTATTGAGGACCACCGGTTCGTTGCGCGAGCCTATGGAATCCGGCTGGCCGTTAATAAAGGTGCCATTGGTGCTCACGTCCTCCAGCGAAAACATACCCGCCATATAACGAATAATCACATGACGGCCGGACAAAAAGCGCTCCGGATCTGGAAGCACCCAGTCATTGCCTGCGGCCCGGCCGATGGTTCCACCGGCCTCGGCAAACACCTTGCTTGCGTTGGGACCCATCGACGCGGCCTTGGGGCCTGAAACTTGTAACGCCAGATACATATTCGTGAATTCCGCCTGGATCCCTTATCCGCCAATTAACACTGTAGGACATCCAACCACAATGGTCCCGCCATGGCCGCACATGTCACCCATACGTGCAGCCGGCATATTTGAAATCATCACCGTCATTGAACCCATGGCTATCGTATCCGGGGGACCCACACATACCGCCATATCCCCCACGCGGGCCGCCGGCATATTGGCAATAAGCACCGGTATACCGCCCGGGGGTAAAATCGGCCCCCCCACATGAGGTATCGGTGGCACCGCTGGCGTCACCATGGGACAAACATGCATGTCACCTACACGCGCTGCTGGCTTCATCGACTATATCTCCTTGGCCCCATGAAAATCCTATGAACCGGGAATTGCAACCATGGCCAGGCCACGATTGATCATTTCCTTGCCCAGTTCGGCGGACGTCTCCGGGTCTTTCATCGCAAGACCCATCAGACTCGCAGCCACTGCCACCGCAGTCAAGTGATCCGCAGGGGGCACCACCGGCAGGCCTTCCGGCGCCAGGCTGCCACCGCTGAAACCAACAGCCGCCGCCAACCATGCCCAGGGGCCCTCGTACTCCGCGGTCTCGGCCGCTTCTGCCGCGGCCCTGCGAATTTTCTCGTCGGGTCCCTTCAGCCAGCGCCTGACCAACTCGGCACATTGCTTGTCCTCGGGAGCAAGTGCGGTGGTCAAGGACTGGTCGACACATTGGGTCGCCCAGATGAGAGCATATTGCTTGGGCAGCGTGCGTGCCAACAGCAAGAACGCGTCGTGGAACAGTTTCTGGTCACACAAGACCGCAAGGTAAGCAAAGGCATTGGGTGAATCCGGCAACAAGGCTGTCGCCTCATCCGACAACTTCAGGTCGAAAACCAGTTCACCGGGCTTGCGCCGGGAATCCTTGATTAAATCCATTGTAGACATAGGTTCTCCGCTGCTCTCTAACCGATCATCGTCATGCCGCCCTTGAGCTTGGCCATGGCGCCGCCTGACAGATCCAGCATCACACCGCCCTCAAGCTTGGCGTTCAGACCAGCGGATAGATCGAGGTTCATTCCGCCCTCAAGCTTGGCGTTCATACCAGCGGATAAATTGAGGTTCATGCCGGCCTTAAGCTCTGCATCAGTATCCGAAGATATCGCCACCTTCATGCCTTTCATAACAACATTTGAACTTCCCTCAATATTAATCTTCACCCCTTTCAAAACAATGTTGCCATTACTTTTCATCGTCAAACTGGCCTGGCCAACCGTGATCTTTAATTCATCGCCAGCGACAATATTTATCTTTTTCTTGACATCAATCTTCTGACTACCCTTCTCGACCTTCAGTGAATCATCGCCTTCCTCCAGGGTGGCGGTGCGGTCGTTGTAAATCGTTATGGTTTGATTTCCAACTCCGTCGTAACCATGTTTTCCATCCTTGGCATCCTTGCTCTTGTTTCCGACTACCAGCGTGTCGTTGTTCTCTACCAGTCGTTTGAAATCACGCTCCGCATGCAGGAATATTTCCTCACTGCCCTTCTTGTCTTCGAAGCGCAGTTCGTTGAAGGTCTGGGCATCGCCCTTGGGGGTACTGCGTGTCCGAAGACCACTTTGGGTCTGATTCTTGGGCAAATCAAACGGGACCATATTGTCCTTGTTGTATACGCTGCCGGTGATAATCGGCTGATCCGGGTCGCCTTCCAGAAAGTCGACAATCACCTCCTGCCCGTGTCGCGGCAGGGAAAAAGCCCCCCAGGTGCCGCCGGCCCAGGCCTGCGCGACCCGCACAAAACAGGAACTGTCCTGGTCTTTCTTGCCCACCCGGTCCCAGTGAAACTGGACCTTTACCCGACCGTATTCGTCGGTCGAAATTTCCTGGTCCTTGGGCCCAACCACCACTGCGGTTTGCGGGCCACGTACCACGGACTTGGGTGTGATTCGGGCGGGCCGAAAGTGAGTCTTGCTGTCTATGGCCGTGAAGCTGCAATCGAAGGAGGCTTCTGCTTTCCCCCCTCCAACCGACTCCACTGCATTGTTCTGGATTTCGTACTGGACATCGACGAGTAGGTAGTCACCGTCCTGATCTTTCCCGGGGTGCTCGTCCAGCTTGAACTTGTAGCCACTGGCCAGTTCACGGGCATTTCCATCACCCCTGGCCACGGCGTAGTCGGCCATTTGCTCTTCAATCCTGACGGTTGCCAGCGAATTCCCATCGGCCACCTTGACGTAGAGCTGACCGTACTCATAACGCTCCTTGCCCGACTGACCGTGCTTGCTCAACTCACCTTTCCGGTCCTCGGCCTTCCGCTCCGCTTTGAGCTTGCCCTTGGGGTTGGTGAAATCGTAACTTTCGAGAGTGAATTTCTGCGTCTGCACCTTACGGGACCATGCCCACCGGGATATGTGGTCCAAATCAGTTCCTGCTGACTGTGTCGGTCTGAACGGAATCTCGTCATGTACCAACTTATGCGCCGAGGGCGAATCCGCGAGTATCAACTCGTGCTTGCCATCTGTATGAGCGAAGTAGTAATAGATTCCTTCCTCTTCCATCAGGCGGCTGACGAAGTCGAAGCTGGACTCACCGTACTGGACGCAATAGTCGCGTTTCTTGAAGGTACCTATGGTGTCGACCTTGAAATCAGAGAATTTATTGTCCTGGAAAACCTTCTTGATAATCTCCACCGCATCCAGATTCTGAAATACCTTGTTGTCCGAAGAACGGGTCAGGAACCACAACCATGGCCTCAGCGTCACCGTGTATTGACTGAAATCCGTACCTCGGCCCAGGGACGAAATTTCACTGACCAGACCATTGAAATAGCGCTTGCCCTTGGCCAGCTCCAGCTCGGCTGTGATCGGGTTACCCAGCAGTTTCAGCGGATCGACATCGTCACTTTCTGTCAACAGTTCGAGGTCGTACCGGAACGGTCTGCCAAGCTGTTCCTTGCCCACCATACTCTGCATATGGAATTCGACTTTGGACAGCGGCGTAGTAATCAGAACGAATGCGTCCTTCCTAACGCCCATAACGAGCTCTCCTTTCGCAGCTAATGAGATTTCAAACTGCGATTATTATTATTTAATTTCGACATGGTCATCTTCGAAATTCGGTGACTAGCATTCCGTGCCGGCCAAATGGTCTTTAGCCTTCCCGGCACTTCTTTAGTCGACTGGTTTGCCACTCTCGTGTCTGGTCAGAGTTTCCGGCAACCGATCAAAGGGGTCTTGCATCCACCCCTCCGGATTATTCCCTAACCCACTTCAGACAGGCTTCCTCGCTGGAAGTATAAAGGTAGTAACCGTGCCAGGGACCTTCCTCATCAATGATGACGGCTTGCATTCCCTCGTATTTCTTGTCCGCCAGGCTCTTGAACGCAGCTTCCTGAATGCGATTCTCACGCACAAAGGTCTTCCAGCGCTCTTTTTCCTTGGGCTCGACCCTTTTACCATTGTCAGCTGCCGAACGAAGCGCCGCGGTAAATTCGAAATAATTTTGTTCGACGATTCGAACCTGGCTCATATAGTCCTGCCTTTGTCGGTCCAGACCCCCTGGTCCAGCCGCCGACGCCTGGGATTCTATTCATGGCGCTGGGTCCAACCCTGCGCCAATTGGGACGAAACCACCGCTATCAGCTACACTGCCTTTTGGCAGCACCAACCGGCCAATGCTCCGCCATCGCCAATGAGTGTACCGTTCAGCTCCAGATAACTCCAGTAAACTCAGGTTACTAGCCCATGAATATACAATTTACTGTCGATCACGGGAACCCCTCCGAAAAACAGCTTGGGGAAGGTCTGAAAAATATCCTTTTGGTAGGAAATTTCTCAGGCCGCAAGCCCGTGCAGGAGCAAAATGACAAGCAAGGGCCGGTTCTTAACATATTGCAGGTTGACGTCCTGGAGCCGGAAAAGGCGATGTCCCGCCTGAATCCCGTATCCCTGATCGGTATCGGGGCCGAGCAGATCGAACTAGTGTTTACCAGCATGGATGACTTTCATCCAGACGCCATTTACCGCAGCCAGCCCTCCTTTGTCGTGATGCAGGAACTGAAACAGGCGCTTGGAGATCCCGCAAGGGCGGAGCGGGCATCACAAGTCTGCCGCCAGTTACTCGGGCATGCCCCAGTGAGCCAACCGGACCCAGTGGATCAACCCCCGACTCAGCCGGAAAAAACGACCCGGGAGACTTCCGGCGATATGTTTTCCCGCCTTCTGGGTCAGGCGCCCGGCGCCTCCACTCCCGTCAAAGCCGCCACCCAGAGACTACTGGAACAAGCGGTGGGAACCGACCTGGCACCAGAAAACTCCCGGGATCACGAACTTCTGCGAGATGACATCAATAAATGGTGCGAAGCAGCGATGCGGGAACTATTGCGATCTCCGGAATTTCGCGAACTCGAGGCCAATTGGCGTTCACTGCAGTTGCTTGGTGAGCATGTTGAATTCGACGAAGATACCGCCCTTTGGCTGGTGGATGTGGGCCCCACCAGGCCATCCGCATGGGGCCCCGGTCTGGGCCAGGTGATAACCCGGAAATTGGCTGGCGAGCAGGTCGACTTGATCATTGCTTTGCACGAATTCTCGGACTCTTCCGATTCCATGACCGACCTGCATGCCCTGATGACGACAGCCGGAACACTTTCGGCTCCGGTACTTGCGGCCGCAAATCCGGTATTGGCGGGTCTGCCGGGTATGCCAGAGAGCCGCAATCCACCGCTCGCAATCGACGCAAATGATATTGCAGGCGCCTCGTCCCCTGACTGGCAGGCGCTCAGACGGCAGCCAGGTGCGGCCCGTGTGGGTCTCGGTTTCCCAAGGGTGCTTTTGCGGCAACCCTACGGGCAACGCTCAGATGCAGTGGATACATTTGATTTCGAAGAACTGGAGGCAGACCCGGATCACGAATCGTTTGTATGGGGGAACCCGGCCATTGCGCTGGCCGTCATCTGGCTGGCGCAGCAGGCAAACCCGCGAAGGGGCCTGCAGTTGAACGATTTGCCGATGGTAACCTACGACGACGGTAGCGGTCAGGCGATCAAGCCGCCTTCAGAGCTGTATATCAGCGATTCGGCAGCAGAAAAACTAATCAGCCTGGGGCTCATGCCACTGGTCGGAAAACGCGGTCACACGGGAGTCAGTCTGCCCCGGCTTCAATCTATCGCCAATCCGGCCACGGTCCTGAAAGGTTAGGGGATTCTCGGACGCGTTTCGGGCCCGGTAGATCGCCACGAAAAAGACCTGATTACAGGCGGGCTAGGCGCAAGTGATCCGGCCGGCCAGGATAGATAAACGGGAGCCCAAGGCTCTTTGTTTGCACAATCCACAAGCCGCGCAATACCCAGCCTACTGGTAACCCTCCTGGAGCAGGTCTCGTTCCAGCTTCTGGGCGTCCCGTATGCGCTTGTCTATCTGCTGTACTACCAGTGAGCGCACGGTGTTCTGGAATTGCTGCACCATTTGCCAGGCAGCACCCGAGTCCAGACCCTGCCACTTCCCGACCCAGGTATCCAGTTCCCATAGTTGCTGCCAGAGTCCCAGTATCGGCGGTGAGATAGCCCAGTAAAGACCACACAGGGAGTCGCCCATCGTTCCCGCCGCCAGTTTGTCCATGCGCTCGGCTACATGAGTGTGGGTCATACCCACGCAGATAGACACCAATGGCCATGTCTGGCGCGCCAAGTCTTCAATTACCTGGTTTACGTCATTCTGCATGGCTGACAGCACCTCTGCGACGCCCTCAGTCCCGTCAGGCGCCTTCGCCTTTAGCAACGACGCACCCAGGCTCTGCTCCGCGTGCAACGCCTGTTCATCGAAGTGTGCCAGGAATGCCGGCCTTACCCGGTGCAGCAGATAGAGCCTCTCTTTCAGCAAGTCGCCCGCATTGGGAGGAATGCTGATCATCAGCCCAAGCGGAAGCACACCTCGTACGACCAGCTGGCCTCGTAGCGGCAGGTTCGCCTCGATATCGGCAATTGCCCTCCATGACGACAAGCGGTATTCGCTGACCAGCGACTCCAGGGTATCCCCCGCTTTGGCCACATGCCTGGATAAAAAAGTAATGCTCATTGATGCACCATTAGCGTTTGCGCGCCACGACTATCAGCCCTTCTACCGGCTGCTGCATTTCCCTGCGCAGCACGGCGCCCTGCAAAACTTCGGTGTCGAAACCTGCGCTGGCAAGACACTGCTGCACGTAGTCCCTGTGGTGGCAGTACCGGCCGCTGTAATTGAGGTAAAAGTCGCCACCTAACTCTTTTTCCATGTGCTCAAGAGAAAATCCGATACGGCCCCCTGGTTTGAGTGCGCCCGCCGCTACTTTCAAGGCATTGTCCAGCGCGCCGAAATACACCAGCGTGTCGGCGGATATAATCAGGTCAAAAACTGATTCCCTGGCTTCCATGAATCCTACGAGTTCCCCGACCAGCAACTCGTCATAAAGATTCCTTTGCTCCGCCAACTCAACCATTTTTGGTGACAGGTCAACACCGACCAGGCTGCTACTCACGGGTCGAAGCAGTGGCCCTGCCAGACCCGTGCCACATCCCGCATCAAGCACCACGAGATTCTCAGCCTGTGCTCCTAACTGCTTGCTCACCAACTCCATGATCTTCTCTGGCGCGCAATAGTCCAGGCGAGCGAGCGTATTGTCAAAATCGCCAGCAAACCGGTCAAATTCTTCCCGAATGTAGTCATCCGAAGCCCTCGCAGGCGCAACATCCTGTTTCCCGAAGGCCAGGAGATGATCGGGTGCCGGATCGTCGGGCACATTCTCACGCCACTGCTCCAGAATTCCTACGGCCTGAGCATGCCTGTCAGTCGCCCTGTATATTATGGACAGACATCGGTAGGCCTCGGAAAATTGCGGCTTCAGTTTGATCGATTTCAGAAAGCGCTCCTCCGCCTTGATAAAACCGGACAAGGCAAACAGCGCCACGCCGCTGTTGTAAAGGGCATCCGCGAAGTCCGGAACCTGCATCAAGGCGGCATCAAAACATCGGAGCGCAGTCTCCATATCATCCTTGTGCATCAATACCGATCCAAGGTTATTCAGCGCATCTGCATTTTCCGGATCTATACCGAGCGCCCGGTGATAACTGACCTCAGCCTCGTCCCATAGCCCGGCGGCCTGTTGCACGTTGCCCATGGACACATAACTCATAGCGTCATCAGGCGCCAGTTCGACTGCCTTGAGACAAACCAGCAAGGCCTCCTCGTAATGCCCCAACTGTTGCAAGGCATGACCAAGATCTCTGTGCAAAACCGGGTCCCCTTGGCCAAAATCGATTGCGTGTCGCAGGTGCCGGACAGCCTCTTCGTAGCGACCAAGTTTCCCAAGTAATCGGCCGAGATTTACCAGCGCTTCAGGATGACCGGGCCTGCTTTCAAGCGATCTTTCAAACAGCTTCACCGCTTCCGATGCGCGTCCCTGTCCGGTCAGCAACGAGGCAAGACTGTTGCAGCCGTCAGCATGGCTACCATCTATTTCGAGAAGACGACGAAAACTGGTCTCAGCCCTGGCCACCTGTTGCGTGGCCAGATAGACGTTGCCAAGGTTCAGCAGCGCGGCTGGAAAATCGGGATCAATTGCCAGGGCGGCACAAAACGATTCTATAGCCTCCTGGCTGTTGCCGATTTCCTTGAGGATCAAGCCCAGGTTGGACCGGTAGTCGCGATTGCCCGGTCTCAGTGTTATGGCAGCCCGAACGAATGGCTCGGCTTCTCTCGCCTGGTCTAGCTGATAATGCGTCATTCCACACAGGTGCAAGGCATCGGCATGATCCGGACAGCTCGCAATAACCTCCAGATACGCTTCCCTGGCGGCCACCAGTTCACCTTTTTGATGGCGCGCCACGGCCTCGCCGAATATTGCCTGCGGTTCAGTCAACGGGTTCAAGCCCTGATCACCGCTTTTGCGCTGAAAACAGCAATCCGCTGACCGGCTTGCCACCCTCGTTTCGCAGCACCACATCCTCTGCGGACTCGACGGTTAGTCCCGCAGTCGTCAACAGGTTCTCGAGGTGTTCCCTGGTGTGGCTATAGCGTCCATGTGGGCGCAACCAATAGCCGGACGAATGATCGTCCTGGACATGTTGTTCAACGGTGAAAAACAACCAGCCGCCGGGACTCAAGGCTTCATTGCTGGCTAAAAATGCCGGGCTCAAATCACCAAAATACACAAAGGTATCAACGCAGGTCACCACATCAAATTTGCCCGGATTGGCTTGCATGTATGCGGTCAACTCCGCTTCTTCAAGCACATCATAGACATCCCTCTTGCGTGCCTTTTCCAGCATTCCTGGCGACAGGTCCACACCCGTCAGGCTCCTCGCCAGGGGTTTCAGCAAGGGCCCACACAGCCCGGTACCACAGCCGATATCAAGGATATTGTACTGACTCCCGGAACCGGACAGGACCTGTATGGTCCGTGCTGCCACCAGTTCGGGCGCTTTGTAATTTAGTCGGGTCAGCACTTCATCGAAACTTTTTGAAAAAGAATCAAATGCCTGGCGGACATAGCTATTCGAGGCGCGCGCGGGAATGTTCTCTCCGCTGTAAGCCGCCAGGAGATGTCGCGCGACGGCATCGTCGGGACGCCTGATAAGCCAGTTCTCAAGAGTCCGAACGGCCTGCTTCTTACGGCCAAGTTCGAATTGAAGTTTGGCTATTGCCTTTGGCGCCTCCTGGTGCAATGGAGCAAGCTCCGCCGATTTGCCGTAGGCTGCCAGGGCTTCATCAATCCGGTTTAGATCCCGGTAAACATTACCAAGATTATGATACGCATCCGGATGTTCTGGATTCAGCTCCACTGCCTTGAGAAGTTTTTCCAGAGCGGCTTCCGGTTTTTTCAAGTCCCTCTGGATAATGCCCAGGTTGACCCAGGTATCGGCATAGTCGGAGGCCATTTCCAACACCTTGCTATAGGCGGCCTCGGCCTCCTCCAGTCGCCCCATTTCCTTGTATATATTGCCCAGGTTGTTCAGAGCGCCCGGCTGGTTTGGCTGCAGCTCCAGTGAGCGCAAGATATACTCGAGACCCTCCTCGCTATTGCCGCCTTGATGCTTTACCACTCCTATGTAATGGATCGCATCCGGATGATCCGGCACAGTTCGCAAAACGTCCCTGTAAATACTTTCAGCTTCACTGAGCATGCCGCGCTTGTGTACCTGGATCGCCATCAGCAAGGCATCTTCAATGCTGATCTTTTTGATCTTTGTCATTTTGGAAATGTCAGTTTTTACCATCATTGTTCCTGAAATGAAGCTGCTGAAGCCCCGTTGGATTTGGGATTAAGCGGTACCGCCAGTAATCAATCACACGACAAGTAACGCCCATCATACAAAGAGTGAGCCCATCCTGCGGCTGGCTTACCCGTGCCCCATCGGCAAGTGCCCGGAGTGTAGTTGATTGATCGCTGCCTTGAGAGAAACCAGCGGGTACACAGTTTCCCATCAAAAAAGACCAGTTGCTCATAACCCGGCAAGAAGCCAGCACATCGTCCAGGCACCACCGGTCAGTCACGCACCGGATCTGCCGCAGTCGTGGCCCGCTTTCCAATTCGGCCGCAAGCACCCAGCACAGATCAACGCTGGTCCGCGAGCGCTTGCCGGTAGCCAACCCGATAGGCCTCATTCAACATCAGCGCATAGTGGGCAGCGCTTGACGCGTCAGCACATCGCATGATCCGCCGCCCCTCCGGAGCGTGCACTTCGAAGCCCCCTTCTGCCTCGACCACCTTGTAAGCGGATTTGACCTCGTCATCGTTCATATAGCCATTAAAACAGTTGCGTCAGGACCCGGGGTTGCTCGTGCCTGATCAAATAGACCCCGTGGTCAACAGCGTATTTTCCAGACGGCCGTGACCGGCACTGGATATTCTGGCCGTGACTGCAACCCGCATCCCCGTCGAGCTGACGACCTCAATCAAAATCGTAAGCAAACTCCGACGCTTTGACACCTACATGCACCTTGGAGACCGGCCTGCCTTCCATCATCCGTGTGAGCAGTTCGGCACTGATACTTGGAAGGACTGTATTTGTTAGTATCGCGTCGATCATACGACCGCCGCTGTCAACGTCAGTACAACGCGCCGCAATCAATTTAATCACATCATCGTCGTAGGTAAACGGTACGCCGTGGTGCTGCGTCACCCGCTTCGAAATCTTGCGTAACTGAATCTGTGAAATCGCGGTAATCATTTCGTCGTTCAGCGGGAAGTAGGGGATCGTGACCAGGCGTCCCAGCAAGGCCGGGGGGAATATCTTGAGCAGGGGCTCTCTCAAGGCCTTGTTTATTCCCTCGGGTGACGGCATCAACTCGGGATCTTTGCACAGACCCATGATGAGATCGGTACCGGCATTTGTGGTCAGCAATATCAGCGTGTTCTTGAAATCTATGACCCGGCCTTCACCGTCTTCCATCCAGCCCTTGTCAAACACCTGGAAAAATATTTCATGCACGTCCGGGTGGGCTTTCTCCACCTCATCCAGGAGCACGACACTATAGGGGCGCCGGCGAACCGCTTCCGTCAGCACGCCGCCCTCACCATAGCCCACATAACCTGGAGGGGAACCTTTCAGTGTGGAGACAGTATGCGCTTCCTGGTATTCACTCATGTTGATGGTGATAATGTTTTGTTCGCCGCCGTACAGAACTTCCGCCAGCGCGATCGCCGTTTCAGTCTTACCGACACCGGAAGTACCGGCCAGCATGAACACACCTATGGGTTTACCCGGATTATCCAGGCTCGCGCGGGAGGTCTGGATTCTTTTTGCTATAACCTCCAGCGCGTGATCCTGCCCAATGATGCGCTTTTTCAGGTGTTCGGTAAGATGCAGAACCGTCTCAATTTCGTCCTTCACCATGCGTCCGACGGGAATGCCGGTCCAGTCACCGACGACCGATGCAACGGCCTGGGCATCCACGGTGGGAAGGATTAGCGGGTTTTCACCCTGCATAACTTTTAGCTCGTCCTGCAGAACATTCAGTCGTGCCAGCAGGGCCTCTCGCTCCGCACCATCCATCACCGCCGGCGGAGCAACTTCCTCGGCGACTTCCTCGACCTGCTTCTCGAGTTTGCTTTCGGTACCCTCGACGACACCGGTCTCACCTCTTAGTTTCGCGCGGATTTCCAGAATCTCATCGACCAGGACTTTTTCACTATCCCAACGGGCATGCAAAGTCTCATGTCGCTCCTGTTCGCCCTTGAGCTTTTCCGTGCAATTTGTCATGCGATCGCCGACATTGATACCCGCGGACTCTTCGTGTTCGATAATCGCTATTTCCCTTTCCAGCGCTTCAATGCGCCGACGGCAATCTTCCACTTCCGCAGGTTCGGCATGTTGACTGATTGCGACGCGTGCGCAGGCGGTGTCAATTAGACTGACGGACTTGTCCGGAAGCTGCCGGGCGGGGATATAGCGGTGGGACAACCTGACCGCCGCCTCCAGTGCCTCATCCAGCAATTGCACCCGATGATGTTTCTCCATGACCGAGGCCATCGAGCGCATCATGAGTATTGCGCGCTCCTCACTGGGTTCCTCAATTTGCACCACCTGAAAGCGACGTGTCAGGGCTGGATCCTTTTCAATGTGCTTTTTATATTCTGCCCAGGTTGTCGCGGCCACGGTCCTCAGGGTGCCTCTTGCCAACGCAGGCTTCAACAAATTAGCCGCGTCTCCGGTGCCAGCCGCACCACCTGCGCCGACCAGTGTGTGAGCCTCATCGATGAACATGATGATGGGCTTTTCCGAGGCCTGGACCTCCTCGATAACCTGCTTCAGCCGATTCTCGAATTCGCCTTTCATGCTGGCGCCTGCCTGCAACAGACCGACATCCAGCGACCTGAGCGTGACGTTTTGCAGCGCCGGTGGCACGTCTCCCTTTGCCAGGCGATGGGCAAAGCCCTCAACTACTGCCGTCTTGCCCACTCCGGCTTCACCTGTAAGTATCGGGTTGTTCTGACGCCGACGCATCAGGATGTCGATCATCTGGCGAATTTCTTCGTCGCGGCCGACAATGGGATCGATTTCACCATTACGGGCACGCTCGGTGAGATCAACCGTAAACTGCGCCAGGGCCTCTTGCTTGCCCATCTGGGCAGGCGACATAGCGCCGCTGGCGGCTCCCGGGCCAACCCCACCGCCCACACTGAATCCGTCATGAGCATGCATCGCGTTTTCGGGCGACTCACCAACAATTTCGTCAAATTGGTCGGTCAGGGTCTCGATCTTGAGCTTCGCAAATTCCTTTGAAATATTCAGCAGTGCATTCTTCAATCCACGTGTCTGCAGGATTCCCACGACAAGGTAACCGGTCCTTACCTGCGCCTCACCGAACATGAGCGTCGACACTACCCAGCCTCGCTCCACGGCTTCCTCAATGTTCGCGGACAGGTCGGAAATGCTGGACGAACCACGTGGCAAGCGCTCAAGTGCATCGGTCAGATCCGCAACCAGTCTTGATGGCTCCACATTAAACTGGCGCGTAATGCGGTGCAGGTCGGAATCCTGCAATTGCAGAATCTGGTGAATCCAGTGAACGAGTTCAACATTGGGGTTGCCCTGCAATTTGCAAAAGACGGTGGCCGCCTCAATCGCCCTGTATCCCACCTGATTCAGTTTTCCAAATAAGGCTGCGCGGCTGATTTCCGCCATGATCTTTCTCCTTGGCTACTTTTTTATCGGAGCCGCACTACACGGCATTCTTTGTCATGTTCAGCGGGCTTAATACGACATCGTCGACAACAGCCCTGTCGGGCTGAGCGCCAATCCAACTGGTCCATCCCAGCTGTCCGGTCTTACCCAGGGTCACGCTAGGTACGTCTGCTCCCACTACCAGCATGCGCAGTTCCCAGTCCAACTCGTCACCCACATAATTTCGAACCGTTGCACAGAGTATCTCCAGTGACCTGCCTCCCGGCAAGAATCTCTTGAAATCAACTCCACTCAAGGGGCCGCAACGTATCTCGAATTTGTGCTGACTGCCCCAAACCTTCTGACCCAAAGTGGCCGTCATACCCAGACAGCCTGTATCCGGTGACCGGCCCAGCATGAGATGAGACTCGAGCGGCAGTTCCATCCACTCGCCAACATATTGCTCCACGTGCATAGGCACGCGAAATATTTCCTCCAGCATCGCCTGCAGACCACCGGCCGGCCGGGTTTGCATAGAAAGCCGTCCGCCCATGTACAGCTTGGCGTGATCTGAAAGGGCGTCGCGGTTTCGGAATGCATCCGGCGCAATACCAAACGTGGAACCCACGTAAGTTGCAAATCGGTCCTGCTCCGGCCTGTCCATGCCGACGGTCGGGCGGGCATCTGCCCAGCCCCGGTAAAACAGGGACATCATCCTGTGATGGAAGATATCAGCGAATGCGCGGAAGGTTGCGTCCTTGGACAGTCGCTCCCTGTCCCTGGCGTACTCAGTCAGGTGTAGTGGCAAGGGACCGTTGGGCCCGAACATCCCGAAAAAATACCCTGACAGGTAGTCAGCCTTACCCTCGGGTCCCGGTTTGAACGTCGCGAGCATCGACGGTGCAAACGCCAACGATGGTTCTTGTCCCAACCTGATTGGCTCACCTGAGGGGCGCAATGACGTGCCCAGCCGATTCATACCCGGGTTCGCGGCCTCGACCAGGCGCATGGCCTGGAAGAAGTTGAACTTGTACGGGGCCGCTTCCAGAGCCCGCGCGAGCTCTACAGTCTCGGGCGTCGCCCGATGCGTGCCGGCCATCTGCTTACCTCACCGCGATCAACAGTCCGCAGTACAGTTTCTGTAAAAGAGTTCATGGATACGTAGCGGGCGAAAAACTCCTCAAGTACGGATCCGAGCAAAAATACACCGGTGCCCTCAAAGGCTCCGTCTTCACATTCAATGGCAATCTGCAAGCCCCTGCCAAACGAAATCGGCCCGGTGGTAGGAAGACGCCGGGTAATGGGCTTGGAAGATATAGACTTGATGCCCTCGATTTGGCGCTGGGTCATGGCATCGTTGGCATCAGCATAAAGAGTCAATAACTCGCGTAACGCCGACGCGCCCTGGCCGTCACTGTCGTCCACGAGAGACATATAGTTCAGCGACAGGTGGCTTATCAGTCGCCAGGCGACGTCACTCTGCGCCAGCGACGGTCGTGGCCGTGTGGGTCCGGCGACACAACGGATAGACAAAACAGGGGCGCCGGACTCCAATGTGAAATCCGTATTACCTTTACCCACCATGATCTGCAACGGCAAATCCCGGTTGGTACATTGAGTATGCATAGCCAGCTGTTTTAGCCCCGATGAGTACGGCGCTTGTTCGGCATCCACCAGTGACAAATAAACTTCACTGCCCACATAGCTGGACCGTGAACTGCCCTGGCGTTGGCGGGACGACAGCATGTGAGGCTCTCTGGTCTGGATAAAATACGCCATCCTCTCGTGGCGGATTCCGACATCCCTGCTGGAATAGAACGGTCGGAATTCAATTTCTTCTTCCGCGCTATTTCCGTGACCTCGTACCTCGGAAACCGAATACACCTCATAGTCAAGCGGACGCGTGCGATCCGGCATAACGTGGAAAGAGGGTTGCCCACGATCTACATGAATGCGGTCGGCTCTCTTGGAAAACAAATTTATCGCCGGCGTGCAATACAGGGCAAAGCAGTCAGAATCGACAGCCGACTCCATGCCGCTCACCTGCTTGTCGAGCAGAATAATAATTTCCAGTTCGGTTCCCGAACATCGCCTGACCGCCTTTTGCAGTCCATGCAACTCTACAAACAGGTAGCGTTCGGGAAACGCGAAATATTCCTGCAGCATCCGGTAGCCATTAAATGACCGTCTTGTATAGGGCAGCAGCGCATTATCATTTGAAAATCCCAGGGAGCGGATATCCGATTTTGGCAGCTTTTCCTTCCAGGGATTCTTGCCGCCCTGGGGGCGAATTACAGCTCCTGTCGAATTGGCAAGCAATTGCTCGTAGATCTTCTTCGGCGCTTCGTCGGCGCCCTTGATGTAAATCGGCAGCCTGTCCAGAGACAGTTCGTCAAAGGCAACGCCCGCAGTGGCTTTAAGCCGCAGGCGGATACCGGCCTTTACGCCCTGCAAATCCGTTACACCAATATTTCCCAGCGCACTGGCGCCCGAGAAATAGCGTGCCTCCGTCAATTCAACAGGCCACAACGTGAGATCATGTGCGGTCGTATAGGTGCAGGCTGTTTGCTCGCCCTTGGCCAGGCTGCTGTTGGCGGTAGATCCCCTGGGAATCTTGAATCCGCTCGCAAGTCCACCCTCACGCAGGTCCGGGTTGAACTGAAGGACCGCCATCGAAGGCGTCGGCGCAAGATAATGGGGATAGATAAGTTCGAAAAGATGCTGGGTAAAAGTCGGAAACTCTGCATCGACCTTCAACTGAACCCTGGCAGCCAGGAAAGCAAAAGCCTCTAGCAGGCGCTCCACATAAGGATCGGCACAGTCGATTCCGTCCATACCCAGGCGACCGGCAACCTTCGGGAATTCCCTGGCGAATTCACCGCCCATTTCCCGCACATGCTGGAGTTCCTGGTTGTAATACTTGAGCAG
>Ga0316188_10000414_pt1 | contig 18145 bp, 15 predicted proteins | sample Phiworburrow1_MG_FD_204933 | JGI IMG/M metagenome (GOLD analysis project Ga0316188, IMG submission 204933) | Coastal sediment microbial communities from Maine, United States - Phippsburg worm burrow 1 | ecosystem: Environmental > Aquatic > Marine > Coastal > Sediment | place: USA: Maine... | reverse complement strand
GCTGACCAGCATCAGCAGCGTGGATTCAGGCAGGTGGAAGTTGGTCACCATCGCATCGACCACCCGGAAGCGCTTGCCCGGCGTGATGAAAAGTCGCGTCTCGCCGGCGTGTGGCTCGAGCTGGCCAGGCTCCGCCGCGCTCTCGAGCGACCGTACCGCCGTCGTACCCACGGCGATCACACGACCGCCGCGCGCGCGCGTCGCCGCGACCGCCTGGCAGGTCGCAGCAGGCACGATGCACCACTCGGAGTGCATGCGGTGCTCCTCGACGTTGTCGGCACGCACGGGCTGGAACGTGCCCGCTCCTACGTGCAGTGTGACGTAAGCGAATTCGGCGCCCGCCTGGCGACAGGCCTGCAGGACCGCATCGTCGAAATGCAGGCCAGCGGTCGGCGCGGCAACAGCGCCGGGCTCACGCGCGTACACGGTCTGGTAACGCTCGCGGTCCCCAGGCTCGGCTTCGCGCGTGATGTAGGGCGGCAACGGCATTTCACCGAGGCGGTCAAAGATCTCATGCGCGTCGCCGCTGAACTCGACGCGCCAGAAGTCCTGGTCGCGATCGACGACTGCAAGCGTGTCACTTGCGCCGATCCTGATCACGGTGCCCGGTCGCGACGGCTTGCTCGCACGCAGCTGCACGATGGCCGTGCGCAAGCCGGTGAGCCGCTCCAGCATGACCTCGACCTTGCCGCCGCTGTCGACCTTGTGCCCATGCAGGCGCGCCGGGATCACGCGCGTGTCGTTGAGGACCAGCAGGTCGCCCTGCCGCAGCAACCCCGGCAGGTCGCGGAAGAGACGATCCGTGAGCGCGCCCGTCGCACCGTCGAGATGGAGCAACCGGCTGCCGCTGCGCTCGGGCGCGGGGTGGCGGGCGATCAGCGCATCGGGCAGGTCGAAATGGAAGTCGGTGCGCCGCATAGGGGCGCGCATGCTAGCAGAGGGACCCGTCGACACGGGCCCCTCCGCGGCCCCTCATCCAGGGACTCTCAGGACGCGATGCCCTGCGACTTCGTATCCGCCGGTGGTGCCGGGGGCGCCGGCACGCTGGGCGAACGCGGGGGCGGACCGGGGCGGAGCCCCGGGTTCATGGGGTCGACGTCCGGCGTCTGGACGTCGAGGGCCAGGCGCTTGCGCTGCCGCAGCACTTCGACCCTGACTTTCTCGCCGGGCTGGTAAGAGCCGAGGATGCGGAAAGCATGTCGCGGATTCTCGGGGGTGCGGCCGCCGATCGTGAGCAGCACGTCGCCCTCCTCGAGGCCGGCGGCGCCTGGCGCAACCGCTGGTGCCTTGACCACGAGCAGTCCCTTGTCGGTGCCGAAGTACTGGCCGAGCTTGGGCGTGATCGGCACCAGTTCGAGCGCACGGAAGCCGCGGCCGCGCGGACTGATCATCTCCTCCCAATCCGGCGGGATCTGCATGCCCTCCAGCATCGGCATGTGCTCACGCAGCATGCGGACCATCGGCGGCTCGGCGGCCACCGTCGTCACGGTCGTCGACAGCTTCTTGCCGTCGCGCAGGTAGTCGACCTTGACCTTCTGGCCCGCCTGGGTGGCCCTCATCTGCTCGACGAGCTGGCGGCCCGCGGCACGGTCGTCGGCCTTCCTGAGCGGCTTGCCATCGATCGCCACGATCACGTCGCCCGATTTCAGGCCGGCGGCGGCGGCCGGACCGGACGGACTCACCCCCATCACTTCGACGCCTTCAGCGAGTTCGGGACCGCCACCAATGTTGATGCCGAGCATCGCGCCACGGGGCGGTCCACCTGGATGCGGCATCGGCATGCCTTCCATGTCGTCGCCGTAGAGCTTGCGCGAGAGGTCGGCGACATCGCGCGCCGCGTCGTCGAGCCGGCCGCGCGCGTCGTCGAGCTGCTTCTGCAACTGTGCCTTGTCCTGCGTCTCGGCCGCTGCGGCCAGCTGCGTCGTCGCCGCAAGCGCGATGGCCGACGCGAGCAACGCGCCGAGCGCGCGCTGCGCCACTGCCCTGGTTGATACGGATTGCATGATCAGGTCCTCGTTGTCACATGTCGATGCGCTGCGCTTCCAGGTAGCGCAACTGCACCAGGGAGCTCATCGCATCGACGCGCTTGCGCCAGAGTTGCTCGGCCGAGCCCGGTTCGGTTTCACCGTCACCGACGGAAATCTGGTGGTCGATCCACTGCACCTGCGACTCGAGCGTGTCGATCGGCACGCTCGTGCCAGCGCGCTCGACGACCGGACGTTCGCCGATCACCGACAGCATCTCGTCGAGCGCCTGCGACTGCGTCTGCAGCTGCGCGACACGATCGAGCGCGAGCGCCTGTTCCGCCGTGAGCGGCGTGAGTTCGACGGCCATCGAGCCCGGGTGCTCGGTCACGACGTCACCAACGCGCCACGCGGCCGTCACGGCAATGACCGCAACCGAGGCCGCCGCTGCCAGCTGCAGCCCCAGCCTGCGCCGCGCGTGCGTCGTCTTCCTGGCGGCAAGGCGTGACTGCACGTCGGCCCAGCCGTCGCTGCGCGGCGCGGCCGCAGGCAAGGATCGGAGTTCGTCGATCAGGCTCATGGTGTGCTCGATACGGGAAGACACGGCGTCCCGTCTGCTTCGACGTGCAGCAGGTGCCGCAGGCGCTGGTGCGCGCGGGCGAGCTGCGACTTGGAAAAACTGGCCGTCGCGCCGAACAGCGCGCCGATCTCGGCATGGGTGTAGCCCTCGACGTCGTGCAGCCACACCACGGCCCGCGCACTGTCGCCGAGTCGGGCCAACGCCCGCTCCAGGTCGATCGCATCGGCTCGATCCGCGCTTGCGGCACCCGGCTGGCGCTCTGCCTGCCAGTCCTGGTGCAACTCGTCGAGCGAACCGGCGGCACCGGCCAGCCAGCGCCGCCCACGATGCCAGGGCGAACGCAGTTGCATGAGGCAGCGCGAGACGGCAATGCCGCGGACCCAGCCCGCGAACGAGCCGCGCCCTTCGTATTGATGCAGGCGGGTGATGACGTCGACGAAGACATCCTGGGCCACGTCCTCCGCCGCGCAGCGCGGCGTCACCATGCGACGAGCCAGGGTACGGACCGGGACTTCGTAGGCGCGGTAGATCGCGGCGAGCGCGGCTTCGTCGCCAGCGCGAGCGAGTTCGATGCTGGCGGGGTCGAGGGCAGAGTCGAGAAATGCGGACATGCGACAGGTTAGATGCGCGACCGCGGCAAAAGGTCGCAAGCCGGCGCCGCGGCGCCCGGTCCAGGCGTCAGCCCGAGTTCGGATGCTGCTGCGTCGAAGAGACCACCCTGCCTGGCGGGCTGTCGCACTGGAAGTACGGCGACTCGGCAAGCCATTTGCGGTCCGGGTAATAGGCGAACAACAGTGCGCCGCCCTTCAACGTGTCGATGACGGTGCGGGCGATCTCGGGACGCAATGCGGGGCAACCCCAGCTGCGGCCGAGCCGGCCGAGCCGCTCGGCGATCGCTTCGCTGACGTAGGGCGCCCCGTGCATGACGATCGCGCGCGCGAGGGCGTTGTCGTTGAAACCTGGATCGAGGCCTGACAGCCGCAGCGAGTAGCCGTTGCTGCCGTAGTATGGCTGCAGCGTCTTGAAGAGCCCGATGCTCGACATGTGGCTGCCTTCCGCGTTGGAGAAGCGTTCCGCTTTCGCGTCGCCGGTGTTGCGGCCATGCGCGACGAGTTCCTGGAACATCAGCCGGCCGCGTTCGAGGTCGAAGACCCAGAGCCGAGGCCGCGTGGAGGGCAATGAGTAATCGATGACGGCAAGGTGATGGAAGCCGTCGAGCACGCCCTGCTTGCGCGCGCATTCAGCAGCGCGAGCCGCGAGGGCGAGCACCTTGGGGTTGGCTGACGGCGCCTCGGCGGCCAGCCTGTCGGCCAGGGCTGGTTGCGCCGCGAAAGCGCCCGAGCCCACAAGGGTGGTCGCCAGCAACACCAGCAGGGCGGCCAGGCCGCGGGAAAGGCTGCGTCGCATGTTTCGGTCGGTCTCCTGGGAAGGGAACGGCCGCCCAAGGGCGACGCGAGCCATAGGACCGCCGACAGTTTACCGAGTTCCCTGCGAGCGGCACGGAAGTTGTGGCCTGTCAGCCCAGAAACGGTTCTAACCGAATGATTAACAAAGTGTTTCCAACGAGCGAGTCCTATCGGGTAAGCTGCGCGCCCCGTGCCGGGATGGCGGAACTGGTAGACGCACCGGACTCAAAATCCGGCGAGCTAATCACTCGTGAGGGTTCGATTCCCTCTCCCGGCACCACCCAACCCCTGACCCCTGACCCCTTCCCCATGAAGTTCTGCTCCGCCTGCGGCAACCCAGTCTCGCTCCGCACGCCAGACGGCGACCACCTCGCCCGTTACGTATGCGAGTCCTGCGGCGCTGTCCATTACCAGAACCCCAAGCTGATCGTCGGCTGCGTGCCCGAGCACGAGGGCCGCATCCTGCTGTGCCGGCGCGCGATCGAGCCGCGGCTCGGCTTCTGGACGATCCCGGCCGGATTCATGGAAAACGGCGAGACGACGCAGGAAGGCGCGCGACGCGAATCGTTCGAAGAGGCGCAGGCGCAGGTGGAAGTCGGTTCACTGCTGGCGGTAGTGCACGTGCTGCACGCGGACCAGGTGCACGTGATGTTCCGCGCGAAACTACCCGAAGCGCAGTTCGGCCCGAGCCCGGAGAGCCTCGAAGTAGGTCTCTACAGCGAAGAAGAGATCCCGTGGCAGGACATTGCCTTCCGCAGCGTGGACTTCGCCCTGCGGCGCTATTTCGATGACCGTCGGCGAGGTGTCGAAGGGCACCACTTCACCGCGCTCGATTACCGCAAGAGTGGCGGCGTTAGGTAGGATCCGTTTTGCGCTGCGGCGAGGCTTTGGCAGAATACCCCGCCCGTCAGCCCGCGCCGCCGCGTGCTGTCGCCTTTTTTGTCATCAGCCAACGTCCGGAGTGCCCCGATGACCTTTGTCGTCACGGAAAATTGCATCAAGTGCAAATACATGGACTGCGTGGAAGTCTGCCCGGTGGACTGTTTCCACGAAGGTCCGAACATGCTGGTGATCGACCCGGACGAGTGCATCGACTGCACGCTCTGCGAGCCGGAGTGCCCGGCGGAGGCGATCTTCTCGGAAGAGGAACTGCCGGACGGCCAGCAGGAATTCCGCAAGCTGAATGCCGAGCTGGCCAGGCAATGGCCGGTGATCACCGAAAAGAAGGACGCGCCTGAAGACGCCAAGGAATGGGACGGCCGCCCCGGCAAGCTGAGCTACCTCGAGCGCTGAGGCCAACGCGCGACGGCGCGGCGGAAAATCAGCGGGCCGCGACCGCCGTCTTCTGTGATTCCTGGATCGCCTGCACGAGCTCGGCTGGCGTCAGGTAGCCGCCGATATAGTCGCCATTCTGCGTGAAAATGGCAGGCGTGCCTTCCACGCCCAGGTCCGATCCCAGTTCGTACTGCGATTTGACCGCAGCGTCGCCACAGGCCTTGCCCTTGACCGTTTCGCCCTTTTTCGCCCGCGTGAGTGCGTCGCGGCGGTCTGCGGCGCACCAGACCTGTTCGGCCTTGGTCCATGACTCCGTGCCGGGGCCGGTGCGCGGATAGAACATGTAGCGAACACGCACGCCCGCCTTGTTGACCTCGGCGATCTGGCTGTGGAACTTGCGGCAGAAGCCGCAGTCGACGTCCGTGAACACCGTGACCGTCATCTTCGCGGTTGCGGGACCGTACACGATCATGTTGCTTTCGGACGTCGCCGCCAGCGCCTTGGCGCGGGCCGAGTTACGTCGCGACGCCGTCAGGTTCACCTGGGTGTCGAGGTCGTAGACGTTGCCGCTGAGCAGGTACTTGCCGTCGGCACTGACGTAGGCGATCAGTCCGCCCATCGTGACTTCGTACAGGCCTGGAATCGGCGAGACCGCGACGTCGGACGCCTGCGCCCCAGGCAGTTTCGCAATGATGCGCGCGCGCACGTCGGCCGGGATCACGACCGGCGCGGTGGGCGCAGCCGGTTTGGCGCCGGCAGCCGGTGCAGCCTTCTGCGCCGTGGCCTGCTTGTCGGCCGTGGCGGCTCGGACGCTGGAGATCGGCGCGAGGACGAGCAAGGCCGCGGCCGATACGACCAGCCAGACGGCGGCGACAATCGGGCGGGCTGGGGTGCGGCGGCGCATGCGGCGTTCTATCCCTGGAGTGTTGGTTCTAGGACAGCCGCCGCGGCCGCAGGTTCAGTGGGTCCCCGCGCCCGCAACCCGACCGTCCCGTGGGGCGGGCGGAGTCTAGCAGAGCCGCGCGCCGCTCAGCCGCGCGGGTGGTGCTCGGAGTGCAGGTCCTTGAGGCGTTCGCGGGCAACGTGGGTGTAGATCTGCGTCGTTGACAGGTCGCTGTGGCCAAGCAGCATCTGCACCACGCGCAGGTCGGCCCCATGGTTCAGCAGGTGGGTCGCGAACGCGTGGCGCAGCGTGTGCGGCGACAGTTCGCGGTCGATGCCGGCCTTGCGCGCGTAGCGCTTGATGATGTGCCAGAAGGCCTGGCGCGTCATGCGGTCGCCGCGGCGCGTCGGGAACAGGTAATCGGTCTGCCGCTCGAGCAGGATCTCTACGCGCGGACCCTGCAGGAACTGCTGCACCCACTGCACGGCCTCCTCGCCAAGCGGGATCAGCCGTTCGCGGTCGCCCTTGCCGACGATGCGCAGCACGCCCTGGTTCAGGTTCACCTGTGCGAGCGTGCAGTTCACGAGCTCGGAGACGCGCAGCCCGGTGGCATACAGCACCTCGAGCATGGTCCGATCGCGATGCCCGAGCGGGTCACTCACGGCAGGAGCGGCCAACAGGGCCTCGACTTCCTCCTCCATGAGCGACTTCGGCAACGAACGGCCGACCTTGGGCATCGCGATCTGCGCGGTGGGGTCCTCCCGCAAGGCACCCTCACGAACCAGGTAGCGGTAGAAGCGGCGGAAGCTCGAGAGCTGGCGCGCGGTCGAACGGGGTCGGGCGCCCGCCTGTACTCGTGAGGCCATGAACAAAAGGATGTCCCCGCGCTGCGCGTGCTCGAGGTCGCCCGAGTGCTCGTCGAGCCAGCGGTCGAGGGCGGTGAGGTCTGCCCGGTACGCCGCGAGCGTGTTCGGTGACAGGCCGCGTTCCATCCACACGGCATCGAGGAACCGGTCGATCGGACCGGGCCCTGCGGACGCTTCGCCGCCGTCGCCGGTGCGCGATCGGGACAGCAAGCTCGATTTGACTGCAGTGCTCATGGAACCTCGCGGCTTTACGTAGCACGCAGTATGCGAGCCGCCTTCTGAGCCCCGTCGTGACCCCCCTCACAGTTCCCGCGGCACCATTAACATAACTGGAACTGATTCACAGAATGCCGGGGTAGCGGCAGACTGGCGCCTCGGATCGGTCCCCAGCCAACGAGTCTCCCCTAACGCCCGCCCGGATTGCCGCGAGCTTGCGCACGAAATCCACCGCCACCAATGACCGGACCGCTCGCACTTCGGCGCTTCCGGGGGCGGCGCCGTGAACGTGCCGGCCAAGCGGCGCGCGGGCGGCGTGCTGGGCTGGCTGAGCCGCCTGCTGTTCGGCACCTACGCGCTGTCGCTGCTCTTCCTGTTGCTGTCGGCGGCTGCGCTGCTGGCCCTGCTGCTGCCCTCGCTGCACTGGCGCCGTTCGTCCACGCGCTGGCTCGCGCGTGTCTGGCTCACCCTTGCCGGCCTGCGACTGCGGGTCGACGGCCTCGAGCACCTGCCCGAGGGCTCGTGCGTGCTGGTAGCGAACCATTCGAGCTACCTCGACGGCGTCGTCATGAAGGCGGGCCTGCCGCCGCGGTTCAGCTTCGTGATCAAGCGCGAGGCTGCCGGCACGCCCGTCCTTGGATTCCTGTTGCGACGGATCGGATCGGAATTCGTCGACCGTCACTCCGCGGGCGGGCGGCAGCGCGGCGCGCGGCGGGTGATGCAGCGCGCGGAGCAGGGCCACTCGCTCGTCTTCTTCCCCGAGGGCACGTTCGACTCGGTGGTCGGACTCAAGCGGTTCCACATCGGCGCGTTCGTGGCTGCGGCTCGCGGCGGCATGCCGCTGGTACCGGCCGTCATTCACGGTACGCGCCGGTCGATGCCGAGTGGCGCGATCGTGCCGATGCCGGGCGCGATCCGCATCGAGATACTGCCGCCGATCAGGGGCGATGGGCGCGAGCCCGACGAACTGCGGGACACAGCACGCGCCGAGATGCTCGCGCGGCTCGGTGAACCGGATCTCGCGGAGCTGGCGGCGGGCCCGTCCCGCGCGCGCTGAACTGCCCCTGCGTCCGGCGTCGTGAAGGGCGAAGCACGCTTGCGCGCGCTTACATGCTGCGCCGGTACTGTCCGCCGACCTGGTACAGCGCATTCGAGATCGATCCGAGCGACGCGACCTTCACGGCCTCCATCAACTCGGCGAACACGTTCCCGCCCGTCGCTGCCTGCTGCTGCAGGCGAGCGAGCGCTGCCGGACGCTGTTCCGCGTTGCGGGCGAGAAAAGCCCGCACCGCCGCGACCTGATCCTGCTTCTCTTCTTCGGTTGAGCGGATCAACTCGGCGTTGCGGATTTCGTCGTCCGACCCCGCCTTGGCGAGGTACGTGTTGACGCCGATGATCGGCAGCGTCCCGTCGTGCTTCAGCGTCTCGTAATACAGCGACTCTTCCTGGATCTTGCCGCGCTGGTACATCGTTTCCATCGCCCCGAGCACGCCACCGCGCTCCGAGATCCGGTCGAACTCCCGATACACGGCCTCCTCGACCAGGTCCGTCAGCTGGTCGATCGCGAACGATCCCTGCCACGGGTTCTGCGTCTTGTTCAGGCCGAGCTCCTTGCCGATGATCAGCTGGATCGCCACCGCACGTCGCACCGATTCTTCCGTCGGCGTGGTGATCGCTTCGTCGTATGCGTTGGTGTGCAGGCTGTTGCAGTTGTCGAACAGCGCATAGAGCGCCTGCAGCGTCGTGCGCACGTCGTTGAACTGGATCTCCTGCGCATGCAGGCTGCGACCCGACGTCTGGATGTGGTACTTCAGCATCTGCGAGCGCGGGCCCGCACGGTACAGGTCGCGCATCGCGCGCGCCCAGATGCGGCGCGCCACGCGGCCGATCACCGCGTACTCCGGGTCCATGCCGTTCGAGAAGAAGAACGACAGGTTCGGCGCGAAATCGTCGATCTTCATGCCGCGCGCAAGGTAGTACTCGGCGATCGTGAAGCCGTTAGCGAGCGTGAACGCGAGCTGCGACACCGGGTTCGCTCCGGCTTCCGCAATGTGGTAGCCGGAGATCGACACCGAATAGAAATTGCGGACGTCGTTGTCGATGAAGAACTGCTGCACGTCGCCCATCATGCGCAGGGCGAACTCGGTCGAGAAGATGCAGGTGTTCTGCGCCTGGTCTTCCTTGAGAATGTCCGCCTGCACGGTGCCGCGCACCAGCGCCAGCGTCTCCTTGCGGATCTCCTGGTACGTGTCGGCATCGAGCAGTTGATCGCCCGTCACGCCGAGCAGGCCGAGGCCTGAACCGTCGTGGTTCGGCGGCAGCTCGCCCTTGTAGGTCGGGCGCGGACGACCCTTGTACAGCGCGGCAATCTTCTTCTCCGCCGCCGGCCACTGGCCCGTGGCCCGCAGGTGCTGCTCGACGCGCTGGTCGACCGCGGTGTTCATGAACATCGCGAGGATCATCGGCGCGGGGCCATTGATCGTCATTGAAACCGACGTCGTCGGTGCGCAGAGATCGAAACCCGAGTAGAGCTTCTTCATGTCGTCGAGCGTCGCGATCGACACGCCCGAGTTGCCGATCCGGCCATAGATGTCCGGTCGCTCGTCCGGATCCTCGCCATACAGCGTCGTCGAATCAAACGCCGTCGAGAGGCGCGCGGCGCCGTGACCGCCCGCGACGTAATGGAAGCGGCGATTGGTGCGCTCGGGACCGCCCTCGCCCGCGAACATGCGGGTCGGGTCCTCTTCTTCCCGGCGATACGGATAGACGCCCGCCGTGTACGGGAACTGGCCCGGCAGGTTCTCCTTCATCAGGAACGTGAGCTGCTCGCCCCAGTCCCGGTAGCGCGGTACCGCGAGCTTGGGAACACGGTTGTGGCTCAGCGTCGGCACATAGTTGTCGCCGCGTATTTCCTTGCCGCGCACCTTGTAGATGAACTGGTCGTCGGTTGCCGACTTCGCCATCGCCGGCCACTGCCGCAGCAGCGCGAGGCCATCAGTGCCGACCGCCTCGAGCGCGTCGTTGTAGGCCGCCCGCAGCCGCAGCAACGCGGAATCGGCACCGCCATCCGCCAGCGCGGCCGCGCCGTAGCGCTCCAGCGGCTCGGGCAACGACGCATCGCCCAGGGTGTGCAGCGCCTCAAACAGGCTCTGGGCGCGGCTTGCCGCCTGCGAGCGGTGCTCGACCGCCTCGCGCGCGCGCCGGCCGTTCGTCGCGATCTCGGCCAGGTAGCGCGCACGCGTCGCCGGCACCAGCGCATGGCGCTCGACCAGCTCGGTCGGCCCCGGGTCGGTCACGGTCCAGCGCCTGTCACCGCCGCCCTTCTCGTCGAGGCGGGCGCAGAGCGCGGCAAACAGGCGATTGACGCCCGGGTCGTTGAAGCGACTGGCGATGGTCGGGAACACCGGCACCTGGTCGTCGGGCCGCTTGAACTCTACCCGGTTGCGACGCCACTGCTTGCGCACGTCACGCAGCGCATCTTCGGCGCCACGCTTCTCGAACTTGTTGAGCGCGACCAGGTCGGCGAAATCGAGCATGTCGATCTTCTCGAGCTGGCTCGCGGCGCCGTATTCGCTCGTCATCACGTACATCGGCACGTCGACGAGGTCGACGATCTCGGAGTCGCTCTGGCCGATGCCAGCCGTTTCGACGACGACCAGATCGAAGCTCGCGTACCGCAGCAGGTTGAGGACATCGGCCAGCACCGCGCTGGTGGCGAGGTTCTGGCGGCGCGTCGCGAGCGAACGCATGAACACCTGCTCGGCCGCCAGTGAGTTCATGCGGATGCGGTCGCCGAGCAGCGCGCCACCGCTGCGGCGGCGCGTCGGATCCATGGCGATGACGGCGATGTTGCGGTCGGGGAACTGCCGCACGAAGCGCATCAGCAACTCATCCGTCAGCGACGACTTGCCGGCGCCGCCAGTGCCGGTGATGCCTACCACCGGTGTCCGCTTCACGCTGCGCGACACGGCGCGACGCAAAGCTTCGCTGAACGGCGCATCGGCCTCGCCACGCTCGAGTGCGGAGATGGTGCGCGCGATCTGCTGGTGGTCGCGCGGGCCGACCGGTCCGAACTCGAAGCCCGGACGAGTTGCCTTGCGCACGCGCGCGAAGACGTCGTCGATCATGCCGTCGAGACCGAGCTTGCGACCGTCCTCGGGCGTGTAGATGCGCTCGACGCCATAGGCCTCGAGTTCCTCGATCTCGTGCGGCGCAATCGTGCCGCCGCCGCCCACGATGATGCGGATGTGCGCCGCGCCGAGGTCTCGCAGCATGTCGACCATGTACTTGAAGTACTCGACGTGCCCGCCCTGGTACGAGCTGCAGGCGATGCCGTCAGCGTCCTCCTGCAGCGCAGCGCGCACGATGTCGGCAACGCTGCGGTTGTGGCCGAGGTGAACGACTTCGGCGCCGTGAGCCTGCAGCAGCCGGCGGATGATGTTGATCGCGGCGTCGTGACCGTCGAACAGCGACGCGGCGCTCACGAACCGCAGCGGAGCGGCCTCGCCCGCCGCGCCGGGAGCCTGATGCAGTTCACCTTCACGGCGGAGGGTCGGGGATCCGGACATCTGCATTTCTCCAGCCGCCGGGCTTCACCCGGCCGAAAGTTACTATTGAGTAGAATCTTACTCGGCAGTATGATTAGCGCCCCTCCCGCAGTCAACCGCTCCCAGCATGGCCGACAGTACCCCGCCGCATCCGACCGCCGCCGACCCGGCCGCCGCGTGGCGTGGCCGGCGCCGGCGCCAGGATCACGGCACCAAGCGTGACGCGGTGATCCGCTCGGCAGCGCGGGCGTTCGACGAGCGCGGTTATCACAACACCTCGCTGGACGATATCGCGGCGGCGCTGGGCGTCACCAAGCCCACGGTTTACTACTACGTCTCGAACAAGGAGCAGCTCCTGTTCGAATGCTTCCTGGCCGGCCTCGAACCCATCCGCGCCGCGCTGCGCCGCGCGGAGCAGACCGCGGGCAGCGGACGCGATCGCCTGCGCGAAGTCATCCGCGATTACGCCGTTGCGATCGCGTCCGAGTACGGCTGGTGCATGGTGCGCGCGGAACACCAGGACCTCGGCCCTGAACTCAGCGCGCAGGTGCGCTCGCTCAAGTCTGAAATCGACCGCGGCATCCGGCGCCTGTTGCAGTCCGGTATCGACGACGGTTCGATAGCCGTGGTCGACCCGAAGCTCGCAGCGTTTGCGATCGCCGGTGCGCTCAACTGGATCGCGCACTGGTACCGCGCGGGTCGCACGCTCTCGTCGGGCGAAGTTGCCGACGCATTCGTGCGGTTCCTGGAGCACGGCCTTGCGCCGCGCGAACCGCATGCTGGCAAGTCTTCGTCCGCACCGGCTCGCGTGCGGCGCACACCATCCGTTTCCAAGGGCTGAATCGCCCAACAAGGGCCTCTATCTTGCGCTGCAAAAAGACCCCGGCGTACACTCCGACGACTCCGGCTCGCTGCCCCGATTCCCCGAGGACGTCCCAATGCCTGAATCCATCGTCATCGCCGCTGCCCGACGGACTCCGATCGGCGGCTTCCAGGGCATCTTCTCGCCTGTCTCGGCAACGCAGCTCGGTTCCGTGGCGGCCGCCGCGGCACTCGCGGACGCTGGCCTGTCGCCGGATGCCATCGACGAAGTGATCTTCGGCTGCGTGCTGCCGGCCGGCCTCGGCCAGGCTCCCGCGCGGCAGGCGGCCGTCGGTGCCGGTATCGCCATGAGCGTGCCCGCCACGACCGTCAACAAGATGTGCGGCTCGGGGATGAAGGCAGTGATGCTGGCGGCCGACCAGATCCACGCCGGCTCCGCGCGCATCGTCCTCGCGGGCGGCCTCGAGTCGATGACCAATGCGCCGTACCTCTTGCTGAAAGCGCGCGCCGGCTATCGCATGGGTCACGCCGAGATCTACGACCACATGTTCTACGACGGCCTGCAGAGCCCCTGGGACGGCAAGGCCATGGGTTGCTTCGCGGACGCGACCGCCGCCAAGTACGGTTTTTCGCGCACGGATCAGGACGCGTTCGCCGCGGAATCCGTGCGTCGCGCCCAGCGTGCATCGCAAGACGGCGACTTCGTTGCCGAAATCGCGCCCGTGACGATCAAGACCCGCAAGGGCGAACAGGTCGTCTCGACCGACGAAACGCCGTTCCAGCTCGACCTCGACAAGATCCCGACCCTGAAGCCTGCGTTCGGCAAGGACGGCACCGTGACCGCGGCTTCCTCGTCCTCGATTTCCGACGGCGCGGCCGCCATCGTGCTTGCAAGCGAATCGGCGGCGAAGGCGGCCGGCCTCAAGCCGCTCGCCCGTCTGGTCTCGTACGCGAGCCACGCGCAGGCTCCGGAATGGTTCACGACGGCGCCAGCCCCTTCGATGCAGAAAGCCATCGACCGCGCGGGCTGGCAGGTCGCGGACATCGACCTGTTCGAAATCAACGAAGCCTTCGCCTGCGTGGCCATGGCCGCGATGAAGGACCTAGGCCTGCGCCACGACCGGGTGAACGTGAACGGCGGCGCGTGTGCGATGGGTCACCCCGTCGGCGCCACTGGCGCCCGCATCATCACCACGCTCCTTTACGCGCTGCGCAAGCGCGGACTGCGCCGCGGCGTCGCCTCGCAGTGCATCGGCGGCGGCGAAGCCTGCGCCGTCGCCATCGAACTTCTCTGATCTCCTGCTTTTCCTGAGGCATCCATGCAGTTGAACGGCAAGGTCGCGGTCGTCACCGGCGGCGCACGCGGAATCGGCAAGGCCATCGCAAATGCATTCGCCGAACGCGGCGCGACGCTTGCGCTGCTCGATCTCAACCAGGCCGACCTCGACGCGACGCGCGCCGAATTCGAGGCCAGCGGCGTCAAGGTGAGCGCCCACACGCTCAACGTCGCGAAGGAAGACGACGTGATCCGCGTGCTCGACGCAGTGGTCGCAACGCACGGCCGGCTCGACGTGCTGGTCAACAACGCCGGCATCATCAAGGACGCCGTGCTGGTGAAGGTCAAGGACGGCGCCGTCGTGAGCAAGATGACGCTGGCGCAATGGCAGGCCGTGATCGACGTCAACCTGACCGGAGTGTTCCTGTGCGGTCGCGAAGCGGCCGAACGCATGATCAAGTCCGGCCAGGGCGGCGTGATCATCAACATCTCGAGCATCTCGCGCGCCGGCAACGCAGGCCAGAGCAACTACTCGGCCGCCAAGGCAGGCGTCGCCGCGATGACGACCACGTGGGCCAAGGAACTCGCGCGCTTCGGCATCCGCGCCGGTGCAATCGCGCCCGGCTTCATCAAGACTGACATCCTCTCGGGCATGCCGCCCGAAATGCTGGAAAAGATGACTGCGCCCGTGCCGCTTAAGCGACTCGGTCTCGCGCAGGAGGTTGCCCACACGGCGGTCTTCATCGTCGAGAACGACTTCTTCACGGGCCGCTGCATCGACGTGGACGGCGGCCTGCGACTGTAGACCTGGTTTTTCCGCGGGGGGACTGAACCGATGCTGATCCAGGACACGCGCGCAATCGTCAGCGGCGGCGCCTCCGGCCTCGGCCTCGCCGTGGCTGAACTCGTCGTTGCGGCGGGCGGCAAGGTCGCCCTGTTCGACGTCAACGACCAGGCCGGCGTCGAAGCCGTGCGCAAGCTCGGCACTGCCGCCAGTTTCCACCAGGTCGACGTGACCTCGGAAACCGCCATGGCTTCTGCCGTGGCAGCGGCAACTGCCGCAATGGGCGGGCTCAGCCTCGCCGTGTGCTGCGCGGGCGTGGGCTGGCCGAAGCGCATGGTCGGCAGGGAAGGCACGATGCCCGGCGATTTTTTTCGCAAAGTCATCGAGATCAACCTGCTGGGCACGCTGTTGCTCTGCAAGGAAGCGGCGGCGGTCATGCAGCAGAACACGCCGAATGCGGAAGGTGAACGCGGTGCCCTGGTGATGACGGCATCCGTCGCTGCGTTCGACGGTCAGATCGGCCAGGTTGCTTACGCCGCGTCGAAAGGCGGCGTGGTCGGCATGACGCTGCCGATGGCGCGCGAACTCGCGTCCTCCGGCATCCGGGTCGTAACGATCGCACCGGGACTCTTCATGACGCCGATGATGGCGGGCCTGCCGGAAGAGGCGCGCGAGTCACTCGGCAAGCAGGTGCCCTTCCCGCCGCGGCTCGGCCGGCCCGCGGAATACGCGCAACTCGTGCGCCAGGTCGTGGAAAACCCGATGCTGAACGGCGAGACGATCCGCCTCGACGGCGCGATTCGCATGGCGCCGCGCTGACAGCGCTGCGCGCCTACATCGACGCGTAGTTCGGACCGCCACCGCCTTCCGGCGTCACCCAGTGGATGTTCTGCCGCGGATCCTTGATGTCGCACGTCTTGCAGTGCACGCAGTTCTGCGCATTGATCTGCAGCCGCTGGCCACCGCCTGCCGCGTCCACGAACTCGTACACACCCGCCGGGCAATAGCGGCTCTCCGGCCCGTCGTAACGCGCAAGATTCACAGCGACCGGGATCGACGGGTCGCGCAGTTGCAGGTGCACCGGCTGGTCTTCCTCGTGCGCCGTCCCTGACAGGAACACCGACGAGAGCCGGTCGAAGGTCAGCTTGCCGTCCGGCTTCGGGTATTCGATGCGCGGCATTTCCGCCGCGGGCTTCAGGCATTCGTGGTCGGCCTTGCCGTGACGCAGCGTCCAGCCGACGAGCGCGCCGAGGCCGAGGTCGTTCAGCCACATGTGGAAGCCGCCGTGCGCTGTACCCGCCCACAGGCCCCACTTCAGGCCCGGCTTCACGTTGCGCACCTTGTGCAGGTCGCGATACGCCCATGAGTTGTGGAACGCTTCGGGGTACGCCGTCAGTTCGTCGTTCGCACGACCGGCCGACACTGCCGCAAAGGCGGCTTCGGCCGCGAGCATCCCGGTCTTCATCGCGTTGTGCGAGCCCTTGATACGCGGCAGGTTCACGAAACCCGCGGTGCAGCCGATCAACGCGCCGCCCGGGAAAGCGAGCTTCGGAATCGATTGCAGGCCACCTTCGTTGATGGCCCGCGCGCCGTAGGCCAGGCGCTTGCCGCCCTCGAAATAGCCGCGGATCGCCGGATGGGTCTTGAACCGCTGCATCTCTTCGAACGGCGAGAGGTGCGGGTTCGCATAATTCAAGTGCGTCACGAAGCCGACCGAGATCAGGCCGTCACCGAAATGATAGAGGAACGAGCCGCCGCCCACGTCGTTCGGCAGCGGCCAGCCCTGGCTGTGCACGACCAGTCCGGGCTGGTGGTTTTCCGTCGGCACCTGCCAGAGTTCCTTGACGCCGATGCCGTAGACCTGCGGATCGACACCGTCACGCAGGTTGAACCTCGACATCAGCTGCTGCGACAGCGAGCCGCGGCAGCCTTCGGCGAACAGCGTGTACTTGGCGTGCAGTTCCATGCCCTGCGCATACGAGTCTTTCTGCTCGCCGTCCTTGCCGATGCCCATGTCACCGGTCGCCACGCCCTTCACCGAGCCGTCCTCGTTGAACAGCACTTCGGCCGCCGCGAACCCGGGGAATACTTCGACCCCCAGCTCTTCGGCACGCTGGCCGAGCCAGCGGCAGATGTTGCCGAGGCTCGCGATGTACATGCCGTGGTTGTCCATCAGCGGGGGCAGCAGCCAGTTCGGAATGCGGCGCGCCTTGTCCTTCGTCAGGACCAGGAATCGATCCTCCTGCACCGGCGTTGCGAGCGGAGCACCGCGCTCCTTCCAGTCCGGAAACAATTCCGACAACGCGATCGGGTCGATGACCGCACCCGAGAGGATGTGCGCACCTACTTCGGAACCCTTCTCGAGCACGCAGACGCTGAGTTCGCTGCCGGCCGCGGCGGCCTGCTGTTTCAGTCGAATCGCCGCCGCGAGACCCGCAGGCCCGGCCCCGACGACGACTACGTCGAACTCCATCGCTTCGCGCTGCATGAACCGTGCCCTCGTACCGCCGGTGGCGGCCTTTTGGTGGAAACCCGAATTGTACATCGTGAGTCCGCTCGTGATAGTGCGGCGCAATAGTCGTGCGTCGGACCAGCCTGGCGCAGCCGGAGGTCGTCTTGAGCCCGCTCGGAATCACTGCCCTGCTGCTCGCCGCGTTCGCGGCATTCACCTGGCTCAGCGTGCGCAAGCTCGCCATCGTCGCGGCGCTGCAGCCGGAAGTCCGCTGGGACCACCCCTGGGCGCGGATGCGCACCGTCCTGTGGAACGGCCTGTTGCAGCAACGCATGATCCGTCGCGAGTGGAAGCCGGGCGTGATGCACACGGTCATCTTCCTCGGGTTCGTCTCGCTGCTGGTGCGCAAGCTCCAGCTGATCGTGATCGGCTTCGACGCGGAATTCGCGCTAACCGGGTCGCTCGGTGACGCATTCACCGTCTGGAAGGACCTGGTCGAAGTCGGCGTGCTGCTCGCGGTCGGCTATGCCTTCTATCGCCGGTTGCTGCTGCGGCCCGCCCGTCTCGAGCCCAATCGCGAAGGCCTGCTGGTGCTCGGGCTGATCACGATCATCATGGTCACGGACTTCGCCTTCGATGCATTCCGCTTCGCACAGCTGTCAGACTCGGTACCGGCCATCGCACACGAGCGCGCACATGCCCCGATCGGTGGCTGGCTCGCCGCGCTGGTCGCGCACTGGAGCCCCACCGCGCTTGCGACCGCCGCGGCGATCTCGTACTGGACGCAGATGATCACGGTCTGCGCGTTCCTGGTGCTGCTGCCGCTCGGCGAGCACTTTCACATCGTCACCGCCTTGCCTGCCCTCTTCTTCCGTCGCGGCAAACCGGCCAATGCAGTGCCGACGGTCGACCTGAGCCCGCTCATGGACGACTCTGCCGATGCAAGCGAACTGAAAGTCGGCGCGCGCAGCGTGGCCGACCTCGTCTGGAAGGACGCGCTCGATGCCTTCACCTGCACGGAGTGCGGCCGCTGCAAGGACGCCTGCCCGGCGTACCAGACCGGCAAGCCGCTCT
>Ga0316188_10000413_pt1 | contig 18146 bp, 15 predicted proteins | sample Phiworburrow1_MG_FD_204933 | JGI IMG/M metagenome (GOLD analysis project Ga0316188, IMG submission 204933) | Coastal sediment microbial communities from Maine, United States - Phippsburg worm burrow 1 | ecosystem: Environmental > Aquatic > Marine > Coastal > Sediment | place: USA: Maine... | reverse complement strand
TCGCCGCGCTGCTGTCGCACGGCGACGCCCTGTGCGTCGACGACCTGGCCTACCAGGCGTTTCGCACCGAGTCGCGCAGCACGCGCTGGCAGCGGGACTTTCTCGCCAGGTCGCTCGAGCAGCGGATCGACGCGGCACGCGCGATGCGCGAACGCAGCCGCGTCGAGAAGGATGCGAAGGCCGAAGAACTGATGGACGTCAACGCGCAGGCGGTGGAGCACGCAATGCGCGAGGCGGGCGTCGCGCTGCTGATCCACGGCCACACGCACCGGCCGGCCAGGCACGTCCAGGCCACCGAGAACGGCACGCTGGAACGCTGGGTGCTGCCCGACTGGGACCCCGGACGCAGGCGCGGGGGGATGCTGGTCGCGACCCGCGACGGCCTTTCACCCGTGGGCGACTGGGGCTGAGTGCCCGGCGCGGGTCAGTCGACCATCCGGTTCAGGCTGCCCGCGTCCAGCGGTTCGACCTTGTCGTCCACCCGCCCGCCGAGGCGCTGCAGCGCCTGCTGCAGATGTTCGATCGTGTGGTCCTGCTCGGAAACATGGTCGATCAGGCGATGCAGCGCAGTCGCCAGCGGATCGTCCAGGCCCTGCGTCACCGCGTAGGCGGAAAACCCCATCTTCGCAGCCTGTTCCTCGCGCCGTTTCGCGTCTTCCTCGACGATCACCCGGGCGGGGATGCCCACGGCGGTCGCACCTGGCGGCACCGCCTTGATCACCACTGAATTGGAGCCGATGCGCGCGCCCGCGCCGACGGTGAACGGACCGAGCACCTTGGCGCCCGCACCCACCACGACCCCGCGCTCGAGCGTCGGGTGGCGCTTGGCGCGATTCAGCGCGGTGCCGCCCAGCGTCACGCCCTGGTAGATCGTGCAGTCGTCGCCGATCTCCGCCGTCTCGCCGATGACCACGCCCATGCCGTGATCGATGAACACCCGGCGGCCGATCGTGGCACCGGGGTGGATCTCGATGCCGGTAAGCCAGCGTGCCAGGTGCGAGAGCCAGCGCGCGACCACCACATAGCCGGCGCGGAACAACGGATTCGCCAGGCGATGGACCGAGATCGCGTGCAGGCCCGGGTAACAGAGGATGACCTCCAGCCGCGAGCGTGCGGCCGGGTCCTTCTCCATCACCGTGGCGATGTCCTCGCGCAGACGTTCGAATGCCAATTGGCGCTCCCTGGGATTGGGCGGTTCTGCTTCGATTCTATGCCGGCGTCCAAAGCCCTGCCCGCGGTACGTACACCCAGCCGCTCATCAGCCTCCGCGCGCTGCGCGAAAGCACCGCCTTGTCCACGTGCCAGGCGCCGTCCTCGCGCCGCGAGACCTCGGCGCCGACCGCCAGCACTCCGGACTGGTGCCCGATCCGCGTCGGCACGCCGGGCAAGGTTCTCGCGACCTCGTTGACCACGGTACCCGGGAGCGCCGCAGCCACGGCGAGCGCGATCGAACCGGTGCCGGTGTAGGCGTGATGCAGCCTGCCCATCGACATGATCCGCGCGAGCACGTCGATCCGATCGGGCGCGATATCGACGCCGGCGCTCGAGCGGTATGCACTGGGCCGGCCGACCCACGAAATCTTGGGCGTGCCGGGGCGCAGGCGCGTGGCCTCCTCCGTGCTGCCGGCGAGCCCCATGCGCACCGCCGCCACCGCACGGATCGCCTCGAGTCGCTCCAGCAGCTTGCGGTCACGATCGACGTCGGCCGAAGACTCCTTGCCGGTGAGCCCGATCGATGCCGCGCGCACGAATACGGTCGGATTGCCGGCGGTGACCATCGTCGCCGTGACCTGACCGACACGGGGCACGTCGAGCGTGTCCTGAAGCGCGCCGGTGGGCAGCAACGCCGAACTGCCGCCAGCGGCATCGTCTGCCGGATCGAGGAACTCCAGGCGCACCTCGGCGCAGGGAAAGGGCACGCCGTCCTCCATGAAGGCGCCCTCCTCGAGCACCTCCCCGTTGCGGACCTGCACGAACGCGTCGATGCGACGACCGAGATTGGCCTGCCAGATGCGCACCCGGGTCACGCCTTCGTTCGCCGACACCAGGCCCTCGCTGATCGCGAACGGCCCGACGGCCGCCGACAGGTTGCCGCAGTTGCCGCTCCAGTCGATCAGCGGATCGCCGATGGCGACCGCGCCGAACAGGAAATCGACGTCGCAGTCGTCGCGGCGCGACGGCGTGATGATCACCACCTTGCTGGTGCTCGACGTGGCCCCGCCCATGCCGTCGGTGTGCTTTGCGTACGGATCGGGGCTGCCGATCACGCGCAGCAGCAGCGGATCCCGGTCGCGGGGCTGCTGCGGGAGATCGCGGCCCAGGAAGAACACGCCCTTGCTGGTGCCGCCGCGCATGTAGACGGCCGGAATGCGGTGCTGACTCATGTCGATTCGCTGCCTGTCGTTCGACGGTTGGTGGGAACGGATCGGGCGGCCGGTTCGGCGGCTTGCCGCGTCCACGCCGGCGGATTCGCCCGGCCGGCCTGCTCGGCCATCTTGCACACGCCCCGCAGCAGGTCGACCTCTTCGGCCTCGAGCCTGGTGCGCGAGAAGAGCCTGCGCAACCGCGGCATGAGCTTCTTCGGGTGCGCCGGATCCAGGAAGCCGATGACGACCAGTGCACGCTCGAGGTGTTCGAACAGCCCCTCGATGGCGACCTGGCTCGCAAACCGCGGGCTCGGGGAAGCCGACGGCTCGCTCGCGTCCGTCTGCGGGTCGAGGGCCAGAGCATTCGAGGGGTCCTGCGCGCACCGGCGCAGCACGTACGCAATGATCTGGACCGCCTGCGCGAGGTTCAGCGAATGAAAGTTCGGATCGCCGGGGATCGAGCAAAGCAGCTGGCAACGCTGAACCTGCTCGACCGACAGCCCGACGCGCTCGGTGCCGAACACCAGCGCCACCCGATGCCCCGGGTCGGCTGCGAGCTCGGCAAACACCCTTTGCGCGGCCACCTCGGGCGCGAGCGGCGGCGGCCCGAACTCGCGCGGGTCCGCGCTCACCCCGACGACCAGGCTGGCATCGGCGATCGCTGCCTCCAGCGACGGGCAAACGCGCGCATTGGCGAGAATTTCGGTCGCCCCGCTCGCAAAGGCGAGCGCCTGCGGGTCGGCCAAGGCGTCGGGCACGCCCGGGGCGACGAGCACCAGGTCTCCAAGCCCCATCACGCGCATTGCCCGGGCGGCGGCGCCGACGTTTCCCGGGTGGCATGGTTCGACCAGGACGAACGCCACGCGGGCCAGCGCATGGGGAGTCGGTCGGTGGAGGGTTTCGGGTGTCATCGCGGGAACCGACGTGATTCTATCTTCGCCGGGTGCGCGCCCGCCGACCGGGCGCCGCAAATTCGGGTCGCGCGGACGCCTTACCGTAAAATGACATGTTTTCCCCGAGGCTTCCCATGCACCCGATGCTCACCGTCGCGGTTCGAGCCGCGCGCCGCGCCGGCCGGATCATCAACCGCGCCAGCCTCGACCTCGACCAGTTGCAGGTCGCGCGCAAGCAGCGCAACGACTTCGTGACGGAGGTCGACCACGCGTCGGAACAGGCGATCATCGAGACCCTGCTCACCGCCTATCCCGACCACGCGATCCTCGCCGAGGAATCGGGCCACAACGCGGGCAAAGGCGCGGCCAAGGATTTCCACGAGGCTGATCACCTGTGGGTGATCGATCCGCTGGACGGCACGACCAACTTCATCCACGGCTTTCCGCAGTACGCGATCTCGATCGCCCTGATGCAGCGCGGCGTGGTCACGCAGGCGGTGGTGTACGACCCGAACCGCGACGAGCTGTTCACCGCGTCCAAGGGCAGCGGCGCCTTCCTGAACGACCGTCGCATCCGGGTGTCCAAACGTACCAGGCTGGACGAAGCGCTCGTGGGCACCGGGTTTCCGTATCGCCAGCTCGACCACATCGACGAATACCTTCACATGTTCAAGATGGTCACCGAGCGGGCGGCCGCGGTGCGGCGACCGGGCGCGGCGGCGCTCGACCTCGCCTATGTGGCCTGCGCGCGTTACGACGCGTTCTTCGAATTCGGCCTGGCGCCATGGGACGTGGCCGCCGGCAGCCTGCTGATCACCGAAGCCGGTGGGCTCGTCGGCAATTTCGCCGGTGATTCCGACTACATCTTCACCGAACAGGTGGTGGCAGCCGCGCCCAAGGTGTTTGCCGCGATGCTCAATCTTCTCAACACCAAGAGCGCCGAGGTCAAGGCGCCGGGAACTGCGTCCAACCCCTGAGCCCGCCTCGGGAGTCACGCTCAGGCGCCGGGCTGAGTGGAGCGGCGGGGCCTTGCCAACGGCATCGCCACCACGCGATTCCCGCCCGCCCGCTTGGCCTGGTACATCACCGAGTCCGCCTGCGTGAGCAGGGTCTCGGGCCGGGTATCGAGGTCAGTCACCTCGATGACCCCGACGCTGATCGTGACCGGCAGTCCCCGCGCGGACAGCTGCTGCGCGATCTTCGCGCGCACTCTTTCCATGACCATCGCCGCGGCCTCCGAACGGGTCGACGGAAACAACGCGGCGAACTCGTCGCCGCCGATCCGGCACGCGTAGTCGGATCGCCGCAGCCCCTGCGCGAGCGCGGCACCGATGTCGATCAGGCACCGGTCTCCGGCTTCGTGGCCCAGTCGATCGTTGACCAGCTTGAAATGGTCGCAGTCGCAATAGGCGATCGACAGCGGCTGGTGGTGCCGCCGGTGGTACTCGATCTGCGCTACGAGTATGTCCTGGAACGCCCGCCGATTCGGCAGGCCGGTCAGCGAATCGGTTCGCGCGTTGGCGTGCTCAGCGGCGAACGCATTCGCCAGCGCCGTCGCTGAGCGCAGCTCCTGACGAAGAAACACTACCGCGAACAGGCCAACCATCGAGAGCAGCGCGCTGATGACCACACCGCTGTAGTGCCAGTTGCGGCGCAGGCGCGAGTGCTCCTCGAATACGTCGTCGGCGGACTTGCCGACCACGACGACGAGCTGATGCCGCTGCAGGACCCGGTACGAGATCACCCGCGCGAGGTCGTGCGCCTCGTCGTATTCGACGAAGCTGTCCCATGCCGCGCCGCTCGCGCGCGGCAGGACCCCGTTGCGCAGCGTGCCCGCATCGCCCGCGTCTTCGGCGCGCTGGTCGTCGCGCCAGGCGTAGGCGACGCCGTCTAGGTCTGCCACCAGCACGACACCGCGCGCACCGAGCTGTACGCTGGCGAAATGGCGCGCCAGGTGATCGGGGCTCAGAAGGGCTTCCACGATCCCCCAAGGCCCGGCGCCGGGGACTCCCCAGGCACGCGCCAGCGGGATCGACAGCGACTTTCGCGCGGCCGTCCGCGCGGGCTTTCCGGCCACGAGCACGTTGCGAGCGGCGCCCTCCTTCGCGCGCAGGAAATGATCGCTTGTCGCGATGCTTGTTCCCTCGAAGCCGCCCGCCGTGGAGGCGAGAACGCGCCCCTGCGCGTCGGTGAGCGAAATCCGGTCGTAGGGGTTGCCGTCGGCACGCAGATCGGTCAACAGGCCTCGCGCCGACTGCACGCTGCCGCGGGCGGCGTTGGCGAGCAACCGCAGCAGATCGTCGGCGGCCTCAAGCTCACCGGTGATCTGCGCGTGAAGCAGCGCCGCCAGGTCACGGGTATCGTGCTCGGCGCGCACGATCGCCCGGCGCTGCGAGCCGACGATCTGTTGCGCCACATAGGCCCACGTCACCGCCACCGCCAGCAGCCAGGCCAGCGCCACCAGCAGGAACGCCCGACCTAACCGCCGGGCCTGCGGCCCGGGGGTCGCCGGCGAGTGAGTCGACTGCTGGTCTGCCTGCATCGCGGAAGTCCAGAGGTGGGTGCGTGGGACGTTTCTATCCCTCGTTTACCACCATACCCCGATGGCCCCGTGGGGAGGGCGGGCGCCAGGACAGGCGCACAACGCCGACCCAGGGCCGCGCGGCACCGACGTCGGCGCGCCGCTTAGAATGACGCGGTGAATCCGAAGACGACCTCTCCCGTCCCGACCCTCGACGGCCACACGCCAATGATGCAGCAATACTTGCGCATCAAGGCCGAGCATCCGTCGACGCTGCTCTTTTACCGGATGGGCGACTTCTACGAGCTCTTCTACGCGGACGCCGACCGGGCGGCGCGCCTGCTCGGCATCACGTTGACCCGGCGAGGCTCGTCCGCAGGCGAACCGATCCCGATGGCCGGGGTGCCGGTGCACGCGGCAGAGCAGTACCTCGCACGACTGATCCGCATGGGCGAGTCGGTCGCGATCTGCGAGCAGATCGGCGATCCGGCGCTCGCCAAGGGACCGGTCGAGCGCAAGGTGGTGCGCATCGTGACGCCCGGCACGATCACCGACGCGCAGCTGCTGCCCGAGCGCGAAGACCGCCTGCTGCTGGCGCTGCGTCCGGGCGCACGCAGGCTCGGGTTGGCCTGGATGTCGGTGGCCAGCGGCGAGTGCTGGCTCGCCGAGGTCGCGGGCTCGCAGTTGCCCGCCGAACTCGACCGGCTGCGCCCGGCCGAGATCGTGCTGCCGGAATCGATCGCGCCTTCCACGCTCCCGGGCCTGCTGGACGAGTCCCGGGACGGTGCGGCCGGCGCACCGCTCGCGCGCGCGCCGGACTGGCAGTTCGACCCGGAGCGCGCGGGCCGCACGCTGCGCGAGCTCCTCCAGGTGGCGGACCTCTCTGGCTACGGCGCGGACGAGCTTCCCGACGCGCTCGGCGCGCTCGGCGCGCTGATCGACTACGTGAGCCGTACGCAGGGGATGGCGCCTTCACACCTCCAGGCGCTCAACGTTCATCACGGCGACGAGTACCTGATCGTCGATCCGGTCGCGCGGCGCAACCTGGAAATCTCCGAGACGCTGCGTGGCGAGCCCGCGCCGACGCTGCTGTCCGTGCTCGACCAGTGCGCGAGCAGTGCGGGAGCGCGGATGCTGCGCCGCTGGCTCGCGCTGCCGCTGCGCCGCCAGGAGGCCGCGGCGCTACGCCATCAGGGTGTCGCCGCGCTGCTCGACACCGATCTGGCGTCGCTGCGAAGCGCACTCGGCCGCACCGTGGACTTCGAGCGCATCGCGGGGCGCATCGCGCTGCGATCGGCGCGTCCCCGCGAGCTTGCCGCGTTGCGCGACTCGGCCGGCAGCGTCGAGGCGGTCGAAACCGCCCTCAGGCAAGCGGACGCGGAGCTGTTCGCGCCGCTGATCGCATCGCTCGCGCCGCCCACCGCGGCGACGACCTTGCTCGCGCGCGCGCTGGCCGACGAGCCGGCGGCCCTGGTGCGCGACGGCGGGGTGTTCCGGCCCGGCTACGACGACGCGCTCGACGAACTGCGCGCGATCGACGACGGCTGCGACACCTACCTCGCGGAAATGGAGCGCGGCGAGCGCGAGCGCACCGGCATCGCCAACCTTCGCGTGGGCTTCAACAACGTGCACGGCTTCTACATCGAAGTCACGCACGGCCAGGCGAGCCGCGTGCCCGACGACTACCGCAGGCGACAGACGCTGAAGAACGCCGAGCGTTACGTCACGCCCGCGCTCAAGGCGTTCGAGGACAAGGCCCTGTCGGCGCGCGAGCGGGCGCTTGCGCGCGAACGTGAACTTTACGAGCAGCTTCTCGACGCGCTCGCCGGTGCGGTGGCGCAGTGGCAGCGGATCGGTCACGCGATCGCGGAGATCGACGCGCTCGCGTGCTTCGCGGAACGCGCGCGCACGCTGGGCTGGGTGGCGCCGGAGTTCGGCGCGATGCCTGGCATCGAGATCCGCGGCGGCCGCCATCCGGTGGTCGAAGGCGCGGTCGAGCGCTTCGTTCCCAACGACTGCGTGCTCGATGACCGGCGGCGCACGATCCTGCTGACCGGCCCGAACATGGGCGGCAAGTCCACCTACATGCGGCAGGTCGCACTGATCGTCTTTCTGGCGCACTGCGGAAGCTACGTGCCGGCAGACATGTGCCGGCTCGGACCGATCGACCGGATCTTCACCCGGATCGGCGCCTCCGACGACCTGGCGGGCGGGCGATCGACCTTCATGGTCGAGATGACCGAGGCGGCCGCGATCCTGCACGCCGCCACCGACCGGTCTCTCGTGCTGATGGACGAGATCGGCCGAGGCACGTCGACCTTCGACGGGCTCGCGCTGGCACACGCGATCGCCTCCCGGCTGCTCGCGCACAACCGATCCTTCGTGCTCTTCGCCACCCATTACTTCGAGCTCACGCAGCTTGCGCAGCGCTACCCGCAGGCGGTCAACCGACACCTCGCAGCCGCCGAGCATCGCGGCACGATCGCGTTCCTGCACGAGGTGCGCGACGGCCCAGCCAATCGGAGCTACGGGCTGCAGGTCGCGCGACTCGCCGGCCTGCCCGCGCCGGTGGTGCGTGCCGCCGGACAGCTTCTGGAGGCGCTGGAGGCCCGCGCCCGCGACGACGACGGACAGATCGACCTGTTCGCGGCAGGCGGCGCCGGCGAGGCCGAAAGCATGCCGCTGGAGGGGCACGCGGCGACAGCGCAAAGCGGACAGCTCGGCGGTGCGTCCGGCGTCGAGTCCCCCGACGACGCGCGAGCGAGCGATGTGCTCTCCCGGCTCGCCGCGATCGACCCGGACCAGCTCAGCGCACGCGCCGCGCTCGAACTGCTCTACGAGTTGCACGCGCAGCTCCGCGGTTGATGCGCTCGCGCGCGCGCAGGCAGCTGATGGCCGCCGCGCTGCTCGCGGCGTGCCGTTCGACCGTCGCGCGCTCTCGGGAACCTTCGGCCGCGCACACTGACGCGGCTTCGCCCGCACTCGCGCCGGCACTGGCAAGCGACGGCAGGCCGGTGAGTGCAGGCGCGCCCGCGCTGGCAGGCGGCGCGGATGCCACGTCCCTTGCGCCGACGACCTTCGCGCTGATCGGCGACACCCCCTACAATCCCCTCGAAGAACGGCTGCTGGCGCGAGTGCTCGACGACATCGACGGCGAGGTGGAGTTCGTCATTCACGTCGGCGACCTCAAGAGCGGATGGGAGCCCTGCTCCGACGCGCTGCTCTCGGCCCGCCACGATGCACTCGCCGCGTCGCGGCACCCGCTCGTCTACCTGCCGGGCGACAACGAGTGGCTCGACTGCGCCCGAAAGAGCGCCGGTGGATTCGATCCGATGGACCGCCTCGAACTGCTTCGCGATCTGTTCTACAGGCGCCCGGGCCCGCCGACCGCACCGCCGGGACTTCAGAGGCAACGCGACACGGCATTCGACTTCCCGGAGAACCAGCGCTGGCGCGCGGGCTCTGCGATCTTCACGACGCTGAATCTGCCCGGGAGCAACAACGGTGCCGACGACGACCCCTCGCTGCAGCCACGGCACGCGTCACGCGCCGCGGCCAACGAAGCCTGGCTGCGCGCTTGCTTCGCCATCGCCGACGCCGAGCACCTGCCCGCAGTGGTGATTGCGATCCACGCCGACCCCGGCTTCGAACATGACCACCGCTCGTCCTGGCTGCCCGGCGCGGCCCGGTCGCGCGACGGGTATCACGACTTCAGGCAATTGCTTCGAGAACTGGTCACCTCGAGCGCCGCGCAGGTGCTGCTGCTCCACGGCGACTCCCATCAGTTCCGCGCCGATCAGCCGATGCACGACGCGCGCGGCCGGCAGGTTCGCAACTTCCATCGCGTGGAGTGCTTCGGTTCGCCCTTCGCGTCGGCCTGGGTGCGCGTTTCCATCGATCCGCGGCGCGACCCGCCGTTCATCATCGCGACCCGTCGCGTCGAGACGTCCGCGCGCTGACGAGGCGCCTCGCCTGGCATCCGGCCTCGCCACCCGGCCGCGCCACCCGCTGCGCAGCCCTCAGTGAAGTCTTCTCCGTGCCGGCCCGTTGAGCCCTTCGTCATGGCCCGGCCCGCGATCGTCGTCGTCCCCGTCCGGGTCGTCGTCGTCGATGACTTCGTCGTCGTCGAAATCGTCGTCCGCAACGACCACCCGCCGCAGTGGCGACTCGCGATCGTCCTGCGCCTGCGCGTCCTCGACGAGCGCACGCTCGCGCTCGATCTCCTCCGCGCTCGCCTCACGCACGTCGACGACCCGGATGTCGAAGCGAAGCGACATGCCCGCCAGCGGATGATTGGCGTCCAGCACCACCGCCTCTTCGGTCATGTCGGTCACGATGTACAGCCGGTCCTCCTCGTCGTCCTCGTCGTCTTCGCCTGGCACGCCCTCGAAGGTCATCCCCACTTCCAGATCGTCCGGAAACTGCGCGCGCGCGGCCAGGCGCACAAGTTCGGGATCGTAGTCGCCGAAGCTGTCCTCCGGCTCGAGGTGAACGCGCGTCGCGTAGCCGACACCGTGGCCGGCCAGTGCCTCCTCGATGCTCGGGAACACCGTGCCGTAACCACCCTGCAGGTAGGTCAGTTCACGCTCCGTCGGTTCCAGCGCGTCGCCCAGCGAATCGAACAAGCGGTACCGCACCGTGACCCATACGTCGTTTTCGATCATCATTTCCCGACCCCTATAATCGCGGCATGCTCGGCCGCAAGCCGCCCCTGGGCGAGATCAGTTTAGAACACTTCATGCGCGTGCACTGGCAGCGGCGTCCGCTGCTCGTGCGCAACGCGTTCCCGGGGTTCCGGTCGCCGGTGCCGCCGCAACGCCTCTTCGACCTCGCCGCCCAGGACGACGTCGAATCGCGCCTGGTGTCCAGCGCGCGCGGCCGATGGTCGCTGCGCCACGGTCCTTTCGAGGCGGGCGAGCTGCCGCTGCCCGCGCGGCGCGACTGGACGCTGCTGGTTCAGGGTGTCGATCTCCATCTCGACGAGATTCACTCGCTGCTCGGACGTTTCCGGTTCGTCGCGGATGCGAGGCTCGACGATCTGATGATCAGTTACGCCGTCGATGGCGGTGGCGTCGGCGCGCACGTCGACTCCTACGACGTATTCCTCCTGCAGGCGCACGGCAGGCGCCGCTGGCGCATCGGCTGGCCGCGATCGTCCGAGCTGCTGTCCGGCGTGCCGATGAAGATCCTCGCCCGATTCGAGCCCACCGATGAGTACGTGCTCGAGGCGGGCGACATGCTCTATCTGCCGCCAGGCTGGGCGCACGAAGGCACCGCTCTGGGCGAGTGCATGACCTTCTCGGTCGGCTTCCGTGCGCCGTCGCGTCACGAACTGCTCGGCGCCTGGTTCGCCGAGTGCGCCGATTCTCCGCCGTCGGGGCCGGATCCTCGCTACAGCGATCGCGGAACCGGGCCCACCCGCACGCCGGGCCGACTGCCCGAGGCGATGCATGCGGTGCTTGCGAAGTGGCTGCGCGATTGGCGCCCGACACCGCAGGAGATCGACCGCTTCATGGGGCGCTTTCTCACCGAACCGAAGCCGAACGTGTGGTTCCAGGCACCGGGACGCCGAACGAATCCGGCCGGTTTCTCGTCCCGCGCCCTAAGATCGGGGCTGCGGGTCGACCGGCGCAGCCGGCTTGCCTACCGGCGGCGAGATTTCTTCATCAACGGCGAACACTTGCCGATGACCGCGAAGAGCGCCCCACTGCTTCGCCGTCTCGCCGACGAGCGCGGCCTGCCGCCCGACGCGCTCAAAGGCACGTCCGTCGACCCGGAGTTGATCTCCTGCCTGCGCGAGTGGTTCGATGCAGGCTGGATACGCTTCGGTTCGCCCTGAGGCGCGCGTCGCCCGGGTCCCTGCAATGAGACCTTCCGAAACGATCAACTTCGACGGCCGCACAGAATTCCACGCGGCCGTGTTGCGCACGATCGAGGACAGCCGGCATGCGCTGGCGCTGCTCGACGGCAACCTGGAAGACTGGCCGATCGAAACGGCGGCCGGCGCGCAGGCGCTGCGCAGCGCCCTGCTGCGCGGAGTCAGCCTCAGAATCCTGCTCGGCAGGACCGACTGGGTCGAGCGACACGCGCACCGTCTGCTGCGGCTTCGCCGCGAATTCTCGGCACGGATCCAGATACGCGCGCTGCCGGCCAACCTGCGCCTGGCCGAGAGCCTGCTGGTGGGCGATCGCCAGCACGCGCTGCGCCGTGCGCACGCGGAAACGCTGAGCGGCACCTGCGTGCTCGCCACGCCTTCACAGGCCGAGGCGCCGCTCGAGCGCTTCGACGCGGCATGGCAGGAATCGACCCCCTGCCTTCCCGCGACGACACTTGGCCTCTGACGCGCGCCGCCTCCGCGCACCGCAGCCTGCGGCCCTCGCGCCGCGCCCCTGGCCGCAGCGGCAAGCCCCTCGCCACTGCTATATACTCGTTTGTTGCGAAGGATTCGAGCTGCCCTGCTTGTCAGGGCCGACTCGTCGTCCTGATCGCAATTCTCTGGTCTAGTCTCTCGATTCAGGTCTACCTCGTTCAAACAAAGGATTTCCAGCATGAAGAAGACGCTACTGATCGCTTCCCTGCTCGTCATGGCGCTCGCCGCCTGCGGCAAGAAGGAAGAACCCGCGCCTGCGCCCGCCCCGGCTCCGGTCGCCGCGCCCGCCGAAGCGCCGAAAGCCGACGCACCGGCTGCGGCCCCGGCCGACACAGCCGCTCCTGCTGCCGACGCACCCAAGGCCGACGCGCCCAAGGCCGAGGAAGCTGCTCCGGCCGCGGCACCGGCCGCCGACGCGCCCAAGGAAGAGAAAAAGTAACTCTTTCAGCGCAGAAAAAGGGCCGGCGATCGCCGGCCCTTTTTTCGTCTGCCCTGCAACGGCACGTGATGTGACGGTACGCCAGGTTCGGTCTTGCGCCAGGCGCGACGCGGCTGTCGCGCGAACGAATCAGACGTCGATCCAGCCGACGCCGTCGTCCTGGTCGGCGACGACAATGCTCTCCGGACCATCGCCCCACACGCGCGCCAGCGCTTCGCGTGCCAGCTCCTGACGGTTGTTGCTCCGGCTCAGGTGGGCGGCGACCACCGTGCGCAGCCGGCTGTGGTCGATGGCACCGAGCAGTTCCGACGCGGCGCGATTGTTGAGGTGTCCGAATCCTCCGCCGATGCGTCTCTTCAGCGAATACGGGTAGTCGCCGCCCTCCAGCATGCGCTCGTCGTGGTTGCACTCGAGCACGATCGCGTCGAGCCGGCTCATCGAGCGGACCACGTGCGCGGTCGAGCGTCCGAGATCCGTCAGCACTCCCAGGCGCGCCGCGCCGTCGTCGATGACGAATTGCACAGGCTCGCGTGCATCGTGCGGAACCGGAACCGGTTCGATCAGGACTCCTTCCAGTTCGAAGCAGGTGTGCGAGTCGATGAGCCTGAAGCCCGCGCGCGCCGTATCGGTCCCCAGTCCCGCGAGCGCGGTGCCCGCGGTCATGTACAGGGGGATGTCGAACGACGCCGAGACGCGCGTGGCACCGCCGATGTGGTCGCTGTGCTCGTGCGTGACCAGCAGCGCATCGACGTCGCTCGGCGCCAGGCCGACTCTCGCCAGCCGGCGCTTGAACTCGCGCACACCGAACCCGCAGTCGATCAGCAGCCGGACAGCGCGTCCACCGACCGCGCATTCGACCAGCAGGGCGTTCCCCTCGCTGCCGCTACCGAGGCTGGTGAACCGCATCGGCGCTGGCCGCTCGCCTGCTCTCCGCGCTACTGCTGCAGCTGCTCGCGCAGCACGGCGAGAATCTTCTCGCCGGTCGTCTTGTCGACGTCCGAGGTCAGCGCCTGCCCGTCCTTGCCCGCGACCGTGACCGTCGTCAGGTCGGCGCTCGAGGCCAGCCGCACCTGATATTGCTGCCGCGACGCTTCTGTCTTCGACGAGGACGAGAACAGGCGCGAGAAGAAACCGGATTTAGCCTTGGTCCCGCTCTCCGGATCGATGTAGCGCACGAAGTACAGGCCCTGGGATCGATCCCGGTCCTCGACGGTGAAGCCTCCCCGATCCAGCGCAAGACCGACACGTCGCCACGCCCGATCGAAGCCTTCGCGAAGCTCGAGCGACTTGCCGTCCGCGCCCATGCCCACCAGTTGCGAAGCGCCCGGCTGCGCGTTGGCCACGAGGGTCTTGGCGCGCTCCTGGTCGGCACCCAGTTTGACCAGCAACCGGCGCAGGAACTCCGCCTCGAGCTCCGGATCGTTGGGCCGGGGCTGCCAGGACGAACTGTCCTTATCGTTGCCGGTAAGGACCTCGACCATGCCGCGATGGCTGATGTAGATCTCGGTTCCACCGTCCGCCGCCTCGAGCCGGGTCCGGAACTTGTCGCGCTCGCCTGTCGAGTACAACGTGTCCAAGGCCTTCCCGAGCACGGAGCGAATCGGATCCATGGGAATCTTGGCCCGGTTCTCCGCCCAATCGGTTTCCATGACCCCGGTGGCCGGGTTCTCGGACTGGATGAGGAAACCCGACTCCTGCCAGAACTCGCGCACCAACGGCCAGACCTTGTCCGGCGACTGATTCACGAACAACCAGCGCTGCGATCCGTCGCGCATGACCCGCGCGCCTTCGACAGTCGGCAGGACCGACGTCTGCGCCGCCGGGCGTTCGGTGGTGCGCGCGGTCTGGAAGCCCGAAGCCGTGCGCGGCTGGCGCTCGGGAATCCCGAAACGGTCGTCGCCGCGCGGACTCACCAGATCCGGCGGGACCTCCAGCGAAGGAAGCTTGCCGGCGGACTTGTACTCGATCTTGCCCTGGTCGTTGATCACGTCGGTGAGCGAACATCCGCCCGTCACCAGCGCAAAGGCGAGGGTCGCAGGCACGAAAAGGCGGCGGGCGCCGGCCTGGACGACGGTGTAGTTCATCAACTCAGGACTCCAGAGGCCGTCATCGCGGCCAGAACGGTGTCTTCCCACTGCGGGGAGAGCGGTGTCATCGGCAGCCGGATCCCCCGACCCATGCGCCCCATCCGCGCGAGCGCCCATTTGACCGGAATCGGATTCGCTTCGACGAACAGTTTCAGGTGCAACGGCAGCAGGCGGCGATTGATCTGCACCGCGGTCGGCCAGTCACCGCCCATCGCCGCAGCGCACATCCTGGCCATCGGCCCCGGCGCCACGTTGGCCGTCACGGAGATCACGCCGTGTCCGCCCATGGCCATCAGCGCGAGCGCCGAGTCGTCATTGCCGCTGTAGACGGCGAAGTTCTCGGGCAGCCGCGCGAGAAGGTCCGATCCTCGGGGAATGTCACCGGTCGCGTCCTTCAGTCCGACGATGCCGGGCACTTGCGCCAGGCGCAACGTGGTCTCGTTGGAGAGGTCTGCGACGGTGCGCCCGGGGACGTTGTACAGGATCATCGGCAGGTTCACCGCTTCGGCCACCGATCGGAAATGCCGGTACAGGCCCTCCTGCGTGGGCTTGTTGTAGTACGGAACCACCTGCAGGCAGGCGGCCGCGCCGACCTTGCTCGCGTGCTCGGTCAGTTCGATCGCCTCGCGCGTGGAGTTGGCGCCGGTGCCCGCGATGATCGGGATGCGTCCGGCGGCCTGCTCGACCGCGACACGGATCAGTTCGCCGTGCTCGTCGACGTCCACCGTCGGCGACTCACCGGTCGTGCCAACCGCGACGATGGCTGTCGTGCCCTCGTCGACGTGCCAGTCGATCAGGCGGCGATAGCTGTCCAGATCGAGGCTCCCGTCGTCGTGCATCGGTGTCACGATCGCTACGAGGCTTCCCTTGAGCATTGTCATCTTCCTGCGCAAAATGCGATTCTAGCCGACCAGAGGGTAACGCTCAGGCGCGAACGGCGGCCGGGCGGCACACAGCCGCTGCACCAGCGCAGGCTTCGGGTCGCCCGAATATCCGTGCTCGTAGCCGAGCACCACGAACCCGTTGCGGACCGCGGCGGCGCAGAGCTCTCCGGGCGCCAGCAGGAAAGCGGGGTTCGACGGCTTGCCGTAGCGAGCGTTGCCCTGCGCAAACGTCTCGTAGATCAGCAGCCCGCCCGGGGCAACCAGGCAGAACAGCAGGTCCAGGCGGGGACGGTGCAGGAAGTTGCAGCAGACGACGGCGTCGAAGCTCCCCGGGTCGAACGGCCAGGGCTGCGCCTCCAGGTCGGCCTGAATGCGCTGCACGGGCGGCCCGATCGACGCGAGCGCCTGCGCGTCGCGATCCGCCGCGACGAGCCGCGCGCCCCGGGCCATCAGCGGGGCGAGGTTGCGGCCGGCACCGGCGGCGAAGTCGAGCACCCGCGCGTCGGGCGCGATCGCCTCGGCCCATCGGCTCACCCAGCCGGAGGCGGTTTGTCCGCCGAAAACGTGACATTTCATCATTCCTCCCGACATATTTCGCAGTAAGGCATCACAGTCGGCGCTAGAGTTTAGCCACACGCCCGACAACCCGGGCGCGAGCCAGGACCACTGATGGCCGACACCGGCAAACCGCAACGACGGACATTCCTGTCTTCCAGAACGGATCTGCTGCCCGCGGGACTGGCGATCCTGGCGTCGGCCGTCCTCGCGGTGGCCGCCGGCACCGGCAATCTGGAATGGACAACCGCGCTGGCGATCGCCTCGGTCGGCTGGGCGGTCGCCGCCGGTGCGCTGGCGCTGGCGCTGCATCTCCGAGGGCAAGGACTGAAGCGCGAGCGCGAGAGGCTGCAAGGCCTCGAAGAGTTGCAGGAGCAGCACGGCATTGCCGAAAACCTGGGTGCGTTCGGTACCTTCGTCATCGATCGTGAACATAACCGTTTCATCTGGAGCAACGGGGCGTTTCGGCTGTACGGCGTGGATCCCGCCAGCGGTGAACCGTCGTTGCGGGAGTTCGCCGTCGCAATCCACCCCGAGGACCGCCCGCGCTGGATCGAGGTGCATCGCCGCGCACTGAAGACGGGCGGCGAAGCCCGCGTCGAATACCGGTTCCTGCGCCACGCCGGGCGGGACACGACCTGGATCCGCAGCATCGCACGCGCCGAAACCGGCCCGGGCGGGCGCATCGTGCGTCTGGCGGGCGTGGCGCAGGACGTCACCGGGATCCGCGCGATGCAGCAGCAATTGGCCGCGAGCGAGGCCAAGTTCCGCGACCTCACGAACATGAGTTCGGACTGGATCTGGGAAACCGACGCCCAGCACCGCTGGTCGTATTTCTCCGGAAGCGCCGCGAGCGTGCTGGGCGGCTGGGTCGAGTCGCTGATCGGCCACCGGGTCTGGGAACTGCCGGGCAGTCAGTTCGCGTTCGAACAGCCCGATTGGCAGGCACAGCGGACGCTGATGGACTCGCAGGCGCCCTTCGAGAACTTCGAGTACGCGGTGATCGACCCCGACGGCAACGCGCATTTCGTGGCCATCAGCGGGCGCGCGGCGTTCGACTCCGGCGGCCAGTTCATCGGCTATCGCGGGGTGGGCCGCAACATCACCCGCGAAAAGCAGCAGCGCCTGCTGCTGCGGATCGAGAGCGAGATCACCTCGATCATGCGCGAGCAGAACGATCCGGAGCGGGTGATCACCGCGATCCTGGACACGCTGTGCGGCGTCATGGGCTGCAGCGGCGGCATCAACCTCACGCCCATCCCGCGCCGGCACGCGTTCAAGGTGCACGAGCGATCGGGGAATGCGGACTTCCTGAAAGTGATCTCGATGCTCCCCCCGGAGATTCCGCTGTTGCCGGGCAGCCCGGAGGCCCGGGTCTGGGAGCAGGGAGAGGCCTTGTGGCTGCCCGATCTGGCAGCGGAGCCGCAGCTGGCGCGCCGTTATCAGACCGACCGCATCGGCGTGCACGCCGCCTTCCTGGCGCCGGTCGTCGACGAGTCGCGCACGATTCTGGGCATCATGCTGTTCCTCAGCCCTGCCGGGTATCGCGACGACGGCTTCCTCACCCAGGTCGCGGAGATCCTGTCGCGCAACCTGTCGCTGTACCTGCAGCGCAAGGCCGCCGAGCGGCGTCTGATGCACCAGTCGCTGCACGATCCGCTCACCGATCTCCCCAACCGCGTCTTCCTGACCCGGCAGCTGGAGCAGCGCCTGACCCGCAAGGAACCGGCGGCGGTGCTCTACATCGACCTCGACCGCTACAAGCTGATCAACGACACGCTGGGCCATTCGGTGGGTGACCAGGTGCTGATCGAAGTCGCGGCGCGGCTGCGCGAGGCGATCCGGCCCGAGGACGTGGCCGGGCGCATCGGGGGCGACGAGTTCATTCTGCTGCTGACCGGGCTGGCCGACCGCACCGAGATCGAGCGTATCGCGCGCCGCGTGCTCGCCGCCATCGAGAAGCCGTTCGTGCTGATGAACCGCGCCCACTTCCTGTCCGCGAGCATCGGCGTGGCGATCTCGCCCGACGAC
>Ga0316188_10000412_pt1 | contig 18155 bp, 12 predicted proteins | sample Phiworburrow1_MG_FD_204933 | JGI IMG/M metagenome (GOLD analysis project Ga0316188, IMG submission 204933) | Coastal sediment microbial communities from Maine, United States - Phippsburg worm burrow 1 | ecosystem: Environmental > Aquatic > Marine > Coastal > Sediment | place: USA: Maine... | reverse complement strand
CCAGCCGCCGATGGAGTGGAAGCGCACGGTGACGCTGCCTTCGGGCATCAGGTTGGGGTTCTCGCTGCCGCGCACCGCCAGCGCCCGCACGCCGGGATAACTGCTCTCGATCGTGTCCTGGTAGATCGCCTGCTTCGGGGTCAGGGGATCATCCCGCAGGAAGTCGATGGACAGGTAGAACTGCTTCTTGCGGGCGCCGTCGGGCAGCATGTTCTCGATCGCGCCGATCAGGCCCTCGGGCTGCAGGTCGCGGCTGCCGAGGCCGAAGGAGCCGGAGTACAGCGGCGGTACGTCGGTGAAACTGCTGTAGGTTTCCAGCGTGGGGTAAGGCGTGTCGTGCTTGTCCCGGCCGTTCTCCATGGCCTTGCCCAGGGTGGCGCGGATCTCGCGCATCAGCGGCAGGTCCGCCGCCAGCGGCTGGTCCAGTCGCTCCAGCACCACCACGCCCTTGCGGCCCTTGAGCACCCGGCTCAGCTCGGCGCCCGGGAAGGGCCGGAACATCACCAGGTTCACCACGCCCACCTTGAGGTGGCGGGTCTCGCGCAGGTAATCCGCCACCGCCTCGGCGCTGGGAATGAGGCTGCCCTGGCCGACGATCAGGTAGTCGGCGTCCTCCACCCTGTAGGTGGCCACCGGGCCGTACTGGCGGCCGGTCAGCTGGTGGAATTCATAGAACGCCTGCTCTGACAGCTCGCCGATATGGTCGAAGAAGAACGGCCGCTGGGCCGCCACGCTCTGCATGTAGGAATCCTGGTTCTGCACCAGCCCCGACATCAGCGGGTTGTCCACGTCCCACAGCTCGGGGATGCGCCGGCGCATGTCGCCGAAGATGATGCGCTGGGCCGGGGTGGGGGTGGCGATGATGTCGTCCGGGCGCCCCAGGTACTCGGCGATCAGCTCCCGCTCGGGGACCAGCAGGGACTCGATCAGGTGGGTGGTGAGGAAACCGTCCTGGGCGACGATACCCGGGGTCAGCGCCAGCTCGGCGATGCGGTGGGCGATGATGTTCAGGTCCGCCGCCTGCTGGGCGTTGGCGGCGAACAGCTGGAAGAAGCCGGTATCGTCCACGCAGTGGTAATCGTCGTGCCCCGCGTGCACGTTCAGGGTCGCCTTGGTCATCGCCCGGGCGCCGATATTGAGCACGTAGGTCAGGCGCTTGCCCACCGCCGCATAGAGTGACTCGTGCATGTAGGCGATGCCCTGGCCGGAGGAGAAATTGGCCGCCCGCAGCCCGGTCATCGCCAGCCCCGCCGTCACCGCGGCGGCGGCGTGCTCGCCCTCCGGTTCGATGAAGATCAGCGGTCGCCCGGAGACATTGATGTGGCCCTGGGCCGCGGCCTCGGCCCAGTACTCGCCCATCTGGGTGGAGGGCGTGATGGGATAGGCCCCGGCGGCGTCGCTGGACTCCCGCTCGCACATGATGACCGCGGTATTGCCGTCCATCGCCGCGCGCTGGCCGGGGTACTTGGTTGCGGTGTCCTGTTTGCTCATGCTGTGTTTCCTCGTTGTCTCTTTTTGCTGCGCTGGTCGCCGGTGTTGCTCTGCCGCTCAGCTCGGCGCTTCCGGCAGCGCACTGTGGCGCAGGATTTTCCTGCTGGCCGCGCCCCTGGCAACCACGTCGTGGTCATCGATCCAGACGATGGCGCCGGTGGGGCAGCGCTCGATCGGCACCCGGGTGGCGTGGGGCCGGCTGTAATCGACCACCGGCAGGTTGTCACGCATGCTGATCAGTCCGGCGGGCGCGTCCATCACACAGCGCTCACAGGCGGTACAGGCGACCTCGCAGGCAGCCAGTATCGCATCGCCTTTTTCCAGGTTCCTGCAGGCCACCCACAGGCGGTGGTCCTGGGGATGCAGCGAAAACAGGTCCTTCGGGCAGATGTCCACGCAGTCGCCGCAGCCGGTGCATTTGGCGCTGTCCACCACCGGCAGCCCGTGGCTGTTCATCTGGATGGCATCGAAATCACAGGCCCGCTCGCAGTCGCCATGGCCCAGGCACCCCCAGAAGCAGTCCTTGCCGCCGCCGGCCACCTGGGCCGCAGCGAGGCAGGAGGGCTCCCCGGTGTAGTGAGCCCGGTTGCGCGCGACATTGCTGCCGCCGGCACAGGCCAGGCGAGCCACGATCCGGTTTTGCTCGCCCACTGCTATGCCCAGGTAATCGGCGATGGCCTCGCGCCCCTGGTCATTGCTCACCGAGCACTTGCCCGGCGCGGCCTCGCCACCCACCAGGGCCTCCGCGAAAGGACGGCAACCCGGGTAGCCACAGGCACCGCAATTGGCATGGGGCAGCATCTCCTCGACCACGTCGATGCGCAGGTCTTCTTCCACATAGAGTCTGCGATTGGCGAGTATCAACAGGCTGGCCAGCAGGAAAGTGAGGCCGCCGATGGCCAACACTGCGGTCAGCACCACCATGTATGAAAGTCCAGCAATTGCTCTTCCGGAAGCCGGGCAATAACCCTGTCCGGAAAATTTAGGCCCTGCGTACCAGAGAGTCAAACCACAACTGCCTGTGGCGGGCGCCAGAGGGCATTCACTTGATCAAGCTCAATTTTAGCCGGGGTGATAAGGGATTGAACCGGTGGCAGGGTCGCGGCCACAGGGCATGACCGAAAGTTCAATGGCGCGTGGCCGCCACCGCTTTCATTTTCGAGGCCAGCGCGCCGACCAGTGGATTGGCACTGAGGCCATGGAGCAGGACACTCAGCACGATGGTGGCAACGGTGGCATCGATAATGGTGCCACCACCGGGAAGCTTGTCTTCAAGCACGATGACGCCGAACACGATACTGGCCAGGCCGCGGGGGCCGAACCAGCCTACAAACAGCTTTTCGGTAGCCGCCATGGGCAATCCTGATAAAGACAGGAAAACGGGTAGCATCCTGATCACGGTAAGGCTCAGGAAAGCATAGAGCACTACCTGCCAGGTCAGGGAATCGAGCCCCTGGCCGACCACCGCGGCGCCGAACACCACCCAGGTCAGCAGCGCCATCGTATCCCCCACTCCCTCGGCCTCGAGCAGGCGTGCGTGGGTTCCCTCCTGCTCCATCGCGCCGAACACCAGGCCGCCGACGAAACAGGCGATGAAGCCGCTGCCGCCCAGCCACTGGGTCAAGCCGAAGCAGGCCACCGCCAGGGTGGGAAGCGTGATCTGCTCCCAGGAATCAGTCATCCAGCCGCGGCTGTTTACGGCCCGCAGCAGCATCACCGCGAGCCAGGTCATCCCGACGCCGACGGCCACCCCGAAACCGATCGCCTCCGCTACCAGCTTGATCACCAGTGCGGAGGTATCCCCGCCGGCCCCGGCTTCAGAGGCCAGGAACAGGAACACGAAGAGAATCGGTACACAGATACCATCGTTGAGGCCGCTTTCCAGGTTCAGGCCCTCCCGGATCGGGCCGGGAACCGACGGGTTGGTAACCACCGCCTTGCCCAGGGCTGCATCGGTCGGTGCCAGCATGACCGCCAGGATCGCGATCTCCATCCAGCCCAGGCCGTCCAGCAGCAGCCATCCGGCGGCGTAGCCGAGCCCGATGGTGAGAGGCAGTCCGATGCCCAGCAGGCGCAGTGGAATCCGGTAGGAGTGTTGCAGTTCCCGCAGGTGGGACCCGGCCGCATCGGTAAACAGCACCAGCGCCAGGGTCAGCTCCGCCATCGTGCGCAGGCCCTCGGCGTCGATGTCCAGGTGCAGCAGGCCCAGCCCCAGCGGTCCCATGGCCGCGCCGAAACCCATGAATACCAGCGCGCCGTTTACCGGGGTGCGACCCAGGCCGGCGCTGGTAATGCTGTACAGGAAGGTGAATGCCGCGAGAATTGCCAGGTTTTGGTACATGTCTTACGCCTCGCGCACGTTGGTCATTACCTTGAGCAGTTCGCTGCCCTGGTGGACCACGGCGGAGCTGTGGTGCAGGACCGGGATGCACGCCTCTTCCGCCACGGTCGATAACCATGTCGGCCCGGCCCCGAACTGCAGGGTTTGCGCCAGTTGCTGGCCCTTGCGGGCAGGCGCTCCCATCGGGGCAGTGAAGTCCGTGTGCCCGGCGTAACGCGAGTAAATGGTCTTGTAATCCCCCAGGTCGCACACCAGCGCGGCAGCCGGTTTCCTGACCCTGCCACCGACCACGCCCTTGCGCCGCAGGAAGTTCAGTATGCCGGCGGCGTCGCGCCTCGCCTCCTCCCGGGAAATCACTTCCTGGCCCCCGAGTTCCAGCGTGTATCCCTGCGGCAAATCCTGCAGCGGCGGCAGGTGAGGGTAATCCCGGGCCGCCAGCTCCTGCCACAGCGCCCACCAGGCGCAGCTGACACTTTCGTCCATCGCGCCGCCAAACTCGGCGGGAATGGACAATATCAACGGGATCTGGAAATAGCGGGCGGCGTCTTCGGCGTAGTCCGGCGTGTACAGGTGCCGCGCACAGACGTTGGCGCAGTGCAGGTCGAGCACGTAATCGGCCCCCACCGCCAGCGACTGCAGCGTAAGCGCGAGCCGCTGGCCGAAGGGCAGGTCGCTCTTCAGCCGGGCGCGTAGTTCGGCGGCCATCTGCGCCCTGGCCTTTTGCTTCAGGCGATCCCAGGGCAGGCGCCCGCTGCCGCGCAGGCGCGGCAGCCAGTAGTTGCGGTTCCAGTTCTCACCGGTGGTCGGGTCGAACCGGCCGGGGGTGTACTCCCCGGACTTCTGGTTGATCGCAAACGGGTTCGCATTGGGCACCAGCACGATATCACCCAGCGGCGGGGTTTGCGCGAACTCCGCCAGCAATTCGGCGATCACCGCGTTGCCCTGCACCTCGGAGCCGTGCATGCTCGACTGGATGTAGGCGCGATTGGCGCAGGGGTCGGTGCCTTTTACGGTGTAGACGAGAATGTCGAGCCTGGCGCCGCTGGCCAGGGAGCGTACCGGTAATCGTTTCAATCTGATCATTTCTGTTTATTCGACTTGTATTCAGACAAGCGCATGCCGATCAGGCTGGCGACCAGCACGGTGGTGTAGAAGATGCCTACGCCGGCTTCCATGTAGGCCAGGAAGCGGGTGAGGGGCGCGGTGGGGGTGATGTCGCCGTAGCCCACGGTGGTCAGCGTAACCATGGAATAGTAGATCGTATCGTCCAGGTTCTTCTGCCATAAGTCACTCTGCAGCCCGCTCATCGAACCCGGGAAAAAAGCCTCGATCATCAGGTAGGCGAAACCGAACAGCAGGCCGATCAGGATATAGATACACACTGCCCCGAAGATCGTGTTGAGGGTAATCTGGCCCGTGAACATGACCTGCTGCCATGCCAGGTAGATTGTAATCGCAAAGAAGATGAACATGGTGACCAACTGCGCCGCGGCCAGGATATCGTTCCCGATAGAGCTGTCGACAATCATCAGGATAACGATGACGGCGGGAATGAGGCTCCTGGGCCTCAACCACCTGCTGCGGGCCTCGTGCAGGGACCAGACGGCGATAATCACGGTGAGCATCAGGCTGATATTAACCAGTATCTGGGCGGCACGCAGCTCGAGCTGGGCAAACAGGGCGCTGCAAAACAGCAGCGACACAAGTGTAACAAGGAGCCAGATGAAATTATTACGCCGGCTCGGCAGGTGTTTCATAACTGTTCCCTCAACTTGCTGGTCTACCCGCACATGGCTGCTGGGCAACGGAGTTTATCACAGCAGTCCGGCTGTTCGTGTCACCAACGAGCACCTGCGCGGATAGTCGGGCTGTGGGGGCGTCAACTGGAAGATATCAGGCGCCCTGGTGCAGAACCACCTCACGCTGCGGATAGAAAAACGCCATCAGGGCCTCCTCCTGCGCCATCGCGTCGCGGTAGCCACAGGCGATCAGATCCCGGCAGAAAGCGCCCTCGAACAGCAGGTAGCTGGCCATGCTGGTGCCGCCCCCGGAAGGGGTGGCACCGGTCATTTTCAGCACCGCCCTCATGGAACGGGGCAGGCTGTTGAAATGGCGCGCGACCAGTTGATTGATCTCGACTGACGGGTTGATACACAGGAAATCGACCATCTTCAGGCCGGCGGTCTCGGCACGCGGATTTTCGTTGCGCACGATGCCAATCAGCTCATTGATCCGCACCATATGCTCCATGTCATTTTCCAGCGCGTCGATGAAGGCGCTGTTGAACACATGGCCCATCATCCTGGCCATCGACGGGGAGTGCCCTTCATGCCGCTCCGAGGGCTTGTGTGTGGGATTCCCGCTCACCCCCACTACCAGGATGCGCTCAGCGCCGAGGTGGATAGCGGAACTGATGGGTGACACCTGGCGCAGCGCGCCGTCGCCGTAATAAGCCTCGCCGATCTTCGCGGGGGGCAACAGCGTGGGAATGGCCGAGGAAGCCAGCAGGTGCTCCAGCCCCAGGCGCGTTGCGACTCCGCGGCGACGCGCCTGGCGCCATTCAGGCAGGATATTGCCGCCGAGGTTACTCTGGTAAAAGGTGACAGACTCGCCACTGTCATAGCTGGATGCCGTGACCCCGACCGCATCCAGCAGCCCCCCCTCGAGCCTGCGCTCGAGGTCGCCGAAATCGATCACCCTCGACAACAGCTCGGCCAGCGGCGCATTGTTCAGGATGGACAGCGGTTTGCGCAGGCCGATGCCCTGGTGGAACAGGGAGAAGGCCAGCCGCAGGATGCCCCCGAGCAGATCGAGGTGTCCCGCCTTGTAAACCTGGTCGACGTGGAGATGGCTCCAGATATGCTCTACTTTCTTGACCGCAAGGCGGAAGTTGTTGGCGGACGCCCCCAGCGCCACCGCGTTGACGGCGCCGGCGGAGGTGCCGGTGATAATGGAGAACGGGTTGTGGGCACGCTTGGGCAGCAGCTGGGCTGCCGCCTTCAGCACGCCCACCTGGTAGGCTGCCCGCGCGCCGCCCCCGGTCAGTACCAGCGCAGTTCGATCCGCGGCAGGTTGATGATGGCTCATTCTCAGGCCCTCCCCTGTGAATGCAGACTATCACAGCGCATCCCAGCCTAAATCCCGGCATGGGAATAAGTCCGGTATTTTGTTCCAGCCGCAGCATTTCGCGCCGCCCCCGATTGACCGGTTCTCCCCTGTTTGAGATGCTCGGGGTCCCCTGGCGCCGGGTGTCCACCGGGACAGCGAGGCGACAGCCGCAAAATAAACAATAATAAAAGGGATTTTCCATGGCCGGTCTCGCCCTTAAAAAACGCAGAAACCCACTCGCAATCGCCATCGTCACCGCCTGCGCGCTGGGCGCGGCGACCCAGACCCGGGCCCAGCTCGAGGAAGTGCTCGTCACCGCGCAGAAGCGCAGCGAAAACCTGCAGAATATACCGATCGCCATTACCGCCTTTGACGCCGGGGCGATGCAGGCCAGGCAGATCACTTCAGTGCAGGACCTGCGCCTGTCGGCACCCAACGTCAGTTACAGCAAGGGCAATTTCACCGGCAGCAACTTCAAGATACGCGGCATCGGCCAGGACCTGGTGGCGGCCACCTCGGACGCCGGTGTGGGCATTCATGTCAACGACGTGCCGCTGCAGGACCCGCGCCTGTACGAGACCGAATATTACGATATCGACCAGCTGGTCATCCTGCGCGGCCCCCAGGGCACGCTGTACGGCCGCAACTCCACCGGCGGCGCGGTCAACATGATCACCAGCCGCGCCTCCGTGGATGAAATGCTGGGCAATATCGAGGGGCAGTACGGCAACCACGACACCATCCGGGTCAAGGGCATGGTGAACATCCCGCTGGGTGACACCCTGGCGCTGCGCTTCGCCGGCATCAGCCTGCAGCGCGACGGCTATACCAGGAACCTCGCCACCGGCAACGACATCGACGACCGCGACCAGTGGTCCCTGCGAGGCTCACTGCTGTGGCTGCCCGCCGACAACACGGCGATCAACTTCATGGCGTCCTACTCGGACGAGAACAGCAGCCGCACCCGCAGCCCCAAGCAGCTGTGCCATAACGACCCCTCGGGACTGCTGGGCTGCCTGCCGGACAAGCTGGCCTTCGATGCGGTCAACCCGCTGGCGCAACTGACCGGCATCATCCCGAGCCGGCTCGGGCCCCTCGGCCCGCAACCCGGTCTCAGCAACGACACTTCCGGGGTGCCCCGGTCCATGCGCGAGGTTGCAGCCGATACCGACCCGCAGTACAGCAGTGACGAGACCCTGGCTATTTTGCGCCTCGAGCACCAGTTCCAGCACCATGAACTGACGGTGATAACCAGTTACCACGATACGTCGCTGCGCTCGCAGCAGGACTACACCATGAATTCCAGCCCGGTGCAGTTCTTCCCCTCGCCACTGCTGTCCGCGCTGGCCCCGGTCACCTATGCCACCTATTTTTCCGATAACAAGCTGCCGATCTCGGCACCGTCCCGGACCAACACCGGTATCGTGGGCGGCAATATCGCCGGCAGAAGCAACTCCCTCGACGGCTACGACATCTCATCGGCCGATAGCAGGCAATATACGTTCGAAGCCAACCTCGCATCGAACTACGAAGGCCGGCTCAATTTCATAGGCGGTGTGTTTGCGCTGGAAGCCGATATCGACAATGACTACTGGGTGATCGCAAACGGGCTCGACTACTTCTCCGTGGTGTTACCCGCAGTGCCGATATCCCTGGGCGGGCTGGTGGGGGTAGACGGGCTGGGCTGGGTCAGCCCCAGCTTTCACAGCACCACCAGGAACTACCGGCTGGAATCCGCTGCAGCCTTCGGCGAGGCGTATTACCAGTTGAATGACACCACCAAGCTGACCGCCGGGTTGCGCTACACCCGCGACAAAAAGACCGTCCATGACGCCGCCTACCTGTTCGACTTTGACGCCGAAGGCATGCCTGTCCTGCAGGCTTTCGGCGCCGACGAGGACCTGGCCCTGGTCGACCCGACGCGCAAGGACAGCGAGGAGTGGAAGGAGTGGACCGGCCGGGTGGTACTGGACTGGTCGCCCGAGATGAGCTGGAGCGACGCCAGCCTGTTTTACGCCTCGTATTCCCGCGGTTACAAGGGCGGTGGCTTCAACCCGGCCTTTGACCCGAGGGAGTTTCCCGACACGGCATTCACGTTCAAGCCGGAATTCGTCAATGCCTTTGAGACAGGCACCAAGAACCAGTTAATGGGTAACCGCCTGCAGGCCAACCTCACCGCGTTCTACTACGATTACAGTGACCTGCAGATCTCGCGGGTGGTCAACCGCACTTCTTTCAACGAAAACACCGATGCCGAGATCTACGGACTCGAGTCGGAGTTCGTGTTTGCCCCCACCACCAACTGGTTGCTCAATGCCAACGTATCGCTGCTGCAGACCGCGATCCGCGATTTCTCCGCGGTGGATACCCGCGACCCCACCCAGGGCAGGAGCGACACCACCCTGCTCAAGGACAACTCCAACGCGTCCAACTGCGTTGTGTTCCACAACGGGGCCCCGGCGCCGGACTTGCCCCAGCTCAACAGCTGCACGGCCCCCACGCTGAGCAACGGCAGCCCCCTGCCTGCGCCATACGATGTCGGCACCGGCGTATCGGCAGACCTGGGCGGCAACGAGCTGAAGAACTCACCGTCCACCACCGTCAGCCTGGGCGCGCAGTACACCTGGGACCTGGAGAGAGCTGATGTGTCAGTGCGGCTGGACTATTACTGGCAGGACGACATGTGGGGCCGGGAGTTCAACCGCGACCCGATCGACAGGATCGACTCCTTCGACGTATGGAACGCCCAGGCCACGCTCACATCCAATGAAAAAAGCTGGTATATCAGCGCCTATATCAAGAACATCACGGACAGCGACGCGCTGGCGGGCATGTACCTGACAGACCCCTCCTCCGGGCTATTCACCAACGTATTCCCGATCGAGCCGCGCCTGTACGGCATCACACTGGGTTACAATTTCTGATGGTAGGGCGGGGCCCGCCGTTCACCTGTCACGGGGCAGGCGGGGCTTTGTCGGGATTCCCGGGCAGCACTTTCACCTCTGAATACTACCAACCGGAACAACTAGGGCATCGGGTAGATCAGTTTGCTCTCGGCCAGCCTGTCGGGTTTGACCATGCGCCGGTCATTACCCTGCCACTGCAGCAGGTAATTGTTCTTGCCGACCTGGCGGCCATCAGCGTCGACTTTGTAGATGCCCAGCAATGAGCTGAACGTCATGCTGTGCAATCGCTCGCGCACCGCAGCGTGGTCGGTCGTTCCCGCCAGCCTGACAGCCGCTTCCACCACCTGCCCGCCGCTGTAACCCAGGACGGCATAGGCGCCGGGGTTGTAACCGTAGAGCTTGCGGTAGCGGTAGGCGAAATCCTGCGCACCGGGCAACCGGACACCGCGCAGCCACTGGGTCACACCGGTAATACCTTCGGCATCGCCCTGCAGTTGCTGGCCAAACTCAGCCAGGGAGGCAGCCACCCCGAACACCAGCATCCGGGGCTTGACCTGCGCTTTTTTCAGGGAGCGCACCAGGTCGACGGCACCATCGAGATAGGCAATCACCATGATTACGTCGGCATTCGCCGCGGCCAGGCGTCTTACCTGATCCGGGATATCAGCCATACTGCGCGCAGGCGCATCCAGCACGACTTCCAGGCCCAGTTGACTGGCCCTGCTGCGCACACCGGGAATCACATCCCGGGTGAAGTCATTGTCCCCGTAGACCAGGGCCAGGGTCCTCGCGCCCTGGGCGGCGGCGGTCTCCACCGCTATATCCATGTAGCGGGTGGACGGTACATCGAGGCCGACGATGTTCTGGTAGCCCTGGGACCAGATCTTGTCGGCGGACGCACCCAGGGTCACCATGGGTACACCGTGCTCCTCCGCCACCTGGCTCGCGGCAATGGTGATGTTCGAGGAGTAGGGCCCGACCAGCAGGTCGACTTTATCCTGCTCGATCAGCTTGCGGTAGAGCTGGGCGCTGCGGGCCTCGTCGGAACCGTCGTCGTAGTAGACGATCTCCACCGGCCGGCCCAGCAGTTCACCGCGCCCGTTCACGTCGCCGGCCCACATCTGGAGGCCTTGCAGCTGGTTGGTGCCGAATTCGGCGAGGGCGCCGGTCAGGGACTGGGTGGTGCCAATCCTGATGGGTTCAACAGCATTGGCCGCGGCCGCCATCGTCAGGGCGAGGGTACATAAGGTCAGGAGCAGGTTACGGATCACAGTGGTCCCCGATTACTTTTCTACGTCAAGTTCGCGCTTGGTGGAGTACAGCCAACGCACCGTCTGGTATTCGAAAGCAGAACCGGTTTCATAGTACCGGAAGGAGGTATTGGTCCTGGTATCGACGCTGTCAAACAGGAATGCAGTGGCGCGCACGGGCTTGGCCAGCAGGTTGCCCTGGATATAGTTCTGCAATGCGAAGTCGGGCAGCTCGGCTGCGCCGTCGCGCAGGTTGGAGGGCCCCAGCAGGGGCAGGACCAGGTAGGGCCCGGTGGGCACGCCCCAGTGGCCGAGGGTCTGGCCGAAATCCTCATCGGGTTTGGCCATGCCCATGCTGGTGGCGACGTCGATCAGGCCGAACAGGCCGATAGTGCTGTTGACCAGCACCCTCCCCGTGCTCTGCATCAGCTTGGTGGGGCTGGCCTGCAGGATGGAATTGGCCATGGTGCGCACGTCCCTGAAATTCTCAAAGAAGTTGTGCACGCCGGTGCGCGCCGGCTTCGGCACCACGGCCTGCCAACCCGTCACCACGGGCAGGAACACCCACTGGTCGAAATGGTAGTTGAAGTTGTAGATACGCATGTTCATGGGCTCCCAGGGGTCATACACCGTGGTGATGGCGATGCTGTCCTCGGGAACGATCCGCTCGGCTGAGAACACCGGCTCGGGATAAACCGGCTCCGGCGTTGCCTTGGGCGGAGCAGAGCTGCAGGCCGCCAGTAATGCTACTGCCAGCAGGGCGCAGGCGCGGGGCATGATCGATTTCATCAGTTTGCCCCCCGGGTGAAGGTGGACACCATCAGGGCGACGTTGTCCCTGTAGTTCATATTGCCGCAGTGGCCCCCGTAGGGGTAGATCGTGGCGCGGTCGCCGAACACATCGTTGAAGAAATCGATTTCGCCGGGCTCCAGGATGATGTCGTTCTGGTTGTGCATGACGGTGATCTTCGGCGAGTTGCGCAGGTAGTCAGCGATCTCGGTGAGACTCTCGGAGGCGATAAACTGGTCGCGGGTGATATTCGGATTATCCGCCTTGTAGAAGGGATAAAAGAAATCGTGGTAGTAATCGGTGAAGCCCAGCCGGCTGACCACCTGGTTATACACCGTGAGGTCCGCGTAACGGTCCAGCACCAGCCCCTTGGGCTTGACGTAGCCGTAGTCGGTCATCACATCCGAGGTGAACACCAGGGAGGCCGAGGAAATGCGGAAAGACACGCCGATCAGGGCGGCCAGCTCCTCGTCCTTCAGGTCCATCGCCTTGTAGGCCTGGTAGAGGAAATCGCCCCCTATCTCGTCCTCGTCCTTGTAGACCTTGCTGAACGCCTTCACCAGCTTGTCGAAAAACTCGTTGAAATTGTCCGCCCCACCGGGGATGTTCTGGGTCATCCGGTCGAGCAGGGAAATCGAGTTGTACAGGGACACCGGCGGGTTGATCAGCAGCACTTTGCGGAAATTGAACGACTTGCGCTCATCATCCAGCTTGGCCACATAGGCGGAGTTGAACGCTCCCAGGCTGTAGCCGGTGAGGTTGAAGGAGGTAACCTCGATATCGCCGTCCAGCTTTTTCCAGATCATCTCCATCACCCGGTACAGGTCCGCCGCATCCCGCTGGGCGTCGCCGACCACGCCGGTGCTGGAGGCGGAGCTGACAAAATTGGGGTAGGTGGGGGACGACAGGGACACGACATGAAAACCCGCCTTGTAGAAAGCCCTGGCCATGTTGAAATTCTTGGCGCCGTTGTGGGCCGCCCCGGTGCCGGCGATCAGGAAGATCAGCGGCGCGGGGTGGTCCTGCAGCGCCTCGGAATAGATCATCTCCTGGCCGTACCATATCAGGTCCGGCAGCTTGCGATCGGGAAACACGTTGAGCCAGCGCTTCTTGAACGGGATATCCTTGGGCAGGACCGCCTCGTAACCCTCCGGGGTGCCGACCACGGTGGCGACGTAGCGGTCCTGGATCGGGAAGCCGTAATTTTCTACCGTTACCCTGGCGGATGCTGCCGAGGCCAGCAATAACAGGCACAGCCCCACCAGCAGGCGCTGCGAAATGTTTGAATTAGTCACGTGAAGTCCAGAAGTGTCCCCAGAGCGAAGCGGCATTCTGGCACGAAATTTTGGCCAAATCACCCGTTTAATCGGGCTGACCGGGCGAAATACCCGGCGCGACACCAGCACTGGCCAATATGTGGCTGCAAACCCAGGTAACGGGGCCGCAGCTCAGTCTAAACCGGCAGCGGCAGGAAGACAGAGGAGACCGCGTGCACCGCGGTATTCACCGCCCGGTCATCCGAGTCACCGGCGACCCGCGCCATCATCTCCTGCAGTACGATCAGCTTGCCGAACAGGCGCTCGAAACTCAGGTTGTCGATCACCCCGCGGTATTCGTGGGTTATCAGGTAGTGTTCGCCATTCGGTTTCCGGGTATTTTTCAGTTTCCACAGCAGTATCTCCACGTTGCGCGCGCTGGTTAACAACGCGGGGCCATTGAGCTGGTCCTGCATGAACAGCTCGGCCTTGAAACTGTATGCCTGGCGCAGCATGCCCCCCAGCCCCACCACCAGTGCGAACACCCGGTCGCCCCGGAACGCGGGATCGAAAGTGAGGTTCATCGCGTCGATACCCTGGAGGCCGTCGAGCTCGGGAAAGTCCAGCACCCCGCGGGCGGTTTTGAGCTGGGCCAGCCGCCCGTTCACCGTCATACCGGGGATCACGGCCAGCTGGTCCGGATTGCGCTTGTACAGCTTAACCAGCAGTTCCCGCACCTCCCGCCGGCTCTCTGCTATAAATTCGTCCGCCACCATATCGATATCGGATTTCGCCAGGTTCTTGATGTTGTAGCCGCCACAGGCCGCAAGTGGTGAGACGAGCGCGGCAACAAGCAGGACGGTAGGGAACAGCTGAAAGATTCGCATCCGTCGATTCTAGCAAGATGTGGGTGGCTGTGGGCAATTGCCGGGCAAAAAGACGGTCATCCCCTGCAGCCACTGGGTACAATAGCAATACGCGGGGCAGTTGGAGGCCTGACACTTATGAAATACAAGGCAATAATCGCGACTTCGCTGATCGCCGGCTGCGCCGGTACCGCCTCCGCCAGCGCAACCCTGGCGGAGTGCGCGGCGCTGGCTGACAACAGCGCCCGCCTGGCCTGCTACGACATCCTCGCCGGCCGCAGCAGCGCAGCGGTGCAGGAAAACGACTTGTCTGCGTCGCCCGACGGCGCTGACAGCCCTGCGGCTGTCGCGGCGGAGGACAACTTCGTCTCGCCGCGCCTGGAGGAAGAGGAGGAAAACGCCAATAACCGCTTTGTCATCATCCCCCACAACCGCAACTACCTGCTGCCACTCAGCTATAACACCATTCCCAACGAGGAGGCCTGGCAGGAAATGCATCCTGGCAACGGCATGGACAAGATGGAGGCCAAGTTCCAGATAAGCTTCAAGGCCATCGTCTGGCAGGACGTCCTCGGCACCCGGATGAACCTGTGGGGCGCCTATACCCAGCAAAACTGGTGGCAGCTGTACAACACGGACGCGTCGTCACCGTTTCGGGAAACCGACTACCAGCCCGAGCTGATCCTGAGCATCCCCAACGACTGGCGCTTCATGGGAGTCCACAACACCCGGCTGGATATCAGCTTCAACCACAACTCCAACGGCACCTCCGAGCCGGAGTCCCGCAGCTGGAACCGCGTGATCGGCTCGGCGCTGTTCGAACACAGGAACTTCTCCCTGGTGGCCAGTGCCTGGTACCGCATTCCGGAAAAAAGCAACAAGGATGACAACCCCGATATCGATGACTACATGGGCAACGGCCAGCTGCAGGGCGTGTGGAAGTGGCCCGATTACACCCTGGGTTTCACCCTGCGCAACAACCTCAGCAGCGACAACAAGGGCGCCATCCAGCTGGACTGGACCTTCCCGATCAGCCAGCGCTTCAGCGGCTATATCCAGTATTTCAACGGCTACGGCGAAAGCCTGATCGATTACAACGAGAGCAGCAACCGGATCGGGATAGGTGTGAGCCTGACGGACCCGTTCTAGACAAGGCTGTGGGATACGGCCAGGGCGGCGATGGAGATGGCGATGATGCTCATCAGCTTGACCAGGATATTCAGGCTGGGGCCCGCTGTGTCCTTGAAAGGGTCACCCACGGTGTCGCCAATCACGGCGGCGCGATGGGCCGGCGAACCCTTGCCCCCGTGCTGCCCCGCCTCGATGTACTTCTTGGCGTTGTCCCAGGCGCCGCCGGTGTTTGACAGGAATACCGCCATCACGAAACCGGTGCAGAGCCCACCCACCAGCAGTCCGATCACCCCCGCCACCCCCAGCAGCAGGCTCACGGCCACCGGTGCGGCCACTGCCAGGCAGGATGGCAGGATCATCTCGCGCTGGGCGCCGCGGGTGGATATACCGATACAGCGGGCGTAATCCGGTTCAGCAGTTCCTTCGAGAATACCGGGGGTTTCCCTGAACTGGCGCCGCACCTCCTCCACCATCAGGGCGGCGGCCCGGCCCACCGCCTGCATCGTCAGGCCGCTGAAGACAAAGGCCGACATCGCGCCGATGAACAGCGCCGCCAGCACCACCGGGTTCAGCAGGGTGACGTTATAAAAGCCCATGAAATCCACCAGGGTGGCGTCGCGGGTCGCCACCGTCACGCCGTGGCCCAGTTCGAGCACCGTGCGCCCGGTGTGCAGCAGCTCGACCCGCACCACTTCCAGGTAGGACGCGATCAGCGCCAGCGCGGTCAGCGCCGCCGAGCCGATGGCGAAGCCCTTGCCGGTGGCCGCGGTGGTATTGCCGAGGGAATCCAGCGCATCGGTGCGGGCCCGGACCTCCGGGCCGAGGCCGCTCATCTGGGCGTTGCCCCCGGCGTTGTCGGCGATCGGTCCGTAGGCATCGCTGGCCAGGGTGATGCCCAGGGTGGACAGCATACCCACCGCCGCGATCGACACGCCGTAGAGCCCCCGGGTGACCTGGGCCGGGTCGAACCCGGCGCCGCACAGGAAGGCCAGCAGGGTGCCCGCGGCCACCGCCATCACCGGCACCACGGTGGAGAGCATTCCGCAACCGAGGCCGGCGATGATGGTGGTGGCCGGGCCGCTCTCGGCCGCCGCGGCGATGGCCCGCGTCGGGGGATATGACGCCGATGTCGCATATTCCGCGGCGCGCCCGATCACGACCCCGGTCACAAGGCCGGCAACCACCGCACCCCAGCAACCCCACAGGTTGGGCATGCCCAGCCAGTACAGGACCGGCAGGGACAGCAGCAGCACCAGCGCCGCGCTGGTGTTGATACCCCGGGACAGGGCGGCCAGCAGCGCACCCTGGTCCGCCTCCTCCCCGGTTCGCACCAGGAACACACCGGCGACAGAGACCAGGATGCCCAGCGCCGCTACCAGGAACGGGGCCGCGATCGCCCTGCCCTGCAGCACGCCGTCGCCGACATAGGCGGCCGCGCCCAGGGCGCAGGCGGCCAGCAGGGAGCCGCAGTAGGATTCGAACAGGTCCGCGCCCATGCCCGCCACATCCCCGACGTTGTCACCCACGTTGTCGGCGATGACCGCCGGGTTGCGCGGATCGTCCTCGGGAATGCCCGCCTCCACCTTGCCCACCAGGTCGGCCCCGACATCCGCAGCCTTGGTATAAATCCCGCCGCCCACCCGGGCAAACAGGGCCTGCAGCGAGGCGCCCATGCTGAAGGTGAGTACGCTGGTGGTAACCAGCACCAGGCGGTGGCTGTCGGTGGAAGCCGGCGTCAGCCAGTCGATCAGCAGGAACCAGCCGACACAGTTGCCCAGGCCCAGCCCCACCACCGCCAGCCCGATCACGGCGCCGCTGCGAAAGGCGATGCGCAGGCCCTGCCCCAGGGAGGTGCGGGCCGCCGCCGCGGTGCGGGTGGACGCCAGCGTGGCGGTGCGCATCCCGACATAGCCCGCCAGCGCCGAGAACAGGCCCCCGCACAGGAAGGTAAAGGGCAACCAGCGGTTTTGCACACCAAAGCCGTAAGCCAGCAGCGCAAACAGGGCCGCCATCAACGCAAACACGACCGCCATGACGCGGTATTGCTGGCGCAGGTAGGCCATGGCGCCGTCCCGCACGAGACGGCCGATATGGCGCATCCGCGGCGTGCCCTCGTCCCGGCGGCGCATCTCCAGGAAAAACAGGGTCGCGAACACCAGCGCAGCCAGGGCGGCTGCCGGCGCCAGCCAGAACAGCGGTTCAATCATGGTTCAATGGCCTTCCTGTGGCATTGCCAGCTAGATATCCAGGGCCGGGGTCTGGGCGGAGCGCCACCAGCTGTAGTGATGCGCCTCGAGCTCCGCCACCGCCGGGAACCGGTAAAACGCGAAATCCCGCTGGTCTCCCACGTAGAAGCCGCCGCGGATCATCCGGTAAAACACGACCCCGCCGGCCTGCTTCAGTACCAGCTTGCTGTCCTTGCCGTTGCCCTCCAGCAGGTCTGCCAGCACATCCCGCAGGTGGGAGAGATTGGGGTAGGGCAGGTCATTCGCCAGGCCGTTGACCGGGTCTGTGGCCAAACCCCGCAGGGCCAGCTCGGAAAACACGATGCGCGGCACATGTACCGGCCGGGCCGGATCGGTAATGGCCCTGCAGAACTCGAGGGGCGCCAGCAGGCTGGCCACCATCGGGTCGATGGGACAGAACTCCTGGTAGAGATGGGTGCGCCGCCCCTGGTCGCCGGTATATTCAGCCCGCTCCAGGGCCAGCGTCCTGCCGTCCCGGGTCACCAGGTACAGTTTGCCCAGCGCCGCCACCGGTATCCGCGAAAGCACCCGGTAAATCGACAGGTATACGGATTTCTTCGGCCTGCCGTCCGCTTTCGCCACGCAGCGCTGCGGCACGAGCTCGAGGGGAAACTCCCCCACGGGAAGCTGGCCGGGATCGACCTCGAAGAAAATCGCCTCACCCCGGGAGTGTACCCGTGTCCCCACCGCGTAATAGCGACCGAAGGACGACGGCTCCAGCATGGAGGCGATCAGGGCCTGGGGGATCAGTGACAGGTAAAGATGCGTGGC
>Ga0316188_10000411_pt1 | contig 18177 bp, 17 predicted proteins | sample Phiworburrow1_MG_FD_204933 | JGI IMG/M metagenome (GOLD analysis project Ga0316188, IMG submission 204933) | Coastal sediment microbial communities from Maine, United States - Phippsburg worm burrow 1 | ecosystem: Environmental > Aquatic > Marine > Coastal > Sediment | place: USA: Maine... | reverse complement strand
ACTGCAAGGGACCAACCGCACCGAGAATCAGGTCATTATTCCGCAACGGCTTGAACAACTGGGTTGCACCCTCCTCACACAACTGCGCCAGTCCTTTCTGCAGGGCCTTGAGGCGCAGTGGATCCTTCAGCACTGCACGGCGAAATATCTCCGGCGCGAAGTTCGGGATGCCTGTAAACCGGATCTCCTCACCCTGGGTAAAGCTGTCGCCGATGTTGATCGTACCGTGATTGTGAATACCGATAATGTCACCGGCGTAGGCTGAATCCGCATGCTGACGATCCGCTGCAAGGAACGTAATCGCTTCGGGGATTTTCATCTCTTTGCCCGAGCGAACGTGCAGTGTGCGCACACCTTTCTGGTACTCGCCCGAACAGATTCGCATGAACGCAATGCGATCGCGATGTCCCGGATCCATATTTGCCTGGATCTTGAATATGAATCCCGTCAAACTTTCTTCCGTGGGATCCACGTCGCGCTGTTCGCTTTCGTGCGGCAACGGCGACGGCGCATAGGTAACAAACTCATCGAGTAATTCCTTAACACCGAAGTTCGAAATCGCCGATCCGAAAAACACAGGCGTCTGTTTAGCCGCCAGGTAATCTTCTATAGACAGTTCCGGGCAAGCACCCTTGACGAGCTCGATTTCTTCCCGGAACTCCTCTGCCATATCGCCGAGCACTTGGGTTGCCTCATCCGAGTCGAGGCGGTCTACGCAACGAATCTGTGCGGCTTTTTCGCGGCCCACTTTCTCGTAAAGGTAAATCTTGTCCTGGATCAGGTGATAGACACCCTTGAGCCGACTGCCCATGCCGATGGGCCAGGTGACAGGCGAGCACTCGATCTTGAGCACCGATTCGATCTCATCCAGCAACTCAATCGGCTCGCGACCCTCGCGATCCAGTTTGTTGATAAACGTCATGATCGGCGTATCGCGCAGGCGACAGACTTCCATGAGTTTGATCGTCCGTGTCTCAACGCCTTTCGCGCAGTCGATGACCATGAGTGCCGAATCAACCGCCGTCAGCGTTCGGTAGGTATCTTCTGAGAAGTCTTCGTGGCCCGGTGTATCGAGCAGATTGACGATATGTCCCTTGTACGGAAACTGCATGACGGACGACGTCACGGAGATGCCGCGTTGCTGCTCCAGCGCCATCCAGTCCGACGTCGCATGACGACTCGCCTTACGTCCTTTCACGGTCCCTGCCAGCTGGATCGCGCCGCCATACAACAGCAGCTTTTCGGTCAGCGTCGTCTTACCGGCGTCCGGGTGCGAAATGATGGCGAATGTCCGTCGCTTGCGGACTTCATTCTGAATATCTGGCATGGGGTCCGTCTTCTATGACAGGGTCAAGTTTCTACGACAAGTTTCTTGGCATACACGGCCGCATCTTCGCGACCTTGATTTGCCTGATAGTACGCGGGCCGATTGGCCACCTGGTGGAAACCCTTCTTCCGGTACAGCTGGATGGCCCTTTCGTTGGATGGGCGGACCTCGAGAAATATCTCCCGCACCGATGCCGCACGGGCACGAAACAACATCTCGTCGAGCAGCTTTTCGCCGTAGCCGTGCGAACGGAATTCCGGGTCCACACAGATATTGAGAATATGCGCTTCACCTGCAGCGACGGACAATACACCATAGCCGGCGACGCGATCTTCACGGATGAGGACGATGTTCTGGTAGCCCGCGAGCAGGCAGTCGCGGAAGACACCATGGCTCCAGGGGAATTCGTAGCTGCGCCGCTCGATGTCCGAGACCAAAGCGAGATCATCGTGTCTCATCTCACGCACCGTGCTCGGTGGTCGCGCCATCGGCATGATCATGCGCTGACCTCATCCACAAGACGCTTCGCCAGGCACAGGTCACTCCATGACTTGTGTTTCTGGGACGGGCTACGCAATAAAAATGCGGGGTGATAGGTGACCACCAGCGGAATGCCACCCAGGTCGTGCGGCCGGCCACGCATACGGCCTACGGGATCATCACTGCCCAGGAGGTTCTGCGCCGCAATCTTGCCGACAGCCAGAATGATTTTTGGCTGGATCAGTTCGATCTGCCGTTCGAGATAGCCCCGACAGGCCGCCGCCTCAGTTGGCCTGGGGTCACGATTGTGCGGGGGGCGACATTTCAGGATATTCGCAATGAACACGCTCTCGCGGCTCTGCCCGATCGCGAGCAGCATCTGGTCGAGCAACTGCCCCGCCCGGCCGACGAATGGCTCGCCGCGGCGATCCTCTTCGGCCCCCGGTGCCTCGCCGATAATCAGCCAGTCGGCCTGCTGGTTACCGACGCCGAACACCGTGTTCGTGCGGCTGGCGGACAGTTCACACCGGGTGCAAGTTGCCACGCAATCGCGCAGCTGGGGCCAGTCCAGGTCGGATGCCGGCTCGGCATCAGCCTCGGCCACGAGCGGCGCGTCGCGCGGCAACCAGACATCGATGCCCATGGCCTGAAGGTAGGCACGTCGTTGCTGTTCCGGGTGAATCATGCTGCTAGTTTGCCACTACGGGTGAGGCACCGCAGCAATGACATCGGTACCTGCGGTCACTTTTTGGCCTACCTTGACATAAACTTTGCCGTCGATCGGCAGGGTCAGCTCGGCAAAGCGAGCCAGGCGGATATAGGCACAGCGACTCCCCTGGCCGACCCGTTCCCCCATTCCAACGAACGACTTCGGCGGCAGGCCGAAGCGATAGTCATGAAACTGAAGCACAACGCTGTCCCCCTCATCAGTCTCGACCCACAACGCATTGGCAGGACAATCAGGCCCGACACCCTCCATGCGCGAATGGAGATCCATGACGCGACCTTCGATAGGGCTGCGAGCCGTATACGTACCCCACGGGTTGACTCGAATTCGCACCCGATGAGCCTGGCCCTGGACGACGCAGCGGTTGGTAATATCCACCTCGACAATCTCGCCGTCGACAGGGCTGACAATGCCCAGCGCAACCGGCGGTACAAAGCGTCGCGGGTCTCTGAACAGCAGGAACAACAGGACGAGAGCCGCCAGCGGCAGCAGCGCCAGCCACGGCTCCGCGTAGCGCAGGACGAGCACCAGCAGTGCGAGGGCCAGCGCGATCAGCGGCAGGCCTTCCTGAGCGACGAATGGGTTGCGTTGACCTCGCAAAATGGCATCCAGAGCGGCAAAAAAGAAGGGACGATCCCTTGGTTCGCCATGATAGTCAATACAGGGCCCGCATATCCCTACAAAGACGCAAATAAATGGTTAGAATGCGCGGCTCAAAGACACAAGGTTCAAGACGCAATGCGATTATCGGAATTTGCGCTGACGACGCTCAAGGAAGTACCTGCGGAAGCAGAGATCGTCAGCCACAAACTCATGCTCCGGGCCGGCCTGATTCGCCGCCTGTCATCGGGCCTGTTCACCTGGATGCCGCTGGGACTGCGTGTACTGCGCAAGGTCGAAGCCGTGGTGCGCGAGGAGATGAATCGCGCCGGTGCGCTCGAGTTGCTGATGCCCGCGGTGCAGCCGTCCGAGCTTTGGGAAGAGTCGGGTCGCTGGGACCAGTACGGCCCCCTGCTGCTGCGCATGCGTGATCGCAATGATCGGGAATACTGCTTCGGGCCGACGCACGAAGAGGTCATAACCGACGTCGCTCGCCGCGAACTTCGTAGTTACAAGCAACTGCCGGTCAATTACTACCAGATTCAGACGAAATTCCGTGACGAGATCCGGCCGCGCTTTGGCGTGATGCGCTCGCGCGAGTTCATCATGAAGGACGCCTACTCCTTCGACATCGACCAGGAAGGGCTGCAGAAATCCTACGACCGTATGCACGACGCCTACACCCGGATTTTCGAACGCCTCGGCCTGAAATTCCGTGTTGTAGACGCAGACAGTGGCGAGATCGGTGGTAGCCGTTCGCAGGAATTTCACGTGCTTGCAGATTCCGGCGAGGACGCGATTGCGTATTGCGACGCGGATAACTATGCCTCGAACGTCGAGACCGCTGCGACCTCACGTCCCGACGGCGAGCGCACAACGCCGACAGCCGCACTTGAGAAATTCCCGACCCCGGGTGTGAAGACCATCCAGGATCTCTGTGACCTGCTCGGCGTCACCGCGGAACAGACCGTCAAGACCCTGGTCGTCGATGGTACCGACGGCCCCGTCGCACTGGTCATCCGTGGCGACCACGAACTCAACGCCGTCAAGGCGCAGAAACTCGACGGTGTCGCCAGTCCGCTGACCATGGCCGACACGGGAACGATCATCAAAGCGCTGGGCGCCGAACCCGGCTCCCTCGGGCCGGTTGGCATGAAACTGCCCGTCTACTTCGACCATGCTGTGGCCGCAATGTCCGATTTCACCTGTGGCGCCAACGAAACCGGTTTCCACTACAAGGGCGTCAACTTCGGGCGCGATCTTGACGAGCCGGAGACGGTTGACCTGCGTAACGTCGTTGCCGGCGACCCGACACCGGGTGGCAAAGGCACGCTCAGCATCGCCCGGGGTATCGAGGTTGGACACATATTCCAGCTCGGCTCGAAATACTCGGAGGCCATGAAAGCAACAGTCCAGGCTCCGGACGGCACCAATGCCGTTATGGAAATGGGTTGCTACGGCATCGGCATCACGCGCATCGTGGGCGCCGCCATCGAGCAGAATCACGATGACAATGGCATCGTCTGGCCCGGCCCGCTGGCGCCCTTCGACGTTGTGTTGGTACCGATCAACATGCACCGCTCCGAGGCGGTTTGTGAAGCAGCCGAGGCGCTGTACGCCGAGCTGAGCGAGGCAGGTCTCGACGTATTGCTCGACGACCGTGATGCGCGTCCTGGCGTGAAATTCGCTGACGCCGAGTTGATCGGCATTCCGCACCGCGTCGTCATCGGCGAGCGTGGCCTGGCCCAGGGTGAGCTTGAATACCGCCACCGCCGGGACTCGGAATCGCGTGACCTGAAACGTGAGGAAGTTCTCGAACTTCTCAAGGTTTAGCCGATAAGCTAATGATTCTTATGATCTATATCGGGTAAGTTAGACGCATGATACTGGGCCGCACCCTGCTTGCCGTCCTGCTGCTATTGGCAGCAGCGCTTGCCTGTGCGGCGGATCCGACCCCCGACCCGGAGCTGCGCGAGGTTCTGCGCAAAGCCGCGAGCGAGAGCCCGAGCTTTACTGACCGTTTCCACGCTGAAGTCTGGCTGACCGACATGTCCGGCCGCCTCGCCCGCCAGGTAAAGGATCACGAAGAGCGCATCGAGCTGCTGACGCTGGTCCATATGGAGGCCAAACGCGTCGAGCTGCCGCCGGAACTGATTCTTGCCGTTATCGAAGTAGAGAGTAATTTTGATCGCTACGCCGTGTCGGTCGCGGGCGCCCTGGGGTTGATGCAGATCATGCCGTTCTGGCTCAAGGAGATCGGACGGCCGGATGACAACCTGCTGCATACCGACACCAACCTGCGCTACGGATGCACGATCCTGCGCTTCTATTACGACAAGGAAAATGGCGATCTGAGGCGCGCGCTCGGCCGCTACAACGGCAGCCTCGGTCGGCGCAAATACCCGAACAAGGTCATCGATAAGCTCACCCGAAAGTGGTTTAAGGGTTAACCCGTCGTGAATCCTGCGGGTGGCGGTTTATCGCCCACCTCGGTACGTGATTCCACCTTGCTAACCTTTGCCAGCGGCGGACCCTGCTGCAACCAGGCTTCCAGTTCTCGCAGCGATTCCGGCATACCCCAGGCGAGTATCTCGACATTGCCATCCGGTAAATTGATCGCGTAACCCGTGATTGCCAGGCGCTCTGCCTCTCGGCGGGTGCTGTCGCGAAACCATACGCCCTGCACGCGGCCGTGCACCGTGAATCGTCGAGCTTCGGCATTCATGGCGGGTCTAGTTGTCCGTTTCGGACTCTTCGCTGGCCTTCAGCGCATCGAGCGCCTTCATCTTCGCCTGCTTCGCATCCCGACGCGCGGCGGAATAGGCATGGTCGTTCAAAGCTTGCTGGGCCCTTTCGAGGTAGTCCTCTGCCGCCTTCAGATGAAACGCTGCGAGTTCCGCCGCACCGGCTTCCCGGGCCACGGCAATGGCCTGCCGCGCATCACTCATCTCCTGCACAGGCGGTGCCGTTTCGCACGCCGACATGGAGAACACCACCGTAATCAGCAGGCCCTTGAGAATCGTATTAAATCCAGCGAGTTGCACGTTTGTTCTTATAGTTATCAGAGATCAAATTGGCTGCACAAATTAGCAACTGCAATGCCTTGCCGTCAAGCTATTCCGGGGCCTGACTCATTTCCCTGACCCTGCTAGAGTGCATCTTTCGTCATTTCCCGACCGTCCGCCATCGAGGCCATCATGTCACTCAAGATCTACCACAACCCGCGATGCTCCAAGTCACGGAAAACACTGGAAATTATCAGGGAAGCGGGTGTCGAGCCAGGCATCGTTTTGTACCTGGAAGACACACCAGCCGCGGCCGACATCCTCGACATGGCGGGCAGGCTGGGGAAATCGGTTGCCGACCTGCTGCGCCGTGGCGAGCGTACCTTCAAAGACGCGACGGACCTGCCAGACCTGAGTAACGACGCCGCACTGGCTGACTGGGTTGAGGCGCACCCCATCGTGCTGGAACGCCCGATTGTGGTCGACACGGCGAGTGGCAAGGCGGTGATCGGCCGCCCACCTGAAAACGTTAAGGAGTTACTGTCCTGATGGCCGATATTCTCGTTCTTTATTATTCGCGAAACGGCGCAACCGAGGCGCTCGCGCGCGAAGTCTGCAAAGGCGTCGATGCCGTCGAAGGCATGTCAGCGAGACTGCGCACCGTCCCGACAGTATCCGCCGTCACCGAGGCAATCGAAGATGCCGTCCCGGACTCCGGCCCGCCCTACGCAACAAACAGTGACCTCGACGAATGTGCGGGACTCATCATGGGCAGTCCGAGCAATTTCGGAAACATGGCTGCATCACTCAAGCATTTTCTCGACGGCACCGTCGGTGACTGGTTCCGGGGCGTAGCCGTCGGCAAGCCCGCGGGTGTGTTTGCATCCACGGCATCGCTGCATGGCGGCCAGGAAACGACGCTGCTGAGTATGGCGATTACATTACTTCATCATGGGATGATCGTGGTCGGCCTGCCCTATACAGAGGAAGCGTTATCGACGACGACGTCGGGTGGCACGCCTTACGGCCCCACGCACGTCACGTGGAATCGCAAACCGGATTCCCTGTCTGACGAAGAGAAAAAGCTGGCACAGGCCCTGGGCAAGCGGGTCGCCGACCTGGCGCGCCGCCTCGAAGATTAGCCGCTCGATCCCTGCAGGACATCGCGGACGAACGGAATCGTCAGGCGCCGTTGCGCACGCAGCGCCTCGAGGTCGAGCTTGTCCAGTAGCCGGTAAAGGCTGGCCATGTCGCGCCGACTGCGCTTGAGCAGATAGGCTGCCGTCTCATCGGGCAGTTCCAGCCCTCGGTGCCGCGCCCGCAGCTGCAGGGCCGCAACCCGTTGCTGTTCGTCGAGCGGCCGCACCTGGAAAACCGGCAGGCGTGACATACGGCTCGCGAGATCGGCAAGCACGAATTTGCACTCACGAGGCGCCGACCTCGCGGAGACAACAAGCTGTCCGCCCACCTCCTGCAGTTCGTTGAAAAGATGAAACAGCGCAACCTCCCAGTGCTTGTCTCCGGCAACCTTGTCGACGTCGTCAATACAAACAAGATCGCGGGCCGCCAGTCCATCAAGCATCCCGGGGCCGGCCTCTGCCAGCATCTCCAGTGGGAGATAGACCGATTGGTCGCCGGCCTGGTCACACGCTGCCTGCAGCAGATGAGTCTTGCCGGTGGCCGCCGCTCCCCAGAGCCAGCAACCCTGCCCGCCGTCGCCCGCAGCAATGCCGGCCAGCGTTGCAACCAGCGTTTCGTTGCCGTCGTGAAGGAAGCTCGCGAACACGGCATGGTCCGCGAGGCGCAGTGGCAGTACGAGCTGGCTCATTCGAGTTCGATTTTTACCTTGGCCTCAGGATGTTCTTTGAGGTAGCGGTGAAAGGCGAAGCGCACCAGTACGGACAACACGGCGGCCGCCGGCAGCGCCAGGAGGATGCCAAAGAAACCAAACAACTGGCCGCCAGCCGCTATGGCAAAGATGACGATAACCGGATGCAGACCGATCTTGTCACCAACCAGCTTGGGTGTGAGCACCGAGCCTTCAATGAATTGCGCGATCGAGAATGTCGCGACGACACCCAGCAGCAGCCACAGAGGATCCGGCTCCAGCACAACCGTCAAGCCCGCCATGCCGATACCGAATACAAAGCCAAGATACGGCACGAAACTCACGAGCCCGGACACCACGCCAATTGCGATCGCGAATTTCAGGCCGACAATACTAAGTCCCAGCGAATAAATCACAGCCAGCGCCAGCATCACGAGCAACTGGCCGCGTAAAAAAGCACCCAGGACATCGTCTGATTCGCGCGCCAGCCTGAAGACCGTCTCACGCTGGCTGTCGGGCACCAGCGCGCCGAGGTGCGCCATGATCACGTCCCAGTCACGCAGCATGTAGAACGTGATAATCGGTATCAGGAACAGGCTCAGCACTGCAGCCGCCAGTGCACCGCCTGATTTCGTCACAGAGAGCAATACCTTGCCACTCCAGCTGCCGAACATCTGGCCGTACTTCGACAGAAACGGACCGAAGCCCACGTCCGCGCCGGACTCAATATTCAACCAGCCGAGAATTGTCGGGAGCCACACCTGCTCAACCCGCTTTGCGATCTCCGGCAACGCATCGAACAGCGCGCCCACTTGCGCGCTGATCAACGGCCCGATCAGGAGTATGAGCAGGGCCAGGATGACGAAGGTAATCAGGAACACGGCTGCGACAGCGGCGGTGCGCGGCATTTTCAGCTTCTGCAGCCGATCTGCGAGCGGGTCACCCATGTAGGCGAGCAGCGCAGCCGCGACGAACGGCGTCAGCACGGGCGCGAGCAAGTACAACAGCCACCCGGTCAGTGCCACGGCGATCAACCAGTTAAGTCTCAGATCTGTCTGCATATTATTCACCTGCCCGGGCGCGGCGCGACCAGGACCATACGTAATCGACGCCACTAATGACGACGGTAGCAAGAACGGAAGCGCCCAATACGGTGATTGTAATCTTGTCCGGCCAATTGAATCCCGCGCGACTTAGTACGAACAGTACGAACAGCATCTGCAGCGCTGTATTCAGCTTGCTGATCCGTGTCGGCTCTCCCGGCACAGGCTTGACCAGGAAGTTATAAGCCATCGCGCCACCGACGATCACGAGGTCGCGCAGTATTACGATGGCAGCCAGCCAGACCGGGATGTGTTGCGTAAAAGCCAGCGTAATGAACATACCGGTGATCAGCAGCTTGTCGGCAGCCGGGTCCAGCAGTCCACCCAGGCGCGTGCTCCAGTCGAAGCGCACGGCGAGGTAGCCATCAAGTCCGTCCGAGAATCCCGCGATCACAAACAGCGCCAGGGCCCAGCCGAAATCGCCCTGCAGGATGAGTATCAGGATGGGCGCGACGAGCGCTATGCGCAGCAGCGAGATCGCGTTGGGTAACCAGCTTAATGACATCCCGATCGATCTCAGTCTTCGTAGAAAAACTCTAGTGCAGACACTGGTTGCAGCGGATCGTCGGACTCCGTCTCTACGAGACCGCTGAAGCGCAGCGCACGACGCAGTCGATCCGCGCCACCGCGAACCTCAACCCGGTAACTGACGCGGTCACCGACAACCTCTGTGACGGTAAAGCGCTCAATAAGCGCCACATCGTCCAGCAGGTCATCAACCGAGCCATACGCATCCAGGGAGGTAATTCCGGAAATGCTCAGTGCCACAGTCTCAATCGGCGTATCACCGCCCACGGCGAACTCGCGCGCCAACAGGTCAGCGACCTGACCAACCACGGCCTCTGGCGTGCCGGTCAGCGATGACTCGGCACCACTGAAATAGTAGGTCCAGCGCCCGCTCTGCCCTGACGACGGCCGGATACGACCTATGAGGATCGAATTCGCGTCATAACGTGCGGAAGCGTTGAGGATCATCTCGTCGAACCCACCCCAGATATCCGTGTACGTAACCATCTGCAGATCGGTGGTATCCAGCAGTGGAAAGACCAGCGGCAGGCCGCGGCGTTCCGCGATATCCAGCACGCGTTCGCGCACCAGTCGATTCCGATCGATCGAACGGGATTGCTGCTGGGTACGGTCAGGATCATCAGCCGCGACAATCTCTCGCTCGCCCTGTCCCCAGTCCACGGCGAGCCACACGAGCGTCAATGGCCGCTCCGCGCCCCAGACGGTTTGCCCGGCGTTGCGCAGCGTCTGTTCGATCGCCTCGCCGTCAAACGACACCCAGAGCGTGTCTTCAGCGCCGGGGCGAAACTGCATGACATACGACGCCGGATTCGGGAACAACTCCGCGACAATATCCGCATTGAACGCAAGATCCGCGCCCGAAACGCGCAACAGGATCTCTTGAAGCGCGGCCTCATAGGCATCCGCCCGTGGGTCGTCCGCTTCGCGATCGAAGGGCACTTCGGCCGTGTACAGCGTCGGCACCTCGACGGCAAATGCAGGTATGCTCAGCAATACCAGCAGCAGGAAGAAAGCGTGCCGGCACCCGCCGACCAGATTTGAACAACAAGATTTCACAAGGGTGGTTTCCCCGGTTGGCCCTAAGCACTATTATATCGCCCTCGCAGAGTATGCCACTCCACAATGAGCAATAAACCACTTACGTATAAAGACGCCGGCGTCGATATTGATGCAGGCAACGAGCTTGTTGAGCGCATCAAGCCGCTTGTGAAACGCACTCGCCGGCCCGAGGTCCTCGCGGGCATTGGCGGTTTTGGTGGATTATTCGCGTTGCCGCCCGGCAAGTACGACGAACCCGTCCTCGTTTCCGGGACCGACGGCGTCGGCACCAAACTCATGCTGGCCCAGCATCTCGGCGTTCACAACACGATCGGCATCGACCTCGTCGCCATGTGCGTCAATGATGTCCTGGTGCAGGGCGCGGAACCGCTGTTTTTCCTCGATTACTTCGCCTGTGGCAAGCTGGATAATGATGTCGCCAGCGATGTCATTGCCGGTATCGCCGAGGGTTGTATACAGGCCGGCGCGGCCCTGGTGGGCGGCGAAACCGCGGAAATGCCCGACATGTATGCCCCCGGCGAGTACGATCTCGCCGGCTTCACGGTCGGAGCCGTCGAGCGCAGCGAAATGATCGATGGCAGCGCGATATGCGCGGGCGATGTTGTCATTGGACTGGCATCGAGCGGGCCGCATTCGAATGGCTACTCACTCATTCGCAAAGTGCTCGAGCGCGCAGGTGACGCGCAGATCGACGGCATCCCGGCCGCCGAACGACTCCTTGCACCGACACGTATTTACGTGAAATCCGTCCTCGCGCTCATGGCACAGGTCAAAGTCAACGGGCTCGCGCATATTACCGGCGGTGGTATCACTGAGAATATTCCACGAGTGCTGCATGGCGAGCTTAATGTTGCGATCGATACGACGTCCTGGGAACAGGGGGCCGTGTTCGACTTCCTGCAGCAGCAGGGCAACATCGAGACTGCCGAGATGCGCCGAACCTTCAATTGTGGTGTCGGCATGGTCGTCATCGTGAACCCGGCCCATGCGCCCGAGGCGATCGACATTCTGAATGCAAACGGTGAGCATGCCTGGCAGTTGGGTACGGTCATTCCCGGCAACCGGGAAGTGCAGTACGTCTGATGGCCTGCCGAACCGCGATCCTGATCTCCGGATCGGGCAGCAACCTGCAGGCTTTTATCGATGCGGTAGAGTCAGGCGACCTCGATCTCGAGCTCTGCGTGGTGTTCAGCAACAGGCCCGACGCGTTCGGCCTGGAACGTGCGAAGAAAGCCGGCATCCCAACATTGTGCATTCGGCACGGAGACTACCCGGACCGGGAATCGTTCGATCGCGCCGTTGCAGCCGAACTCGATCGCTACGACCCCGAATTACTCATTCTTGCCGGTTTTATGCGCATACTGAGTCCGGCGTTTGTCGAGCACTACGCCGGCAGGATCCTGAATATTCACCCGGCCCTGTTGCCAAAATATCCAGGCCTCGACACTCACCAGCGTGCACTGGATGCGGGCGACGAATGGCATGGGAGTACGGTGCACTTTGTCACCGAGGAACTCGACGGTGGTCCGCGTATCCTGCAAGGGCGGCTGCGTATCAATCCCGGAGAGACCGCTGAGGAATTGCAGGCCCGCGTGCAGGCTGTCGAGCACCGGATCTACCCTGAGGCGGCTGGATTGGTCGGCTCCGGACGCGTAGTGTTTGATCACGGCGAGGCAATAATCGACGGCGAACGCGCCGCAGACCCTGTTATTCGATCGTACCAGGCCCGGACAAAACCATGAGCAACGATGTTTCGCCGGGTCAGAACCGCATGCAACAGGCAGCCGGTGGCGTTGTCGGCGCGATTGGCAAGGCCTCAACAGATGTCGGCTGCCCGGCAACAGTCCGGGACGAGCAGTGACAGAGGCTCCGGTCATCGAAGCCTGCTCGACACTCACCTGTCCTGAGTGCGGGTATCAGTCAAAGAACCTGATGCCAACCAATGCCTGTCAGTTCTACTATGACTGCGAGGGCTGTGGGGCCCTGCTCAAACCCCTGCCGGGCGATTGCTGTGTCTACTGTTCGTATGGGGACGTCAAGTGCCCGCCCATTCAACAGGGGGCATCGTGCTGCGGCGAGTGAGCCTGGAACAGCTTAGAAAGCGCTCAATAAAATAAATAATATCAATTACTTAATATCGATTTCTCGACTTAGTCACGCTTTTGGCAAGGTCACCCCGGTCTGCCCCTGGTACTTGCCACCACGATCCTTGTAGGACGTCTCGCAGGGTTCGTCAGACTCCAGGAACAGCATCTGTGCCACGCCCTCGTTCGCATATATCTTGGCGGGCAGTGGTGTCGTGTTGGAGAACTCCAGCGTGACATGCCCTTCCCATTCAGGCTCGAGCGGCGTGACGTTCACGATAATCCCGCAGCGCGCATACGTCGACTTGCCCAGGCAGATCGTCAGTACCGTGCGGGGAATCCGGAAGAACTCGACCGTACGCGCCAGGGCAAAGGAGTTGGGCGGGATGACGCAGACCTCGCTTTGCAAATCGACAAAACTGCTCGCATCGAATGACTTCGGATCAACGATGGCCGAATTGATGTTTGTGAAGATCTTGAATTCATCTGAACAGCGGACGTCGTAGCCATAGCTCGATGTGCCGTAGCTGACAATCCGTCCCTGCTCGTTCTCCCGGACCTGCCCCGGCTCGAACGGTTCGATCATGCCATGTTCGGCAACCATGCGGCGGATCCAGCGATCCGACTTGATGCTCACTTGGCTGCCTCGACAACGATGTTGCCAAACTTTGAGCTATGGTCGACGCGCTCGGCCGCCAGGGCAGCGCCAACGTTCCAGGCCGCTTGCCGATAGGCCTGTGCAATAGCCGAGTCCGGCTCAGAGACCATGGTTGGCCTGCCAGAGTCCGCCTGTTCCCGAATCCGCGCGTTGAGCGGCAAGCGACCCAGCAACGGCACGTCGAAGTCTGCAACGATCTTGTCGGCACCACCCGCGCCGAAAATCGCGTCTTCGTGGCCGCAGTTCGAACAAATATGCGTGGCCATGTTCTCGATGACACCCAGTACGGGTATCGACACCTTGCGGAACATCGCAAGACCCTTGCGCGCGTCGAGTGTGGCTATGTTCTGCGGGGTCGTAACGATCACCGAGCCGGCGACCGGTATCTGTTGCGAAAGTGTGAGCTGAATGTCGCCAGTGCCAGGCGGCATATCAACGATCAGGTAGTCGAGGTCCTCCCAGTTCGTCTGGGTTAGGAGCTGGGTCAGGGCCGACGTCACCATCGGGCCTCTCCAGACCATGGGCTGATCAGCGTCGATGAGCGCCCCCATCGACATGACCTGCAGGCCATGTGCACGCAGCGGCAACATCGTCTTGCCATCCTTGCTGTCGGGCACCTGGCCGACGGTCCCCAGCATCTGCGGCTGGCTGGGCCCGTAAATGTCGGCATCGAGCACCCCGACCGACGCCCCTTCCGCGGAAAGCGCTAGCGCGAGGTTGGCCGATACGGTCGATTTGCCAACACCGCCCTTGCCCGAGGCCACGGCAATCACGTTCCTGACGCCGGCGATGGGCTGGAGATTTCGCTGCACACCATGGCGCGTTATGCGCGTCGTCAGCTTGATTTCGCCAGGCTGCAGTCCTGATTGCGCGCTAATCGCGCCAGAAATTTCCTCCCGAATCGCGCTGTGCGCACTTTCGCAGGGAAATCCGAGCTCGATCGTCGCGCTGAGTACACCCCCGTCCGCGCTGAGATCACGAATCTTCGCGACCTCGCCCAAGGGGCGACCAACGACTGATAAGTCGATGGAATCTAAGAACTTGCTAGCTTCAGAATTTGTTGACACCGTCACACTTCGCACGTCTGCATTAGGTAAAATTTCCCTGTGAGGTTTGCGGCTCAGGCCGGCGAACCGGGGGCACATTGTAATGGCCTGTATTGGCTGAAAGCCAGCATGGGCGCGCAATGTGCGCAATGCTATGTGGCATAATGCCGCGTCGACGCTTAGGGCAAGAGCGAACCAGAGTTTGGCAATAACACTTAAATCACTGGCAGATCCGGCCGGCACAGGGATGCGGCGATGAGTTTCCTCGCGTCATTCCGCGCCGACCAGGTGCTGTCTCAGCTGATAGCCGAGGCCGATCCCGCCTCACCCAATGCGCAGAAACTCGTCGACAAGCTCAAGAAGGCCGGTACCAAGGCCGTGCCCAAGATCATTGATGCCCTCGCCTTGTCCGACAAGACTCATACAATGGTGCTGGTCGATATCCTGGGCTCTCTCGTTAACGACAAGAACCTCGACATGTATCGCGAAGGCCTCGCCGATGGCAACGAGCGCGTCGTGTCAGGGACCGCCTGGGCCCTGTCCAGCAGCACCGACTACAACCCGAACAGCCTGCTCAATTTCTTCGAAGACGAGGAAGTCTCGAAAGCTGCGCTGATCGAGGTCCTCAGGGTTCACAAGCAGGACCTGTCAGTCCACGAACTGCTGCAACGCGCTTACGAGTGCGAGCCCAAGGAAACCGCGGCAATCTTCAGGATCATCCAGGACACGATCAAGCCGGAAATGGTCGGGGACCTCATCGCGCGCATGGGCGGCAAGGATCCGGTCATCAAGATCCACCTGATGCAGCTCCTCGCCAGGTTCGACAAGCCCGAGATTAACCAGGCCCTGGAGATGCAGCTCAAGGACCCGAACAAGATGGTGCGCAGCGCAGCGCTCGGCGCTCTCGGCTCTCGCGGTGGCAATATTAATGTCGCGAAGGTCGCAGAGGTCCTCACAGACCCCGACCTCGACGTCCAGGGCAAGGCGGTGGACGTATTGATCAGGGCCAAGCACCCGGACACGGTCAAACATCTCGTCAATGCGCTCAAGGACGAGTCCGAATACGCACGCCGCGCCGCCGTCGAAGTTCTAAACGAAATCGGCGACGAGTCGTCGGTCAAGGATTTGCTCAACGCCATCAAGGACGACGACTGGTGGGTCCGTTCACGCGCGGGCGACGCATTGGCGGAGATCGGCGGCCCGAGGGTTGTCGATTCAGTGGTCAGTCTCATCGCGGTAGAGGACGAGGAGATTCGTCGTACAGCCATCGAAATTCTCAATGCAACCAAGAGCGATCGGGCAGAAGACCACCTGATCAAGGCGACCGACGATTCAGACTGGTGGGTGCGCGAACGCGCTATCGATGCACTCTCGAAAATCGGCAGCACCAAGGTGCTGCCGAAACTCGAGGGCATGCTCGGCCAGGACTCCAAGACGGACGCGGTGCTGATCCGCGCAATCGGCAAACTCGGTTCCTACAAGCAGATCACCAGGATCCTGCCGATGCTGGAACGCCCGGAGCGCGAAGTGCAGCTTGAGGCGATCAAGGCAATCTCGCACCTGTCCAACGACTCCCAGGCCGAGACGATTCGCAACCTGTTCAAGAAGATCAAACAGTCCCAGGATGTAACGATCATCAATGCGGCCGACAAGGCACTCAAGGATCTTGACGACCGCTTCTCGCCGACAGTCATGGAACAGAACGCGCGCGCAGAGAAGATCGCCGAAAACACCAGGACAATGCTTGTCGACAACGAGGATCTCGAGAAGCTGCTGCAGCAGGCCAAGGAGGAAAGTGCCGTTGCGCAGGCAGACCGGGACGGCGATATCGTCCCGGCGACGCCAGCGGCCGCCGCAGCGGTTAGCCACCCGATGCTCGACATTTCCAAGCTGAACCCCGGCGACGTCATCGAAGGCCGCTATCGCTACATTGAGAAGATCGGTAAAGGTGCCTTCGGTACCGTACTGCTGATGGAAGATGAGGTCGTCGACGAACAGCTCATCCTCAAGTTCCTGAACCCGAATGTGTCATCCGACGAAGAGATGATGAAGCGCTTCGTTCACGAACTGCGCTATTCGCGCAAGATTACACACCGCAACGTCATTCGAATTTATGACTTCCTGCACCTGCAGGGCGCCTATGCCATCTCGATGGAGTACTTCCCGTCACACACGCTGTCGGGCGAAATTCCGGACAGCAAACCCATGCCGCTGGACAAAGCGCTGCGTTATTCGCGCGACATGGCGACGGGTATGACCGTGGCACACCAGGCCGGCGTTATTCATCGTGATCTGAAGCCCGCCAACATCCTGGTCAACAACGAAGGTCTTCTCAAGATCGTGGACTTCGGCGTCGCGGCGGCGGCCAGCAGCGGCGACACGCAGCTGACCAAGACAGGTTACGTTATCGGCTCACCAAAATACATGGCGCCCGAGCAGATTCTCGGCAAGAAAGTCGACGAGACCGCGGACGTCTACAGCGTCGGCGTTATCATGTACGAAATGTGTACCGGCATACCGCCCTACAGCCGCGGCGACCACATGTCAGTCATGTACCAGCATGTCCAGGGTAAAGCGAAGGGTTGCCAGGAGATTAACCCTGACCTGCCCGATGACTTCGCTGCGATCATCGTTAAAGCCATGTCCGTCGACAAGACCAAGCGCTATCAATCGATGGAAGAGCTTACAGACGCGCTCGATACCGTTAAACTCTGAGCCCACACATGGCACGCATAGATTCATTCCTCAAATTGGGCCTCGCACAGGGCTGTTCCGACATCCATCTTGCTGTCGGTGTGCCGCCTATGCTGCGCATGAACGGCGACCTGATGCCAATCAAGTTTCGCGAATTGACCGATACTGAGCTCGAAGCCTACCTGTACGAAATCCTGACCAACAAGCAGCAGGAGCGCCTGGTTGCGGGGCACGACCTGGACTTCTCCTACGTCGGTGACGAAAGCGACCGGTTTCGTGTGAATGTCTTTCGCAAGGCCACAGGTATGGGTGCCGTGTTCCGGCATATTCCCGGGAATGTACCCAAGCTCGACCAGTTAAATGTACCGCCGGTTCTCAAGCAATTCTGCGACTACCACCAGGGCATGGTGCTGGTTACAGGCAGCACGGGAACGGGTAAGTCGACAACGCTGGCTGCGATGATCGACCATCTCAACGAAACCCGTAACCTCAATATTATCAGCCTCGAAGACCCGATCGAGTTTGTCCACCCAAGCAAGCAGAGCCAAATCATCCAGCGTGAAGTCGGCACGCATGTCGTGAGTTTTGCCGATGGCGTGCGTTCCGCGATGCGCGAAGACCCTGACGTCATTCTGGTTGGCGAGCTGCGTGATGCAGAGACGATTTCGATGGCCATGACGGCCGCCGAAACCGGCCACCTGGTGCTCGGCACGCTACACACAACCGGCGCGGTGAAGACCATCGACCGTATTATTGACGCCCTGCCCGGTGAATTGCGTGAGCAGACCAAGGGCTTCCTTGCTATGAGCCTGAAGGCCGTTGTAACGCAGGTACTGGTAAAGACACCGGACGGCCGCGGCCGCCGGGCTGTTCTCGAAATCCTGGTGAATAACCGCGCAATTGCCAAGCTGATCACGACCGACCAGACCCACCAGATCGGGTCACAGCTGCAGACCGGTAAGGACCTCGGGATGCAGGTAATGGATCAGGCGCTCCTTGACGCAATCAATGCCAAGGAAGTCGACCCCGACGATGCCA
>Ga0316188_10000410_pt1 | contig 18215 bp, 19 predicted proteins | sample Phiworburrow1_MG_FD_204933 | JGI IMG/M metagenome (GOLD analysis project Ga0316188, IMG submission 204933) | Coastal sediment microbial communities from Maine, United States - Phippsburg worm burrow 1 | ecosystem: Environmental > Aquatic > Marine > Coastal > Sediment | place: USA: Maine... | reverse complement strand
TATTTATTTCTCAGAAGGAGATGAACAACGTATGCTTTTAATGGGTTTAAAACGTTTTACAAAGTACGTGAACACCCCTAATCCTATAGCGTTAAGAAAGTTAATTGCTGAAAAAATAATTGCTGAAAATAAGTTCTGTTTTTAGAATTTAATTCAAATAATTTTAAATTTACTGAGAGGCTGTAACAAAATGTTACAGCTTTTTTTTAATTCTTTAAAAATAAGTCACTTTTTTTTGTAACTTTAGTATAGAATTCAAAACCATTCTTCACCCCGATTTTAGGCTATTAAAACTTACTCGTATGAAAAAAAACATTGGAATTTGGATCGACTCTAATAAAGCCGTTATTATTATACTTTCAAACAACACGCATTCACTTAAAATAATTGAATCTAACATTGTATTTAGAGAAAGAGTTGAAGGAGAAACAAAAAAATATGGACGCTTTGGCGGACAATATCTTACCTATGAAAAAAATAGAGAAAATCGTAGAAACGAACTGACCAATTTATTTTTCAAAAAGTTGGTAAAAGAAATCTCTAATTGCAATGCAATAGTATTGTTTGGACCTTCAACTATGAAAATTCAATTTGAAAAGGAAATCAAAAAAAATATGCAAATTGCAGATAAATTGGTTGGGACATATAATTCAGATTCAATTACAGAGAATCAAATGGTCGCATGGGTTAAGGATTGTTACAATAAATAATTTAGTAAAATAGTGCATACTTTTTAACGAAAAATCCTATTTTAGTGAAAAATATAAACTTTTTATGAAAGCAGGATTTCTCACAATTGTATATTTATTTGTATTCATTCATTTAAGTTATTCCCAAAAAACAACTATTTTAAAAACAAAGAATGGAACTTTAGAAATAAACCCAATTTCACATGGTAGTTTGATTTTGACCTACCAAAACACAACCATTTATGTTGACCCATATGGTGGCGTAAAACTTTACAAAGGCATAAAAGCACCTGATATTGTATTAATTACAGATATACATGGTGATCATTTAGATATAAAAACATTAGATTCAATTGATACTTCAAACGCTATTTTTATAGCCCCCCAAGCTGTAGCTAATCAAATTTCAGAAAAATATAAATCTAAAATTACTGTTTTAAATAATGGACAAGGTGTGCATCGATTTGATATTTTTATAAAAGCGCTCCCAATGTATAATTTACCTGAAAACCCACCGAGCCCAAAACATCCAAAAGGTAGAGGAAACGGTTATATTTTAACAATTGATGATGCTCAAATTTATATTTCAGGCGACACCGAAGATATTCCAGAAATGAGAACGCTTCAAAATATTGATGTGGCTTTTATTTGTATGAATTTACCATACACTATGACCATAAATCAGGCCGCAAGCGCAGTATTGGAATTTCAACCTAAAATTGTTTACCCATACCATTACCGAGGAAAAGAAGGTTTTAGTGATGTTGAGGAATTTAAAAATTTGGTGAATACTCAAAATAAAAATATTGAAGTTCGTTTAGTTGATTGGTATCCGAAGAATTAAATTGTTGTTTAATTGTTGAATCGTGATTTTCACTTTCAACTATTGCCTGCTGATTTTTGCTTATTTACCTAACAAATCTTTCCCTATTTCACAAACTAAACAATTTTGTTTATTACAATATTCATTTTTCAATTGAATTAAAGCTTGTGTATCAAAAGCACTTTTACTTTTCACTTTAATTTCATTAAATTTTGAAATAATAACATTTTTTTCAGGTTTAATAGCTTCAATAATGTCTATAACTTCCGAAAAATCATTTTTTCCTAAACTTTTTAAATACAAAAATTTCATTGGAATTAGTGTATTAATTAACAACAAATCAATAAATGATTTTGTTAATTTTTTGATGCTTTTTTTTGACTCTTTTTCAAAAGTATAATGTGATTCCCAAAATGGTGAAGTTGAAATATTTAACAATTCATAATACTCATTAATTGATTGTTTTTCAATAATTTTAGAAAATAAATTAGGGTAATTATGATAAAGCAAAGCCAATTGAGACAACCTAATTGTTGGAAAATTATTTGGTCTCAATCTAAAAAATTGCACCTGACCGATCGAAATAGGTGTTAAATTAAATTTCACCTTTAAATAGGCATATTCTTTTCTTAGTATATCATAATAATTAGATTCACAGTTATTTGAAAGCAATCCTGCTTGCCCGAAAAATAAAGCTTCTAATTGAATTAAATTGCTTGACACTTTTCTGAGAATTGAAAAATCAAATGAATTGGCAAAGTTTAGAAAAGAATCACTATTTATTTTTAGCCCAAAATTCTTGGCCAACATTATAAATAAAGTTGCTTCCCAATTGTTATTCGTGCTTTTCAATACTTTTTGAATTTGATTAGATTTATGCTCTAAACGCTCAACGTACAATCGTTCAAGCCAATGTAACAAAGTGAAATTATTCGTTAAAGAAATTGTATTTTCACAATTAATCCATTTTTTATTTTTACTGAAAAGAGCATCATATTTTTTTAACAAATCTTGTGAAATGTAATTTTGTAATTCCAAAGTAGGAATAGTACTATTGGTTTTTCTAAAAACCTCCACATCGTGATCCCAAACTACATGTAAAATAACAGTATCATAATTTTCATCAATTTCATGGTTGTGCAAATACCAATCTGATGCGTTCACATGGATTTCAATATTTCCAGCCCAAAGTTGCCCATTAATTTCAATTTTTGCATTTAAAAAATCAGGTCCTGAATTAAAATTTTGCAAACCTTTAGTAATTATAGAAATGTTTTCACCATTGGTACATTCTATTTTTTCAGATGAAAACAATTGTAGTTTCCATACAAAATGAAGTAAATTTTCTTTCATAGCAATTGAATAACTTTATAAATGTAAAAATTAACTTTAACTTATGAAAATAGAAACCAATGTTACTTAAAATTTAAGCTTTTTTTAAGTAACTTTGTAAGCCAAAATTTAATTTAAATGAACATTATTAATAGTTTAGAGTGGAGATATGCAACAAAAAAGTTCGATCCCTCTAAAAAATTATCAAATCAACAAATTGAAACCCTAAAAAAAGCCTTCAATTTAACTCCTACTTCCTTTGGCTTGCAGCCTATAAAAATGATTGTCATTCAAAATAAAGAATTACAGGAAAAATTTGTTCCACATTCTTATTTTCAGCGTCAAGTAGCTGATGCTTCTCACTTGTTGGTATTGTGTATTGAAAATGACACCACTTCCACCGATATTAATTCTTATTTTGATTTAGAAAAAAAAGTAAGAGGTGTTGATGAAGCTGTAATTTCAGATTTTAGAAAGCAACTAGTTGATATGTATAAAAATAAAACTGTTGAAGAAAGAAATCTTTCATCTATTTACCAAACCTATATTGCCCTGGGTAATTTAATGACCGTATGTGCTTTAGAAAAAATTGATGCTTGCCCATTAGAGGGATTTGTGCCCTCAAAAGTAGATGATTTATTAAATTTAAAAGAATTAAATTTATCGTCAGTTTTATTACTTCCTGTTGGATATAGAGCTGAAAATGACATTATGAGTACTATGAAAAAAGTTAGAAAACCCTTAAGTAAAACTGTGATAGAAATATCATAATAACCGTATAAACCTATAATAATGAGTAAAGAAGTAAAAGACTTAGAACCTAAAATACTTTGGAATAATTTTGCCGATTTAAATGCAGTTCCTAGAGGTTCGAAAAAAGAGGAACGCGTAATTCAATTTATGGTTGATTTTGGTAAGAAATTAAACCTAGAAACAATTGTTGACCCTGTTGGAAATGTAATTATAAAAAAACCTGCATTTAAAGGCATGGAAAACCGTAAAACCATTGTCATGCAAGGTCATTTAGATATGGTCCATCAAAAAAATTCAGATACTGTTTTTGATTTTGACAAAGAAGGTATTAAAATGAAAATTGAAGGTGACTGGGTTAAAGCTCAAGGAACTACACTTGGTGCTGATAATGGTTTAGGTGTTGCTGCAATTATGAGTGTTTTAGCTTCCAAAGACATCAAACACCCTGCTATTGAAGGTTTATTTACCATTGATGAAGAAACGGGAATGACTGGTGCTAAAGGTTTACAAGCAGGCTACTTAAATGGTGAAATTTTATTAAATTTAGATACTGAAGAGGACAACGAAATTGATATAGGTTGTGCTGGAGGCATTGATATTACGGCCAAAAATTCATTTAATGAAGTCAACACCCCAATTAATAGTATTGGATTTACAATTGCCGTAACTGGTTTAAATGGCGGCCATTCTGGAATGGATATTCATAGAGGATTAGGAAATGCTAATAAAATTATGAATCGTGTATTATACGAAGCGCAAGATACACTTCGAATTTCAGAAATAAATGGTGGTAGTTTACGAAATGCTATTCCAAGGGAAAGTTTTGCTGTCATATCAGTTTTTAATTCTACAAAAGATGCTTTTTTAAAGAAAACAAAAAAAGTTATTAAAGATATTAAAGCTGAGTTTAAAACTGTTGATCCAAATCTAGAAATTACGATTGCTGAAGTTTCTAATCCTAAAAAAGTAATGACGACAATTAGTCAAACCTCATTGCTGAAAATTATTTATGCTGCACATAATGGTGTTTATAGAATGAGTAATGATATGGAAAATTTGGTTGAAACTTCAAATAATTTAGCTCGTGTAATTGTCAAAGACGAAAACATTGAAATAAAGTGTTTAACCCGTTCATCAGTTGAAAGTGGAAAAACTGATTTAGCAAATGCATTGACAGCTACATTTGAATTGGTTGGTTACACTGTAACACAATCTGGTTCATATCCTGGATGGAAACCAAATGTGAATTCTGCAATTTTAACAGTTTTAAGTGATACTTATGAAAATCTATTCAAAAGTAAGGCCAATGTTGTTGCCTGTCATGCTGGTTTAGAATGTGGAATTTTGGGCACAAATTACCCTGAAATGGATATGATTTCATTTGGACCAACAATTCAAGGAGCTCATTCACCCGATGAAAGAGCAAATATTAAATCTTCACAAAAATTCTGGAAATTTTTATTAGAAATTTTAGAAAATATTCCAGTAAAAAAATAAGAATATCGAAAAGAGGTTGAAATTTCAACCTCTTTTCTTTTATATCTTTGTTAACATTATTCCCTTTCAAAAACAATAATTAATTGTATTTTTACACCTTAAAATAATTCGATAGCATTTTATGGGAAAAATCATTGCAATCGCCAATCAAAAAGGAGGTGTTGGTAAAACTACAACTACTATAAATTTAGCAGCAGCTTTGGGCGTTTTGGAAAAAAAAGTATTATTAATTGATGCCGACCCTCAGGCAAATGCATCTTCAGGGTTTGGTGTAAATGTTGATGAAGTTGAAATTGGAACTTATCAATTACTAGAACATGCCGCTACTGCTAAAGAAGCTATTATTCCTACTAACTCTCCAAATGTTGATATTATTCCAGCCCATATAGATTTAGTTGCCATTGAAATTGAATTGGTAGATAAAAATAAGCGTGAATACATGCTTAAAGAAGTGCTAAAAGACATAAAGAATGAGTATGATTATATTTTAATTGATTGTGCTCCATCACTTGGTTTAATTACACTAAATGCACTTGTTGCAGCTGATTCTGTAATTATTCCGATTCAATGTGAATATTTTGCATTAGAAGGATTGGGTAAATTATTAAACACTATAAAAAGTGTTCAAAAAATTCACAATCCAGATTTAGATATTGAAGGCTTATTGCTAACTATGTACGATTCACGTTTACGTTTGTCTAATCAAGTTGTTGAAGAAGTGAAAAAACATTTTCAAGACATGGTTTTCAAAACCATTATTCAAAGAAATGTACGTTTAAGTGAAGCGCCTAGTTATGGCGAAAGTATTATTGCATACGATGCAACAAGCAAAGGTGCTGTAAATTATATTAACTTAGCGAACGAAATATTAAAAAACAGTAAGGATGGCAAAGGCAATTAAAAAACAAGCATTAGGAAGAGGATTATCTGCCTTATTAAATGAAACAAATTCAGATATAACTTCTGTAAGTGATAAAAATGCTGATAAAGTTGTTGGTAGTATTCTTGAAATTGAACTGGATTTTATCGAAGTAAATCCCTACCAACCAAGAAGTTACTTCAACGAAGAAGCTCTAAGAGAATTAGCCAGTTCTATAAAAGAATTGGGTGTAATTCAACCAATCACGGTTAGAAAATTAGAAGGAAATAAATTTCAATTGGTTTCAGGAGAAAGAAGATTTAGAGCTTCAAAACTAATTGGAAACACTACAATTCCTGCTTATATAAGAATTGCCAACGACCAAGAAATGCTTGAAATGGCATTGGTTGAAAATATACAACGTAAAGATTTAGATCCAATTGAAGTTGCTTTAACCTACCAACGTTTGATTGATGAAATTGATTTAACTCAGGAAGAAATGAGCAAACGTGTTGGAAAAAAACGATCTACAATAAGTAATTATTTACGTTTGCTAAAATTAGATCCAATTGTTCAAACAGGAATGCGTGATGGTTTTTTATCAATGGGACATGGAAGAGCAATTATAAATATTGAAAATTCTGAAGATCAATTAAGTATTTATGAGAAAATCATTGAACAACAATTATCGGTTAGGCAAACCGAAGAATTGGTTAAAAACTTAAAAAATATTACTGTTTCAAAACCAAAGCAACAAACAAATGAAGCTAAAGCTCCAGCATTTGTTAGTAATGGTTTAAAAACATTTAGCGAATATTTTGGTCATAAAATTGACATTAAATTATCAGGAAATGACAAGGGAAAAATAATTATTCCTTTTCATTCGGAAGAAGATTTTAATAGACTAAAAAAACTATTGCAATAGTGTTAAAAAAACAACTATATATATTTCTTATTGCAACTACTTTAACTATTTTCAATTGCTTTTCTCAAGACGATTTAAATATAAAAGTAAAAGATACTGTTATTAAAAAATCTAAAGAATTCAATCCTCTTTCACCTGCAAAAGCTTCTTTTTATTCAGCCGTTTTACCAGGGTTAGGTCAAGCTTATAACGGAAAATATTGGAAAGTACCAATCGTTTATGCTGCGCTCGGAACAGGGGTGTATTTTTATGTTTGGAACAACGATAATTATAACAGGTACAGAGATGCTTATAAGTTGAGGATTAATGGAAAACCTGATGATTATGATGGTTTAAACGGAAATCCTTTCCTCTCAGAAAGCACTTTAGAAAAAGCACAAGAATCTTATAAAAGTGACCGAGATTTGTCTTTAATGATTACCATTGGCATGTATGTTTTACAAATAATTGAAGCCAGTGTTAATGCTCATTTATTACAACATAATATAGATGATAACTTATCTTTTAGACCCGAATTATTAAAAAATGATGTAACCAACAAAACAGTTGCTGGAGCTTCATTTAAATTTAAATTTTAAAAATGAAAATAGCTTTATTAGGTTATGGTAAAATGGGTAAAACAATTGAACAGATTGCTTTACAAAAAGGTCATGAAATTGTTTTAATAGTTGATGAAAATACAGAAAATTACGACATTACTTTAGCCGATGTAGCCATAGATTTTAGCATTCCTTCAGTAGCTTTCAACAACATTTCTACTTGTTTAAAAAACAATGTTCCCGTAGTAAGCGGAACAACTGGATGGTTGGATAAATTTTCAGAAGCTACCGATTTATGCAAACAAAATAATGGTGGCTTTATTTATGCTTCAAACTTTAGTTTAGGGGTAAATATATTTTTTGAACTCAATGAATATTTGGCAAAAATGATGCGCAATTTAAGTCAATATGAAATTTCAATGGAAGAAATTCATCATACTCAAAAATTAGACGCACCAAGCGGAACTGCAATTACCTTGGCTGAAGGAATTATAAAACACAGCGACAAAAAAAGTTGGGCCTTGGATGTAACAAATGACAATTCTGAAATACCAATAATAGCCAAACGTATTTCTGATGTTCCAGGAACACATACTGTTGAATACATTTCTGAAGTTGATACCATTGAAATAAAACATACCGCCCACAACCGTGGTGGCTTTGCCTTAGGTGCTGTTACTGCTGCCGAATGGCTTGTTGGGAAACATGGTGTTTTTACAATGAAAGACGTTTTAGGCTTAAAATAATATTAAAACATACTAATTATGACAATACTTGAATTGTTTATCTTTTTTCTTATTCTTCAGCTTATTCATTTTGCTGGAACTTGGAAATTATATTTAAAAGCAGGAAGAAAACCTTGGGAAGCAATTGTTCCAATTTACAATGCAATTGTATTAATGAAAATAATTAACCGCCCAACATGGTGGGTGATTTTATTATTTATCCCTGTTATAAACCTATTAATGTTTCCTATAATTTGGATTGAAACTGCGCGTAGTTTCCGAAAAAATTCGAATGTAGATACCATTTTAGCAGTAGTAACTTTCGGATTTTACAGTTACTATTTAAACTATGTTGCAAATGTAAATTATATTGAAGACCGAAGTTTGAAACCTAGAACCGAATTAGGCGAATGGATAAGCTCTATAGCTTTTGCAATTATTGCAGCTACCTTGGTACATACTTATGTGATGCAACCTTACACCATTCCAACTTCTTCGTTAGAAAAATCATTATTAATTGGTGATTTTCTATTTGTAAGTAAGTTTCATTATGGCGCAAGAGTTCCAATGACCACTATCGCAGCCCCTATGGTTCATGATTCTTTGCCTTTTGTTGGAACAAAATCTTATCTTAAAAAGCCACAATTACCTTATTTTAGAATTCCAGGGTTTCAAAAAATAAAACGAAATGAAATTGTAGTATTTAACTGGCCAACAGATACGGTTCGCTTTTTTAGAGATCACTCAAATATTCACGTTGATAAACCAATTGATAAAAAATCAAATTATGTAAAACGCTGTGTGGGTATTCCCGGTGATTCATTAAAAATTAAAGATGGTTATATTTTTATCAACGGAAAACAAACAGTACTTCCAGACAGAGCAAAACCTCAATACATCCATAAAGTAACTACCGACGGACAACAATTAAGTCCTTCTTTATTAAAAAGATACGATGTGACTGAAGGTAGTTTTCAAGGTGAATATTATTTTTTGAATTTAACCGATGAAAATGCAGCTAAGCTTAAATACAATCCTTATGTAAAAAGCATTACCAAACAGTTAACACCTAGCGGAAGTTATGATTCATCCATTTTTCCACACAACCCACAATACCCTTGGTCTGTAGATAATTTTGGTCCAATTTATATTCCTGAAGCTGGAAAAACAGTTGCTTTAACCGCTCAATCGTTGCCTTTTTACAAAAGAATTATTGAAGATTACGAAAAAAACGATTTAACCATAAATGGTAATGAAATTTATATCAACGGAAAACTTGCTGATTCCTATACTTTTAAACAAGATTATTACTGGATGATGGGTGATAACCGACACAATTCTGAAGATGCACGTTATTGGGGTTATGTACCTTTTGATCACGTAGTTGGAAAGCCTGTTTTTATTTGGTTTAGCTGGGATACCAACGGAGAAGGAATTGCAAATAAAATTAGATGGGAACGCGTTTTTACAACTGTTCATGGCAGTGGAAAACCCGTATCTTATTTATACTATTTTATAGGTGCTTTGGTGCTTTGGTTTGGGATTAGTACCTACCGTAAACGTAAAAAAGGCGAATAATATATTTAATAAAATAGTCGTATTTTGATACAAACTCAAAATACGACTGTTTTATACTTTAACTATGATTTTACTTCAACCAACATATTTTTCTCCAATCGTACAGTATGTTAGTATTTCAAAATCATCAAAAATTGTTTTTGAAGATGAAGATAATTTTCAAAAGCAAACTTATAGAAATCGCTGTTATATTTATACTTCTTACGGAAAACATTTGCTTATTGTTCCGGTGCAACACAATAAAAGCATAAAACAAAAAACAAAAGATGTTAAAATAGATTATAAAGATAGTTGGCAAAAATTACATTTAAGAACATTCATTACAGCCTACAACGCTTCACCCTATTTTGAATTTTACATTGATGATTTGTTGCCAATTTTTGAAAAACAAACTACTTTTTTAACTGATTTAAATTTAAAGTGTCATAATTTTATTATGGATGCTTTGCAACTTGAGGTTCCTGCTATAAAAACAATAGATTATCTAAAAGAAGTTGATTTTTTAGATTTACGTAAACTTGCTATTGCCAAAGGTGAAAATAATTTTCAATTAGAGAGATATATTCAGGTTTTTGAAGAAAATCACGGGTTTATCTCAAATTTAAGTATATTGGATTTGTTATTTATGGAAGGTCCAAATGCGCTGAATTATTTAGAAAGCCAAAACCTTCAATTTTAAGCATGGATATTGTACGATTTACAGTTCATTACGGCATGCATTTTTTGGCGCCGGGCTTAATTGCTTACTTTTTTTTTAGAAATAATTGGAAAAAAGTTTGGTTCATTTTAATACTCACAATGCTAGTGGATATTGACCATTTGGTGGCTACACCGCTATTTGATGCTAACAGGTGTAGTATTAATTTTCACCCACTTCACTCCTATTACGCAATTGGATGCTATTTTGTTTTATTAATTCCATCAAAAACAAGAATAATTGCTATTGGTTTACTGTTTCATATGCTTACAGATTTTACTGATTGCTTTTGGATAAAATAATAAAAGATAATAAAGTCTTTTATTGTTATTTTTCATATCTTTGTCAAATAAAAAATAATCAAAATGTCAGATATAAAAAATAAAACCATTGCTGAAATAGTGAGCGATGATATTAGTACAGCTTCAGTTTTTAAAAAATACAATTTAGATTTTTGCTGCGGAGGTGGCACAACAGTTGAAAAGGCTTGTGAAAAAGCAAATATCAATACCGAAGATGTTGTTTATGATTTACTAAATAATTCTTCTCAAAATAGTGTTCCAAATTTAAATTTCAAAGCTTGGAGCGCTGATTTTTTAGTTGATTATATTTTAAATGTCCATCATACCTATGTAAAAGAAAACTTAACTATTATCAACGAATTTTCTAGTAAAGTAGCCAGAGTCCATGGTGAGCATGCTCCAGAAAATATTGAAATTGACAACCTATTTACAGAACTCTCTAATGAATTAATTAATCATTTAGATAAAGAAGAAAATATTTTATTTCCTGCTATTAAAGCAAAAATTGCTGATCCAAATTTTGTTTATGATGAAGCCGTTATTAAAATATTAGAAGATGAACATGACCATGCAGGCACTATTGTTAAACGCATTCAGCTAATAAGTAACAATTTTACACCTCCAGATTGGGGATGTAATACATACAAGGCATTGTATCATTTACTTGATGAATTCATAAACGATTTATACCAACACATTCATTTAGAAAATAATATTTTATTCCCAAAATTAAAGGAATAAATAGCAATCCCAAAGAAAAAACCCAAAATCACATTGATAATGGTTTTGGGTTTTTTCTTTTAAAAATTATTTTTGTTCGGCAGGAGTCATATGGTCCAAAACTGCATTAAACATCAATTTCAAACTTTAGACTTTTAAACCAAATACCTACCTAACCAATTTTTTATATTTCAATCGCTTCGGAATTAAATCACCACCCAAACGTTTTTTCTTATTCTCTTCGTAATCGGTAAAAGAACCTTCAAAGAAATATACCTGAGAATCGCCTTCAAAAGCCAAAATATGCGTGCAAACTCTGTCTAAAAACCAACGGTCGTGACTAATTACAACCGCACATCCAGCAAAGTTTTCCAACCCTTCCTCCAAAGCACGTAATGTATTCACATCCAAATCGTTAGTAGGCTCATCTAATAATAAAACGTTACCTTCCTCACGCAAAGTCATAGCTAAATGTAAACGGTTACGTTCACCACCAGACAAGGTATTCACCTTTTTATTTTGGTCGCTTCCAGCAAAATTAAAACGACTCAAATAAGCTCTTGAATTCACTTGCTTTCCTCCCATCATAATCAATTCCTGTTCATCTGAAAAATTTTGCCAAATGGTTTTCTCTGGGTTAATATTTGAATGGCTTTGATCTACGTAGGCAATTTTAGCAGTTTCACCAACTACAAATTCACCCTTATCTGGAGCTAGCTCATTCATAATCATTTTAAAAATAGTGGTTTTACCAGCCCCATTCGGACCTATAATACCAACAATTCCGGCTTGAGGTAAACTAAAATTTAAATCTTCATATAATAATTTATCCCCAAAAGCTTTTGAAACCCCAACAGCATCAATTACATTGGTTCCTAAACGCGGTCCATTTGGAATGTAAATTTCTAATTTTTCATCCAGTTGATTTTGGTCCTGGCTCATTAACTTATCGTAATTAGCCAAACGCGCTTTTGATTTTGCATGACGACCTTTTGGTGCCATTCTAACCCATTCTAATTCTCGTTCTAATGTTTTTTGACGTTTGGAAGCTGTTTTAGATTCTTGTGCCAAACGTTTAGATTTTTGATCTAACCATGAAGAATAATTCCCTTTCCAAGGAATCCCCTCACCTCTATCCAATTCTAAAATCCAACCCGCAACATTATCCAAGAAATATCTATCGTGTGTTACGGCTATTACGGTTCCTTTATATTGTTGTAAATGATGTTCTAACCAATGTACAGATTCTGCATCCAAATGGTTGGTAGGCTCATCTAACAATAACACATCCGGTTCTTGTAACAACAATCTACACAAGGCAACTCTTCTTCGTTCTCCACCAGATAGATGTTTAATAGGTGTATCGCCATCTGGTGTGCGTAAAGCATCCATAGCAATTTCTAATTTTGTATCTAACTCCCAAGCATTAGCAGCATCAATTTTATCCTGAAGAATAGCTTGTTGTGCCATTAATTTATCCATTTTATCAGCATCAGAATACACTTCTTCTAAACCAAATAGTTCGTTTATTTTGTTGTATTCATCCAAAATGGCAACCGTTTCAGCAACCCCTTCTTTCACTATCTCTAATACAGTTTTTGTGTCATCCAATTGTGGTTCTTGAGATAAAAAACCAACAGAATATCCAGGCACAAAAACAACATCACCTTGATAATTTTTTTCAAGACCCGCAATAATCTTCAATAAAGTAGATTTACCCGATCCATTTAAACCTAAAATTCCAATTTTTGCTCCGTAGAAGAAGCTTAAATAAATATCTTTTAAAACAGGTTTGTTTGCACCTTGGTAGGTTTTTGTTAAACCCGACATTGAAAAAATTACTTTCTTATCGTCTGACATATGTGTTTTGTTATTTGTTGTTGAATATTGTTGAAGCGTTTAATAGTACAATCATTAAAAATGATAAATTATTTAACCGCAAAGGAGTTAAGAATACATGAAGTTTTAAGCCTTTTGACTATAATTACATTCTTCCTTTTAATGCATTAAACACCCAAGCAATGGCAAAAAAACCAATACCTACTGAGGCAAATCCCCAACCTGCAATATCATTATACCTAAAAGCACCCAGTCCAATTAAAATAATACCAACTGTAATCATAATAAACGTAGCCCAAGCCAATACCGTATTTTTATTCATTTTAAATTATTTTATTATTATTATTTCATTTAAGAAATAAGCAGTTTGCAAATATCGTAAATTTAAAATAAAATATACAAAAAAAGCACCTTCAAAAGAAAGTGCTAAAAATCAATTATTAATGATGCTATTTAAAATTTCATAGGAACTTCAATAAACAGTATTTGAGAATTTTTTATTGAAGTTATTTCAAAAGATGCAATTTGTTCAATACCTATTGCATCTCTTTTATGCAAAGTCTTTTGATCAATCATTACTTCACCATCAATAACCATAATGTAAACCCCGTTTATTTCAGTCTTTAACCTATAGGTGAAATTGTTATTTTCATCTAAATCAATTCTTGAAATTTGAGCATTTTGATGAATTTTTAAACTTCCTTCCAATGTTTCATCTATTGAAGAAACCAATATTTGAAGTTTGTTTTTTCTTTCTGACCTATCAAATTCCTTTTGATCATATCTTGGTTTAACTTCATGTTGATTTGGAATGATCCAAATTTGAAATAAATTAATTTCTTCAGATGGATGATTGTTCATTTCTGAATGTTGAACACCAGTTCCGGCAGACATTACCTGAACTTCACCAGCATGAATTGGAATCCATTCGTTTGTCATAGAGTCTCTATGCTTTAAACTTCCTTTTAACGGAATTGTAATAATCTCCATATTGTCATGTGGATGTGTTCCAAAACCCATTCCACCTTGAATAATATCGTCGTTCAAAACGCGTAAAGCTCCAAAATTTACTTTTTCTGGATTGTAATAATGTGCAAAACTAAAGGAAAAATTTGCTTTTAACCATCCGTGATTAGCAGTCCCTCTTTCATTGGCTTTATATATTTTTGTTTTCATTTTTAACGTAATTTATCTAGAATATCATTGAGTTGTTTCGCATCCTTTTCTGAAATTTTATTCAAACAACTGTCAAATTCATTCATATTTATTTTATTTAACAATGCCAAACCATCATCATTTATTTTAACATAAACAACACGTCTGTCATTTTCACAACGCACACGCTCAATAAAACCTTTATCACATAATTTATCCATTAGACGTGTTGAATTAGGTGATTTTTGAACCATTCTGTCTTTTACAGCATTTACTGTAATTGCCTCTTTTGCACCTCTCAAAATCCGAAGAATATTGTATTGTTGTTCAGAAATATTAAAGGGCTTCAAAAAGGTATTTCCAATAGTATCCAAGTAATTTGCTGTGTACTTTATATTTAACAACGCCTTAACGCGCTCATTTGGAAATGTTGAATTTATTTCTTTAGAAAAATCGCCCATAACTACAATGCTTTTTCAAAATCGCTTACCATTTTTTCAATAGCGCGTTTTAAATGGGTATTTACAATTTCTCCCTCTTTAAAATTTTCAAAAAATGAAGGAAAAGCTAAGCTGCCAATAATTTGAGCTCCCATATAAGGAAATCTTCCCGCAGCTACATCTAATACTGTTTGCCCACCTCTTGCACCAGGTGATGTAGCCAATAATAACATTGGTTTATCTTTCCAAACTTTCCCATCAATTCTAGACAACCAGTCAAAAGCATTTTTAAAAGCTGTTGCATAGGCTCCATTGTGTTCAGCTAAGGATATTACAAATCCATCCGCTTTTTCAATAATTTCATTTAACGCTTTCACTCCCTGAGGCCTCTCTATTTGAGCTTCTACATCCACTGAAAACAAAGGCATTTCAAAATTATTTAAATCAACGTTGGTCAATTCAACATTGTTTACCAAACTTCCAACATATTCAGCCAATATTTTATTAATTGAATTTTTACTATTACTTCCACCTATTGTAACTATATTTTTCATAAATATTATATTTTATGATGCAAATATATATAAATTATTTTTATTTACCTAGGTATTTAATTGCAGGGTATGTTTTTAACAGTATTTAACATTCATTTCGTACTTTAGCATCCATTAAAATAAGGAACAAAATGGACATTAACTTCAATAAAAATGAAGATTTTAACAAACTTCAATTAGCCGCTCTTAAGAAAAACCTATTGAAAGTTTATAAAGGTGGTGGTGATGTTAAAATTGATAAACATCAGGAAAAAGGGAAATTAACAGCTAGAGAACGCATTGCTTACTTATTTGATAAAAATTCAAATACGATCGAAATTGGTGCTTTGGCTGGCGATGCTATGTATAAAGAACAAGGAGGTTGTCCTTCAGCAGGTGTTGTTGTGAAAATTGGATATATTGAAGGAAAACAATGCATTGTTGTTGCCAATGATGCCACTGTTAAAGCTGGTGCATGGTTTCCAATTACTGCCAAAAAGAATTTACGCGCTCAAGAAATTTCAATTGAAAATAAACTACCCATTATTTATTTGGTTGATAGTGCGGGTGTTTTTTTACCAATGCAAGATGAAATTTTTCCAGATAAAGAGCATTTCGGACGTATCTTTAGAAACAATGCAGTAATGAGTAGTATGGGAATTATACAAATTTCTGCCATTATGGGAAGTTGTGTTGCAGGTGGTGCCTATTTACCAATTATGAGCGATGAAGCCATCATTGTTGATAAAACAGCCAGTATTTTTTTAGCTGGAAGCTATTTGGTAAAAGCTGCCATTGGGGAAAATATAGACAACGAAACTTTAGGTGGTGCTACTACACATTGTGAAATTAGTGGTGTTACCGATTACAAAGCTACTGATGATAAGGATGCTTTGGATAAAATAAGAAATATAGTTGGTAAAATTGGGGATTTTGAAAAAGCCGGTTATAACAGAACTAAACCGATAAAACCTACTGAAAATCCTGAAGATATTTATGGAATTCTTCCACAAACAAGAACCGATCAATATGAAATTCGTTCTATTATTGAGCGCATTGTGGACAATTCAGAATTTGAAGAATATAAAAAAGATTATGGTAAAACCATCGTTTGCGCCTATGCACGTATCGATGGCTGGGCGGTTGGTATAGTTGCCAATCAACGTAAAGTTGTAAAAAATGCAAAAAAAGAAATGCAATTCGGAGGTGTAATTTACTCAGATTCTGCAGATAAAGCTACCCGTTTTATAGCAAACTGCAATCAGAAAAAAATCCCTTTAGTATTTTTACAAGATGTTACAGGTTTTATGGTTGGCAGTAAAAGTGAACATGGCGGTATAATAAAAGATGGTGCTAAAATGGTGAATGCTGTTAGTAATTCTGTTGTACCAAAATTCACTATCATTATTGGCAATTCTTATGGCGCTGGAAATTATGCGATGTGTGGAAAAGCATACGACCCAAGACTAATTGTCGCTTGGCCTTCAGCTAGATTGGCCGTAATGGGTGGGGAACAAGCCGCAAAAGTATTGTTACAAATTGAGACAGCTTCGCTTAAAAAACAAGGTATTGTAATTTCAGAAGATAAAGAACAAGAAATTTTAGCATCTATTCAGCAAAGATACGATGATCAAACTTCGCCGTATTATGCTGCTGCACGACTATGGACAGATGGCATTATAGATCCTTTAGACACTCGAAAATGGATAAGTATGGGAATTGAAGCAGCCAACCACGCTCCTATTGAAAAACAATTTAACTTAGGTGTAATTCAAGTCTAAAATTATTGTGAATACACATTCTTATTTTTACATTTGCAACACTTAAAATAAAACAATTTATGGGAAGAGCGTTTGAGTTCAGAAAAGGTAGAAAAATGAAACGTTGGTCGGCAATGGCAAAGACTTTTACACGTATTGGTAAAGATATTGTAATGGCTGTAAAAGATGGTGGACCAAACCCTGAAGCCAATGCGCGATTAAGAGCTGTAATTCAAAATGCAAAAGCGGCAAATATGCCGAAAGAGAATGTTGAACGCGCTATAAAAAAAGCAAGTGATAAAGACACTGCAAACTATAAAGAAGTTTTATTTGAAGGTTATGCACCACATGGAGTTGCTTTAGTAATTGAAACAGCAACCGACAACAATAATAGAACTGTTGCAAATGTAAGAGCTGCTTTTAATAAATGTGATGGTAATATGGGAACTTCAGGTTCCGTTGTTTTTATGTTCGACCATACTTGTAATTTTAGAATTAACGCTGAAGATTTAAAAATGGATTTGGAAGAGTTTGAATTAGAACTCATAGATTTTGAAGTTGAAGAAGTTTTTGAAGATGAAGATGGCATTTTAATTTACGCTCCTTTTGAACAATTTGGTTCAATTCAAAAATTTTTAGAAGAAAATAATTTAGAAATTCTTTCCTCTGGTTTTGAACGCATTCCAACAACAACTGTAACATTAAGTGAAGAACAACAAGCAGATGTTGAGAAATTATTGGAACGTTTAGAAGAAGATGACGATGTACAAAATGTATATCATTCAATGGAAATGTAAATTATGATTTTAGCTGGTAAAAAAACCTCAGAATTAAAATGTGAAACTGCTCCGGAGTTTATTTGTGTAAAATGCAATACTGAAAACTCCACAAAAGTTTCGGTTATAGGAACTTACAAACATTTGTTTCACATTCCTTTTTTAGCAGGTAAAAAATATGGAAAATCGGTTTGCACCAGTTGCAATCAAAACTTCAAGTTAAATGAAATGCCAAATGCTATTAAATTAGCTTATTACGAATTAAAAGAAACT
>Ga0316188_10000409_pt1 | contig 18216 bp, 14 predicted proteins | sample Phiworburrow1_MG_FD_204933 | JGI IMG/M metagenome (GOLD analysis project Ga0316188, IMG submission 204933) | Coastal sediment microbial communities from Maine, United States - Phippsburg worm burrow 1 | ecosystem: Environmental > Aquatic > Marine > Coastal > Sediment | place: USA: Maine... | reverse complement strand
TGATGCCCTCGGTTCTCGGGAATAAAAGCAGCCGCTCAGCAGGCACCTCGTTGGAGTTATCGTCGCCGTGCACCAGCAGGTCGATGGCATGCAGATCGAGGATAGCCTCGGTGATCAGCCAGGGCGTTTCGACCACGTCGGCCACGTGCCTGAGCGCCAACAGAATCTCCTTTCTCTGCGCAAAGGTCATCTCGGGGTGATAACCCTTGCGCTCAAAAATCTCTGCATCGCTGGTAAGGCCAACAATGACGCGCCCGTGGGCGCTCGCTTTCTCCAGCAGGCGCACATGCCCGTGATGTATCAGAGTTGCCGACATGTCGACCATGATCCGCTGCATTCGACCCCTACCTCACTTGATTCATATTAGTGCCACGCGACCCGTTATTGCGCGCGCAATTGCGCCACATCCACAGGCTCGTAGTATGGCGCAGCAAAAACTGAGATCAATAACGTTACTGCACTAAGTGCGTTGAAAGGACACAGGTTTTTATTCAGTCGACCGGTCGAGGCGTAAGCAGCAGCCAGCAGAAACGGTGGCGGGATCGAATCCAGCCGAATGGAGACGGAGCGATAAATACACCTGGCACGCTCCGGTTGGCCCGCAGAGTTGCCATATACACACATATCGCTGGAAGATTCGGCTTTCATATCATGTGATTGGTGAGGCCCGAAAAGACGATCACCCGGTTGGCGCCGCAGTATAAGCAACGCCACCCTGATTTCCCAGCGCAAGTTGCGCTGAGGAACTTTAGGGGACAGACCAGGTTCGTTCCGCACTAGGGCGGCGAAACAAACGTGGTCTGTCCCCTAATACCAGATCAGGCCTTCTTCCCGCGCCTTGTCCGCGTTTGTCGCAGGTCGAAAATTACCTTGCCTGGCTCCCGCCCCGTGGCCTGCGCACGCGCCCTCGCCATGATTTCACTGTGCGGCGAATAGCCGGGGAGGCCTTCAATATCATTTGGGCGCTCGACGTTGATGCCATTCCATTTTTCAGAGTCTGCTCGAATCTTCTGCCGAATCGCGCCGAGATCGACCATACCCATATCCAGGTTGAGGGGCCTGGTCATGCCGAGATAACGGCGGCCCGTCGGCAATACGCCATAATCTCTGTAGTAATTAACGAGATACCGTCTCACGTGCTGCGATTTCACCATCCAGGCGTATTCGGCGCGATTTTCTGCAGTCGCCTTACCCACAATCTCTTTAGTGATCAGCTGTATTTCAAACAGATAATGCATCGGCGTAAAGCTCGCGCCTGGCTCTACAGCGGGTATGGGGTTATATCGGATTGTTACGACGTTTATCATCAATCACTGTCCACTTCGTTACTATTGCCTCGGCTCGAGTCAATGCAGCCGCAAGACCTCTGCAAACGGCCTCGCACTCTACAATGCGATCACGTCGCCCCTGGGGGCCTCCAGCGGCCAGACCGCTTCGGTCAGCCACATTCCGGCGTAGTCGCCCTCCTGCTGCAATCCGAGCCGAAAGGCGAAATAGAGGGTTTCGTTATTCGCGCTGACGATCTGCACCAGGCGCAGGGCTTTGTCTCCCTCGAAAATCACCTTGCTGAGCGTGCTGTCGCGATGGTTGATCATTTTGCCGAATACCGGTCCCTTCACCAGCTCGGCAAAACGCTCCAGGGGTCCGGTATTTACCTTGTTGGCGGGTGACGAAAAGTTGAATGCGGTTTCGATACCCGCATCGGTGGACGGATAGTCGTTTCTGGCAAGTGCGTCGATCACGATTTGAACGACTTCACCCGGCTGCAGTTCGGTGCTGGGTCGCGGCATATCCGGGGCGCCGGGCGCTGGCTCCCCTGCCGCGTGCACGGGACTTACCGCAGCCAGTGACATTAGCACCAGCACACTGCTCAACACGGGCCTGACAAAATTGCGCATAATCTTCACCACCTTCCTAAACCGGATTAATCTGTTTTCACGAACGCATACCATTCCTACGCACGGACGATTACTTTGGATTTAAAGAATTAAAGGTTGGTAAAGCGCCGGGGAGATCGAATCAGGGATACCGCTCTCGGCATGTTCGATTGCGTCCTGGCAAAAAAAAAGAGAACACTTCAAAAAGAAGTGTTCTCCTCGCATAGGCTACCTGCCCCGGCATACAACCACTAGTGCAGCTCAGGCCAGATCGAAGCGATCGGCATTCATCACCCGGGTCCATGCGGCGACGAAGTCGTTCACGAACTTTTCCTGGTTGTCATCCTGTGCATAGACTTCGGCATAGGAACGCAGAATCGAGTTCGACCCGAACACGAGATCGACTCGCGTCGCCGTCCATTTCACTGCACCCGTTTTGCGATCGCAGATTTCGTACAGGTTTTTACCCGCCGGCACCCAGGTGTTGCTCATGTCGGTCAGATTGACGAAAAAATCATTCGTCAGCGCGCCTGCGCGATCGGTGAAAACACCGTGACCGCTGCCACCGTGATTGCTGCCGAGTACGCGCATTCCGCCAACCAGCACGGTCATTTCAGGCGCGCTCAGCCCCATCAACTGGGTCCGGTCGAGCATCAGCTCTTCGGCACCGACAGCGTAGTCCTGCTTCACCCAGTTGCGGTAACCATCGTGAATGGGCTCGAGCGCTTCGAATGACTCGACATCGGTCATCTCGGCAGTCGCATCGCCGCGACCACTGGCAAACGGCACGGTAATATCGTAGCCCGCTGCCTGCGCCGCCCGCTCGATGCCGACATTGCCGGCAAGCACGATTACATCCGCCACGCTGGCGCCGGAATCGGAGGCGATGCCTTCGAGCACGCCAAGCACCCTGGCAAGCCGTTCGGGCTCGTTGCCTGCCCAGTCCTTCTGCGGGGCGAGGCGGATTCGTGCACCATTCGCACCACCACGCTTGTCCGAGTTGCGGAAGGTTCTGGCGCTGTCCCAGGCGGTGTTGACCATGTCGCTCACGCTCAGGCCGCTGGCTTTGATTTTTGCCTTGACCGCGTCGACGTCGTAGCTGGTGCTGCCGGCGGGTACCGGATCCTGCCAGATCAGGTCTTCTTCGGGTACGTCAGGACCGATGTAGCGTGCCTTCGGCCCCATATCACGATGCGTCAGCTTGAACCAGGCGCGCGCAAAGACATCGCTGAAATAAGCCGGATCCGCGTGGAAGCGTTCGGAGATCTTGCGATACTCCGGATCCATTTTCATCGCCATGTCGGCATCGGTCATGATCGGATTATGGCGCAGCGACGGGTTCTCCACGTCGACCGGCATGTCTGTTTCACTGATGTCCACAGGCTCCCACTGCCAGGCGCCCGCCGGGCTTTTCTTCAATTCCCATTCGTGGTTGAGCAACATGTCGAAATAGCCGTTGTCCCACCGGGTCGGATTGGTTGTCCAGGCACCTTCGAGACCACTGGTGACCGTATCGTTGCCAATGCCCCTGCTGGAATGATTCATCCAGCCCAGGCCCTGCTCTTCGATGTCGGCACCCTCGGGTTCCGGCCCCAGCAATGACGCATCGCCATTACCATGCGCTTTGCCGACGGTATGGCCGCCGGCGGTAAGGGCCACGGTTTCCTCGTCGTTCATGGCCATGCGTGCGAAGGTCATGCGCACGTCGTGGGCGGTCCTCAGCGGATCGGGCTTGCCGTCGACGCCTTCCGGATTCACGTAGATCAGGCCCATCGTCACCGCGGCCAGTGGGTTGTCCAGGTCTCTTTCACCCGAGTAACGGCTGTTCGGATTATCGGTTGGCGCCAGCCATTCCGTCTCCGAGCCCCAGTAGATGTCCTTTTCCGGATGCCAGATGTCGGCGCGACCAAAACCGAAGCCGAAGATCTTCAGGCCCATGGATTCATAGGCGATGCTGCCGGCGAGCAGTATCAGATCAGCCCAACTGAGCTTGTTGCCGTATTTTTTCTTGATCGGCCAGAGCAGGCGACGCGCCTTGTCGAGATTCGCGTTATCGGGCCAGGAGTTGAGCGGCGCAAAGCGCTGATTACCGGTACCGCCACCACCGCGACCATCGGCGGTGCGGTAGGTGCCTGCCGCGTGCCATGCCATGCGGATCATCAGGCCGCCGTAATGCCCCCAGTCCGCGGGCCACCATTCCTGGCTATCGGTCATCAGCGCATGCAGGTCCTGCTTCAACGCTGCCACGTCAAGCGACTTGACCGCCTCGCGATAGTCGAAGTCCGTCCCCATTGGGTCGGTCCTGGTATCGTGCTGGTGCAAAATATCGAGGTTCAGTGTTTTCGGCCACCATTCGGTAACGGATTTGTCCCCCGTCGTGATTGCCCCGTGCATCACCGGACATTGGCCGGTAGATTTCGCTGCAGTTGAACTCATGGTTGCACTCCTTTCGTTGCTGATTTCGACGGTGGATTATACGAAGTAATATTTATTAAATAAATTCAATTTATACAAACGGATTGATTTAAATTAACTATTTCAGTAGACCATCCTAACGCGTTGGATCGCCCGCGCTTATTGCGTGACCTGGTAAATTCTGGTGACAGCGACGGCGATCAGGAAACTCGGCAAACAGTATACCTGCCTGATTGCGGTGGCGGGCAGGTGCGCGCCCGGACCGCGTAGCGTATCCCCGGCCGCGCCCGACCGGGTGTGGCCCGCCTTGCGGTGGTGCGACGTGTCAAGGACCGGGATGAAGCAGTCCGGGCTAAGTCTCCGGGTCGTACCAGATCGGCGAGGTGTAGGCGCGCGCCAAACAGGCCGGCATCCACGGACAGGCCGGTGTGCAGGTGCGTGTCCCCCCAGAACACCCGATCCGGAAAGTTGCGTTCGGCGTAGGGTGAATAAGCCTTGCCGGGATAAATATCGGAAAGTGATTCGATGGATGGCGCGATTTGCGCCCGGGCGGGATTCGTAAAAGCGAGTAACGTACTGACGCATAATGTAACGAGGAATATTCTGGAGCCCTGTTGTTTCATTATCGATGCTCCTGTCTATTGGTTTGTTTTAGCCGGGAAGGCTATCTGATTTGTTTCCCGGCTGGAAATTCGGGCGGCAGGCAATTAAGTATACTGTTCCCGAAACAACTATTCGTTGGCCGTAACATCACAGCGGTAGGCTTGCCCCAGAAAGGTAACCGAGGTCTTGAAGTCGATATTGTTGTCGATGTAAACGATATTGGCGCCCATTTGACTGGCCTGGTTATGCATGTCATTCAATGAGCCACGGGAAAGATCGGCGTTACTGATATAGATAAAGTCATACCAGTGTCCCTCTGAACTGATCACGGTTCCCAGGTAATCGCAGTCGGACAGGCTCGTTTTGGAGAGGCCGGGCAGTTCATTATGAAAAATGATTCGCACGGGCTCGGTGTCAGGCAGCAGCGGCGTGACCGCGCAGCTCGACACGAGTAGACCCGCCCCCAGTACCAGCGCTGAAATTAGCGATGACTCTACTAGTCCTTTCACGTGGCGCATTCCCCCCCTGAATTTCCGCTTCAGCATGTTGACACGAATAATTGTACCACTGCATATTGAGTACTCTCCCCGTAATTTTGGCGTCTGCGGCTGAATTCGCAAAGCTCAAGTATTCAATCCAGACCGCTAACAGGGCGATGCAGACTTTACACTGAATACTCGGGTTACATTATTCGTTATGATTGATTGCTCGCGGTGCAACAAGAAGGCTGGTAGGTAACACATGAACATTTTGCACAAAAGGCCTGCTATTCAGTTAGTAACGGGGACATTCCAGAGCGCAAAATTCGGCCGCGCCGCGAGAGCGGCCAGCGCGATGCTGCTCGCGTTCGCAGTAGTGACGCTGCTGGGTGCCTGTGCATCGTTGCCGCAGGATTACGAAAGCCCGCAGTCGTTCGTGCTGGCAGACACGTCACAAACTTCCCTGGCCCGGCAACTCGCGCCGCAGGTCGCGGAGCACCCGCAAAAATCCGGGTTCTTTCCGCTGATAACCGGCAACGATGCGCTGGTGGCACGGGCCGGGGTGATGCAGGCCGCCGAGCTGACCCTGGATGTCCAGTATTACATCTGGCATCCCGATACCAGCGGCAGGCTGCTGGTAGAGTTGCTGCTGCAGGCCGCGGATCGCGGCGTACGCGTGCGCATTCTGCTCGATGACCTCGATACCTCGGGCAAGGACTTCGGGCTGGTATCGATGAACGCCCATCCGAACATCGAGATCCGGCTGTATAATCCATTTGCCGATCGGGGTTTCCGGGCGATGAGCTTTTTGACCGATCTGCGGCGCGTCAACCGGCGCATGCACAACAAGTCCCTGACCGCCGACAACCAGGTCACCATTGTCGGTGGTCGCAACATTGGCAACGAGTATTTCGGCGGCAAAAGCGATACCCAGTTTTCGGATCTCGACGTGCTTGCGGTCGGTCCGGTCGTGAACGAGGTCTCGAAGGCTTTCGATGCCTACTGGAACAGTGCCTGGGTAATACCGGTCTCGGCTTTCGACGATGGCGCCACGATATCCGACGACGATCTCGATCAGGCACGGGCCGACCTGGTTCAGTACCTCGAGGAGCAGAAGTCATCGCCGTACGCCGAAGCCTTACGCGCTTCCAGGCTCTTGCAGAAGGCAACATTTGCAGATCTGGATTATTCCTGGGGTGAGGCAAGCCTGCTTTACGACGCCCCCAACAAGGCCGAAGGCACGCAAGTGACCGCTGCGACCCACATCGGCCCGCACCTCTTGCAGGTATTCGACAGGGCGCAACAGGAACTGATCGTCATCTCCCCCTATTTTGTTCCGGGGAAGGCGCTGGTCGACTATTTCGGCGAGCTCGTAGACAGGGGCGTTCGGGTTCGCATCCTGACCAATTCACTGGCCTCGAGCGACGTCAGCATGGTTCACGCAGGCTATATGCGATACCGCACCGGCCTGCTGAAAAACGGCGTCGAGCTCTATGAGTTCAAGCCCGTCGTCGGTGCAGAGGAGCAGAAGAAGCAACGATCGTGGACGGGCTCGTCGAAGGCGAGCCTGCACGCGAAGTTATTTGGCGTAGATCGGCAAGCTCTCTTCGTCGGATCGTTTAACCTGGACCCGCGGTCGGTGCTGCACAATACGGAAATGGGCGTTCTGTTCGAGAGCCCCGGTCTGGCCGGCCAGCTCGGGGATGGATTCGACAACGAACTGCTGCAAAAAGCCTACCGTGTACAGTTCAGGTACGAGCCGGACGACGGCGATGAAAAGCTGGCAAGGCTCGAGTGGGTTACCGAAGAAGACGGTTCCGAGATCCACTACTACAAGGAACCGGAAACCAGTTTCCTGCAGCGCCTGTCGGCGGGTTTCCTGTCGATCTTCGTACCCGAGAGCATGCTTTAGGGCGCTGCAAACCCGGTTCGCCCCGCTGGTGCATGACAGGCGGCGAGCAATGAAAACACAGCTTCCCGTATTGCTGATTTCGGGTCTTACCCTACGGGCCGCGGAGAATACGTTAGCAAGCGCGAACGGAACAGGCTACTGGCAGGCGCGCTGTATTTGTTGACGGCAACCATGCAAGCTGACTGCTGCCGGTTGGCGCGTAGCAGGGAGAACGGTCGCTCACCCCCCCCCTCAATTGCCGGCGATAAAGACGCTACTGGTTACCGGGCTCTAAACCCGGTGGCACCCGGTGCCACTCGTATCCATCGATCGCCATCTGGTAGCCCAGATTAAAGAGCCTGGTCATGTACTCCCGGTCAAAAGGCTCGCTGGCTACCGCGTCGAAACTCTTGGGGATATAGGCAAGGTGGTAATCGATGCCATCGCGTTGAGTCGCAAGATAAATGCGATAGGCGTCGCCCAGAACAGCGCTGCCCATTAACGAGTCCATACTGCGCAAAGCGATCGGTATGGTGCTGCGCGGCACACTCTCGTAGTCCAGTCGCCAGATTCCGTTGCGTATAATATAAACATTGGGTTTGTCTTTCACTTCCAGTTTCTCGGTCAGTTTTGCCCAGTCGAGCCCAATTGGATACAAATACAAAACGGAGGTCGCGCCGCCATCGACGTGCAACTCGTCGTAGCGCTCTCCTCCTGCTTCCACGTCAAACATGACCGGTGGAAAAGAAGCGGGAATCGATGCCGAGGCCAGCATGACATCGCGGATCAGTTGCAACGCGTCCGGGGAACCACTGCTGGCGATGCGACCGATGTTCCAGGCCACCGGCCTGGCGGCATCCAGGTTGGTGGTGACGATACTGAGCACGCGACCTTTCTTGTGTTCTGCCGCGATCGCGGCCATGACGTCTGCATCGATATACTCGACCAGTTTTTCCTGCAACGGGGTCGAATCGGTTGCCGCGTCGCCCAGCAGTGTTTTCAGCGTGCCGCGAAACAGGACGAGGTCCTGCGTTGAATAGCTGGTGTAGATTTCCTTGATCACGGGATCGTACTGCGGGCCGAGAAAGGCAAAGGGCGCAATCAGGGCGCCAGTGCTAACACCGGTAACCATGGTAAATTCAGGCCGGGTGCCAGTTTCCGTCCAGCCGTTTAACAAACCGGCGCCAAAGGCACCACGCTGGCCGCCACCCGATATCGCGAGATAGTTGTGCGCCCTGCCGTAGCTGCCCGGATAGTTTGCTTTCAGCTCCGCTTTACTGAGCCTGAACCAGTCCGCAATCAATGGCGGTAGCTCATCAGCCCAGTGCCGCGCGCCGTCGATACCGTGGATTACGGCTTCGTCGCTCAACGATTCCGGCAAGGGGTGCCGCTCCGGCAGGCTGGAACAACCCGTCGAGATCACAAGCGCACAGCAGTGGATAAGCAAAAATTTCAATACCGATTGATTCAATGCTTGCTAACCACACTCGCTGCCAGCGGTTGCGCCATGGTACATGAGATTACCTGGGTAACACGATATTAGCCTGCAGTCGAAAACGCCAGCCTTCAGGCCCGGCATCCGGTGTTTCCAGCCAGCGCCCGACACCCGCCTGCAAACTGACCGGCAAGCCGCCGGGGAATACCAGTTTCGCCGCTGAAACGTTTACCGGTATCGACCATTCCTGCTGCTTCCAGTTATAGGTTGATTCGGACTGCAGCGAGACGGTCCAGTTGTTTGACCAGGTATAGGCCGCGAACGGCTGCAGGAAGGTGTTGTTGATATCGGCGCGGTCGTCGTCACCGGCAAAAGACCAGATGTGATTCGCCAGGCCGCCATAAGTCCACGGGCCATTCATCTTCAAGGCAACGCCGGCTGGACCCGCACCCCACTTCTCGGCGCCGATCAGGGAATCGGTCGCGGTCGGTAATAGCAACACCGCGCCGCCACCCCAGATTACGCCGCTGGAAGTCGGTTTCCTTGGGGAAAAAAACAGCTGCACGTTAATGTCACCCAGCCCGGACTGGCTTCCCTGGCCGGTAACGATATCTTCCTGCCGAACTACCGGCACGATCGTCCTGGTGATCAGGTTCAGGTCTTCGTTCACTTGAAACGGGATAACCGGCTGGATGTTCAACGTGGTTTTTTGGCCTTTGTCATTCAGGCCAATGTTGTCGTCAACGTTCAACTGGATCGGAATCGTCATCAGATCGGCAATGGGGTTGGTCAACTCCTGGGCCAGGTCCTTTTCGGTTTTTTCCTCGGCAACGGCAGTCACACTGAGGACAGCAGCAATCAAAGCAACCGCTAACCGAAAAAATAATCTGACCATTTCACACCTCGAGATACGTAAAATTTATCCGTGAATCCACTCTATCTTCGATCAGGGCGTTGTGGAATCTGACCGACCTCGCGGTTGCTCTCTTGCGCAACTACTCCATACTTACGAGAAGCCTGAAAATCGTCTTGACCTGGGTCAAAGCCAGTTGATTTAAGCTGCCATCGAGCCGCTATGTTGCGCTCGCCGCCGGCGCCGATACATCGTTGATAACCGCCAACTAGCGGTTTGATTGGCGTCTAAAATACTCCATGCACGCCGACGAACAGGCCATCGTAGCCGTAAGTGATGTCAGTACGCTTTTTGTTCTCGTTGATGACAATATCCGCGTCAAAATAGGCGAGACCAAGAACAGCGCCAATATGTTCGTTTATCTGATAGGTGGAATTGATAGCCGTGTTTAACACCCACGCTCTCGTGTCGTCATAATTACCCGCTACCAGGGCTACCTTGGTGATGAGGCCCCATTCCGGGGTAAATCGGTAGCGGAGATCGAGCCCCACGAGCGGCAGTGGCGCCAGTATCGAAGTGTCTTCACGCAGTTCCTCCCTGATTTCACCATCTAACCCCTCAATGCTGCCCTCTGCCTCCAGCAGGTAATCGATGTCCAGCGAGTTGATGCCGATTAACCCCTGGACGGAGCTGCGGTCGTCGCTGAACAGGAGCCTGCTGTAGAACAGGTTGAGGAACTGGGTGTTATCCCGAAACCTGACGTCGCCCGTGATCTGAATATCTTCCAGGTTCTCGTCAATCGTAAAAACGGAAGATTCGCGACTAACCCGGAAATAGGAGAAACCAAGCGCATGCTTTGGCGAAATCCGGTAACTCCCGTATAGAATCGGTACCGCATCGATATCCGGCAACCCCAGTGTTCCCTCGGTATCGACGAATATCGATCTATCGGTCGCCTTATCGGTAAATTTCACATTGGTGTCAAAACGGACAATCGCATAGCCGAAGCCCAGCCCCGAATTACTGATGTCCTCAGGAAACTGCTCCGCTGCCTGCAAGGCCACGCCCGGTAACAACAACAATAGTAATAACAATCGTTTCACTGGTTTATACGGAGAGACAGTTCGAGTCGCATCGAAACGATACTACTATAGCTTCGCGCACTTGTGCGGGATTTTGGCTTCTGCAAAAAATTTTTCGGAAATCGATACCGGGTTCCGGCCTGGCCAGCCCAAACGCAGGATTGCCTCATCGATCACGCCAAACCCGCTACAGGACTTTTTCGCCGCCGCGGCCGTACCCGGTCAGGCGACGGTTCGAGCGGGAACATAATCAGCTGCAAAGGAAAATAGTTTGCTCCTGATGTTGCGCAAGGTGATTCGAATTGATCAGCATCTAATCTGGGAATAGCGTATGAGTCTGAAGACGTGATTTTAGCGGCGGCGGTCGAGGTTGCATATTCAACCATTAGCCGTGAAATAAACCGGCACGAATTAGACGATCCCCAATCCTGTAACAGGAGGAGAGTATGAAAAACTTATTCGTTTTTTTACTGTCGTTTTGTTGCTGCCTGCCGTGTCTGCCGCTGCAGACAACTGGCAGTTTAAACTGACGCCGTATCTCTGGTTTTGCCGGAGTAAAGGGCGATGTATCAACCATTCCAGGTTTGCCAGTGGCCCCCATCGAAGTGAGCGCGAGCGATGCACTCAGTGACACTCAAGCCAGTTTCATGGCCATCTTTGAAGCCAGGAAACAACGACATGGCGTGTTGGTCGATATTCTCTATACCGATGTAGAATCGGACACGGCCCTGGTACCAGACCCCATCAACCTGACGTTAAAATCGGTCTCGCGCAACAAAATGTTTTCTGCCGCTTACGAATACGGCCTCTATAACCGGGCAGGAACCACGATCGATATTCTTGCCGGCCTGCGCTACTGGGAAGTAGATGCGCTGCTGGAGTTTGGTGGCGGTTTAGGAGCGCTGGCCGGCAAGCGTATTCACCATGCCGAGTCCTGGACAGATCCCCTGGTCGGTATCAAAGGCACGCGCGATTGGGTGATTCGGACTTTTATGTCGCCGGCTGGGTTGCCACGGGTGGTTTTGGTGTCGGCTCGGACAGTTTCTACGATGTCTCGGCAAACATCGGTTACCAATGGAATAAGAGCATCGGCACAACCCTGGGTTACCGCCTGTTCGACGTGGACTACGAAGATGAATCCTTGGTTTACGACGTGCGACAGGAAGGTCTGGCCCTGGGCCTGACCTGGGCATTCCAGGCAAATTCTTTGCAGCTGGAGGCCGGGGCCGGGTGTGAAAAGTACCTTGCCCCGCCAACAGCACAGGGGTTACTCTACCTGGCCGCACCCTGTTTTCGTAAATTTGCAATTGCAGACGAACACATCGATACCAGTCACTTTTTTCGTAATTTAACTATGGCAGCGCCCTGGCCCGGGGTTCTGCTCTGCTGCCTGTTGATGCTGCCAGGATCGGTATTCGCGCAGACCGAAGAGTCTACTGACAAGGAATCACCCTGGCTGGTTACTCCCACCTTCTCGAGCGACCCGAAACTGGGGAATGCACTGGGCGCGCTGGCCGGTTACCTGGTCAAGTTCGATGAAAGCTCACCCACCTCCATGTTCGGCGCAATGGTCAGCTACAGCGACACTGATTCCAGCGTTTACGGTCTGTTCGGCCGCACTTATTTCGACGCCGATTCACACCGTTTGATGGCCGGCATAATGCACGGCAAGATCGAAAACGAATATGAAGATTTTCTCGGCACGGGTTTGGAGGCGTTGACCACGGATGACCTCAATATCACCTTTGTCCGATATAGCAAACGCACCCGCCATGACTGGTTTGTGGGCGCGCAAGTGATTGCCATGAATTACGACATTCTCACCGATGACCCCGCAACCCAGAAAATACTGGACGCGGTTGGCCTGTCAGGTTTTCGCAGTAATGGCCTGGGCGTGGTGATTGAGCGCGATACCCGCGACAACCAGAACTCACCGCAAAAAGGCTCGCACATCAGTTTCAACCAGGTCGCCTTCAGGGAGGGTCTCGGCGGCGATGTCAGCTTCGACAGGTATACTCTCAAGTATGCGAAATATATCGGTCACGGCAATGGCAATGTCCTCGCGGGGCGGATTAAAGGTAGCTGGACAAACGATGCCCCGGTAAGCGGTTACAGCTCCGTCGATTTGCGCGGCTATACCCGGGGTGAGTACCTGGCCCCGCATGCGGTCACTTTCGAGGTGGAGGAACGCTACGCTCTGGGTGAGAAACTGGGTGCGACCGCTTTTTTGGGAGCGGCCTGCCTGTACGGCGACGGCGCCAGCTGCGGCGATAATGACAACTGGTTCCCGGCCATCGGGGCAGGTACTACCTACCTGCTGAAACAACAGGAGCGCATGGTTGTTCGCGCGGAAATCGCGGTCGGCAAGGATGACAATTACGGGTTTTATATCCAGTTTGGAAATTCTTTCTAGGCCGCCGGCAGGGACCGAACGGGCCAAACGTTTTGACGTAATCCGGGCGGCGGGATTGAATCTTGATCCCTACGTGCCCACATTGTTAACCATCTGCGAGTGTGCCCTGGTAACACTCTTTCATTATCGGACCCGCTGCCGGGTCAATGAGTTTTTGATGAAGCGTCTTTGGGTCCTGTTTTTCATTTTATCCCCGGGTTTGCTGATGGCGAACGTTACGCCCGCGGTAAAGCTGGAGATCGATCACCTGTTGAATTTTATCCGGGATTCGTCCTGCATCATCGACAGAAACGGTACGAAGCATGCAGCGGTCGATGCCATCTCGCACATCGAGAAGAAGTATGCCTACTTCAAAGACAGAGTGAAAACCGCCGAAGATTTTATCGAGTTTTCCGCTACCAAAAGCACGCTGAGTGGCAAGTACTACCTGGTTCGCTGCGGCGACGGCGAGCAAATCAGAACCCGGCAATGGCTGATACAGGAATTGCAGAACTTTCGCGCGAAAAATTAGACATTAGCAGCCCGCACAGCTCGGTGGAGCAGATCACGCCGGCAGATCGTTGACCGCGCGCAGACGGCTATAACCCTGCTACTCGCAGGCCCAAGTCGGTTACCGGTTTATCAAATCTGCCACTTCAGCCAGGAGTTGCGCAAGCCGTTGTAGGTTTTCCGCTGCCGATGAACCCAGCCGCCCTTGGCTGTCCCGCTTCTTCTTAAGCGGTCACGCATCTCCAGCCATTCCGGGGAGCCCCACAGGTAGGAGTCCCGCTTCAGCTTTTCGAAAATTTCGAGGAGCTGGCTCCTGACTTCCGTGCCTCGCAAAAAATAGCCCATCTCGTTATTGTACAAACGTGATCGGTAGTCGAGGTTGGTGGTGCCGACAAAGGCGATCCTGTCGGTGAGGACAAATTTTGCATGCAACTTTCCATAATAGGTGTCGCCGCCTAACTGCTCCGAATCCAGCCTGCCCAGTTGATAAATCTTGACCCTTGGATTAGCGATCAGTTTTTTCCACTCATCCGACTCGACGATTTCCGGATTAGTTTCGCCTTCCCAGGTATCGCCTTCCCAGATGGCTCTCAATTCGTCGGTCAATAGAGCTCTTGGCGCCATATCCATATCGATGATTGACTGGGCCAGGAAGTTATCGCTGGTGAGCACCGAGTTGGTAATAATCTCGATGCGCCGCTCCGGATCCGCCGCGAGCCAGGCATCCATATCGTCCTTGCCATCGTGTAATACTTCACCTGAGGATGACGTATATTCGGGCATGAAGAGATAAGGGGACACGATACGCAGCGTTTTGACTTCACTCGCCTCCGGCGAGATCGAATTCATCAGCCCTACGATTGAGTTCGGGTTCGAATCCAGGTTCTCGGCGAAACTTCCCACGACGTCGCTATCTATCAAATTGCCCAGTTCGTGGGCCAGGCGCACGTCTGATTTGCTGTAGCCTTCGACCATGTATGAATCCATCTCGGCATAATGGCGTTTGAAATTATCGAATCCCCGAAGCGTGGCAAGCGCCTGCTGGGCATCTTCAGCCTGTGATCGATAACTGAACCAGGATGTCAAAAACTTGTTGCCCGGGTTCAAATACAGCACGGTCATGTAAATTTCAGCGCCCGAGCCTAACGAAACCTTTTCCTCGCCGTGACCGGGTCCGGGCCTGAGCAAAATTTCCAGATCCTTGAACGTATTGGGATCTATTGAGCCGTCCTGCGTCAGACCGTAGTAGTCGAGCGAAATATTTCTGCCACCGGTCATCACGAAGGCCTTGTCGGGAAAGTGTCCGTCGACCACCATCAACTTGTCATGCGAGCGCCGGTTCATACTGACATTGATGTTGGACAGGGCATTGAAGATAACGACCTGGGCGCGAGCACGCCTGGTCGTAACCTGGCCGCTGTCATTGCGCATGTAGCCGGCGCTATCGGAACAGTTGACCAGTGATTTGAGGTGGCCGTTGGTGGGATGGATCGAGCCAATGGAGTCAACCATGAGGCGCACGTCCACGCCACGTTTTACGGCATTGCACAGCGCCCCGACCATTGCCTTGCCGATAAGGTCCTGCTTGAAAATATAATAGGCCGCGTCGATGGTGTGCTCGGCGTTATCGATCATCCAGATCTTGGCGGCTATTGAACGCAGGCTATCCTGCTGTGAGGGGCCAAGCAGTTTTGCGTAGGCTCCCTGGACGGGTATTTCAGCGTCGATGCCAAACTGGACCGGATCGATCTCCATGTCGTCGGTTTTTACCCAGGTGCGCGAGTCATGCAGACGCGTGATGCTGGAATCTTCAACGGCATCTGCGGGCATGCAGGTCGGATCGACCTGGCCAGCGGGGCAGGATGCCTGCGGGCCCAGGGAAGCACAGCCACCCAGGGCCAAAATCAGGCAGGAGAGACGGAGGTAAGCCGACAAACGTCGCCTCGCGAACTGGTTAAGCGGCGCAGTCCGCCAGCTGGATGTTCTCATGTGTCGATACTATCTCGCTAACAACGGCTAGATGATCGGACAAGATATCAGCTGCGGTATAGTAATGGCAAAATTCAAACTCCCTGGAAACGAGAATCCAGTCGAAACGCTCCGCGGCATAGGTGTACAGGTAGTGTGCTTCGGGACGGTGGGTCTTGAGTTTTTTAACCTTTGCCAGTGACTGTATCTCGCGATCGCCTTCGGTCCATGAACTGTTGAAGTCTCCCAGCACGATGAGCGGATTATCGCGTTGCCCGAGCACCGCTTTCATATCCTTTATCTGCTCGATACGCTTTGAACGACGGGAAAAATCCAGATGCACCGAGACGACATCGACAATCTGTGGCGCGCCATTGCCGGCGCCGGATTTCCATTCGATTTCGGCGAGCGTAAAGCCCTTGCGAGTCGTTGGCGGCGTCGGGTTGAAGTCGACCTGGTAGCCACGCCTGATCGGGTGACGCGACAAAACGGCGGTGCCATAGGTGCCGAAGGAGTTATCAACGTGATTCGCATGGGTGTACCAGGCATACCCGGCCGCGCGCGCGAGCAGCTCGACATGATCGAAGCCGCCACTCCACCAGGAAGGCGAATCGGCTTCCTGCAAGGTGACGATATCGGCGTTTTCGCGTTTCAGGAACTCGGCAATTTCGTCCAGGTTCCGGCGAATCTGTGCTTCGCTGACGAAAATCTGGCTGAAGCTGTCTTTTCTGCCATGGGCCAGGTTCAGCGAGAGTACGCGCAGAGATGAACTCAGCGCTGCCTGCCGGGCAATGGCCTCATTGGCAACTGCGATGCGTTCGATCTCGATTTCACTGGTGCGCTGCTCGATCGACAGCGGCGCCGCAAACAGCGAGCAACCCGTTAGCAAGGTTACCGCCAGCGCAGTAACCAACATCTGAATTCTCATTGGGTGATCCTTAAACTTGCCAACTGCCTAAATGGGGATGAAATGCCGAACTTACCAGTCAAATTGCTGCCAATTCGACTGATCTCCAAAAGAGCCAAAAGGACACATTCTTTATGATTTAACGGTTTTTTTGCCCATGGAATCGGGGCGGGTTGAACCGACGGCCGGCACAGTGGGCATCCGTTCCCACAACTGCACTCCATGGCGTTACTGCGCCAGATCAAAAATCAGCGAAATCAGAATACCGTGTTGAAGGTCTGCAACATGGAACGCCAGGACGCGGTGTCGGCGGCCTCGTCATACTTAAGGTTGTCGATGCCGAAACTGCCCGCGTCGGGGTTGGTGAAGCCATGGCGCGCGCCGTCGTGGCCGTTGAAGACCAGGTCGACACCGGCATCCTGCATCGCTGCCTTGAAGGCGTCGACGCGCTCGAGCGGGACGAAGGCATCGGCATTGCCGTGTTCGACCAGAACCCGGCCCTTGTAGCCCTGCGCTTCACTGCCGTTCGGCAGCGGCAGGGATCCGTGGAAACTGACCACGGCCTTGAGATCGGCACCGGCGTAGGCAAGCTGCATCACCGTGGAACCACCGAAACAATAGCCAATCGCGGCCAGGCGGCTGTCGTCGGTGATCGCCAGCGAGGCCAGCTTGTCGAGCCCTTTCTGGGCGCGGCTGCGCCAGCCTTCCAGGTTCGACACCGTCGCCGTCATCCACTCATTGGCCTGCGCCGGATGACTGGTGACCTTGTCGCCGCCGTACATGTCGATTGCGAATGCCACATAGCCCAGCTCGGCGAGTTGTTGCGCACGACTGCGGGCATAGTCGTTGAGCCCCCACCACTCGTGCACGACCAGCACGCCGGGGCGTTTGCCCTCGACCGCGTCGTTCCAGTACAGGTAGCCGGTCAGGTTTTCGGCACCGTCCTTGTAGGCGACGGCGGCACTACGAACTTCCGCCATAGCGCCCGCAGACGACAGGCAAGCGGCGAGCAAAACGGTCAACAGGGAAAGAAACTTCATGAATCGTCCTCCGATGGTGGTTGGTCCCCGGGCGGGGAGGCGTCATTTTACCGCAAATTCCCGGGCAGGCCAGCCCGGCATCGAATCCGGGGAGACAGCTTGCCTGTGCGGTTGCGGCCACTCGGCTGGCAGTAATTTCGCAAAAGAAACCGAGAGCAGTTCCGCCAATCAAGTCAGTTGCATTCGATTTCCATATCGCATAGCGTTGAGATCCCTGTAATCAACGCCGGGATATTTACCGATGACCAACCAAACTCCTAAACCGCTCAATGATGTCAATATCGAGGCTGTGTTCGGACTCGCAGGAAAAATTCAGGAAAAACCGGATGTGGCTGCCACAAAATGGAATGCCCAGGTCGACTGGAAAGGTGGTTTTCGATCGGAGGCGAGCATACGAGAATTTGCTCCGATACTATCCGATGAGCCCGGGCAACTGGGCGGCACCGATAGTGGGCCCAATCCCGTTGAGCAGATCCTGGCGGCATACGGCAATTGCCTCGCGGTCGGATATGCCGCCAACGCGACGGTCGCCGGTATCGAGATAAAAAGCCTCAGCATCAAGCTCGAGGGTAACCTCGACCTGCACAGCTTTCTCGGGCTCAGGGAAGGCAATGCCGGGTACGACGACATTACGGTGAAGGTCGACATCGATACCGATGCGTCGCCCGAAGCATTGCAGGCCCTGCATGACAAGGTATCGAGTACCTCACCGGTCGGCCACACGCTCGGTCGCGCGATACCCATCAAGATCGAACTTGCCCAGG
>Ga0316188_10000408_pt1 | contig 18217 bp, 16 predicted proteins | sample Phiworburrow1_MG_FD_204933 | JGI IMG/M metagenome (GOLD analysis project Ga0316188, IMG submission 204933) | Coastal sediment microbial communities from Maine, United States - Phippsburg worm burrow 1 | ecosystem: Environmental > Aquatic > Marine > Coastal > Sediment | place: USA: Maine... | reverse complement strand
TATCCAGGCATTTTCTACTTTAAGACTTATATCTTTGTCAGGTACATTGGTTCTCCACCGCAAATTGTTTAAAGCTGCTTGAGCAATGTCCTGATCAGTACGTTTATATACGCCTCCAATTTTCACTTCGATTTCCTCAACAACGGCTCTTACGCCAAACACTCTTTTTGCAGCGCGTTCAGCAGCCAGTTTTTCTGTAAAAGTATTTACATAACCTGATAATGTAACAACTCCATTTACACAAGTTACACCCACTTTAGTAGCATCAATGCTGGGTTCCCAGTCTAGTTCGTTCAGAACATCTTCTTTAATTATTGCATCTGTTCTCATCTCTAAAATAATTTTGGATTAGTCTAACAAAGTTGACTTATCTTTTAAAAAATTGAAATGATGAAGGTTATCGGAAGGAGTAATTTTGGTTGTTTAAGGACTTCTAGTTTTTAAGTCCTATTTTAAAAAGAAAGATTTAATTATACTTGTAATATAATCAATTTGATCTGTGATCATTTGGTTTTAAATTGATCAAATCTGAAAATTCAAAAAATATGCATAAAGTAATCTACTCATTTCTATTTCTAATTTTCGCTCTTTCTTCATCGCTCTATTCTCAAATAAGTGAAGGTGGGACCCCGCGAACATGGAATTTGGAAAAATTACCCTCTTTGAATTCAAAAGAAATAATGCCCTTAATAAATATTGAAAGTCTGAAGACCGAAGATGAAGCTGAAAACCAGTTTAAAGATCAACCCTATCGCTTTGCTTATGGACATGAAGTTAATTTTACGTCTCAAAATAGCGGATCTTGGTTTTATTTTCCAAATGGTGATCGCTTATGGAGACTGAAAATTCAATCCAAAGAGGCATTATCAATGAATGTTACCTTCTCAAATTATCATATTCCCGATGGAGCAGACCTATTTATTTACTCTTCCGATGAATCCTATAAGATCGGAGCCTTCACTTCTGCAAATAATAAGGAAAACGGAAGTTTAGGAACAACACCCATTCCCGGTGATGAGATCGTTATCGAATATTTTGAGCCATCTTATGCTGCTTTCGAAGGAGAACTGGAAATTGAAACAGTTGCTCATGCCTACCAGGATATTTTTAAAATTGCCAAGAATGTATCCCAGAATAAAGATTTTGGAGATTCCGGGAATTGTAACAACAATGTTATTTGTCCGGAAGCAGAAGATTGGGCCGATCAGGTGCGATCAGTTGCCATGATCACCCTGGCAAATGGAACGAGACTTTGTACCGGTTCTTTACTGAATAATACTAACGATGATGGAACACCCTACTTTTTAACAGCAAATCATTGTTTAGGGAGTGGAACAAGTAATTGGGTGTTTATCTTTAATTATTTTTCGGATATCTGTGATGAAGGGGGTGATGGAAATGATGGTTCTTTACTTGAGTCTGTGGCCGGTTGTTCTATTCTTGCCAATACGCAGTCCGGTGGAGGCACCGGTTCTACCGATCCAAACCAAACGGATATGGCGCTCTTACTCCTAGATGAAACTCCTCCGGATGATTATAATATTTTCTATAGCGGCTGGGACTGGTCAGGGATCGCTCCTCCAACGGCCGTTGGAATTCATCACCCTTCCGGAGATGTTAAAAAAATATCATGGGATACCGACGAAACAGGAATTTCAGGTTATCTGGATTATAGCGGAACGGCGGGAGGAACCACCCATTGGCATATCAACGACTGGGAAGATGGAACGACCGAAGGAGGTTCTTCAGGTTCTCCGCTTTTTAACGACAGTTACCAGGTGATCGGTCAGTTGCACGGCGGTTTGGCAAATTGTTCAAATAATGTGGATGATTATTACGGAAGACTGGCCTTGTCTTTCCCCTATATTCAGGAATGGTTAGATCCGGATAGCAGTGGAGTAACAAGCATCAATGGCTGGCCATCTGCTATTATTCTGGGAACCGATCCGGGTATTCAACCTATTCAGGGTTTACAGTCATCCTATTGCAACGAAAATACGATCTCACCTATTTTAAATCTTAAAAATTATGGAATCTCGGAGATTACGGCAGTAGATATTGAATATTTTATTGATGGGAATATCGAAGGAACGTATAATTGGACAGGTACACTTCAAAATGGAGAGTCGGAGAGTATTATTCTGGATCCCATAACCATTAACGAAACAGGTGCTCATGTTTTCTCCGCTTCATTCTCTTATAGCGGAGATGAGAATGAAAATAATAACGAAAGAGAGTATGCATTTTATTCCATTATTGGGGGTACAACCTTAACAATAAACATTCTTACAGATGAATATGCCAGTGAAACCTCATGGGGAGTGTATACCATGGATGGTTTGGAATTGGCATCTAATCCTGATTATGATAATAGCACCTTATACGAAGAGGAAGTTTGTATTCCGGATACCTGTGTGGAATTCATCATTTACGATTCATACGGAGATGGTATTTGTTGCCAATATGGAGAAGGTTATTATACGCTGATCTATAATGATATTGAGCTAGGTGGCGGAGCAGAATTTACCGATGAAGAAAGCACTGTGATCTGTCCGAATATTATCAATGGCATCGAAGATGAAGATCCATTACAAGGCTTTTCGGTCTATCCGAATCCGGCGAAAGATCTGCTATTCTTATCCCTTTCAAAAGTTACTTTCACTGAATTTGATCTCCACTTGCGGAATGCACTGGGACAGGATCTGATCTCCAGATCATATTCTTCATTTAATGCCTTAGAAAGTCTGGATGTGGGTGAATTACCACGCGGACTTTATATTCTTGAATTATCAGGCAACGATACAAAACGGTCCTATAAGATAATACTGGAATAAGCAGTTATTTTTAAAACAAGGAAAAGTTCAATGGTATTCATTGGACTTTTTTTTGTTAAAAATGCAAATATGAAAACTTGATCAGAAAATTAACTTTAAAGCGATTACTTTTAGTTTAACATGTGTATTTTTACTTACAGATATCCAAACTTCAATCACTATTAAATTTCAATTCGCATGAAGATCTTAAGTTCAGAACAAATAAGAGCGGTCGATAAGTATACGATAAAAAACCAACCCATTACCTCATTGGATCTGATGGAACAAGCTTCTAAAGCATGTTACGAAGCCATTCAAAAAAAATTGGGTCAAAAGATCAAAGGTGAAACTATTCATATTTATTGTGGAATTGGAAATAATGGAGGCGATGGCCTTGTGTTAGCTCGTTTGTTCGCTAAAGAGGATCATCGCGTTATTGTTAATATCATTCGTTTCTCGAACAAATCATCGAATGATTTTAAAGTAAATATTGAGCGACTGAAAGGGCACAATATTGAGGTTAATGAAATTAATATTAAAGATGATCTTGAAATAGTAAAAGAAGGTTGGATCGTGGACGCCATTTTCGGAACAGGTTTCAATCGCCCGCCAATGGGGCTTTCTGCTCAAACCATCAGTCATATTAATAAACAAAAAGTGCCAGTTATTTCGATCGATATTCCTTCTGGATTATACGCCGACAGACCCGCAAACCCTGATAAAGATCTTATTATACAGGCTAATTATACCTTTGGTTTTCAAGTTCCCAAACTGGCTTTCTTCATGGAAGAGAATAACCAATTTATGGGTATTTGGGAAATTGTTGATATTGGATTGGACAAAGAATATGTCGAAGAACAAGACTCTCCCTATTATTATCTTGTTCCTCAAAGAGTAAAAGAAGTGATGATCAAACGGAATAAGTTTGATCATAAAGGAAAGTTTGGGCATACTCTTATTATTGGAGGAGATGCTGATAAAGTCGGATCTGCAATTCTGGCCGGTTTAGGTGCATTGCGCTCGGGAGCGGGTTTAGTTACGATCATGGTCCCAAAAGAATTAACCGGAACCGTTCATCAGGCAGTTCCGGAATTAATGTGCTGGCCAAGCGGTGATTCCTACATCAAATCATGGGATAAAGGCAAATTGCCTAAAACAATGGAAAAATTGGCCATTGGCTTGGGAATTGGAATTGGGACACGATCAAAAACCAAAGATTTTATTGAAGATCTGTTAAAGGATTCTTTTAATCCCTTGGTGATCGATGCAGATGCTTTAAATATTCTGGCAGCAAGTAAAAAGTTATTGGATGAAGTTCCTGCACAATCGATTCTTACGCCACATGCCGGTGAATTTAAACGATTGGTGGGAGTGTATAATAATGGTTATGACCGTTTAGCTGCTCAAATTGAATTTTCAAAGGAGCACAAAGTAATTGTGGTTTTGAAAGGAGCCTTTACCCGTATTACAACTCCTAAAGGGATCGTCTTTTTTAATTCTACCGGAAATCCCGGAATGGGAACTCCCGGTTCAGGAGATGTACTTACCGGGATTCTAACGAGTTTGTTAGGACAATATAAAAACCCTGTAAATGCAGCGATTATTGGTGTTTATATACATGGTTTGGCAGGAGATATCGCAGGAGAGAAAGAAAGCTACGAAAGTTTAATTGCTTCCGATATTGCTAAAACCTTAGGAAAGGCATTTAAATTTATCAGATCAATTTAACCTGACGCTTTAATTTCTCTGATGCAAAAGAAACCCTTTTTATTTTTACTCGCTTTTACCTTATTAGCATTCATACTTTCTTCATGTGCTGATGATAATGAGCCGGGAAGTCTGAGGTCAAGTTTTTCCAGTTTAAAATTCAGCTCTCCCAGATCGGGAGAGAAATTTACATTTGGCGATACCATTCACTTCGATTTGAAACTTATTAAAGAATCAAATAAAATAGTTGAATCGCTTGGCTTATACATTAATGGAGAATTGATCCATGAAGAAAAAGCAAGTGAGATGCTTTTTGATTATCCGACAACTGCCGGAAGTGGTGGAAGTATTAAAATAAAAGGAGTCGTTAAATTTTCTGATGGAACAAACTCAAGACGAAGAATGGAGATCAGTGTACTTTCAGATAGAGCAGCAGAGAAAATGACCTATCAGCTTGTAAATAGTTATCCTCATGATGTTACATCGTATACCCAGGGATTAATTTATGACAGTAAGGAGGGACTTTTGTTCGAAGGAACCGGAAATTATAGCGAATCGAAATTGCTAAAGATCAAAGTAGGGGATGAAAAAGCTAAAAAAGAGATCCCTATCTCAGATCAGTATTTTGGAGAAGGGATTACTATGTTGCATGATACAATATTTCAATTGACCTATAAGAACAAGAAAGGGTTTTATTATGATCGAGAATTTAATCTTTTAGGTGAGTTTACCTATCCCAGTGAGGGTTGGGGGCTCACTACCGATGGAACAAGTTTGATCATGAGCGATGGTTCGGCTACTTTGTTTTATCTCAATCCCCATTCCTTTGAAATAAAGAAAAGTATTCAGGTTTTTAATGATAAAGGATTGATGTATAATATCAATGAACTGGAATATGTCGACGGGATCATTTATGCAAATATCTATCAGACTGATTTTATAGCTAAAATAGATGCGCATTCAGGACAATTGCTAGGACTGATCAATATGAAAGGGATTTTGGATAAGAACTTAGTAGAAGGAAGAATAGATGTGCTCAATGGCATCGCTTACAATCCTCAAATGAATACTTTTTATGTGACCGGAAAATGGTGGCCCAGATTATTTGAAGTTCGATTTGTTAAAGAGTAGTTAGTAGCTAGTAATTAGTACTTAGTAATTAGTAATTAGTAGCTAGTAATTAGTATCTAGTGGCTAGTAACTATTAACTAGTAGCTAGAGAAATTAACTTATAGTTTAAAAGTAATTACCCATGTCCCCCTGAGCCTGTCGAAGGGTAGTTAGCATACCTTTCGACAGGCTCAAGATGACATGGCATTTCAACTTCTTGCTTGATTAGACTTACAAATTGCTTCGAACTCCAGTCTTCCGTCTTCGGTCTTCGGTCTTTTTTCTAACCTTCTCCGTTATAAAATCAACTTCCGGCTTTGGATTTCTCGCAGGAGAATATTCCCTTCCATAAAAAATGATCTGCAAATGAAGCTTATTCCAAAGCGCTTTAGGAAATAAGCGTTTCGCATCTTTTTCTGTTTCTACTACATTTTTTCCACTCGTCAAACCCCATCGAGTCATTAAACGATGAATATGGGTGTCAACAGGAAAGGCAGGATGACCAAAGGCCTGTGACATCACCACCGAAGCAGTTTTATGTCCCACACCCGGCAAAGCCTCAAGTTCTTCGAAACTCTCAGGAACTTCACCACCATGCTTTGAAATAAGTAATTCTGAAAGTCCTTTAATGGCTTTAGCCTTCGAATTCGAAAGTCCGATTTGCTTGATGAGTTCTTTGATCTCAGCTACTTCTAATTTTGCCATATCATAGGGGTTATCAGCGCGTTCGAATAAGAAAGGACTGATCTCATTTACCTTTTTATCGGTGCTTTGGGCTGATAATAATACCGCAACCAGCAAGGTATAGTTGCTGTAATGACTTAAGGGAATAGGCGTACTGGGATAGAGCTTCTCTAATTCATCAATGATATACTTAGCTTTTTCTTTTTTTATCATTTTATTGCAAGCAAAAAAGCACTGCTTTCGACAGTGCTTTTTATTATTTTTGAGCTATTAATTCCTGTTTCCCATTAATCGCAGTAAGAAAAGAAATAAATTGATGAAGTCAAGATAAAGGGTTAATGCACCCATTAAAGCGAGTTTACTTTCACTTTCAGTTCCGGTTTCAACTTGCATTCCGATCTGACGGATCTTTTGCATATCGTAAGCGGTCAATCCGGTAAAGATCAGTACACCAAACATACTAATGATATAATCCATCATCGCACTTCCCATAAACATATTCACGACCATAGCGACAATAAGACCGATCACTGCCATTCTTAAGATGCCACCGAATTTTGATAGATCTGTTTGAGTGTAGTAACCGACAAAGGCCATGATACCAAAAGTAATTGAAGTAACAAAGAAGGTAAGATAGATACTACCTAAACTATAAACCAGGAATATGGTGCTTAAACTAATTCCCATTAAGGCCGAAAAGGCGATAAACACCATCAGCATTGTACTTGCCGACATTTTATTTATTCCCATTCCCATCCATAAAACCAATCCAAATGGGGCAAACATAGCTATCCAAGCCAATGGTTTTAAACTTCCGGTTTCGAAATTCACAAGGTAATTCATCATCGACATATCGGTTCCGAATAAGTAAGCGATCACACCCGAAATGGCTATAGCTGCAGCCATATAAGACATCACTCTACTTGTAAATGTTCTTGAAATGGCATGCTTTTCTGAAAGACTGCCTTCCATGATATCTTTTTGATAATCCATTTTTCTATTTATTTATTTATTAAGTTGATAAATTCTTGTCTAGTTCTTTTGTCCGACATAAAGATCCCCGTAAACGCAGAAGTCGTTGTCATTGAATTCTGCTTTTGTACTCCTCGCATCTGCATGCACATATGATGTGCTTCGATGACAACAGCTACTCCCAATGGTTTTAATACTTCCTGAATACAATCCCTGATCTGTATTGTCAGACGTTCCTGTACCTGCAATCTTCGTGCAAATACATCCACAAGTCGAGGTATTTTAGATAATCCGACAATTTGTCCGTTCGGGATATAGGCAATATGAGCTTTTCCATAAAAAGGCAGAATATGATGCTCACATAAAGAATACACTTCAATGTCTTTTACCAGCAGCAGCTCATTATAATTTTCATTAAAAAGAGCCGATCTTAAAATAGCTTCAGGATCTTGTTGGTAACCCTGAGTAAGAAATTGCATTGCTTTAGCCGCTCTTTCAGGGGTCTTTAATAAGCCTTCACGATTTATATCTTCACCTAAACTGTTAATTATGGCAGAATAATTTTCAGCAATTTTGTCGGTTGCTTCACCATAATAATGGTCCTCTCGTTCAAAACCTTCTTTATTTTTGTCCATATTTTTTCTTTCTAGCCGAAATATTCTGCAAAATTATTTTCGGTTTCATAGAGCTTTACACTATGCAAAATACAATTTAATTCATTTTTAATACTTGCTTCTAACAAATTCCAGATCCCGATCGTAAGATTCTCAGTAGAAGTCATCTTTCCTTTCATGAATTCAACATCCAGATTTATATTTTTATGATCTAGAAGATCGATCACTCGTTTATTGATCAGATCACTTAATAGTTTAAGATCAACTACATAGCCTGTTTCCTGCAATTCGCCTTTTACGGTAACAAAAAGATCATAATTATGACCATGCCAGTTAACATTTGCGCATTTTCCAAAAACTTCTTTATTCTTTTCCTCGGACCATTCGGCTTTCCACATTTTGTGTGCGGCATTGAATCGTTCCTTTCGAGTTACATATATCATAAAACAAATATACATAAGCTTTCATAATTCAATTTCTAAATCTTGCTTTTTCGAAGGTGTTTTTCTGATTTTCACAGGCGAAACACCTTTATTTTATAAATTTCAGATAATCAATTAGTAAGATGATGGATGTGAAACAAGAAGTCAGAAGGTGCAGGAGGTCAGTAGTTACAGAATGCGTAACAGGGTAATCGTCTCATTGGAAGAAGATTGTTTAAACCTCTATACTCACACTCCATCTCTTGCTTTTAAAAATAGAAGGTGTGGAGTTTTTGACTTCGAGCACCGAGCTTTGTTTTGAATTTTAAATTTTGAGCTTATTTAGAAATTAGAAATTTGTGCTTTTTTGAATCCTCCATAGGCGGACAGGTTCATTCATTTATGCACTTATGCATTGATATAAGCATTCATTCATTCTAATTCATTCAGGCTTACTATCTTTGTAGCTTAATTTGAAAAAATGATTGTAGTAACAGGAGCCGCAGGATTTATTAGTAGTGCATTAGTTTCGCGTTTGAACAGCGAAGGATATAAGGATGTTGTAGTGGTAGATGATTTTTCCAGAGCGGATAAGAATAAAAATTTAGAAGGCAAAAGTTTTTCTGAAAAAGTAGATCGAATGCAGTTTTTTGACTGGCTTGATAAAAATGAAAAATGGGTTCAATTTATTTTTCACCTGGGAGCTCGCACTGATACGACCGAATTTGATGTCGCTATTTTCGATGAATTAAATCTTAATTATTCGAAGACCATGTGGAATAAATGCATCGAATATGGGATTCCTTTGGTCTACGCTTCTTCTGCAGCTACTTATGGTTTAGGTGAATTGGGTTATAAAGATGATCATTCAATCGTTGAGCAGCTTCAGCCTCTAAATCCTTATGGAAGATCTAAAAATGACTTTGATATCTGGGCATTGAAGCAGAAGAAACATCCTTATTACTGGGCAGGACTTAAATTCTTTAATGTTTATGGTCCGAATGAATATCATAAAGGCAGAATGGCTTCCGTAATTCTTCATGCTTTTCGTCAGATCAAAGAGAATAAAAAAATGAAATTGTTCCGAAGTCATAATCCAAAATTCAAAAATGGAGAACAATTGCGCGATTTTGTCTATGTAAAAGATGTAGTGGAAGTATGCATGTTCTTGATGAATAATAGAAAACCAGAGAATAATGGCTTATATAACCTTGGGACAGGACAGGCTCGTACCTTTCTCGACCTCACAAAGAATACCTTTAAAGCATTAGGGATCGAAGAGGATATCAGTTTTATCGATACTCCTGAAGATATCCGCGATAAGTATCAGTATTATACTCAGGCCGATATGTCGAAATTAAAATCCATTGGCTACGATCGACCTTTCACTTCCTTAGAAGAAGGAGTAAAAGATTATGTGAAGAATTATTTGGTCGAAGGGAAGTATTATTGAGAAAGAAGCTCGAAGCACGAAAAGCTCAGGGTGACATACTCGAAAATGTTTTATTGAAATATCACTTCGGTCTTCTAGCTTCTTCTACATCTCATTCCGCAATTTTAGCAGAAAGTCTTTGATGTGATTCAGTGATTTTATCACCTCATGATTGGCACTGATCTCTTCAGAATTATTCTTTAATTTTTCCTTTGCACCTGTTAAAGTGTGCCCTTGCTCTTTTACTAAATGAAAGATCAAATGAAAATTATCGATATCATTTTTAGTGAACATTCGATTTCCACGTTTGTTCTTTTTAGGTTTAATAATATCGAATTCCGATTCCCAAAAACGGATCAGCGAAGTATTTACAGCAAACATCCCAGCGACTTCGCTAATACTATAATATAGTTTCTCTATTTTTTTTTCTCGGTAAGGCATCCTTTACATAAGGCGAATAAAAGTAAGTGAAAGGAATCTATTTTACAAGTGTAAACGAATTAGTCGAAAGATTGGTTCGCAGAAGATGATATTTCTATCATTTTATCATATTCCTCCGGACTTAGATCGTTGAAGTAAAAATTGATCGGATTGATCTTTTTCCCATCTTTTATTACTTCATAATGAAGATGAGGTGCTGTACTTGTTCCAGTATTGCCAACATATCCGATCACTTCTCCTCTTTTAACTTTCTGACCTTCTCGCACATTAAACTTACTCATATGACCGTAAAGAGTGATGTATCCATAACCATGATCGATCTCCACATGCATCCCATATCCTCTTCTTGATTTCTTAACACTTACGACTGTTCCGTCTCCTGTGGCGTAGATCTCAGTACCCGTAGGAGAAGTGAAATCCATTCCGGTATGCAGTTTTCTGGTTTTATACACCGGATGGATCCGGTATCCAAAACCGGATGCCATTCTTTTTAAATTTTTATTGGGGATTGGCTGTATGGCAGGTATCGATGCGAGCATGAGTTCTTTATTTGTCGCCAGATCGATTACTTCATCATAAGATTTCGATTGTACATATAATTGTTTTGAGATTTGATCTAAGCGTTTACTCGTATTGATCACCATGTCCTCATTCACATAACCTTCCAGATCGTTGTATCTGTTTACTCCTCCAACTCCGGCTGCTCTTATCGACGATGCTACGGGTTCAGCTTCAAATATGACTCTGTATATATTATCATCACGTTCTTCAATGTCACGAAGAACTTTTTCGGTTTCGGCTAATTCCTTATTTAATCGCTTATAATTATCTTTTAAATACTCGATCTCTCTGGCTTGCATTAATTCTTTAGGGGAAGAAAAGATATTGTATGAGATGATCACGATCCCAATGGAAACAAAGATAAATACACTCAAATAAGTAAGCGCCCTGCGGATTTTCTCCCACGAAGACAGCTTAATTTTCTCGTAAGTTAATGTGTGTGGATTGTACTTATATTTTGTTTTTGCCATATACTATAAAAACAAGGTGTAAAATAACGCTAATTATTCTACTTTTGCAATCGTATAACCCAATGGGGAAGCGTGTTTTTAACAAGTTTTACCAATTGGATTATAAATTAAAGTAGTTAGGTAAGAATAGTAAAATTTTATATGTCTTCTATCCATTCATCAAAAAGTATTCGACAAGCGTTTCTTGATTTCTTTCAATCAAAACAGCATACGGTCGTTCCATCGGCTCCAATCGTCATTAAAAACGACCCTACACTGATGTTTACTAATGCCGGTATGAACCAGTTTAAGGATGTCTTTTTAGGGAATGCTCCTATCAAAGAGGCAAGGATCGCTGACACACAAAAATGTTTAAGAGTCTCCGGAAAACATAATGATTTGGAAGAAGTAGGTGTAGATACCTACCATCATACCATGTTCGAAATGCTGGGCAACTGGTCGTTTGGAGACTATTATAAAACCGACGCGATCAATTGGGCTTGGGAATTACTTACAGAAGTATATAAGATCCGAAAAGAGAACTTATACGTAACTTATTTCGAAGGAGATAAAGAAGACGGTCTTCCCGTTGATGATGAAGCAAGAGCTTTATGGAGAAAGTTTCTGCCCGACACTCAGATATTACCCGGAAATAAAAAAGATAATTTTTGGGAAATGGGAGAATCAGGTCCTTGTGGTCCATGCTCCGAAATTCATATTGACATTCGTTCTGATGAAGAGAAGAAAAAAATAATTGGCTCTGAATTAGTAAATAAGGACCATCCTGAGGTAATAGAGATATGGAATCTGGTTTTTATGGAAATGAACCGACTTGCAAACAAAAGTTTGGTGCCACTTCCTAAAAAACACATCGATACCGGTATGGGATTTGAACGCCTGGCAATGGTTATCCAGGGTAAAAAATCTAATTATGATACAGATGTTTTTATGCCCTTGATCAGGGAAATTGAAATTATTTCAGGTAAAAAATATACACAGAGTAATAGTAAACAGGATATTGCTTTCCGAGTGATCGCAGATCATATACGAGCAATCACTTTCACTATTGCTGATGGACAATTACCATCAAATACCGGCGCAGGTTATGTTATTCGGAGAATTTTAAGAAGAGCTATTCGCTTTAGCTGGCAGTTTCTTGATATTAAGGAACCCTTCTTATTTAAACTTGTCGATAAATTAGTAGATCAGTTAGGGGATGTTTTTGAAAATTTAAATACTCAGATCGGACTGGTCAAAAATGTTTTACTGGAAGAAGAAGAAAGTTTTATAAGAACATTAGAGCAAGGCATCAAGCGAATTGATCATTATTTTGAGTCAAATCCAAAGGAAATTGATGGGAAATTCGCCTTTGAATTATATGATACCTATGGTTTTCCAATTGATCTCACCTCACTTATTGCAAAGGAGTTTGATCTAAATGTCGATATCCACGGATTTGAAAATTATTTGAATGAGCAAAAAGAACGATCAAGAGCGGCATCGATAGTAGCTGCAGGAGATTGGATCCCGGTTTGGGAGGATGTTCCTGAAGAATTTATTGGTTATGATTACACCGATGGAAAAATAAAGATCACTCGATACCGGGAAGTAAAAGAGAAAAATAAAACACGTTTTCATCTCGTATTTGATTTCACTCCTTTTTATGCTGAAGGAGGAGGACAAGTTGGAGATAGTGGGCTTATTTTAAATGATGACGAGCGAATTAAGATTCTTGATACTAAAAAAGAAAATGGGGTGATCATTCATATTACGGATCATTTGCCGAAAAATATCCGCGATACTTTCAAAGGATTAGTCGATACAGATTTAAGAGATTCATCCGAGAGCAATCATTCAGCGACCCATTTATTGCATAGATCATTAAGAAGAATACTTGGAGATCATGTCGAGCAAAAAGGTTCTTTGGTCTCACCCAGCCATTTACGCTTTGATTTTTCTCACTTTTCAAAATTATCCGATGAGGAATTGACGCTGATAGAAAGAGAAGTAAATGATAAGATCCGTCAAAACATCGCTTTAAATGAACATCGTAATGTCCCCATGCAAAAAGCACTCGATATGGGAGCAATGGCTTTGTTTGGCGAAAAATATGGAGATCTGGTTCGTGTAATAAAGTTCGAAGAAAGTATCGAATTGTGTGGAGGAACCCATGTGAGCAATACAGCTAAGATCGGACGATTTAAAATAGTTTCGGAAAGTGCAATTGCGGCAGGAGTAAGAAGGATTGAAGCGGTTACTTCTTATGAAGCTGATAAGCTGATCGACCGGGCACTGATGGAATATGAAAATGTTCGAACAATGTTGAAAGTAAAAGAGGAAATTGTGCCGGTAGTTTCCGGATTATTATCTGAAAATCATCGCTTAAGAAAAGAAGTAGAACAATTAAATAAGTACCGAATCCAATCAGTGAAACAGGAAATGCTTGGAAAGATCCAAGTGATTGATGGTTTAAACGTGTTAAAAGCAAGTTGTGAACTCGATGCCGGAAGTGTAAAAGATCTTGCATTTCAGTTAAAGGATCAGTACAAGGATCTGTTTATTGCCATCGGAAATCGTTATAATGATAAACCCGGATTGACGATCGCAGTTGGCTCGGAGCTATTGGAATCTTCAAAGATCGATGCAGGTAAGATCATTCGGGATGCGGCAAAGCAAATTCAGGGAGGGGGAGGAGGTCAGCCCTTTTTCGCACAAGCCGGAGGAAAAAATGTTGATGGAGTTGAGAAGGCGATCGATGAAGCCTTAGCGATAGCAATAAAATCAAGATAATTCAGAAGAATATCGTTCTTGTAATTTCTCTATTTCGGGTAGCATTTGATCTAACAAATCGATACTTACTCCATTTTGAGGCTTAGCACCTATACTGGAACTAAAGAAAGTAATGATCTTTTTAAAATCATTAAATACATTATCGGAGGTCATAAAAGGTTCGCTTACTTTAATTTTTTTTGTTCCAAAATCAAAGCTGATCATAATAATTGGAATTTTTGCCCGCTTAGCGATATGATAAAATCCGGTTTTTATTTTATCCACTTTTTTCCGAGTGCCTTCCGGTGCTAATGCGATGGAAAAACGTTCTTTAGAGTTGAAGATGTCTACCACAACATCAACCAGATTGTTGTTCTTGCTTCGATCTACCGGGTAACCACCCAGCCATCGAAAAATAAAACCAAAAGGGGCTTTGAAAAGCTGACTTTTACCTAAAAATTTAGTTGAGTCGAGGCGAAGCAAGCCTCTTGCCATTATACCTACAAAAAAATCGATATTGGCAGTATGAGGGGCAACTATAATAATAAATTTGGGAAGATTATTTGGAACTGATCCTTCGACACGCCAGGAAAATAGCTTAAATATTAGTTTGTATAGATATCGCATCATGTGTTGCGAATATACTAAAGCTTAGAATGTTTTTAGAAACTATTGAAATCAAAATGTAAATATTGAATAAAAGCCATTTTTATATTTCTGAAACAATGTTTAATGTAGGTAACATCACAGTAGGAATTAATTCACCATTATTAATAGTAGCATGTACTCGAAGTGAAGAATTATAATCTGCTTCAATAGTAAACTCAGGTAGGTTAACCACAGGAATTAATTCGCCGTCGATGTATTTTGCCTCCACGAAAACAGGATGATCTGAATTCTCAAAAGATGAATATGCTATTTCGGTAGGACTTGAAATGGACTCATTTGATTGATTTGTATTTCCTACAAAAAAGCTTGTACTAAAAATAACTGCTATTGCGCTGATGTTTAAGATTGCTGTGTTCATTTTGTTTGGTTTTTTGTTTATACTGTTCTTATCTTAATAGACTCTTTTTGAAGCTTCAATGTTGCAGAATAATCGCTTTTTAGTATCAACGGTTAAATGAATTTTTAAATGGTATTCAATAACCTATAAGAAGCAATTATTTAGATTCAATAGTTAATTCAGGTAATTCAACTACAGGAATTAATTCTCCATTTTCCATTTTAGCTTTTACCATTGTTCCTTTATTATACTCGGAAACGATGTTTAATTCGGGAAGACTTACATAAGGAATAATCTCGCCGTCAATCATTTTTGCTTCTATCATTGTGTAGCTTGTTGTGTTTAATTCAACTAATTCACTTAGAGTTTCACTTGGAAATTCAAATGATTTGGCTTCGCTTAAATTTCGACCTGAAATAAAGCTGCTTGAGATGATTAGTGCGATTGCTGTGATGTTAAAGATGTTAGTTTTCATGATCTTGGTTTTAATTATGTTATCATTTATAGATCAAATGTATGTCAACTTTATCAATCATTATAGTACTATGTGATAAAAGGTACTATCTGTGACCAAGGGGTAGGAAAGGGATTGTGATTGGTAAAATGGTGGATGGGCGGTGAAATGGCAGTATAAGTTGAAAGGCGATGCTTATTATTAACCATTTATCCCTAAAAAGATCATTTAAATAGCCTAAAAGATGCTTTCATTAGCGCAAATTAAGTAGATGAAACGCTTTTATTATTGATGCAATTAAAAGAAAGTATATATAAAAGGTTCTATTAGATGTATTCGAATAGTCTTAAAATGGATAATTGAATTATTTTTAATACCTGAATAAATATGACTTAACTAAGGATACATGGAAATCAATAATGCAGTTTCGAAACCCACTTCAACAGCCTTAAATGTTGCAGCCTTTATTATTATACTTGCCGGGATAATGACGGCAGCACCCATCGTTTCCTCTTTATTACTGGCATTGTTTATCAGTATTATTTGTGCACAGCCCATAAATTGGTTGAATAAGAAAAATGTACCACAGGCTTTGGCTATCTTTTTAGTATTCATTGCTATTATAGCGGTCTTTTTCTTTTTCGGTGAGTTAATTAGTCGATCCTTATCTTCATTCTCCGAAAATGCACCTGCTTATGAAGAAAACCTGAAACAAATGGAATGGGGTATAACTAGTTTTCTTGAAGCAAAGGGAATCCATGTTTCTTTTGATAAAATATCAGAACTATTTGATCCTTCTAAATTAATGGGGCTTACTGCTGGTGTTTTAAGTCAGCTGGGTGGTTTTATGGGGAATACTTTAACCATTATTTTTTTAGTCTTATTTCTTTTAATGGAAGTAGACAGTATTGATGTAAAGGTAAAGGCAGTCTCAAAAGGTAAAACCAAGTCGATTTCTTATCTTGGTGTAATAGGAAGTAGCATTCGGCATTACCTTTCTATTAAAACATTAACGAGCTTTATTACCGGCTTATTAGTATGGATCGGCCTTTTTATTATGGGTGTCGACTATGCCATTTTATGGGCACTCATCGCCTTTTTATTAAATTATATCCCCACTTTCGGATCGATCATTGCCGCTGTGCCTGCTGTATTGTTTTCATTGATACAATTTGGTTTTGGCGGGGCACTCGGAGTTGCCATTATTTTTGTCGCGGTTAATATGATCATTGGAAATGTTGTTGAGCCGAGAATGATGGGAAAAGGATTAGGATTATCCACTTTTATCGTTTTCTTTTCTTTGTTATTCTGGGGTTTTATCTTAGGTACCGTTGGAATGTTTCTTTCAGTTCCCATTACGATGGCAATAAAAATAATGTTAGAACAGAACCCGAAAACAAAAGGGATCGCTATTTTTCTCGGAACTCAGGAAGAAGCGCAAATAATCGTAGATAATAACGGGAATTCCATTGATGGGTAATTGGAGCCTGCCTTTAAAAAATAAATAAGAATGAAAAGATCATTTTTTTACCCACCATTTCTCTTCGCTTATTTTTAGAGTAGAATCAATTACGATAAGTTCTCCAATTATTGGAACTAAAATAGGCATATCTAATTCATCTGCCTTTTTTATTACACGTTCTACAGGGTCTGTCCAGCTATGCAATGAAAGGGTAAATGCTCCCCAATGGATAGGCATCATCATTTTTGTATTTATATCAACTGCAGCCTGGGCTGTTTCTTCCGGCATCATATGGATCTGACTCCAGTTTTTATTGTATTGTCCACATTCCATCATAGCGAAATCAAAGGGACCATATTTTTCTCCTATTGATTTAAAATGAGGTCCATAACCACTGTCTCCACTAAAATATAAATTATTTTTCCTTCCTTTAATTACCCATGACCCCCAGAGTGTGGTCATCCTGTCGTTTAGTCCTCTTCCGGAAAAATGGCGTGAAGGTGTAAAAGCAAGTCGTATATTTTTATGCTGGATTTCATCCCACCAATTTAATTCATGAATTTTTTCAGCCGGAACTCCCCATTTTATAAAATGTACTCCTACGCCCATTGGCACGTAAAAAACCGCCGTTTTATCTTTTAGTTTTTGGATGGAACCATAATCCAAATGATCGTAATGATCATGTGAAATAATGATGGCATCTATTTCAGGTAGTTTTTCAACCTCAATTGGCAGTCCGTTGCTATATCTTTTATTTCCTAGCCAGGGATGGGGTGCAGGAGTGCTACCAAACATGGGGTCGATCAATATATTTTCTCCGTCTAATTGCAATAGAAAAGCAGAATGTCCAAACCAAACTAAAGAAGCGGGTTCATCCCAAAGTGTAATTGCTAATGAATCAATTTTTAATAGTGGGATTTCAAAATCCGGTCGGTCATTTGGGACACCTTTAATAAAATCTACCATAGTACTAAATATCTTTCCGGGACCCATATCCATCGAAGTCGGAATGAGGTTTACAAATTTCCCGTCTTCGTAATAACCTGTCGCTTTATATCTTTTTAGATCATCCTCACTGTGCTTTCCTCCAAATTCAGGACTGAAATTGATAAAAACTCCACCTACTAATAGTAATAGAAGAATGATACTAACTATTGTTAAAGTCATTATTTTAAAAAATATAAAAGTGATTCTTAGCATTTAATCAGCTCCCTGCCTAAATAATTTGATGCAAAGATATCAATTTAGGAAAGGAATTCTATTAGCTCATTTATATCGCGTTATTAAGAGACCGCTATGTTTTTTTATTATAATTTTGATG
>Ga0316188_10000407_pt1 | contig 18222 bp, 13 predicted proteins | sample Phiworburrow1_MG_FD_204933 | JGI IMG/M metagenome (GOLD analysis project Ga0316188, IMG submission 204933) | Coastal sediment microbial communities from Maine, United States - Phippsburg worm burrow 1 | ecosystem: Environmental > Aquatic > Marine > Coastal > Sediment | place: USA: Maine... | reverse complement strand
GCTCCATTGAGGGCGTCAAGGAAATGACGGCGAGCGCCTACGAGGGTGGCGCAAACGTACAGCTTGAATTCGACGCGGGTATCGATACCAAGCAGGCCCTGCAGGACGTGCGTGAGAAGGTTGATCTCGCAAAGGCAAAACTGCCCAGCGAGACGGACGAACCGACCGTACAGGAAGTAAAGATGTCGCGCTTCGATCCGATGCTCGTCCTCAATCTTGCGGGCAATGTGCCGGAACGTTCGCTGACAACCATTGCCAAGAATCTCAAGGAAAAGCTCGAGGCGCTAACAGGTGTGCTTGAGGTAAACCTCATCGGCACCCGCGAAGAACTCATGGAAGTGGTTGTCGACCCACTTGCTATGGAGAGCTACGGTCTCGACCAGGCGCAGATCATCCAGTTCGTAAGCCGCAACAATCGCCTCGTTGCCGCTGGTGCACTGCATAGCAGCGAAGGGCGTTTCCCGGTCAAAGTCCCCGGTGTTTTTGAAAGCGCTGAGGATGTGCTCGACATGCCTATCAAGGCGGTCGGCGAGCGCGTAGTGCACTTCAAGGACATTGCCCAGGTCCGGCGTACCTACAAGGACGCCGAAAGTGTCGCTCGCCTGAACGGCAAGTCCGCACTTGCCATTGAGGTCATCCAGCGATCGCGGGCGAATGTCATCGACACCATCGCCGCCGTGAACGCGATCATCGACGAAGAATCTGCGTACTGGCCGGCTGATATCGAGATCGTCGCATCGCGTGACAAATCCAAAGACATTAATAACATGCTGTCCGAGCTGCAGAACAGTGTAATAGCAGCCGTGTTGCTCGTATTTATTGTCATCGTCGGCATACTCGGTATTCGTTCTGCCCTGTTGGTCGGCATCGCTATTCCGGGCAGCTTTCTCATGGGCATCCTGATCATCGGGTCGTTCGGCATAACGATTAACATGATGGTCTTGTTCGCGCTGATCATGGCCGTCGGCATGCTTGTGGATGGTGCGATCGTCGTCACGGAAATGGCCGATCGGCGCATGGCAGAAGGCGAATCCCGCCATGATGCGTACTCACGTGCGGCGGTGCGGATGTCATGGCCCATCATTGCGTCGACCTGCACAACGCTCGCTGCTTTTGTGCCACTCGCCCTGTGGCCGGGCACATCCGGCGAGTTCATGAAATACCTTCCTATAACATTGATTGCCGTGTTGTCCGCGTCGTTGATTATGGCGCTGCTGTTTGTGCCCACGCTGGGTTCGATTTTTGGACGAACAGGCGCGAATACGGATGAGGCGCGTCGCAATCTTGCCGCCGCCGAAACCGGTGACGTCGACGCGGTGACAGGGGCCACGGGTCGTTACATTCAGTTTCTTAAAAGTACGCTGAGACACCCCTGGCTGAACGTCGCCGCCGTTTCCGGACTGCTGATTGCGGTTTACGCCGCGTTTTTTATTTTCGGTAAGGGCGTTGAGTACTTTCCGGACGTGGAACAGCCCTTTGGCATGGTAGACATCCGCGCGCGCGGCGACCTGTCAACCGAGGAACGTGACCGCCTCGTCAGTGAGGTCGAAAAGCGCGTACTGGGCATGCCTGAGATCGAATTTCTCTACGCGAAAACCGGCAGCAGCAAACAGGGCGCTGAAGACCAGATCGGTTCGCTGACCCTGAACTACGTTGACTGGCAGCTGCGCCGACCGGCTGACGATATACTCGCGGAGATTCGCGAGCGCACCAAGGACCTTGTCGGTATCCGGATTGAAACGAGGAAACCGGATCCAGGCCCTCCGATCGGCAAGCCGATTCATATTGAGTTTTCCTCCCGCTTCAACGACCAGTTGAGTAACGCGGTTGAACGCGTCCGCGCGCACCTGGAAGAAAGCGATTCGATCGTCAATATTGAAGACAGTCGTCCTCTTCCCGGCATTGAGTGGCAGATCAAAGTTGATCGTGCCGAAGCCGCACGCTTCGGCGCGGACGTCTCGCTGGTCGGCGCCATGGTTCAGCTAGTTACTAACGGCATCAAGATCGGTGAATACCGCCCGGATGACAGTGACGACGAGATCGATATTCGTGTTCGCTACCCAGCCGCAAGTCGCAATCTCTCGCAGATCGATGACCTGCGCATTCCTACCCCGGAGGGCCAGGTTCCGATCAGCACCTTTATCGATCGTGTGCCCGCCCAGAAGGTCGGCACGATTCGTCGTGTCGACATGCGCCGAACCCTGGCAATCGATGCCGATACCGCGCCTGGGATACTCGTCGACGATGTGGTCCACAGCCTGAAGGCAAGTGTCCCGAAGCTCGACATCGACCCGCGAGTCAGCTGGTCGTTCCGCGGCAGCACCGAAGACCAGCAGGAGGATATGGATTTCCTCGCCAACGCCATGTTAATGGCGCTCGCCATTATGGCGATCATCCTGGTTACGCAGTTCAATAGCATTTACCAGGCCGGGCTGATCCTGACTGCCGTCCTGTTTTCGACAGGTGGCGTTCTTCTCGGCCATTTACTCATGGGAAAGCCGTTTGGCGTCATCATGAGCAGTGTCGGTGTCATTACGCTTGCCGGTATTGTGGTGAACAACAACATTGTGTTGATCGATACCTATAACGTATTGCGCAGTCGGGGAGAACGCCCATTCGACGCGATCCTGCGTACCTGTGCGATTCGCCTGCGTCCCGTGTTGCTGACCACGGTAACGACCATCGTTGGCCTGATGCCAATGGTTCTGGGAGTGAATATCAACCTTATTGATCGCGACGTTTCCATCGGCGCTCCAAGTTCGCAGTGGTGGACACAGCTGGCATCATCAGTGGCGGGCGGCCTCGCCTTCGCCACTATCCTGACATTGTGGCTGACACCGAGCCTGCTCATGGGCCAGGCCAACCTCATGGATCGATGGAAAGCACGTCGCGCCCAGGGGGCCAACGCGTCTGCGCCGTCCACCGCGTAGTCCCGTTCGCCGGTAAAACTTTCTCACCGTCAGGCAATCCAAAACGCCTGCTCGCGCATCTAATAGTCGAGTAGCGGCAATACTGCCGCTGCGGTAAGCCTAAGTCATTGATTTTTAAAGACAGGCATCGATCACCAATCCTGTGAAACCGTGGGTTGCGTTATACCGAACTAGTGTTATACTTCACTACAACACTACATTAGATGGTTAAGAGATCATGAAAGCACGAACACCGATCATTGCACTGCTGACACTCACAGGATTCACCCTGCTTACAGGCTGCGGTATCGGTGAGGCCAGCGTTACTGACAAAGAGACCATTGAGGCGGCGCTCCCGGTTCCGGTTGAGGTTACTCAGCCGTCTCGCGCCGACATTTATGCGACCTATGCAGCGACAGCAACGATTACGTCTGATGCCGATGCGCCGGTCGTCGCACGTGTTCCTGGCGAAGTGGTGGAACTGCTTGTTGAAGAAGGCGACTACGTGGTCGCGGGCCAGGTACTGGCTCGCCTCGACGGTGAACGCCTGCGCCTCGAAATGCTGGCCGCCAAGGCAAACCTCAAACGAGCGCGCACGGAGTACGAGCGCAACATCGACCTGAGCCAGCGCGGCCTTATCAGCGCCTCTAAATTCGATAGCCTGCAATACGACCTCGAAGAACTCGAGGCAACCTACAAACTCAAGAGACTGTCTTACGACTATTCGAATATCCGCGCGCCTATCGCCGGCATCGTTGCCGCACGTGAAATAAAGCCGGGCCAGAATCTCGCGATTAACGACGTCGCTTTTCGTATTACCGATACGAAGGAACTGATCGCTTATCTGTATATTCCGCAGTCTGAGCTCTCGAAGTTCGACGTTGGCCACACGGCAGACATCGAAGTCGCCTCGATGCCGGGAACCCGCATTCCCGCCACTATCCAGCGTATTAGCCCGACGATTGATGCACGCAATGGCACATTCCGAGCCACGGCAATGATCGATAACGCAAACGGCAATCTCGCCCCTGGCATGTTCGGACGCTTTACCATCGCCTACGAACAGCACAAAGCTGCGCTGGTCATTCCAGCAGAAGCGCTACTCGATGAAGACGACGAGAGCACCGTATACGTGGTGAGTAACGGTGAGGTGGTTCGGCGTACTGTCGTGACAGGCATAGAGTCCGGTGGCAACGTGGAGATTCTTAGCGGACTGGGCGACGACGAGATCATCGTTGTGGTTGGTCACTCCGGTCTTCGCAGCGGCAGCAAGGTTCTTGCGAGCAACACAATTCCGGACCGTTTCGCGGGCTGACGTTCGACGCGCACACCGCGCTGCTCGTCCGGCGCAAAGCATGAGGGAGAATTCATGAAGCTACATCGCATTAGCTCGGCGGCGTTCGCCTGTATCTTACTGCTGAGCGCATGCCAGCAGGGCAACGAACCAGAGAAGTCGGACGAGGAAGAGACCCCACCCATCCCTGTGGAAACCAGCACCCCGGTGCGTGGCGATGTGGTCGCCGTGTATTCCGGAACAGCGCCAATAGAAGCATTTGCCGAAGCCGACGTTGTTGCGAAAGTCACAGGTGAGATTCGCGAGGTTCTCGTCGAAGAAGGAGAACAGGTTACCGAGGGCCAGGTGTTGGCACGCCTCGACGGCGACCGACTGCGCCTTGAACTCAACGAGTCACGTGCCCGCCTCCAGAAGATGCAGCGTGATTTTGAACGTAACAAGGATCTTCGCGAAAAAGGCCTGCTCTCCGAGGGCGACTTTGAAAAACTGCAGTTTGACCTGGAAGCGCTGCAGGCCTCATATAACCTCGCCAGCCTGGAGCTCGATTACACGCAGATCCGTGCACCTATTAATGGCGTCATCTCGGAGCGCTACATCAAGATGGGCAACGCAATCAAGATCGGCGATCCGCTATTCCGGGTAACTGGTCTCGATCCCCTCGTTGCGTACCTGCATATTCCCGAGCGCGAATACCGGCAGATTATTGCCGGACAACCGGTCGCCATTGATATTGACGCACTGGGTGGGGAGAGCATTATCGCAGCCGTGACACGAGTGAGCCCAATCGTCGATCCCGCCACTGGCACATTCAAGATAAGCATTGAAATCCGGGACAATGAGCGCCGTATCAAGCCCGGCATGTTCGGACGGATGAGCATCGTTTACGACCGCCACGAAAACGTGCTGCAAATTCCACGCAGCGCGATCGTTGAGGAGCTGGGGGCCGAGAGCGTTTTTGTCGTCGAGGACGACAAGGCGGTACGCAGGGAAGTAACAACCGGGTACGGCCAGAGTGGCATGATCGAAATCGTCGAGGGCCTCGAAGAAACCGACAATGTCATTATCGTCGGCCAGGTTGGCCTTAAATCGGACGCCACGGTTACCGTTATTAACGCGGCAGCGGATGGGGAGAACTAATGCGGCGACTGATCGAAATCGCGACCCGGCGTCGCGTAACCATCGTGATGTTCACGGTCGCAATCGTCCTGTTTGGCATGGTGTCCCTGTCTCGACTAAAGCTAAACCTGCTTCCCGACATCTCCTACCCAACCATCACCGTACGTACGGAACTGACCGGTGCAGCCCCGGTTGAGATCGAGAATCTGCTGACCAAACCGATTGAGGAATCCGTTGGCGTCGTACGCAATGTGCGCCTGGTGCGTTCAGTATCACGCTCGGGACAATCCGACGTTACCGTCGAATTTCTGTGGGGTACGGACATGGATATCGCGGGCATCGACGTTCGCGAGAAGCTCGACGTCCTGTTCCTGCCGCTCGAGGCCAGTCGTCCGCTGCTGCTACGTTTTGATCCCTCGTCCGAACCCATCGTCCGACTCGGCCTGCTGTACAAGGACTCAAGCGACGCCGCTGGCGAGACGAGCGAGGAGCGCCTGAAGGCACTCAGGCGCCTCGCTGAGGACCGCGTCAAGAGCGACCTCGAAGCGCAGGAAGGTACCGCTGCTGTAAAGGTCAGCGGCGGCCTGGAAGATGAGATCCAGATTCGCGTCGACCAGCAGAAACTGTCGCAGCTCCGCATCAGCATCGATCAGATCGCCGCACGTATTCGGGCCGAAAATGTAAATCTTTCGGGTGGGCGCCTCGAAGAGGGCAACCAGCGCTTCCTAGTGCGTACCCTGAACGAATTCCAGAGCGTCGATGGATTTCGCGATGCGATTGTTGCGCACGTCGGCGACCAACCCGTCTACCTGCGCGATGTCGCTACCGTCGAGCGTGGTTACAAGGAACGTGAAGCGATTACGAGGGTTCGCGGTCAGGAATCCGTTGAGCTCGCCGTGTACAAGGAAGGCGATGCCAACACCGTGCAGGTCGCAAACCGCATCGAACAACGGATCGAAGCGCTTCGCAAATCGCTGCCCGATGATATCGATATCGTCATGATCCATGACCAGTCCACCTTCATATCGTCTGCGGTTGATGATGTGCGGCTTGCCGCAATCCTGGGTGGCCTGATTGCAATTCTTGTCCTCTACGGTTTCCTGCGCGATTCGCGGGCAACCACAATCGTCGGAATTGCTATCCCTGTTTCCGTTGTCGGCACATTCCTGCTGATGTACACGAACGACATTTCACTCAACATCATGTCGCTCGGCGGCATCGCACTGGCTGTCGGCATGCTGGTCGATAACTCAATCGTCGTCCTCGAGAACATCGTGCGCAAGAAAGAACAGGGTGAGGGCATCGTCGAGGCGGCGCAGAATGGCACGGCCGAGGTTGCCGGTGCAGTAGTTGCGGCAACGTTGACTACGATCGCCGTCTTTTTCCCAATGGTCTTCATCAGCGGCATTGCCGGGCAGCTGTTCCGCGACCAGGCGCTAACGGTTACATTTGCCCTTATCTTTTCCCTGATTGTCGCATTGACACTCATCCCGATGCTGGCATCCCTGCGCGCACCCGGCCGCTATGAAGGGGAGATCCAGAGCGATGGATTTGGGGTTGAATCGAAGTCGCGCATTGTTCGATTCCTGAAGCGCATAGTGGCTTTCGTCGTCCGTATCATTACCTTCGTTTCAGTCATCATCGTACGCGTCTCCAGGTTCCTGTTCGGAGTAGTCAGCTGGATAATGTGGGCGCTGTTATGGGTGCCGACCTGGCTTTTCCAGCGTCTCTATAGTGCTGTCGCTGCGATCTACCCGGGTACGCTGCGCTGGTCACTCAACCATCGTACGACCGTCGTCATCGCCGCGCTTGTCATTTTCGCAGCAACCATGTCACTGGTTCCGCGCCTCGGCACGGAACTCATCCCACAATTCTCGCAGGGCGAGTTCGACGTCGACCTAAGGCTGGCACCAGGTGCGCCGCTGTCGGAAACGGACCGCGCAATCCAGGTCGCGCAGCGCGCTGCCAGTGACATTGACGCTATTACGCTGAACTACTCGGTCGCTGGAACCGGCAACCGACTGGATGCCAATCCGGTCGATGCCGGCGACAATACCGGGTCGCTAAGTGTGCAGTTGGCTCCCGGAGCCGGGCGCGATGCCGAGAACGCCGCCATGGATGCCATGCGCCGCGAACTTTCTCGATTGCCGGGTGTGCAGTATGAGTTTAGCCGCCCTGCACTGCTCTCCTTTGCGAGCCCGCTGCAGATCGAGATTTCCGGCTACGATCTCAACGCGCTCGCACGTGTCAGCGACCTCGTGGTGCGGGAAATGTCGACGTCCGATCGGTTCACTGACGTCAAGACCACTGTCGAGCGCGGTAATCCCGAGATACAAATCATTTTCGATCAGGAACGCGCCGCAAAGCTTGGCCTCGCTGTTCGTGATATTGCAAACCGCGTCGTGGCGAACGTGCGTGGCGAACTCGCTACCCGCTACACCTGGCGTGACAAGAAGATCGACGTACTCGTGCGTAGCGTCGATACGCGCCACTCAAGCATCGAAGAGATCCGCCGGCTGATCGTTAACCCGCAATCCGACCGCCCCGTAACGCTCGATGCCGTGGCAGACGTAATTGTTTCGCAGGGACCGGCCGAGATTCGGCGGGTCGCACAGGAACGTGTCGCCATCATCACGGCGAACCTTGCTTACGGCGATCTCGGCGCAGCCGCCGCAGAAGCCGGAGACATCGTGAATCGAACGCCAATGCCGAACGGCATTACGGCGATTGTCTCGGGACAGAGCGAGGAGATGGAGGAGTCGTTTCAGTCCATGCAGTTCGCATTGATTCTCGCCGTGTTCCTCGTGTACCTCGTGATGGCGTCCCAGTTCGAGTCGCTCATTCATCCCTTCGTGATCCTGTTCACGATTCCACTCGCGCTGGTCGGCGCAGTGCTCGCGCTGTTCCTGACGGGGACCACCGTCAATATCGTTGCCCTGATCGGCGTCATCATGCTGGCCGGTATTGTGGTCAACAACGCCATTGTGCTCGTGGACCTGATTAACCAGCTTCGTGCACAGGGTGTTGACCGTTTTGACGCCATAATGGAAGCCGGCGCGGCCCGCCTGCGGCCTATTCTTATGACGTCACTCACAACCGCGCTGGGTCTTCTCCCAATGGCGATGGGCTTCGGCGAAGGGTCTGAGGTGCGCACCCCAATGGCGATTACCGTGATCGGCGGACTTGTTGTATCGACGCTGCTGACGCTGGTGGTCATCCCGGTTGTGTATTCACTGATGGACCGCAAGCGTTGGCCTGTGAGCGCATCTGACGACAGTGTGACAGCGCAATGAAACACACAGAGATCTCGCTCCGTCGACCAGTAACGACCGTGGTTGTTTTCGTCGCCCTGGCGCTGGTCGGCCTGATTGCGTCACGGCTGTTGCCGCTCGAAAAGTTCCCGGACATCGAGTTCCCCGGCATCTTCGTGCAGGTTCCCTATGCCGGATCGACGCCCGAGGAAGTAGAGCGCCTGATCACTCGCCCGGTCGAGGAGGCTCTGGCCACGTTGTCAGGCGTCGAGCGCATGTACTCGAGCTCCAGCGAAGGGCAGTCGCAAATATTCCTGCAGTTCGGCTGGGACCAGAGCATGGGTGCCAAAGGCATCGAAGCGCGGGCCAAGGTCGATGGTATTCGCCACCTGCTGCCTGAGGATGTCCGCCGGGTCTTCGTGTTTACGGGGTCTCTTGGCGACCAACCTGTCCTGCAGCTGCGTATATCCAGTGAGCGCGACCTGTCGGGTAGTTACGAACTGCTCGACCGCGTACTAAAGCGTCGCCTCGAGCGTCTCGATGGCGTATCGCGTGTCGATCTGCAGGGCGTCGATCCGCGTGAAATTCGCATTCTACTCAAGCCTGACATGCTGGCGGCTTACGGGGTCGATATAGCCACAATTCGAGATCTGTTACTAGGCAGTAACTTCGCCGTTAGCGCCGGAAAAATCACGGCTGGAGGCGAGCGCTTCAGTGTCCGCCCGAGTGGCGAGTTCTCGTCGGTTAAGGAGATTGAGGACCTGACCATCAATGCTGCCGGTTTGCGGCTGCGCGATGTTGCCGACATCGAGTTGCGTACACCAGAACGCAATTATGGGCGCCACCTGGACCGGGACTATGCAATCGGCGTCGCCATCAGCAAGACCACAGGGTCGAATCTTGTGGACGTAACAGACCGCGTAATTGCGGAGGTCGAGAAGATCGGGAAGCTGCCGCAGATGCAGGGAATCAATATCTTCTCGCTGGATAACCAGGGCGACAGTGTTCGCGAATCTCTTTCGGACCTGCTGGACGCTGGCTTGCTCGGTGGCCTACTGGCGTTGATCGTTCTCTACCTGTTTCTGCGCCAGGTAACGACTACCCTGATTGTCACGGCATCGGTACCCTTCTCGCTGTTGATTACACTCGGCGCACTTTACTTCGCCGGGCTGACGCTGAACATCCTGTCGATGATGGGCCTGATGCTTGCCGTAGGCATGCTCGTCGACAACGCAGTCGTCATCACCGAGAGTATTTTTCGCCACCGTACCGAAAAGCCCGGCCAGCCTTTTACAGCGACAATCAATGGCGTCAAGGAAGTCGGATTGGCCGTTATCGCTGGCACAATGACAACCATTATCGTGTTCGCGCCCATGGTATTCGGCGCGCGGACGGACATGACCATATTTCTGACGCATGTTGCGGTCACAATTATCGTGGCCCTGCTCGCGTCACTGCTGATTGCACAAACGCTGGTACCAATGCTCGCCGCGCGCGTAGCCGTGCCGCCACAGCCAAAAACAGGTGCCTGGATCTCGCGCCTGACCAATCGCTACGTTGCCGCCCTGAAGTGGATTATTGGCCATCGCTGGTGGACAGCGCTGAGTATTTTTCTGATCTGCATCATCGGCATACTGCCAATGATACTGGGGCTCGTGAAATTCGATATGTTCCCTCAGGATGTAGGACGCCGCTTGTTCATGCCCTACCACGTTGAGGGACAGCATTCGCTTGAACGTATTGAGGCGACAGTCGACACGATCGAGGAATACCTATACTCGCGCAAGGAAGAGTTCAATATTCGCTCTGTCTACAGCTATTACGATCAAGGCCGCGCTGAGTCCACAATCCTGTTAACGGAAGAAGACGACGCAACCCTGTCCACAAGGGAAATCATCGAGCTTATCGAGAAGGATCTTCCGTCTATCGCGATCGGCAAGCCAAATTTTCAGTTCGACCAGCAGGGCGGCGGCGATGGATTTTCAATCCAGGTCAGCGGCGATTCGACCGAAATCCTGAACGAACTAAGTGTAGACATAGTACGTGCGCTGGCAACTGTCGAAGGCCTCAAGGATGTCCAGGCGGATGCGGAGTCCGGCGACCGTGAGATCCGTGTCACCATCGATCGGGCACGGGCGGCCAATTCAGGCCTGACGGCCGCCGAGATCGCACAGTCGATCGCAATCGCCATGCGCGGCGAAAGCCTCAGGGAGTTTCGTGACGACACGGGTGAAGTCGATGTGAGACTGGCGTTCCGGGAGGACGACAAACAGAGTGTCGAGCAGCTCGCCGATTTGCCACTGTATACACCTGACGGACAACGCATCACACTTGGCAGCGTTGCCACAATGCACATCAGCAAGTCACCGGATACCATTCAACGGACGGATCGGCAGACGGCGGTCATCATCTCGGCTAATCTTGAGGACGACGTAACCAGTGACGACGTGCGGCCGCGTGTAAAAAGCCTGATGAGCCAGATCGACCTGCCCCCTGGTTACAGCTGGAAAGAAGGTCGCGGGTTTGAGCGCCAGGACGAGACCGCGAACATGATGATGACCAATATCATTTTGGGCGTCGCGTGTATCTTCCTGGTTATGGCCGCATTATTCGAATCACTGCTGTTGCCGTTTTCCATCATTCTCGGCTCAATCGTATTTTCCATCTTCGGCGTCTTCCTGTTTTTTGCGGCGACCGGCACAACGTTCTCGTTCATGGCGATGATCGGTATCATGATCCTGATCGGGGTAGTCGTGAACAATGGCATCGTGCTGGTCGATCACATCAACAATCTTCGACAGCAAGGCGTAGCCAGAGAAGAGTCTATTGTTATTGCCGGGCGGGATCGCCTGCGGCCGATCCTGATGACTGTTGCAACCACTATCGTCGGCCTGGCGCCCCTCGCCATGGGCACTACGCAGGTCGGGGGAGACGGTCCTCCGTACTACCCGATGGCGAGGGCTATCATCGGCGGGCTGGCGTTCTCGACGGTCGTATCGCTACTCGTCGTACCGGCGTTATATCTTTACTTCGACAGCCTTGCTGCCTGGGGTCGAAAAGTCATGCGCACGGCCAGCAAGCCGAGCAACAAGAGCCAGCTAAGCGAGCCACCACCTGAGGTTACGACAACATGAGTATGCCCCGTTGTGACAGCGTCTCGCGCCGAGTCTTCGAGCGGCAGTAACGCCAGTTCGGACGTTTCGTCCGGCCCAATGCTCGCGAGGAAGGTGCCGTCGTAGGCATCGAACAGCTCGATCAGGATGTCGTAGTTACCCGTCGGGTAACCGGCTACGAGTTCTGTCTCGACGATGTAGTCGTCTGCACTTGTAGCGCCGAATAGCGTGAAATCGTCTGTTGATGCGTACTCGTTCCATGGACCGTACTCATAGCTCAGGTAGAGCACAGCGTAGACGTCAATAGCAACGTAGGTCGTGTCTGCATCAAAAAGCAGGTCGATGCCGGTGTAGTAGCCGTCACGATCAAGGTCTGAGAACAGTTCGACGTCAGCGTCGTAGAACCAGATGTTCGGATCTGCCGCCTGCGCTGAAACGGCGCCGATTTTCTGTTGTGCAGAACGCCTGTCCTTCGCAGTGCGCCCGCCGGTTGTTTGCAGCGCGTCAAACTCATCAAATGAGACATTGCCATCCACGACACTGCCGCGCGTAATGTCCCCGCCCTGTGACGTCAGGCTTTGCCTCGGTTCCGGGCTTGTCTCCGCCATGCTAATGGCCGCAAACAGCAGCAGGCTGATCGATACAAATGTGCGGGTCGCGTTTTTCATTTCGGTGTCCTCTCGTTGCTTGACACCATTTAGCACTTGCAACGCTGAATCGATGCTGAACTTTGTGGGCATAGGGACAAATGCGTGCGACCATGTTCAGCCTGCGTTCACCTGGCCGACACGAAACGATCGATGTCTCTCAATAACGAGCATGAAAACATTCCGCGAGCTGCCTCGTGGCTGCTGTTGGGCGTAGCCGGGGGACTTGGTCTCGACCTGTGTGCCAAGGAACTTCTCCAGACTTATTCACTTGTGCAGTTCGTCATGCTGCGCAGCATTATCGCCATCTCGATCATGCTGGCCATTGCACCTCGCTTTGGTGGCCTCAAGTCTCTCCGCACCCACGAGGCTGGTTGGCACGCCGTTCGTTCAATACTGGCCATCGGCGCGATGTTCGGGTTTTTCTACGGGCTGGCACGCATGCCGCTCGTTAATGCACTAACGCTCGGGTACACCGCTCCGCTGATTGTGACGGCGCTGTCGGCAATCTTTCTCGGCGACGACGTTGGTTGGCGACGATGGACCGCTGTAGTCATCGGCTTTGTGGGCGTGCTGGTGATGCTACGGCCGGGTCGCGGTGAGCTGTCGTTCGCCGCCATCGCGGTACTGATTGCCGCATTCTGTTATGCCTGCCAGGCGATTACGGCTCGGCGGCTCGGGGGTACCGAATCGACACTGTCCCTTTCGTTCTATGTAGTGGTTGGCCCGCTCGCGGTGTCGTGCGCATTCTTTGACACCGATTCCTGGCTGACGCCTGATCTGCAGGGATGGATGCTCATCGTGGGCGCCGCGACGTGCTCCGTAATCGCCTGGGTTGGTTTCATCAATGGTTACCGCGCGGTGTCCCCGGCGATTCTCGCACCACTCGAATACACCGCACTGGTCGCCGGAGCCATCGCAGGATTTATGCTCTGGAACGAAGTGCCGGACAGGTGGGTCGTAATCGGCGCGATGATTATCATCTCATCAGGTGTCTTTGTCATGTATCGCGGTGAGGCACGCAAAGCGGAAGTCTGAAGCGCCGCACAAAAAAAACGGGCCACGTGGGCCCGTTTTCATGAACTCGTTCTTAAAGCCTATACGTCTCCGGCAATCAACCCGGCGATCTGTGCCGGGGTAACATCCAGAGCGTCTACAACATTATTGAAGAAGTCGATCTCGAGCCCACTGACTGTCGAGTCACTGCGAAACACATCCGCCAGTGCATGGACGACTTCCGAGCACTGCGCGTCGCTAAGCTTCTTTTGCGCACGGCGGAGGTATTTGACGAGTGTTGCTTCAGCGTAAAGTTCCGCGCGCGCTGCGACACGTATGTCGGCCGAGCTGAATTCCTTGCCCGTGTGTTGCTTGAGGATCTCCTGGATTCTCTCCACCTCAACATGCTGGATGCTTACGTCGGCATCCGCAGCTCGCGCCAACGTCATGAGGAGTACTTCCTGGAATAACTCATTCACATGGTCTTCGCTGACGTCGGAGCCACCGAACAACTTCAGTACGTAGTTGAGATCTGCAATTGCCATTATTTACTCTCTTTGAATTATTACGGGCTGCATCCCGAGGCAGGCCGTTAATAATAACCCACAAAATGCGTCGAATTGAAGGCATATTTACGACTTAAATTTTCGCTTGGAATTTGTTGATTTCCAAGGGATACTGACTTCGGGCAAACAAATAAAAGGAGGTGATCCATGTCTCGTGGGATAACAAAGGTATCTGAAAAACCTGTGGGTCTGACGCGATTGATGGAGCACCGCTACTCCCTTCGCTAGCCTTTCTTTTCAGGTATTTGATTCCACGGAAAGCCGCAGCAATGCGGCTTTCTCTGTTTATGCAGACAAAATTTGTCGCAATGCGGCCAGCAATTCGTCGATTTCCTCCGTACTGTTGTAGTGCACCGGCCCAACCCGCACAGCGCCGCCCGACTCGTAAATACCGAGCGTTTTGGCTACCTCTACCGCGTAATTGTGACCGTTCCAGACGAAAATATTCTGCTGTGAAAGAGACTCAGCGATATGTGCCGGCGCCGCATTTGTATGTGTAAATGAAACGGTTGGCACGCGTCGATCCATTGCGTCGGCGCCGGAAATACCCTGAATGGTGACCCCGTCAATTGCTGCCAGACCCTCGATCAGGTGCACAGCCAGCGTCTTCTCGTAGTCGAACAGCAATCCCATCGCCGCTCGCAGGGCTTCACGTCCGCCATTGGCGCCCGCCATGGTTGTGCCAATCCACTCGAAGTAATCGACAGTTGCCTTGATGCCGGCAAAACCTTCATGACTTTGCGTGCCGGTCTCGAAACAGCCAGGCACCGTCGACGGTGCCGGCCTGACCTTGTAAGGTTCCAGTTGCTCCAGCACTTCGCGACGACCCCAAAGAACGCCCTGATGCGGGCCGAAGAACTTGTAAGGAGAACAGACGAGAAAATCACAACCGATCGCCTGAACATCTGTCATGACATGAGGCACGGACTGCACGCCGTCGATGAAAGTCAGTGCACCGGCCGCGCGGGCCTTCGCGCAAATGGACGTCACATCGTTAATCGTGCCCGTAAGATTGCTGGCACCGCCGACGCAGACGAGGCGCGTACGATCGTTTAGCAAATTGTCGAGTTCGTCCAGGTCGAACTCAAACGTGGCGGGACTGAATGGCAGCCATTTGACTTCAAGATTCAGATCACGCGCCATCAATACCCATGGCCACACGTTCGCGTCATGGTCCATACGGGACAGGATGATCTCGTCGCCGGCGTCGAACAGTCGCCCGATCGAGCGCGACAAGTGCAGTGTGATCGTCGTCATGTTCTGGCCGAAGATTATTTCGCTGCTCGACGGTGCGTTGAGCAAATCGGCCATCGCTTCGCGGGCACTGTCGACAATTTTGTCGGCGGCAATTGACGTGGCAAAGGAGCCGCCCTGGTTCGCGTTGGTTTCTAGAAGACAATCGGACATCGCCTTCGCAACGCTGGCGGGCACCTGGGTGCCGGCAGGGTTGTCAAAGTAGATACGACGTCGGCCGTTGTCCTGGATGGCGAGCGCCGGAAATTGCGCGCGCACCGCAGCGAGATCAAAAGGCATGTCTATTCCTCGGCTTTGCCGCCCCACTTTTCGCGGTGGGCATCTTCTGCACGCTGGCGGACTTTCGCGTGGCGGCGTGTCAGCAGGAGAGAGTTAGGATCGCAGACCTCGGCTTTGATAATGCCGAGATCGCTGGCAGCGTCGAACAGGCTGGGGTACCAGCGTTCCCAGTTAGGCAATCGGGCCTCGACTTTGTCGCGAAGAGTCATGGGCGCAATGTAACCGAGCGCCCAAGCCAAGACAATGGGACCGCGCTAATCCTCGATCATGCTCAACGAGAACAGCGCCACAACCAGAACCAGCGCGCCCGTTACAATAAGCTGCAGAGACGGCAAGCCTTCCGATAGCGATGGCACGAGGTCGCCCTGGATGCTTAGCAACAGCGGGTATAAGGCGCGGACCAGTGCCGCCAGCGGTTGATACGCCACCAGGCCACCCAGAAGCACCGCTGTCGGCATTATGACCCGCCGAATCCAGAGCTTGCGCCTGATCCGCCTGACAATTGTCTCGCCAAAACCGTCATCCGCAATCGGCGACGACTCGAACATCGACTCAAGCAAGCGGTCCTGTTCGTCTTTCATTCGCTCAGCCATGTTGATGATCTTTGATGTCAAAACTTGTCCTGATCTTTTCTTTACCACGAAATATCACCGATTTCACGCTGCCAACCGGCATTGATGTCGCATCGCTGATCTCGCGATGCGACAAACCACAGGCGTACGACATAATCATGATGGCGCGCTCCTCCTCAGACAGCACTGCAAGAAACTTGTCCAGGTCGGTGACTTCATCAGCCTGTAGCGCGTGGGTACGCGATTCAATCTCCGAGACATGGCCAACCTGTTCCAGTATTTCTGTATAGCGCTTCGACTTGCGCTTTGATTGCAGGAAGGTCGTGTAGGCGATCTTCAGCAACCAACCGATAAACGAGCCGCTGCCGGAAAACGTGTGCAGTTTATCCCAGGCATGCATGAAGCAGTCCTGTGCAAGATCGTCCGCCGCGCTCATATCGCCACTCAGCTTGCGCAGGAAATTGCGCACATGCGACTGGTGGCGACGAATGAGCTCGCCGAAAGCGCGCGTGTCCTGAGAGGATATGACCCTCGCAACGAGTTCATTGTCTTCGCCCCTGATCAATGCACCAATCCGGTGATTAGCTGCGTTTGCTGAATTTGTGCAGGAACAGGTATGCCATGCCGATCGTAAACGGGAACGCCGCGCCTGCCAGCGTGCCACGGAACGCGTCGGGATCCGGCACCGCAAAGCCGATCAGTACAAGGCCGACCGCAATTGCGAGCCAGATGACAGCCAGGCGCATGTCTTTGTCTTTCGGCTCCTTCGGATGCCCCAGACGGTCAATCAGCTCGGGACTCAGTTCATGCCCCTTGTCGAGAACCGATCGAATAGTGTCCTGTAAGTCTCTCTTCGCCTTGAAGCGAAGCCAGAAAAACAGCCCGATCAATATGACGGGCCCCGTAACCGCCGCAAATCCAATCCACTCGTCACTCACTGTCTTGTCTCCTCTGATCAATCGTCTGCATTAGCAGTCTTCACCCGTTAGATGCGCGCCGCGACCGGATTGGATGCAGATATTTAACTCATTGTTTTTATTGATATTAGTCTAACACATTGGTGTCGATTAGACCCAAACTGCCGAAGCCCCCGTTAACAACGGGCATGAAACTGATATCCAGACTGGCCGATCCCCGCTACTACCAGGTCGCTGTGCTGACCACACTGCTCAGTATCGGCGTGTTCGCGCTCGACTTCGGCATTCGCTGGCAAAACGCTGTCGCCATCTTGCTGACTGCCCAGGCCGTCCAGTTCATTGGCACGCGACTCTCGGGCCTGCCCCGCTTCGACCCGATGAGTGCGCTGATTACCTCGCTCTCCCTGACCTTGTTGCTCAGGACCGAACTCATCGCGCTCGCTATCGCCGCACCTGCCATTGCCATCGGCAGCAAATTCATACTACGAGTCAGGGGTAAACATGTGTTCAATCCCGCCAACGTGGCGCTGGTTGCACTCATGCTGCTCAGCGACCATGCCTGGGTGTCATCAGGGCAATGGGGCAGCGCGGCGATTGGAGCCTTCGGTCTGGCGTGCCTTGGCTTTCTGGTCCTGACGCGCGCCAGGCGCGCCGAAACGACCATCGCTTTCCTCGCCTGTTACGGCGCCCTGCTGTTCGGTCGCGCGTTGTGGTTGGGCGACCCGATGTCCATACCTGTGCACCAGCTGCAGAACGGGGCCCTGCTGATCTTCGCGTTCTTTATGATCTCGGATCCGAAGACGACGCCCAACGCTGCTGCCGGTCGCGTGGTATTTGCGGCGATCGTTGCAGCGATCGCCTTCGCTATCCAGTTTATTTACTACCAGCCGAACGGACCGATTCTTGCGCTGATTCTGTCAGCGCCGCTCGTGCCTGTGATCGATGCCTTACTGCAAGGAACGCATTACCGGTGGGAAAAACCAGATGCTCAATCGAGCACTCACCTCAAAGGAGTTAAAACATGAAGTTTTTTATCACTGCGATCACAGCACTTGTGACGGTCATGGTGACGACCACGGCGCAGGCTTTCTGCGGCTTTTACGTCGCCAAGGCCGACACGAGCCTGTTTAACCGAGCCTCCCAGGTCGTGCTCGTCCGCGATGACGACAGGACCGTCATCACAATGGCGAATGATTTCGAGGGTGAGGCCAGGGACTTCGCTGTCGTCATTCCAGTCCCGACCATGATCGAGCGTGAACAGATCAACGTTGGCGACCGCGCCATCATTCAGCATCTCGATGCTTATAC
>Ga0316188_10000406_pt1 | contig 18238 bp, 17 predicted proteins | sample Phiworburrow1_MG_FD_204933 | JGI IMG/M metagenome (GOLD analysis project Ga0316188, IMG submission 204933) | Coastal sediment microbial communities from Maine, United States - Phippsburg worm burrow 1 | ecosystem: Environmental > Aquatic > Marine > Coastal > Sediment | place: USA: Maine... | reverse complement strand
GCTGGTTCCGGTGCTGGTCAATTATCCCTTCACGGGTTTGGTCATCGTGGCTGCGGGCCTGTTCATCAGCAATGACCTGAGTGTGAATAAAGGCAAGGCAGCGGTGGGCGCATTTTTGACGGTTGGTCTTACCCTGCTAACCGCCGCGGGTGTGGCCAGCTTCGTCTTGGCGTTGTCCGTGGCCAAGGCACTGGGCGTTGGCATTGCTGTTGCCGTGTTGTGCCAGTGGCTGGCCTACCAGCTGTTCCCTGAAGATCCGGTTTCCGCTCCCCAATCTCCTGAACCAATACCTGCCAGGGAAACATCCAGTTGGGTCGCGCTGCGGGCTACCTTGATTGTATTGCCAGCATATTTGCTTGCCCTGATTAACCCCGCCATGTACCTGCCCATCATCATGAAGTCGGTGTCATTGGGGCAGCAGGGGATGGAGACAGGCTCCGGCGGCGCTGGACGGGAATTGCTGGGTTCCACGTTCCTGGGTGGCTTTTTCGCGATTGTGTTGTGGTGGGCCCTTGGCCTGTTGCCCAACCTGTGGATGTTCTTTTTGTGGATGTTGCTTTTTGGTTTGTATTATTCGGGCAAAATCTATGGTTTGATTGCGACTCGTTTTCCGGCCTCATTCTGGATTAACGTGGTGGTGACCATGCTGATATTGCTGGGGCCCGCGGTGCAGGACAGCAACAGCGGCAACGATGTTTACAAGGCGTTTGCAGTGCGGATGGCCCTGTTTGTGGCCGTCACTGTCTACGCCTGGGCCGCAATAGTTGCATTGGAATATATCCGGAAGCGCCGGTTGTCACGGTCCATATCGCCCACTACCGCCAAGGAGGCACCCGCATGCTGATTAACATTTTGTACGGCTTGCCCACTATGGGAGTGTGCCTTGCGCTGGAGGCCTTGCTGCTCACTCTGGCTTTTCGTTACTACCAGGATCACGATTCCGAAATCAGTAATCCATCTCTTTGGGCCACCCTGCGGATTATCAGTGGCGTCATGTTGATCCTCGTTCTTGGCAATATTGCCCAGGTGGGAATTTGGGCGGTGCTGTTTCAATGGTTGGGGGAATTCCCGGACTTCCAGGCGGCCTTTTATCACTCGGCGGTGAATTTTGCGACGCTGGGATATGGAGACATCGTGATGTCAGATGAGCACAAATTGCTGGGCCCACTGGAGGCAATCAATGGTGTGCTTATGATCGGCGTATCTACCGCCATGTTGATGACCGCGTTTCAGGATGCACTTAAACGTACGCTGAGCGCCCAGGAAAAAGACAGAAAGGGGTAGGGGGTCGCCGGAGGCGAAAGACGGAGGTATTGAGCCAATTGGGGCGCATTACTGACACTGCTCCCCGGCCATCCCCGGAAAACAAAAAGCCCCGTCCAGATTAAGGACGAGGCTTTTGAAGATGGCTCCCCGGGGCGGACTCGAACCACCGACAGGCTGATTAACAGTCAGCTGCTCTACCAACTGAGCTACCGGGGAATTGTCTTCAACGTACGCACCGTTGAAGGGCCGAGATTCTGCCCTGCCAGTCCGGGCAAGTCAAGGCATCAGGGCTTAAAACCCCCAATTGTTCAGCCCATCAACCCAGACACTGCTTCAGGCGCTCCATGGCGTCAGTCAGTGTGTCCATATCGATGGCGTAGGACAGCCGCAGGTAACCTGGGGCACCGAATGCCGAGCCAGGTACAAAAGCCAGGCCTGCTTCCACCAGGAGAAATTCTGCCAGCTGTACGTCGTCTTCGATACCAGGCGTATTTGCAATGGCCTCGCGCATGTCCGGGAAGGCATAAAAAGCCCCATCGCTAGCCAGGCACTTAACTCCCTTGATCGCATTCAAGCTTTTCACCACGAAATCGTGCCGTTGCTTGAACGCGCCGGCCATCATGGCCAGGCATGACTGGTCGCCATTGAGGGCCGCCACGGCAGCTTTTTGGGAAATTGATACCGGGTTCGAAGTGCTCTGGCTCTGAATTTTCTTCATCGCCTTGATCACCGGTTCCGGGCCGCCGCAGTAGCCAATGCGCCAGCCAGTCATAGCATAGGCTTTGGATACCCCGTTTATCGTAACAGTGCGGTGGTAAAGCTGGGGGCAGGCCTGTGCAAAACTTATGAATGGGGTATCACCCCAGTAGATATGTTCGTACATGTCATCAGTGGCGATGATCACGTTTGGATACTTCTCGAGTACCTCGCCCAGGGCAACCAGTTCCTCGCGAGTGTAGACCACGCCCGTGGGGTTGCTGGGAGTATTCAGGAACATCATCCGGGTTTTTTCGTTCAACGCGTCTGCCAACTGCCCGGATGTGATCTTGAATCCCTGCTCAGCGCCGGCCAATATCGAAACCGGAGTAGCATCGCTCAGCAAAACGATGTCCGGATAGGATACCCAGTAGGGGGCGGGAATAATGGCCTCGTCCCCGGTACCAAGTACCGCCTGACACAGGTTGAATAGCGTCTGCTTTGCTCCGGTAGACACCAGAATCTGATCCAGTTGGTAGTCCAGCTCGTTATCTCGCTTGAACTTGTCAATGATCGCCCGTTTTAGCTCGACTGTGCCATCTACTGCCGTATATTTGGTAAACCCTTCCTGGATCGCCTTGATCGCCGCCTGCTTGATATGTTCGGGCGTATCAAAGTCCGGTTCGCCAGCACCCAGGCCAATGACGTCATGGCCGGCAGCTTTGAGTTCAGCCGCACGCATGGACACCGCAATGGTCGGGGAGGGTTTAATGCGTTTTACGCGGTCGGATATTGGTAGAATCACTAGTTTGGCTCCAGCTATAGGCTCCCGGGCGGGAAGCGCCTTTATGGTACGGGAAAGGGCTGGCGCTGCCAATTGAGTTTAAGGGCGAAAATCTTGTCTGAAAGGTTTGAGATTGTATCCAGCTACGAACCCTCGGGGGACCAGCCAGCGGCCATTGCCGACCTGCTGGACGGGCTGGAGTCCGGCTTGGCCAGGCAAACCCTCCTGGGCGTTACCGGTTCGGGCAAAACCTTCACGATTGCCAACCTGATTCAGAGCCAGCAACGTCCGACCATGATCCTGGCTCATAACAAGACACTGGCAGCCCAGTTGTACGGGGAGATGAAAGGGTTTTTCCCGAACAATGCCGTCGAGTACTTCGTTTCATACTACGATTATTACCAGCCCGAAGCCTACGTGCCCTCCTCGGATACCTTCATTGAGAAGGACTCATCCATTAATGCCCATATCGAACAAATGCGCCTGTCCGCGACCAAGGCTTTGCTGGAGCGCAAGGATGTCATCATCGTGGCGACGGTCTCGGCCATCTACGGTCTTGGGGACCCCAATGCCTATCTGAGCATGGTGTTGCACCTGGTGCGTGGGGAGAAGATCGATCAGCGGTACGTGCTTAGACGACTGGCAGAGATGCAGTATGCGCGCAATGACGTGGATTTTGGCCATGGTACCTACCGCGTCAGGGGTGATGTGATTGATGTTTTTCCGGCAGATTCGGAGCGGGAGGCGATTCGCATCGAGTTGTTTGATGACGAGATAGAGTCACTATCAAATTTTGATCCCTTGACCGGGGAAGTGCTGAGGTCTGTTCCCAGGTTGACGGTGTATCCAAAGACCCACTACGTGACTCCCAGGGATGTACTGGTAAAAGCGGTGGGCAGCATCAAGGAGGAGTTGCGCGAGCGACTGATCCAGATGCGGGATAACGGGAAATTGCTGGAGGCCCAGCGGTTGGAGCAGCGTACCCAGTTTGATCTGGAGATGATCAACGAATTGGGCTACTGCTCGGGAATAGAAAACTATTCTCGCTACCTGTCTGGTCGAGAGCCGGGCGAGCCGCCTCCCTGCCTGTTTGACTACCTGCCCGCTGATGCACTGCTGGTGGTGGATGAAAGCCATGCCACGATTCCCCAGTTGGGGGCCATGTACAAAGGCGACCGGTCCCGCAAGGAGACCCTTGTGGAATATGGCTTCCGGCTGCCTTCGGCCCTGGATAACCGCCCCTTGAGATTTGATGAATGGGAGAGGTTGGCGCCCCAGACTATCTTCGTTTCAGCCACCCCCAGGGATTACGAGTATCAGCATTCGGGGCAGGTGGTGGAGCAAGTAGTGCGGCCTACCGGGCTGGTGGACCCGGAGGTAGAGATTCGACCGGTGGCGACCCAGGTTGATGATGTGCTTTCAGAAATCAGGAAGCGGGCCGAGCAGGACGAAAGAGTCCTGATTACCACCCTTACCAAGCGCATGTCCGAGGACCTTACCGAGTACCTGGAGGAAAATGGCGCCAGGGTGAGGTATCTGCATTCGGATATAGATACGGTGGAGCGGACCGAGATTATTCGAGATCTGCGGTTGGGCGAGTTTGACGCACTGGTGGGGATTAACCTGCTCCGGGAAGGCCTGGATATGCCGGAGGTATCCCTGGTGGCAATCCTGGATGCGGACAAGGAGGGTTTTCTTCGCTCGACTGGAGCCTTGATCCAGACAATTGGAAGGGCGGCCCGTAACGTTAACGGTCGGGCTATCTTGTACGCTGACAGGATCACAGGCTCCATGGAAAGAGCGCTGGCGGAGACCCAGAGACGGCGAGAGAAGCAAATTGCCCATAACCTTGAGCATGGGATTACCCCGACCTCTATCCGCAAGGCGGTCACCGACATCATGGAAGGAGCCCGGAGCGGGGCGCCCGTGCCAGGTCGTCAGAAAGTTGCGGAAGATCATGCCCTATACAGGCATTTGACCCCTGTTCAGTTGGCAAAAAGGATGCAACAGCTGGAAAAACAAATGTTCAAACATGCCCGGGACCTGGAGTTCGAAGAGGCGGCCAGGTTGCGGGATGAGATCGAATCGCTCAGAAAAATGGAGTTTGGACCCGAAGGTCAGGTTATTTAAATCAAATATTCTAAAAAACAGGCGGATTCGCACTTGTCATATGCACCTCTCTCGGCTATCTTTGTCCGCCCTCAGAGACGAGGTTGTAGGCGCGTAGCTCAGTGGTAGAGCACTACCTTGACATGGTAGGGGTCGCCAGTTCAATCCTGGCCGCGCCTACCAAAGTCTTCCCGAAGGGCGATCTCGTTTGAGTTCGCCCTTTTTTTCATTTCTGGAGAAGCTCTGATGCCCGTGATCAGCTTGCCTGACGGCAGCCAGCGACAGTTCGACCAGCCAGTTTCGGTTCTGGCCATAGCCCAGGATATCGGTCCGGGACTTGCCCGTGCCACGGTTGCCGGCGAAGTGAATGGCCAACTGGTTGATGCCTCCCACCTGGTGGATGCCGATGCCAGTGTGTCGATTGTTACGCTGAAGGATCCGAAGAGCCTGGAAGTTATCCGGCATTCCACCGCGCATCTGCTGGCCCAGGCGGTCAAGCAGTTGTATCCCTCGGCCCAGGTGACCATCGGACCGGTCATTGATGACGGTTTTTACTATGACTTCGCTTTCGAGCGGGCTTTTACCCCGGAAGACCTGGTCTCTATTGAAAAGCGGATGCAGGAACTGGTGGCCAAGGACATCGAGGTCACTCGCAGGGTCATGCTGCGGGAAGATGCCATAGAACATTTCAAGAGCATGGGTGAGCAGTACAAGGCCAGGATTATTGAAGATATTCCAAAGGGCGACGAAATCAGTTTGTACGCCCAGGGTGATTTCGAGGACCTGTGTCGCGGCCCCCATGTTCCCCGTACAGGCGTGCTCGGAGCCTTCAAGCTCACCAAGGTGGCCGGCGCCTACTGGCGAGGCAATTCCGATAACGAGATGCTTCAGCGCATCTACGGTACAGCCTGGCCCGACAAGAAAGCCCTGAAGGCTTATTTGCATCGCCTGGAAGAGGCTGAAAAGCGCGATCACCGCAAGATTGGCCAGAAGCTGGACCTGTTCAGCCTCCAGGAAGACGCTGGCGGCGGCCTGGTGTTCTGGCACCCAAAGGGTGCGCGAATCCGGCGGGTAATCGAGGATTTCTGGCGAGATTGTCACGTGGCTGCGGATTATGAGCTGCTTTACACACCGCACATTGCCCTGCAGACCCTGTGGGACACCTCAGGTCATACCGATTTTTACCGCGAGTCCATGTACCGCCCCATGGAAGAGGACAACCAGCTCTATCAGCTCAAGCCGATGAACTGTCCTTTCCATGTATTGATCTATAAGAACACCCTGCGTTCCTACCGGGAATTACCCATGCGCTGGGCGGAACTGGGGACCGTCTACCGGCATGAAATGTCCGGTGCCCTGCATGGCCTTATGCGTGTCCGGGGGTTCACCCAGGATGATGCACATATTTTCTGTACCGAGGAGCAGATCGAAGCGGAAATCCTTGCGATTCTCGACCTGACCCTGGATATCCTGACGGCGTTTGGTTTCGAGAATTACGAGATCGAATTGTCAACTCAGCCTGAAAAATCAGTGGGTTCCGACGATATATGGAATAAGGCGACTGCCTCCTTGCGTACCGCGCTGGAGAAGAAAGGCCTGAAGTTCGGAGTGGACGAGGGCGGCGGCGCGTTCTATGGACCGAAGATCGATATCAAGATTGAGGACGCCATTGGCAGGCGCTGGCAGTGCTCAACGGTACAGCTGGATTTCAATCTCCCGGAACGTTTTGAGATGGAATACGTGGCCGCTGACGGCAGCCGCAAGCGACCGATCATGATCCATCGCGCATTGCTGGGATCTTTGGAGCGTTTCTTTGGGATTTTGGTCGAACATTTCGAGGGCCGGTTCCCGCTTTGGCTGGCTCCGGTGCAGGCCGTGGTGCTGAATATTACCGATCGGCAGGCCGATTATGTGGCAACTGTGGTCGATTCCCTTAAAAAACAGGGATTTCGGATTGAATCGGACTTGAGAAACGAGAAGATCGGCTTTAAAATCCGCGAACACACAATTCAGCGGATTCCATACCTGCTCGTTGTAGGCGATCAGGAGATGGAATCTGCTTTGGTGGCCGTGCGCACGCGTGAAGGCGAGGACCTGGGGAAAATGAGCGTTGAAGAGCTCTCCCAGAAGTTCCTGTCAGAGACCGCGAGTCGCGGCCGTAGTTAATTTTGGAGGACTGAAGTATCGCTGCGTCAAAACGGGCCCGTCGAAACGAGGAAATCACCGCAACTACGGTTAGGGTGATTGATGATGAGGGAGAACAGAAGGGAGTGATGTCGCTTGCCGAAGCGCTTGCACTGTCGTCAGGAGAAAGTCTTGACCTTGTCGAGGTTTCTCCTAATGCCGAGCCCCCTGTCTGTCGAATCATGGACTTCGGAAAGTATATTTTCGAACAGAAAAAGAAGTCCCAGTCGGCCAAAGGCAAGCAGAAGCAGTCCCAGGTTAAAGAAGTCAAGTTTCGTCCGGGTACGGACGAAGGTGACTATCAGGTGAAGTTGAAAAACCTGAAAAAATTTCTTGAAAACGGTGACAAGGCGAAAGTTACGCTGCGTTTCCGGGGTCGAGAGATGGCGCACCGTGATCTCGGTCGCAAGCTGTTGGACAGGGTCCGTGTGGACCTGGAGGAATTGGGCTCAGTTGAGCAGTTCCCCCTGATGGAAGGGCGACAGATGATCATGGTGTTAGGACCAAAAAAGAAGTGAGTCGGTAATCGTTTGCCACTCCGCCTGACCCGGGGCAATTAATCCCGATAAGGCCAAATAAACGGAGAATATAATGCCGAAGATGAAAAGTAATCGCGGCGCGGCGAAGCGTTTTCGCCGTACCGGGAAGGGAGGCTTCAAACGAGGTCAATCCCACTTGAGACATATCCTTACCAAGAAGTCGACCAAGCGGAAGCGTCATTTGCGCGCTACTCAGCAGGTTGCCGAGTGTGATGTGCCGATGGTGCGTCGCATGTTGCCGTTCGCGTAAGGGGGATATGAAATGTCAAGAGTGAAACGTGGAGTTACCGCCAAGGCCCGGCATAAGAAAGTACTGGCTAAGGCGAAAGGTTATTTTGGTGCCCGTAGCAAGATCTATCGGGTTGCGAAGCAGGCTGTTACCAAGGCAGGTCAGTACGCCTACCGCGATCGTCGCCAGCGCAAGCGTCAGTTCAGGGCCCTGTGGATTGCCCGTATCAACGCCGGCGCTCGTGCTCACGGTTTGTCATACAGCGTCCTGATGCATGGTCTGAGTGTGGCTGGTATCGAGATCGACCGTAAGGTTCTGGCTGACCTGGCAGTGCATGATGACGCAGCGTTTGGTGCGATCGTTGAGCAGGCAAAGGCCAGCCTCGCTGCCTAGTTTTGGAATGGCTGTTTAGCTGATCCGAAATTGACGGAAGTCTAAAGAGGGGAAGGCCGGTCGGCTTTCCCCTTTTTTTTAATACGATTTGTTTTTGCTTTTGGAGACGCCTGTGAGCGAGTTGACTCGCATTGTTGAGCAAGCCCTTGGCGAGATTGATGCCGCTGGGGACCTGGCTTCACTGGACCAGTTAAGGGTCCAGTACCTGGGTAAAAAAGGTCTGATCTCGTTACAGATGAAGACCCTGGGTTCGCTGCCTGCCGAGGAGCGTCCTTTGTTCGGCAAGTTGATTAATGAGGCCAAGGACGACGTTGCAGGAAGGATTTCCCAAAGCAGGCAGAAGCTCGAGGCAGCTGCTCTAGAGTCGAGGCTCGAGAGTGAAAAAATCGATGTTACCTTACCGGGTCGGGGAACCACTCCGGGAGGCATGCACCCGGTCAGCCGCTCGATGCGGCGCATAGAAACCTTGTTCCAGCGGGCGGGTTTTGCGGTGGAGACCGGGCCTGAAATCGAAGATGAATTTCATAACTTCGAAGCCTTGAATATCCCGGATCATCATCCGGCACGGGCAATGCACGATACCTTCTATTTTCCTGATGGCAGGTTGTTGAGGACCCATACATCGCCGGTGCAAATTCGCGCGATGCTGGATCAGAAACCGCCGATCAGGCTGATCGCACCCGGGCGAGTTTACCGCTGTGATTCGGACCTGACCCACACCCCGATGTTCCACCAGGTAGAAGGCCTGGTGGTTGATCGTGATGTCAGCCTGGCAAACCTCAAGTCCATCCTGCAGCAGTTCCTGCAGCAATTCTTCGAACGCGATTTGAAAGTGCGTTTGCGTCCTTCCTATTTTCCTTTCACGGAGCCATCGGCTGAAGTGGATATGGAATGCGTCATGTGTGGAGGAAAGGGTTGCCGTGTTTGCTCCGGTACCGGATGGCTGGAAGTGCTGGGGTGCGGAATGGTGCATCCCAATGTGCTGAAGAACGTCGGAATCGATCCCGAGCAATACACGGGGTATGCGTTCGGCATGGGTGTGGAGCGTCTCACCATGCTGCGTTACGGCGTTAATGACTTGCGCCTGTTTTTTGAAAATGACCTGCGCTTCTTGCGCCAGTTCAGTTGAAAGATCGCGGAGCAATAAGGCATGAGAATTAGTGAGAATTGGCTGCGCGAATGGGTTAATCCGGATGTGGGTATTGAGCGCATTGCCGAGCAGTTGACCATGGCTGGACTGGAAATCGGTTCGCTGGAGCGGATCAGTCCCGAATTCACCGGTGTGCTGGTGGGGCAGGTAAAGCAAGTAAGCAAGCATCCCGATGCTGACACCCTGTCGGTGTGCATGGTTGATGCGGGCCAGGACGAGCTACTGCAAATAGTTTGTGGCGCTCCCAACGTAAGGGCCGGCTTTAGTTATCCGGTAGCGCTTCCTGGGGCTCGCCTGCCTGGCGGGGTGAAAATTCGTGCCTCCAAGCTTCGCGGCGTGAAGTCCCACGGGATGCTGTGTTCCGAGACTGAACTGAACCTGGGAGAGGGAAGTGACGGAATCATGGAACTGGCTGGCAATCCGACGGTTGGTCTGGAACTCCAGGAATACCTGAAACTGGATGATGTAGTCATTGAACTGGACCTGACGCCTAATCGAGGTGATTGCCTTGGTGTTCTGGGAGTGGCTCGTGAAGTAGCGGTTTTGAACGAATTGGCCTTTGAATGCCCGGCGGTATCGAAGGTGGTGGCGAAGTCTGATGCGGATTTACCGGTAGAGCTTTTAGATCCGGTGGGCTGTCCCGTCTACCTTGGCAGGGCGATTGTAGGCATAGACATGCAGGCGGTTACGCCCGAATGGATGAGAGAAAAGCTTCGCCGAGCCGGGCACCGGCCGTTGCAGCCGGTAGTTGACGTAACAAATTACGTCTTGCTGGAACTTGGCCAGCCCATGCATGCCTTTGACCTTGGCAAACTCGCTGGTGGTATCAAGGTTCGCAAGGCGCTCCAGGACGAGCCCCTGGTACTGCTGGACGGCAAGGAAGTGAAGTTGGATGCTGACATGCTGGTTATCGCAGATCACCAGTCTCCGGTGGCCCTGGCGGGCATTATGGGTGGACTCCATTCCAGCGTGACGGATGAGACTACCTCGATATTCCTGGAAAGCGCCTTTTTCGCTCCCTTGTCCATCGCAGGGCGAGGGCGACGGCTTGGCCTTCACACGGATGCATCACACAGATATGAGCGTGGGGTTGACCCTTCGCTGCAGCGCAGGGCCATGGAAAGGGCGACCCAGTTGATTTTGGATATCTGTGGTGGCGTCCCGGGGCCTGTCGTGGAAGCGAGGGACGCGCAGCATGTGCCCGAGCGCAAAGAGATTACTTTACGCAAAGCACGGCTTGCAAAGGTACTTGGAGTGACCGTGCCAGACCAGCAGGTGAGTGGCATTCTCAGCCGGCTAGGGCTGAATGTATCCGAGACGCCGGACGGCTGGCGTGGCTTGCCTCCCATGCACCGCTTTGACATGGAAATTGAAGAAGATCTGATCGAGGAAGTGGCGAGAATATTCGGCTATGACAATATTCCTGAAAGTCCGTTGAATTCAGATGTCATCGTGCCGGTAGTGTCCGAATCCAGGGTTGAGAGCGATGTTCTCAGGGATCGCATGATTTCCGATGGCTACCAGGAAGTCATCACTTACAGCTTTGTGGATCCCAAAGTTCAGGAGTTATTGTTTCCTGGCGTGGAGGGGGTGGTCCTGAGTAATCCCATATCATCGGAATTGTCGGTGATGAGGGTGTCTTTGTGGCCAGGCTTGATCCAGGCGCTGCAGCAAAATGTCGCTCGCCAGCAAGACCGGGTGCATATCTTCGAAATTGGCGTGAAGTTTATGCCGCAAGGCACGGAAAAATCAGAGCTTAATATGATTTCTGGTCTTGTGTCCGGACCGCTTTCAGATGAGCAGTGGGGGCAAAAGTCCGTTGCAGCTGACTTCTTTAACATAAAGTCCGATGTCGAGGCCATTTTGCGCTTAAGCGGTGCATTTCATGAGTTTAGATTCGAGTCGAGCGCCCATTCGGCCTTACACCCGGGGCAAAGCGCCAGGATCGTCAGAGAAGGGCAGACCGTTGGCTGGCTCGGCGCCCTGCATCCGGAAGCCCAGGCAAAACTGGGTTTACGGCATCCTGCGTTCCTGTTTGAATTGGCCGTAAATGCGGCAACTGCGGCGAAAATGCCGGTATTTTCGCCGATTTCGAAATTTCCGCGTGTTCGGAGAGATCTCGCGATCGTTTTGCCTGAGGGCATTGAGGCTGAGGAGATCGTCTCTACAGCCAGGTCCGTGGCCGGGCAACTGCTTGTTGACTGTCGCCTGTTTGATGTTTACCAGGGTTCGGGCATAGATTCCGGACTAAAAAGTGTCGCTTTAGGCTTGATTTTACAGGAATCTTCGCGCACGCTTACCGACCAAGAGGCCGACCAGGTAGTTGCTGCCGTGGGAGAGGCCTTGAAGAGTGAGTTTGGCGCTCAGATAAGAGATTAGATTGATGGCATTGACCAAAGCTGACATGGCCGAGGCGTTGTTCAACGAATTAGGGTTGAACAAGCGGGAGGCACGTGAACTTGTTGATATGTTCTTTGAGGAACTCAGGAACGGGTTATCCAATGGCGAGCAAGTCAAATTGTCGGGCTTTGGAAACTTCGATCTCAGAGACAAAAACCAAAGGCCTGGGCGAAACCCGAAAACTGGGGAAGAAATTCCAATTTCTGCCCGTAGGGTAGTGACGTTTCGTCCTGGGCAAAAACTGAAGGCACGCGTGGAAGCATATGCTGGAACCGGGGAATAACGACCAACTGCCCCCTATCCCGGGGAAGCGGTACTTCACTATTGGTGAGGTGAGTGAACTGTGTGGCGTAAAGCCTCACGTTCTTCGCTATTGGGAGCAAGAGTTTCCGCAATTGAAGCCTGTGAAGCGCCGTGGCAACAGGCGTTACTATCAGCGCCAGGATGTCTTGATCATCAGGCAGATTAGAGGCCTCTTGTACGAGCAGGGCTTTACTATCGGTGGTGCCAGGCAGCGTTTGACGGGCGAGGAAGCACGCGAAGACGTCAATCAGAGCCAGCAAATAGTGAAGCAGATCAGGGTTGAGTTGGAAGAGATCCTGAAAATTCTTCGCCGATAGTCCATTTGCTCTTGTAGTTCTCAGCTATTAGTTTATTATGCCGGCCTTCCCTGATGGGGAGCGGATATTGTCGGGGCGTGGCGCAGCCTGGTAGCGCACCTGCATGGGGTGCAGGGGGTCGGAGGTTCGAATCCTCTCGCCCCGACCATTTATCCGCTACTAGCTACTAACAGTAGCATCCAGCAGCTTCAAAATTGTCTACGAAACCGGCTCCCTGCCGGTTTTTGCGTTTATTATTAAGACAATTTTCTAGTTTGGGCCGTCAATAATATATAAACCTAGGCCAATTCGGGTGTTTGTTGGCTCCGCGATTTCGTTGGCGGCAATCCAGTCATCCAGATATTCCAACAAATCTATAGCCTTTTCTTTTGCAGTTAGCCTAAATTTTATTGCAGTTTCTTCATCGATTCTGTCTGACCAGACAAATCGTTCAAGATGCGGGCTCTTATTCTCGTCGCCCAGAATGTTTTGGCTTGCCGTGTGAGCTAAATTCTCTAATGATAGTGAAACGGCATCGACGAATCTTTCGGTCCCACCCGATGGAAGAAAATACCTCGTAGTGACTTTTAATTTGCCTTCCGAAGTCTTAATTACGGCCCCAGTTCTTTGTAATTCTAATAATAGGGCGCCAGGCGGAACGTCGCCCCCATAAAGTTTCGCCAACTGTGCGAAACTTTCGGTTGCGGAGTCAATTTGTAAATCTAGAGGGTTCCCTGTCGTATCGAGGAACTTGGGGTCTTTGTGCCAAAAATGCAGCACGGTTGAGGCGGGCCCCATCTTCGAGTTCCTGTTGAGTTCAGTATCAAGGCTATCTTTTACTCTCTTGACTTCTTTTCTTGTGAGTCCGGTTAGCACCGCTACTCTAGACGTGTTTGTGGGGCGTCCTCGTAGGCCGTAGTCATTGGTTGCGACTCTGACGAAAGCTCTTTTAGAAATTTCAGAAAATTCTTTGTAGCCGATTCCTAGCCCTAAAAGCATTCTCGCTATAGGAATCATGAATTGTTCGCACGCAGCCATTACGCCGCTTCTATCATTTTCCACTTAAGTGCTGCTCCTGAAATTTCTCAACTGCGGGTCTTACGATTGGTCTGGTTTGCAGTTCATCTGGAATGAAATTCCATGTTGTTGTCGGCAATCCCACTTTTTCTTCTGTCGATGATTTATCGGACATAATATAATAACTCAAGTAGATTAATTATTTAACCGGACGCATTCTAGCTTCCATCGGTTGTATACAGCCCCCGCGGTTTAGAAGATATCTGGGGTCAATTCGGGAGCATTATCGGGCGCATTATTAGGATGCTTGAATATGGTTTGTGGGGGATGCGAAATTCGGTCCTTTTGTCAAGTGCCGATTTTTCGGGAGTGGGCGTTGCTGCGGCGCAGCATCGACTATTCGCCCTTAAACATTGATACAAGTGCCAAAAAGGTCTTTGCGACCATAGTTTACATGACCTCCCCCGGGGGCCGGCAAGTGTCCCAGACGCCTATTTCACGGTTTACTCCCCGGAAACTATCTGTTATTAGTTTGCACCCTTGGAGTGCGGGACCGGTAAGCCCTGTAGGGGTATTGTTGGGTTCCCTAGTCCATTGGACGAGTTTGGTCAGAGTTCAAAAACAGGTCGCCGCAGGTTTTCACTGTTGCACCTTTAGCATTGAAGCTGAACTTTTTCGCTAAAGAGCGCTTCGGGCTTGTACCGGGTAGCTCGGGTGGAGAGGGTTTTTGTTCCTTGTCGGACATCGGATAACGAATTTACTGTTTGCTTTGTTTGAGGGCTCTTCATGTTTCCCAACAGATCTCTGTTTGTGGCTCTAGTGACCAGCGTGTCGCTTTGTGCCGGCCTGGCGGTTAGCACCGCGTCGGCTGCCAGTCTTGACGGCGTATTCTCCGCGAGTGAGCGCAAGCTCAAGCTGGCTCAGGCCTCTCAGGAGAAAATCGATAAAATCGTGGAACAGACTCAGGGTGTCCACTCCCAGTGGCAGGCTGTCACGAAGGAGATTGACGGTCTTGAGGTCTACAACACGTTGCTGGACCGGCAGATTGCCAATCAGCTGACCGATATGTCTGACCTGAATACTTCAATCGACCAGGTTACGGTTATTGAACGTCAGATCACGCCTTTGATGCTTCGCATGATCGATGCCCTTGACCAGTTCGTGGCTTTGGACGTGCCGTTCCTGCCTGAAGAGCGTACGGGACGTGTAGAGCGTTTGTACGCGCTGCTGGAGCGTTCGGATGTGACGGTAGCTGAAAAGTTCCGCTCCGTAATGGAGGCCTACCAGATCGAGAACGACTATGGCCGCACCATCGAAAGCTACAATGAGATGCTTGAAGTTGGTGGAGCCGAGCGTGAGGTCAGTTTCCTCCGCCTGGGCCGTACCGGTCTTTACTACCAGTCAAGTGACGGCCAGTTCTCTGGTGTTTGGGATCAGGAAGCCGGCGGTTGGACTGAGCTTGCCGACGGCGCCAGCCGCAACCAGATCCGCCAGGGTTTGCGCATTGCGAACAAGCAGGTCGCACCTGAATTGATGTTGCTGCCCGTTAATGCTCCGGAGTCCGTACAATGATTAAGAAAGTATTTTTGTCGGCCGTTGCCAGCATTTTGCTGTCGACAACTGCCATGGCCCAGCAGCCGGCGGCTACCCTGGACGAGCTTCTGAAGCGCGTTGAACAAGGTCGTGTTTCTGAAAGTAAAGAGCACAAGGAGCGTGAAGCCCGCTTCCTGGGTGACAAGGCCGGTCAGGATCGTCTTTTGCGTGAAGCACGTAACAAGCGTACTGAGGAAGAGCGTCGCAGTGAGCGCCTCGAGAAGAGCTTTGAGGAAAACGAGCTCAAGATTAATGACCTGAAGGGTCAGCTGACGACTCGCCTGGGTTCATTGAAAGAACTGTTTGGTGTATTGACCCAGGTTTCTGGTGATACGGTTGCCCAGTTCCAAAACTCGCTGACTTCCGCTCAGTTTACTGATACGAACCGCATTGAATTCATCACCGAACTCGGTACCAAGATGGGTACCAGTTCCAAGCTGGCCTCTATTGAGGAAATCGAGCGCTTGTGGCTTGAGCTGATGAACGAAATGCGCGAGTCGGGCAAGGTTGTCCGTTTCAACCGTTCTGTGATCATGAGCAACGGCGATCAGCGTGATATTGACCTGGTTCGAGTTGGCGTGTTCAACCTGGTCGGTGAAGGCAAGTACTTCCAGTACTCAGCTGACACTGGCAGTGTTGCCGAGCTTCCCCGTCAGCCCCCGCAAGCCAAGTTCACTGATTCCGCTGCGGAACTGTATGACGCGACAAGCGGTAAGGTGGCCTTCGCCGTTGACCCGACGCGTGGACAGTTACTGTCACTGCTGATGGATACGCCTACCTTTAGGGAGCAGGTGGATCAGGGTGGTACCGTTGGGTACGTGATCGTTGTGCTGGGTATCGTGTCGCTGTTGCTGGCTCTTTCCCGCCTTGTGGCCCTGAGCGTGATGAGCGCTAAGGTATCCTCTCAGCTGAAGAATGCTGAGCCCAACACCAATAACCCCCTGGGGCGTGTGTTGAAGGTTGCCAAGGATAACGAGGACACCGATCGTGAGACGCTTGAGCTGAAGCTTAGTGAGGCTATCTTCAAGGAACGTCCTGCTCTGGAAAGTGGTCTGGCCTTCCTGAAGATCATCTCTGTGGTTGCCCCGCTGATGGGTCTGTTGGGTACCGTTACCGGTATGATCAACACCTTCCAGGCGATCACGCTGTTCGGCACGGGTGATCCCAAGCTGATGGCAGGTGGTATTTCACAGGCTCTGGTAACTACGGTTGAAGGTCTGGTTGTCGCTATTCCGACTGTGTTGTTGCATACCATTGTAAGTGGTCGTAGCCGTAAGGTTATGCATATTCTGCAAGAACAGAGTGCCGGCATTATTGCCGAGCGTGATGAAAGCGGCGCAAGCCACCGTTAAAGCCCTGATTAAACGGAGCGTATATCGCTGATGTACAGTTTAATTGAATGGTTTGATGCGACTAGGGACTTCCTGACAACCGGCGGTCCGATTCTGACCTGGATCGCCTGGTTGATGCTTTTCATGTGGGTTCTGATAATTGAGCGGCTTATTTATCTCCGCACAGAGCACAAGAAGGCAGTCAGATTTGCTTTGCAAACTTGGGAATCGAGGCCCGAACGTGCGTCATGGAACGCCCGGCAAATTCGGGACGCGATGATTTCAAGGGTAAAGCTCTCCTTGACCCACCCCTTGTCGCTGATACAGACCTGCGTTGCACTTTGTCCGCTATTGGGCCTGCTGGGTACCGTAACCGGTATGATCACAGTCTTTGATGTGATGGCCGTTTCAGGAACGGGTAACGCCCGTTCCATGGCTTCCGGCGTTTCGATGGCGACGATCCCGACCATGGCCGGTATGGTTGGCGCGCTTTCAGGAGTTTTCGCAATCACCTGGCTGAATAGAAAGGCCGAAGGTGAAATCGAAAGCCTGAAAGACAATATGACTATGGATCATTGAGGAATAAATAATGCGTCAGATGTTTTCTGAAACCTCGTCTCAGGAAGAAGAGAGTGAGATTAACATTACTCCCATGCTGGACGTTGTTTTCATCATGCTGATCTTCTTCATCGTTACCGCATCTTTTGTTAAAGAAGCAGGTATCGAGGTGAACCGGCCTGATGCTCAAACTGCCGAGCTGAAGGAAAAGGCTAATATTCTTATAGCCATCACTGCCACCAATCAGATTTACATTGACCGTCGCAAGGTAGATCCTCGAGCTGTTCGTGCGAATATCGAACGCCTGCACGCGGAGAACCCCCAGGGTACGGTGGTAATCCAGGCGGACAAGGAATCGAAGACCGAAACTCTGATTCAGGTCATGGACGCTTCGCGCCAGGCGGGTGTCTTTGATGTGGCGATTGCGGCACAAGATCGATGACATACGTACGAATAATAGTGGCCATTGTGATTGCCGCGGTAATCAATTGGGGCCTGCTGGGACTCATGCAATACTTGATTGCTACGGGTGAAAAGGCGCTTTCGGATGATTCTACGATTCGCTTTGTCGATTTCGTTCGCGTAAAGCGTGACGAGAACGTAGAGGTGAAGGAGCAGAAGCCGAAGAAGCCGCCCAAGCCAGATACGCCTCCGCCCACTGCGCCGCCTCAGAGTCAGAACGATGTGAATCCCAATGCTATTTCTACGGCGATGGCACCTTTGGCAGCTGATAACAGTATGAGCATGGGTGGTATGAGCTTTGGCAATGCCGATGGCGATTACCTGCCGATTGTGAAAGTGGCACCCATCTATCCCCGTCGGGCGTTGACCCGGGGGCTGGAAGGCTGGGTATTGCTGGAATTCACGGTGACAAAGTTGGGTACGGTGGTTGATATCAAGGTGCTCGAATCTGACCCACCAAACATTTTTGACAAGGCGGCTGTCAGCGCTGCGGCTAAGTTCAAGTACAAACCCAAGGTCGTTAACGGCGAACCTATCGACACCGCAGGTGTGCTTCATCGAATTTCTTTCGAACTTGAAGATTGATAGATCTGGTCCGGTCGCCTTGAGCAAGTGAGATAATTTCGAATGCCCACAAGTACTGAAATGTTGATAAAACTGTCTAAAGCCCTGGCTGTTTCAGCGGCGGTTCTTTTCCTTTGGTCGGCAGATGCACTGCTGCTGACGGATCAGGGCGCGGCTTATGCTCAGGGTAGCGACGACAAAGAGGCGAAGACGCGAAAGACTCCTGCGATGCGGGAAAAGGTCTATAAGCGTTTGGCCGAGGCCCAGGAGTTGGTGGAATCAGGTGATACCAACGGTGCCGTATCCGTTCTGACGGAACTTAAAGGCATGCGCGATCTTAATGCCTACGAGGTTGCACAGGTTT
>Ga0316188_10000405_pt1 | contig 18259 bp, 20 predicted proteins | sample Phiworburrow1_MG_FD_204933 | JGI IMG/M metagenome (GOLD analysis project Ga0316188, IMG submission 204933) | Coastal sediment microbial communities from Maine, United States - Phippsburg worm burrow 1 | ecosystem: Environmental > Aquatic > Marine > Coastal > Sediment | place: USA: Maine... | reverse complement strand
GACATATTCGGGATCGTTCGGTTCCGCCGCGCGATAGGCCGCATAGTCAAATTCAAACCATACGATGAATTCCTGTTTAACGCCGGGTGAAATAAATAGCCCAATTTCTATACCTTTTTTCTTGACATTTTCATCGGATGATGTGTCGATAAACGCTTGATCGACGCACCAATCTTGCTGCCGATCCTGTAGGTGAATTACCGCGCCGATGGCCCGGGAGATCACGTCGACAGCCCCACGAGACAGCAGCGGACGGGACGTGCCGGACGTCCTAAATTTACCCAATAAATCCTCGTATAGTTCGAGAACCGGTCGGGCTCTATCTGACTTGACCCGGACCTTTAGATCGAATTTTTCACTCATTCCTGTACCTCAAAAATAGTCTGATTATCCCATAGAATACCGTACCCCAATTTAAGGGGTCCTTCTGGTCGCTCTATCGTAATTTGAATCCGGGCCTCGATGTGGTCAAACACCTCACTGATGACCTCGACGCGGGACGCTATCCCATCAATAATGAGCCAATTTAGCACGCGCCTGGCCTCTGCAGCGATGTCCAGTGCCGCTGAGTGGATGTCGCCACCGGCCTTCATAATCGCCGGAATTCTGGAGTCATATTGGGGCACCCCTGTGATGAAATTTCCCCAATATGGGCCCGTGAAAAGTGACGTAAAAACAGCGGTGGAGATCCCATTATCCTCTATAATTACCCCATCTTTTATGCCGATTTCCATACCATCATTAGTTGGTAGAATTCTTATATCTTGCATTTAAATTCCTATATTAATTTTCGATGTCTTGGATTGCTCAATATTAACGGAAAACAAGCCAGGAGAAGGAGTTACGCCAGGCCCACCGGCAGTGATAACAGCAGCCGACAGCGTAGTCAGGTAAGTCCCAAGGCTGGTCGCATAGGCGTCTAGGCTGGCCTTCAAGCCGGAATACCTGACCAATTGATCGGAAGATCCAAAGATGTCCATACCCTCTCCGGTCCATGTTATTTTGGCCCCTGAAATTTCAATATTGCCGCCGCTTTTTAAGGTTATTTTTGCGCCTATTTTTTGGCCACTTGAGTCAGTTGAAAAAATCGTTATTTCGCCTGGGTCTTGGGAGACGTCTAGACGGTAATTGTGACCGCCAACGAGAATACGGATGCCCCCATCAGCAGTCAATTCTATCAGCGACATGCCGCCAGTCGGCGTGGTCGATATCCCCGGTGGGTGGTACAATTCCGTGTCCCGATAGACACCGCCACCGGCCTGCGTCTGGACGACGATCGAGGGCCCAGGAGATGTCTTCCGATGCCTCTTTTTTTCCGCTTTTTTCGCTCTAACTATACGCGCCATGGTGGGACCCCAAGCGAAAAATAGTCGCCGGTATACATCTCGATAAGGGACAGTTCCAGTGTCGATGTGATCGACTCTGGTGTCACCGAATAAGAGACCGAACGGACAAAAAAATTCGATAGTTGATTGACGTGGATGGACGGCGCGAACAGCGCCACCACTGCACCGGCACGCCACGGCCGACCGGATGTGTCGTAGATCCCTGCGATCGTCAGCGAGGCCCCATATGATGCCACAATACCCCGATTCCGCATCATGGTTGCGGCGCCATTTATTGGGGCGTCCTCGCCTTTTGATTTCTCAATTTTAATGCCGCGGATAGCGGCAGGCATTTCGGCATCCGTGGAAGTGGCGATGCTGACCGACTGAGCCTCGTTGTCCCCCGTCGATATGTCATACCGCCAGTGCCGCTGGGTGATGTCGTGGGACGATGAGAGCGAAACTAAATTAGGGTATTCACCCTCTCTGATGGTGTCCACATTTGCGCCGGAAAATAAGGCAGCGCCTTTAAAAAAAATCAGGCCGCCATTAGGCTGCGGAACAGGTATATACCCGCGCGGACGCGCGAGATCCGCGAGGACATCATATACCGATTTACCCGGCTCAATTTCGACAAAATCTATAACCTCTGTGGGCTGTGGACGGTAGGATATAATTTGCCCAGCAGCAAGGACATTCGCGATCTGTGACATGGTCTTATTTTTGTATTGATACTGCGGCGGACCTGACCAAAATACCGACCCGCTGGCCCCTGGGATTAAAGCGGCAGCCCGGGAATACAAAGGCCCAGCAGACCACTCAAGAGCCACCCCCGTAGCCCCACGGCCGTCGGCTTGCCACATATTACCGGACGCGGAATAGTCGTAATTTACCCGCTCTATATAGCCCGTGAGCAGTAGCTTATCTTTCGCGAAAATTTGGATGTCGCCGGCGCGAAATGGTTTGAGTTTTCTCAGTGGTGAGACAGGTCCAGAGCAGGAGAAGGTATCAGCCGCGGAGTCAACAGAATTGCTGATGGATAATGCCGTTATATCGGTGGGAAATGGGTTATCCGCATCGGTCGATTTAACGATGATCCCGATGTTAGGCATACCAAGAGACCTCGCGCCCCGGCTCAAGCAACATGATCTCATCCAGTGTCAAATTATTGGAGTGGATGAAGTCGGCTAACCCGTCAAAATGGCCTTGCTTATCACACAAAAATTGAATCGGCGTAATGTACCGATCAATGACGGTGGTCTGTCGTCTGGGGTACGTCTTAGCCAATTCAGTCAAATAATGCAGCGCACTAAATACGGCTCGCTGCGCGGTATCATAGCGGGCCACGTCGATGGTCACGCCGTACCGGTCCTCATACACAGTTATTGAATTCGAGACGTCCCAATTGTACTCAATAAGTGCGGTAATCGTGTCGTCAATATCGGTTGGAAGCGCGTACTCCGCGTCCACCACGGCTACGCCAGTGGCTGCTATCGTTGCAATTGCTAAGTCGCCGAATAACTGGGAATAATTATTCCTTTCCTGAGGGAATTGGTATACCTCAGCGAGCCCCAGAATAGCTGTCACAGATTTTTTAAATCCGTCGATTTTTCGGGCCACATCGGTCCCAAAAAGAGTCGGCACTAGGAGCAATTCGATGAGCCCAGCTGTGATCTCCTCAGGGGTATACGCCCCGGAATTCGCCAGCGCGATAAATCGCAAAACCTGTGTGTCAATCGCTGTGCGTATCTCATCAATATTGCCGGTTGCCGTCGTGAGTATCTCGCCGACTTTCGCCCCCAGGTCCTCTAATATTTCGCGAAATTCGGCTGGAAATGAACGCCTAATGGACTCCTGAAATTGGCCCAGAGTGAATGCCCTTACGGCGCTCCGCGAGGCGTCCGCAGTCTGCGCCATCATATCCGCCGGGGAGGACTGCGCAGCCGCAGGCGCAATGATAAATTCTATGTCGAATGTGGCCGCACCGGCCTGCGCGTCGATGCCATCGCTTTGAGATTTTTTACCGACATATACGCTTAAATTTCCGTATATGGGATGCTCAAAAACTCCGGGCCCATCCTCCGCCAGCGCGTCCCAAAATCGAGCAGCATCAATGTCATAATCATTGTTATTGGGGTCGCCGACAATTGTGCATGTAACAGGCATAGTAATTGCCGTGCCGCCCATGTCCTGGATGACCTGCCGACTCTGCCCGGCGAGCTCGATGACGGCCAATTTTTTCCCCGATTTTCGTTCGGCCGATTTCATTACGAGCTGAAAAACATTGCCGCTTGGCGATACAAATTTACACTTGCGGATTCGGTCGCGATATGACATCTATTACGGGCCTCCCATTACCTTTCGATCCCCATTATATAACGACACCCCGCCCCATTTTGAGGGATCGTTATTGCGCTGATAGATCTGCATGCCCTCTGGAGAGTTCTGAAATTTTACGGTCACATTTGTGGACATTTTTCCGCTAGTTTGCGCAGCGCCTATCTGAGAGTACACCATATCAGGTGGTTTAATTTTTGTCCATTGGACGTCGTCAACTTTGAGCGAATTGATGTGCCCTTGCGCCGTCCTGAATGTCTCGCCGAGGGAACCGGGCAGCTTGCCAAGGAGCTTAAATACCATCTCAATTGGTGTCAAAATAAAATTCCAAACTGACTGACCGAGCGCCTTGAAAAAAAGGCCAATCGAAGAGACGGCATTTTTTATCCATTCAATTGAAGCTTTAATCCCGGTCACGAAACCATTAAAAATGGTGGTCATTATTTTCGTATTCCGACTCAAATAAATGATGCCAGCGACCACAAGAGTAATGATAGAAATGATGGTAAATAACGGTGATTTAGACATGGCCAAATTCCATATTTTTTGCGCTATTGTTATGATTTTTATTTTCCCGGCGAGCGCCGCGAGATGCCCTCCAAGGACCTTAGCTCCGTTCATCCCTAACATTATTTTCCCAGTCGATAGCATGACAAAACGGAGCGCAGCAAAGCCCATTTTTGTGATCAAAAGCCAGCGAATAAGGCGTGATTGGACGAGCGTCGATACGACAGATAAGAACACTTTTGCGGGCCCAATCAGCGTTAATAATCCGCGACCAAAGCTCCGGAATGCACCCCACACACGCAGGATCCATGCGTGCAATTCTTCGAGTTTTTCCGGGTTATCCAATAGGTATTTATTGAGCCGAATTACCGAGCTGGTTAAGTCGTCCATTATGGCTCCGGACGCGCCCAGGAAGGGCTTTCCGATGGTCACTTTTAAATTAAAAAATGTGTCTAAAAACGTTGATTTTTTACCTAAAAAAGTCTCTGAAGCAATGCGCATTGCGTTAAAATATTTGCCCGTATTTCCGGTCATTCTGCGGATAGTATCTTCCAGCATTTGATAAGACAGGCGCCCTTTACTTGATAGGTCAGCGATCTTATTTGTTGCTACACCGATAGTTATGGCAAGCTCATCGAAAATGGGGAGTCCGTGGCCGACGAAAGTCTTGAGCTCCTCCATGGTCAATTTACCCTGATTTTTGACCTTAACAAGCGCTTCTGTGATGCCCTTTAATCGGTCGCCTGATCCTGCTGAAAGATCGCCTATCATGCGCTCCATTTTGATTAATTCGTCAAAATTTTCGCCGTAAATTGGAAGCAATCTTTCAGCGGCATCCGCTATTTGGTCGATCTGAAAAGGGGTCGTCGCGGCGGTATCTTGGAGCATTTGCATAAGGTTTCCGGCCTTCAAAGCAGACCCTAAAAATGGCTGAAATCGCGCCGTCATTGCCTCCATTTTGTAGGCCGCGCCCATGATATCCTTGCCCCAATTAACAACCGTTTTTGCCGCAAAAACACCGCCGACAACAAGCGCCAATTTCTTGAATTTTTTGGCCATCTGATCGATGCTACCGGACATCCTGTCACGTGCGCGGAATTCAGTAACTATCTTAGCGTTTGCCACCGAGTTTTCTCCCTATTTTTGCGCCGATTTTTGCTAATTTTTCTTCAACAATTTGCTTGAATTGATCTCTCATAAATCGATTATTCCCATATCTTTGGAGCGCTTTTGCATGAAAATGAATGCCCTTAATTTTCACAGCATCTTTGGTCGCAGAATAAAGCATGACCAATTTGCTCCCCTTTTTGTTGCGCCACCAGAGCCCCTTTGCTCGATTTTTTCCGCGTGGTATGCCAAAAAAATAGTCGGGATTTTTGGGCCAATTCCCTGGCTTAAGCGCTCCTCTCTCAGTTTTTGTGAGTCCAAATTTCCGAAGGACTCTTCCCTTATTGTCATTGTCTTTTCGCACATCATCTCCGGGCACAGGCACCGGCCGGCCGGACACGCCATGTCGCGTATAGTCGTCCTCTTGATATCGTAAATATGGCGATAATGCGCCCGCGCGAGAGTACATGCGATCGACATTTTTCCCCATCGCGATTCCAAGGGTCTTCCATTTTCCGGTACGTTTGCTGACGAAAGAATTAAGCGTAAATGCAGTGCGAATTACAAGCTCTCTTTGCACCGTCCGGCGCTCATCTGCTGTGACCTCCGAGGCCGTGCGATTGAGGGTCTCGGCGATGACCGATGAGAATAGATCATTACTTATAACGCGCATTGCTCGGTAATAATGGATGTCATCAAATTTGGCCGAAAAAGTGGAAAATTTATCCATCTTGCTCCCGTTTAATTTGCTCGGATATCCACCCAATTCCATCATACCAATACCGCAGCTCGCTGATGCTCATCGACATCATTTCGCTGGGCAGCATCCGGAAATTGTACGCTAGAGAATACATCATTTGCGTGATGCTATCCGGGTGGATCATGCAAAAAAAGCTGAAAAAATTGCACTCATATTCGTCATGTCCCTCAAAAAAATTGTGCCATAGACCACCGGACTCAAACCAGTGCTAATCTGCACTAGCCGGTATAATTTCCGATCGCTGTCCTCGTCTTTGTGTCCAGCGCCGGGGAGCCAATCACGCGCGGCGACCTCTTTAAATGTGACCGTTTTGAGGTCAGGTTTCTTGCGAATTAAATCGTATGTGAGTTGGCAATTTCCCTCATCAAAATGCAAGCGATCGCGGCGAATCAGCCGGATGATGGCTTGCCGGAGATCCTCATCCATCCGATCGACGCCAAATGCGTCGATCATTCCCTTGAGGATTTCCTCAGCTTGCTCTATAGTCATCCTCGAGTCTGCAATTTGCTCTATCGTCATTTCCTTAGCCCCTTATACTCTTTGAATTGACGCGCCATACGCATCGAATTTCGTGGTGCCATCGTTCGTACTCACGCCGCTTAATTTTTGCAAGACCAGCCGCCCAGAGTAGGTCGTACCACCAGCCAGCGTAATGATAATTATACCAGCCTCTGCGCTATTGACCATCTCCTGGAGGGCTTCATAGTCGCCACGGAGTGGATCAATTATGACTGTTATCCCCTGAAAAAAAGCGACCTCTTTTGTCTGCGTCGAATAGATCAGATTTTTTGTCGTGACTGCCGTCTCATTAGCCATCCCGCCGAGATGGTATGTGATATCCTCGCTCGATTTAGCGTCAAATTCCCGCGAAAATATGTACAGCGATATGATATCGCCGCCCCTAATTGTGCCTGGTCCTATGGCCATTATTTACCCCCTATCTTTAAATTATTGTGCGTATACCGACCAGCTCAATTTGACGGCCACAATCCGCAGCCCCGATGTCTGGTCGTCCGGAATTAGAATGTCATATCGCGCCGGGTTTTCGGCATTTTCTTCCACCTCAATATTGGCCGCAACTGTGGCCACATTCCGGGTGATTGCGAGCTTACCCCAATCGTCGACAAGCGCCATGGCATACGCCTTAATTGTCGATTTTCTGAGCGCGTGAGATACGGTGGTAATTTGGTCATCAGGGACAGCAATGGCCCTCTTAAAGGGATCGGCCCCAAACACCAATTCCATTGACCATCTTTTGTATTGGATCGCCGAATGAACAACCGTAAATCGCCAGTCGCCGATCTCTTTTCCCTCGTCAGTTTTTGTGCGGGTGGTGACGAGATCACCGATCGCTACTCGGCCATCTTCCCGGGTGACAAAATGGGAGGATCCTGTGCGCACAAATTCATCAATTCTGCCATGCGTAGGCGTCGTATCAGGTGACGCTAGGACGCCGGGGAGTATAACACTTCTCATTGGAATTCCGATGCGCTCCTGTTGCGCATTGGCATACACCCCGGTGACCGTCGATCCGATAATATAACCCGGAGTTTGCGAATTAAAAACAGGGCAAAATGTGAGCCATTCGGAGTTAAGAATTCCGCGCGTCGTAGTGTATGCACTCTCGTCAGAATTGATGCCAACAAACCCGGCAAACATCCGGTCAATGCTCGGAGAATTCCGCTCAATTCCGGCCTGAATCAGCTCGCCAAGGCTCCCAGGGGTAGTAAATGGAGACACTATTTCCGTGATTCGAAGGGCCCCTAGATTAGCTAATGCAGTGGCAATTGAGGGGTCGCCGACACCCCGTGTCGCGGCGCCATTGCCGCCCGAGAATGTGACCTCGGACCCGATGTCGAAATAGGTCACCGTGAGGCCATCTGGCTCCTCAGAGGCGTACCGCTCATCAGGCGCAATATGTATTTGATTGCCTACATCGCCAGAAAAAGCAGCCGAAAAAAAGCAGAATTCATCGATTGCATTCGCCGTCACTGGGAGATCCACAGCCGCAGTGACGGCGCCCTCGATGGTCGAGGCAAGGACCGCCGGATTTGTTCCGACAGGGACTGGGACGCGTAGTGATTGACCGCCAATTAAGATTGAAAAAAAGCCAAATTTAGTGGCCGATCCCTCGATTCGGATGCCCCCCCGCGCACGCGTGCCCACGAGCGCGGGTACGGGTATCCCGTACACCTCCACATTTGGGGCCACTTCGATCACGGCGGACAACATTTGGGCCAGCAGGCTGCGCGATCCATGCTCCTGGATCGCCTCTTCTTTTGATCGAATTCGCTTAGGTACATTTAGTTCAATGGACGCTTGATTATCGGAGACACCGAGGACTCCAATTCTGTGCGGCATTATGCCTGCGGATGTCCTCCGATTTGCGACTTCCTGTTCTATGAAAATTTTAGAGGCGACTGATCTATTAGATACATCTCTGAATTCTATTGCCATTTATTTCCCCCCATATATTGCCTCTAGGATACATCATATTCCGTCGACCACAGAGGCGCAGTGGCCGTTATTTTTTGAATAGGTACACCGCCTGTGTCAGGCTGCGGAGTCCAGGGCACCGTGACCGAGAAAATTAGACGCGCAGAAGACATTGATTTCTCTCCTCGCTGGCCCTCCGGAATGAATGCTTCACTGCGGAATTTCATCGTCCCGATAGTGCCGGAGTCCATCCCGAGACGCCTCACCCCAAGCGGTAAAAGGGCCTCCAATACCTGCGCCGTAAGGTACCGCAATTTCTCCCCCGCGCGACGGTCAGCCGATAGGCGCTGCGGTGAATTCCCGGAGGCGACCGCAATCATATCCACGATATAATCTACCCCTAATGTTTGGTAGTGTGTTGTGGAGGACAATTCCGGTACAATCCCACCCATATATAGGAACACATATTGTCCATTCTCGAGATTGTCGGTGGTCCGATATCTATCGGGCTGGACCGTGTATCGCTCGTCCTCCGGGACCGACGCCGAGTAGTTTTCCAACGCAGCCAAAATCGCGTCAAACGCCACACAAAAAAGCGGATTAAGAGTCACTTAAATTACTTCCAAATCTGGCTCAAAAAACTCTTCCGAATCGAGCGCCTCTACAAAAAAAGTGACCGTCCCAATCGTATGATTTTTATTTGGCGACGCCACTAGCCCGCGGAATTCAAGCCCGGGAATCCCGGTGATTTGTGCCCCCCAGCCCTCTTCAATTTCGCCCTCAATTTCCGAGGCCGCAACCGTGCAAGATATCCGCTGTCCGATGACATCTTGTCCTGTCATGGGGTCCACATGGGCCCCGGGACGGATGATCAGCACTGGGATATCCTGCGGAATTCCGTCAGGCGGAGTGAGTGTAATTGTATCACCATCCTTACGGATATTCCGCATGGCAGAGACGGTGAGCGCCTCGCGTACGCTCATTTTTTAGGTAGTCCTTTTTTGTCAGAAAACTGCGCCGGTTCCGGCGCCTCTTCTTCGCAAATTCCGTCCGGATTTATCATCGTTTTTAAGAGCGAAATTGGGATATATTTTTTGAAGAGCTTTTTTCCTGATTTTACGCAGACTCCACGCTTAAGCTTTTTCGTCTCGTTTTCCATCTAAATTCTCTTCCTTGTTTTCTTTGGTTTTTTCGACCTTATTTTCTTTAGGTTTTTCGGCCGATTTTGCCTCTGTATTTTTCGCTATTTCCCACTCACCTTGGGCCAATAATTTCTCAGAAAGAGGGGCAATAAAATCAGAAGTTTGCCCCGTTTTTTTGTGCATCAATCTCACTGTTTTCATGATTAATTCATTACCTTTACCGCCATCCGCGGCAGACCATAAACTACATTACCCCTGGTGTTAACTGAGGTATCCCAAAAGTGCGTTCCCTTGCTTCTCTCAAGCTCTAATCGAGGCCCCTGGCGCGTGATCGTGATGAACGGCCGGGGGGAAATCTTTGAGGATGCACCGCCCTCATTAGTTGCCAAAAGGTACCATGAATTAACGTCATTTCCTAACTCTAATTCGGGCACAACAATCACAGTGTACCTCGAAAATGGATTGAAAGTGTCTGCGACAGTGCCTGTCGCATCGGTCGCGGACTGCGTAAGAGTCAAGAATTTGCGCTCTAGACTGGGTGAACAGACAATTACGTTCCCTTCGACGCCCCGAATATTGTCATTAACGTCTTTAAAAGTCATCATGGCGACACGCGCTTTTTGGAGATCGTCGCCGAGCTTATCCAGCGTTATTCCGGTTCCGCTAAGCAAATTATCATTGATTCTGACGCCCGTTTTATTGGAGAAAAATGGTACGCCATCATACGCAACTTGAGTGAGACCATTTTGCAGTCTTTCGATCAAAATTGCCCTTGGCTTACGCAAAAGAGAGAAAATTAATGCCTCTGGAGCGGACGCAAAAAGGCCAAATTCATCATCCTCAATTAGATGCTGATCGATCTGATAACCAGCAGCCCAAGCAAGGCTCCGCAGAGTGTAATCTTGAATGGGAATTGTCTGCACAGATAACGTGCCGACCCACTGTTGAACAACCGCAGATGCGGTGATCCAAGTGAGATTTGTGGCCGACGTTTTTGATGTAATTTCAGTCGATAGACTCATCAGATTATTGGGTCTCTGATTAAGCAAAAAATACTCCGTGTAGCGCTGTGAGATTCCTATCTCAAGTGCGGTTCTGATCGTCTCTTCACGAAAAATCATAAAAATACTCCTTTTTATTGTTAGCGAATATCAACTAGATATCCGAACTCATCGGCGTCATAAATTACAACTAAATAAGCGTCATTATTGGGGTCAAAAGATAGCCGGGAATCATCGACAAAATATGCGGGCTTGCCCACATTGAGTGTCTCGGCGTCCTCGGCCGGGATCCAAACTAGTCCCCGATTTACGGTCCCGCGGATTCCGGTTTCTCCGGCCGCGATAGTTCGAGATGCCGTCACAACACCATCATTATATTGCCCCGTCAGTACACCCTGTATGACCTCTCTCCCGACGCCAGTTGCTGGACGCGAGAGGCCGGAATCTGGGTCCACAACAATCACCGAGCCGACATGATACGTAATGCCCGGCATGAGTACCGGTGATAGGTATTCGCCCTCTCCCTGATAGCGCAATCTGGCCGGCCTATCAAGCATCTGTCGGCCACCTTGCCTCACAAAAATCACGCACGGATTCTACCTCACTTTGACTCAAAAATTTCTGCCAAATAAATAGCGCGTATAGATCGAATGTAGATGCGCCTCCGCCACCCGGAGTGAGTGGTGATGACGCGGCGCCAATATTGAGCGTCCCGGCACGGTCGGTGATCGAAAACGAATACAGCGCCGTACTCGATTCGGCGACTCCCTGCCACTGTTCCGCTGCGTATCTCTGGGGCCCATCCCGCCTCATTAATGTGGCATAATTAGCATTGGTTTTTTTTATATATGTCGTCTGGGTGAGCCTCGCTGGATCATAGTACATCGAGCCATTGGAATTCGTGGTGTCGATATAGGGATAGTATCGGATGAGCGGGCCATAATAATAGTCATATATTGGGCCCGTATAATTGACCATATCTGACCAGCCAATAAGCGGACGCATTCTATCAAATTCAGGAATGGAACGCCATAAAATGAGTAGCGAAAACTCATCATTATTTCGCATAAATTGTCCGGACCGTATGTCGACACGGAGCAGACCGGCGCTATCCAGCGGCACAGCCGGACGGAATTCAAATGCCGCCGGGAGCTTGCCTCTGGGGCGATAAATTGGCCCGATTCGATTAGGCCACAATCCTGCGAATTTATGCGCCGATCCTATGGGGTCATTGACTCGCACGACCCGGCCGCCGGGATCTAATACTACATTATCATCATCGGCGACGATCGCCAAAGCCAGGTCATTCGCGAGCGGGATTCCCGTCCAAATTAGCGCTGATTTTCGTGAATTTATCGTGCGGATTACGCCTAGCCCACGGCCACGGAGATCCACTAGAATTCGGCCATCTTGCTTGTCCAGGACGACAAAAAATTCACCCGGCGCAAATGAAGACCACGTACCGCCCCCAGTGTGCGTCACAGTGCGTCCCACGACGTCCGCCACATCATCTGGCGCCTGGACCCAGGCGAGCCCAGACACAAGCGATACACGCGGCGGAACAAGAGCATCCTCAGGCACGTCAATTGGGGCTGTCTTATTTTCGTCAGCACCATCAATACGAACGCACCCGGCGAAAATTCCAACGTCATCGCCGCGGACAAATGGACGTACCGTTCCGTCACCACCAAAGGCGACTAGAGAGCCGTCATAGTACCGATGACCCGGCGCGAGTGTCCCTGACGTAACATACGTCCGGCCGACAAATTGTGGCCGATTAGGAGGGACAATTTCTAGCGCCATTACCGGAAGTGATCCAGGTCAATCAGGACATGCCCGGTCGACCGGGTACCGTATACGCGGACCTTATATACCCTGGCTGGCTGAGATTGGACTAACGTGGCGTTGTCCGTAAAATTCACAAAGACTCCGAGTAATGAGGGGTCATAGCTCGCAGCTTTGAACCAGATTCGACCGCGAAAAACCTCAACACTTGCCGCGCCATTTGTGGCTACTACTCGCGTATCTGTTTTGAGTCCATCGGAGTAGTGGCCAGTCAGCATTCCGGCAATCCCTTCGGTCTCGGAGCTAGTGCAATTACCAACTAAACCGGCAGCCTTGAATGACAAAATTGCGCCGCTGTGGTAGGTCCCGGCCGCGAGTGGGTAGGTCTGGTATAGTGCACAGTCAGTGATGATCTCATACCGTGCAGGGGCTGTTAATTCGGCCATTATTTAGCCTCCTTTTTCTTTCGCAAATGCTCCTCAGCTTGCTCGCGCGTGATGCCCATTTGGTCGAGTAGTATGCCAAGATCCTGGTCAATCTGAGGGCGCCCGCCGCCCTGCATTGTGGCAACCACTTTCGGCGTGGAATTCGCTGGTCTAAAGTCGCGCATTGCCACATAAATACTCGGCGTAATTTCTGAGGCGCTTGCGCCCGATAATATAGCCTCGTCCACTATGCGTCGTACCGCATGATTCTGAGGATCCGCCGCAGCAAATGCCATCAGTGAGCTCACGCGCGTGCGCTCGCCCGCGACCGTTCCCGCGCCTGATTTTGGCTCATTTTTTATGCTCAAATTCCCCTCCATTTTCGGGCTCGGGTTTTCGGTCTCCTGGATCATGTCATGTACCATATCATGTGCCGCAGGATCGGCTGTCATTGCAGCTTGTATCGCGGCAGCGGGCTGCTCAACGACCTCTTGTTTGGCCTCTTCCGGCACCTCTCTTATTTCCACTTCTTTCCCCTTTATCGTAACGTTTTTTTTATCAGAATTAATCAATGAAATTCCTCTATATTGCTTGGTTATATATCGCGCGTATGCCTCATGTACCATAGCTTTTGCCGACATTAAATTGAGCGCTTTTCCGGTCATTTTTTTGCTCTTATTTTCGATCAAAACATCAGCAAATCCAGCATCTATAATTTCACCTCCATAAAGGTAGGTCTCCGCGTCCATGAGCTCAAACATCTCCTGGCGCGTGCCGCCAGATCGGGAGGCATAAGCGTCGGCAAAAGTCTCACGAGTGCGACTTAAAATGCGCCCTGCTTTGGTCATCTCGTCCTCACCTCCGATAGCGACTAGCCACGGGTTGTGGATCATGTATATCGAATTATCAAATACCCTTACATCATCGCCGGCGAGGGCAATATAGGACGCAGCGGAAGCGGCAAGACCATTGATCACAACTGATGTCTTGCCCTCGTAAGTCTTTATCCTATTATGAATTGCATACGATTCGTAAGCGTCTCCGCCAGGCGATGAAATCCAAATTTCCACAGGGGCCCCGCCAGCGTCGTCGAGCTCCCGAGCTGTATCCGACTCGGTATACTCATCGCCAATCACCCCTATTATTTTAATTTTCTTCATCATTTTCACTCTCCTCAGGCTCGACAATTTGAGGTTTTTTTAGGGCCTCAATTGACGCCCGCGCGGCAGACAGAAACTCATTTTCTGTCGCTAATTTTTTGACATTTTCATAGAAATCTGAGCCGTTATAGGCTTGACTTTCCTTGGTCCCGGTGGTGTGTCCAGCCTCAATTCTCTTCTGTATCGCGTCGATCTCTTTTACTGGGTCAACGACCGGTCTTGAGATCCCAACCCAGCTCGATTTAAGCCACGCCATTTTGATTTTTCTGTCATTGAAAAATCCCGCAGCAATAATGTTTCCGGCGCGGATTTCCTCGCCCATCCATGCCTCACAAATAGGGTACAAAAATGACCTCGCAAAGTTGCCGCGACGCACCGCGATATTGTTCCATTGTAGCAGAATTTCAGCCCGCGAAGCACTATAACTCATCGCGAATTTCTCGCGGATAAATGAGAGAGAACAGCCTAGTGAATTGACAACTGCGCCTTCCCGGGAATCCACAAACGGCGCGTAATTTTGATTTGGATGGGACGGTGAAAACCCTTTAAAGGTTTCACCAGGGGCTAGATTATTACAGATGATTGACATGCCTGAATCTAGTGGCACTTTTTCCAGCCCAATTGGCCGCTCTTCAGTTGTTGGCGCCTCGTCGTCATCAGGCACTAATCCAGGCATGATGGACCCTCCGGGAGTGGATCCCGGCGCGACCTCGACTACCGCCATTATTGCCGCTGATGCCTTCGCATTTTGCATCTCCGCATTGTGATAGGAATTGAGATCCTTCAGCTCGGCCAAAAGGAAACTGAGCGGCGGAACGCCGCGAACCTCGTCACCCGTCAGATATTCCATGCCATGGATGACATGGCGCCGACCGTCATCACCATACACCGGGATTCTTACGGATTTCCCATTAAATTTTAATAAAGAATCCCACACGTGAATTGCGATCCACCGACCAGCGGAGTCAAATTCCATCCCATCGGTCAGCGTGTGGCCCATGTCTTCCATTTCGTGGAGAATTGCGCCGTCAATGGGAGAGTAAATTTGGTCGTTATTAAGTATCTGGAGTGAGATTGGTGAGAGTCTCGATGGATCATCGGAATAGTGAATTATAACAAAGAATTCACCCTCCATGAGGATCTTGCGGTACAAATTTTGTTGGATTTCATAGAGCGTCATCTTGCCTCTGACATCGACATCCGTTGACTCCGCAAAAATTGAAAATAATGACTCGGATTTTTCTGTCCAATTGAGCCGGTCCATCTCTGTTTTTGGGGCATATTTAATGATGCCCCATTCTGGCGTAGATTCCCAGGAGAGGCCGGAATTGACCACGTGGTCAGCTAGTCTGGACACGATTGATTGTGCCAGCCGTGACGATCTATACGCCTCACGTGCGATCTCTCGTTGGCCTGCCGACTCAGATTCTGTGGGGAAATAAGAGCCCTTAGGAGCGTCCTCAAATCCGATGCGGACGCGACGGCGGATAGCAGCCGCGCGATGGTCCACGGTCGATGGTGTGGCCATCGCCATGGCCCGTCTGTGTGACCGTCTCGACATCATTGGCTTGGGTCGCGGCATCTCAGGTCACCCGGATTCCAATAGTCCTGCGCTGGCGTGTGATGCCTGATTCTCCTGGGTATAATTCATCAAGCTTTCCGCTCCAATACGCCAAGCTTCTTTCTAGGTCGCGCAGGTCCACACGCGTGACTTGGGTAGTCATCTGACCATCACCAATCGCATAGGACTTCCCGTTTCTGATGACCTCATCAATCGCAGTGCCAATCGTTGTTATTTTTTCTTCAATATAAGTGCGTGTGAATATAGCCAGGATGGCACCTCCGCATATTACTTTTTATCATTCTTGATCCGTTTAGTCAACATACGCATTTTTTGTCGTTTTAAATACCGCCAGAACTCCGGCCATGGCACAGAATTATTTTTTTCTAGTTTTTTTTGCAGCCGGTAATAACCGCTTACCCCGTCCCGGACATGATACACCATCCCGAGGGCATATGCTCGGCAATCAAGGGGCTCATTTTTTTTATTCCCCCGATGCCACTTATATTTCACATTCCCAAATTGGTCAGTCGTCTTGATTTTACTTTCGGCCGTTAATTGACGGAAAAATTTTTGATCATAATCGCTTGGATAATGACAGATCCCCATTTTTTTTGATGCTTTATCGGTCTCCCTGATATTCAGGTATTGATAAACTCTTTGCTTGATAAAATCGGTATTAATTTGCACTACAGCGACTGTGCATCCGATCGTTCTCGGCGCCGCGCGGACAGGATCACCGCCGCTAATTGTCTCGACTCCGCGCACGGGATATACCATTCTCTCTGGTATGCTGTCGCAGAATTCGTAGACTGCGGCTGTTTTGTACGCGCTATCAACCGCCCCATAAACAAGCGCATCAGTGCCATAATTATTATACATCGTGCTGCGTAATGCGTCCCATGCAGGGTCCGTAATGTTGTCAATTCCACCCTCAGACATAGCCTTAAAAGTGAAGTAATTTAGCGACCAACTCTCGAAATTTTCTCCCCATGCAACCACCTCAGCCTTGATGTGATCCCCGTGCACATCCGCTCCGACGGTGATTAATAATACCTCTTCCGGTGACTCAACCTCGCCGGAATTATACGTTTTATTAGAGGACGAAATATGCTCAATTCTTGGCCTATTCCCGACCAATTCATAGGTCTCTCCCAAGAAGGTATTGCGCCAATTCTGCATCCGCGAAATTGGGTACCCCTCGCGCTTGACTTCGAGAAATGTCCGCACCCCATCTTCCCAGGAACGCCCCCCAATCGGTGAAAGCAGCCCAGGTACGTGATATGACCTAAAAAGCGGGTGCTGGGGCTTTGCCGTGGCCTTCCACTCGCCTTTTGGGAGGAATAGGCGCTTGTGATCGTTGAGCCACCACCCTTCACATTGCTCACAAACGTAGCTCACAATTGGCATTCTCTCCCCCTTAATTAAGGGCCATTCGTCGAATAAAAAGTCCTCGTCATCGGCGAAAAATCTGATGCCTCCGGGCTTGTCCTTATCCCCCCATTTTAGATACTGCATGTGCCCACAATGGATGCACGGGACGTAGTGTCGGCGCTGGTCTGCCGCGAGATACATTCGCTCTATTTTTGATGATCCGGCAAGTAACGGAGTGGACCCCCATAGGATTTTATAAGTGGCCGCAAATGAATCACAGCGGCGCCGGATTAGGTCTTGTGTATTGCCTTCGGTCCCCGTGTGTTCTGGAAATGCATCAAGCTCATCGACGGCAATTTTTTTGAACGAAAATGAGCGCAAAGCTGGACCGGAATTAGGGCCAACGGCGTGAAGAGTTCCGCCGGGGAAATCTTTTCGCGTTTTTTGGTCGCCTGTTTTTCGTTGAAATCTTCGATTATTATTTGATCCAATTAAATCACCAATTCCTGATGAATTAATAAGGTCATCAATTCGCGTCTCCATTTGCGCCGCTGCCATATTGGCGAGAGCAGTCACATACAAAAACCAAGACGGAGAAGCGCCGATTGTATAGCCTATCCAATTCTCCAAAACGCCGACGGAAAATCCGACCTGAGTGCCCTTCATTACGGACACTTCCTTGATGGGGCTTTTGTCGCTCAGGCAGTCCGCAATTTCTCTCATATATGGGGTATGTTCAAAAGAAAATGGGCCCGGTTTTGGGGTCCCGGAAGAGGCCGGAAGAATACGATTTTTTTCAGCCCATTCTGACACAAGCTGCATGACAGAGCCTGTCGGAATCATTTTTTCAGCGGATTCTAGGACGAAATTTAGGGCATTTCGCATCCAGTATTCCGTGACGAATTTATCTGACGGTTCTTTTCTTTTTTCTGGTTTTTTTTGGCGTTGGTTCGTCATCGTAAATCTCCTCATCAATTGGCGTATCAATGAGATGCGCAATGGAATCCCGTAAGCGTGTCTCGTCGTCTCGTAGCTGTCTGTCTGCATCAGCTAGGGTCTTCTCGATGGCCTTTTTTACCGCGACTTGGGCCCGTTCTTTAACCCCAATATCACCATCCGAAATCGCGTCAGGTAAGACAAGGAAATTGTTTGCCACACCGTCACGAAAATAACCGATCCACGTTTTCACAAGCTCTTTGGGTATCAAATGACCGGACAAATTAGCCTGCGCAACTTGCAGTTTTTTGCCCATCATTTTTCGATAAAAAAGTTCCGCTTTTTTTCGCTCTAGCTCGAGGCGCTCGAGTTCTTCAGACTCGTCTGGCACGTAATGGCCTCC
>Ga0316188_10000404_pt1 | contig 18263 bp, 20 predicted proteins | sample Phiworburrow1_MG_FD_204933 | JGI IMG/M metagenome (GOLD analysis project Ga0316188, IMG submission 204933) | Coastal sediment microbial communities from Maine, United States - Phippsburg worm burrow 1 | ecosystem: Environmental > Aquatic > Marine > Coastal > Sediment | place: USA: Maine... | reverse complement strand
ATACCAGAATAGATCAGGTAAATACCAACAAATATGCATTTTTAAAGAATAAATATCCTATTGAAATTTTTGTTTCCTATCAGGGTAAAAATACCGTATCAACTACTTTATCTATTTCGGAAGCCGGCCAAAATCTATACAAAGAACAAATTGAACTAAGCGAAATCGGGAACTCCAAAATTATTAACACCCTGCTGGATGCAACTACTGTTGGTCCGAAAAACATAAAGATATCTCTTAGTCCTTTGGAAAATGAAAGAAATATCGCCAATAATTCCAGGCAGATTGGTGTAGAAGTAATTGATGAAAAAACCAATATTGCCTTAGTCTCGCAAATACTACATCCGGATCTTGGTGCTTTGAAAAAGGCAATTGAAAGTAATGAACAGCGTTCAGTATCAATTATAAAGCCTTCACTGGCTCCCAGTCAACTGGAGCAATTTGATCTTTTCATTATATATCAGCCAGATTCTTATTTTGAGGGATTATATACTTATATACAAAGCAAAGGCGCAAACATTTTTACCATTACGGGCCCTAAAACCGATTGGACATTTCTGAATAAAGTTCAGAATAGTTTTCAAAAGAAAAGTTTTGATCAGAAAGAAGAAGTGACACCTATTTTAAATCCGGGATATACACATTTTGATATCACAGATTTGGATGTATCTGAATTTCCCCCACTTGAAACCACTTTGGGAGAATTGCTTATTACTACCTCCTATGAAAATATGCTAACTCAACGCATAAAGGGAATGGATATGAATGAACCTCTTTTTTCCACCCTTGAAACCAACTTACGCCGCGAGGCAGTCCTTTTTGGTGAAAACATTTGGAAATGGCGCGTAGAGAGTTACAGGGAAGACCAGGAATTTAAAAAATTTGACGATTTTATTTCCAAAGTTATTTTTTACCTGGCCAACAGCAAGCCCAGAACCCGGCTTACTTTGGCTTATGAGAATATCTATCAGGGAATAAATGAAGCTATTATAAGGGCTACATATTTTGACGAGACCTTTGTTTTTGACTCTAATGCAACCATAAAACTCTCCATAAATGGTGTTGGAAATTCTATTGCAAGGCAAATTCCAATGTTGCTGAAGAACGGGTATTATGAAGCTGACATTCGTACGCTTCCTTCCGGTGAATACAGTTTTACTGCGAGCGTAGAGAATGAAAACCTAAAAAAAGCAGGAAGATTTACCATACTGGACTACGATTTGGAACAGCAGCAGTTATCCAGTAATTATAAAAAATTGGATAGGTTGGCAAAAAGCACCAATGCTGCGCTATATTTTCCTTCACAGGTGTCTGAATTCGCGGAGGATTTAATAAACGACAATAGGTTCTTACCCGTCCAGAAAAGCAATCAAAATGTCGTATCTTTGATAGATTTTAAAATTCTCTTGGGAATCATTGCAGCCGCTTTGACCGCCGAGTGGTTTATCAGAAAATTTAACGGACTAATTTAATATTATATCTAATGGATAAATTACCAAAAATTGCACTGCCAGCAGTGTTTATTATTATTGTATTGATTATACTAATTTCCAAATCAGCGATTACCATAGGCTCTGGTGAAGCAGGGGTTCTATATAGAACTTTTGGGAACGGCGTAGTGACAGATGAACCGCCCCTTAATGAAGGTTTTCACATTGTTGCTCCCTGGAATAAAGTTTTTGTTTACGAAGTAAGACAGCAGGAAGTTTTTGAGAAGATGAAAGTGCTTTCCAGTAATGGATTGGACATCCTGCTCGATGCCTCTGCCTGGTTTCAACCCGATTATTTGAATCTAGGTAAGTTACATCAGGAAAAGAGTGAGCAATATAAAGAACGTATTCTTCTTCCTGCTATAAGGTCGGCTGCACGTAGCGTAGTCGGGAGATATACTCCTGAACAATTGTACTCCAGTAAACGAGACGCTATTCAGGTCGAGATTTTTGAGGAAACCAAGGAAATCGTAGAAGATCAGTATATACAATTGAATGAAATCCTTATCCGTGATGTTACTCTTCCCGCTACAATTAAAGAGGCCATCGAAAGAAAGCTAAAACAGGAGCAGGAATCACTGGAGTATGAATTCCTTTTGATAACTGCAGCAAAGGAGGCCGAAAAAGTGCGAATTGAGGCTCAGGGAAAAGCCGATGCCAACAAAATACTTAGCGCATCCTTAACCGATAAAATCCTTAAAGATAAAGGGATAGATGCTACCTTAAAAATGGCAGAATCTCCAAATACCAAAGTCGTAGTCATAGGCTCAGGTGGGGACGGCCTGCCTCTTATTTTAGGAAATAATTAAGTGCAATAAATTTTGTGAAATAAAAATAAATTCTATTTTTACAACTTCATGAGAAAAAATAATACACACCATCATTTATACACTTGCACTCAGGCGAGGTAGAAATGTATTGTTGTATTCCAAAATATATCTAACCCGTTTGAGAAATCAAACGGGTTTTTTTTTAACCTTTTAGATTGCTTGCAAAAGAATTTTAAAAAAATGGAAAAATTAAGAATAGCCATACAAAAGTCGGGAAGGCTGAACGAAGATTCTATAAAAATGCTTAAAGATTGTGGTATATCCATTGATAATGGGAAGGACCAATTGAAAGCATCAGCCAGTAACTTTCCTATGGAAGTATTTTACCTCAGAAATGGGGATATTCCACAATACCTAAAAGATGGCGTAGTGGATATAGCGATCATTGGAGAGAACGTACTGGAAGAAAAAGGAAGAAACATTGTTGTGGCCGAAAAGCTGGGTTTTTCCAAATGCAGGGTGTCGCTTGCTGTTCCAAAATCCAGTTCTTATAGAAAGATCAACGATCTAGAAGGAAAACGTATTGCAACCTCGTATCCAAATACATTAAATACTTATTTACAGGGAAAAGGAGTCCAGGCGGAGCTACACATAATTAACGGGTCTGTTGAAATTGCTCCAAACATTGGACTGGCCGATGCCGTTTGTGATATTGTATCCAGTGGCAGCACCCTATTTAAGAACAACCTTAAAGAGGTTGAAGTGATGCTTAAGAGTGAAGCCGTATTGGCTGTTTCACCGCTAATAGCAGAAAAGCAAAGGAAAATTCTGGATGATCTTAGGTTTAGAATAAAGTCCGTGCTGGTCGCAAGGCAATCCAAGTATATTTTGATGAATGTCCCTAATGACAAATTGCAGGATATAATTAAGATTTTACCCGGAATGCGAAGTCCAACCGTATTGCCGCTGGCAGAAGAAGGGTGGAGTTCTGTACATACCGTAATCAATAAAGATAAATTCTGGGAGGTAATAAATGAATTGAAGCAGGCAGGTGCTGAAGGGATTCTGGTATGCCCGATAGAGAAAATGGTGTTATGAAAAAAGTATTTAATCCAAAAAAACAGGATTGGCCGGATCTTTTAAGGCGTCCAACTCAATCTGTCGCAGATATGGAACATACTGTAATACAGATTTTTAATGAACTGGAGTCAGAAGGGGATAAGGTTTTAAAGAAATATACAAAACAGTTTGATGGAGTTATAATAGACAACTTAACTGTAAGTCCCGATGAGTTTCTTGAAGCTTCCGCTTTGGTTCCTGCCGATCTGAAAGAGGCCATTGCCAGCGCAAAATCTAATATCGAAAAATTTCACAAGGCACAACTAACGCCCAAAGTTGAAATTGAAACTACACCCGGCGTGATATGCTGGCAGGAAAAGAGGGCAATTCAAAAAGTGGGACTTTATATCCCGGGGGGTACGGCACCATTATTTTCTACTATTTTAATGCTGGCCATACCCGCAAATATTGCCGGTTGCTCGGAGGTGGTACTGTGTTCTCCCCCGGCTAAAAATGGTAAAATTAATCCGGCTATCCTTTACACAGCCAAACTTTGTGGCATTACTCAGGTTTTTAAGGTTGGAGGAATTCAGGCCATTGGGGCCATGACCTTCGGAACAGAAAGTATATCGAGGGTTTATAAAATATTTGGGCCGGGCAATCAATTTGTTACGGTAGCCAAGCAAATAGCCACCAAATTTGGGGTAGCAATAGACATGCCGGCAGGACCAAGTGAACTTTTAGTGGTTGCTGATGATTCTGCCAATGTAACTTTTGTAGCCTCTGATCTTTTAAGTCAGGCAGAACATGGACAGGACAGTCAGGTAATACTGGTTTCAACATCCAGATTATTTTTGGAAAAAGTAGAAGAAGAATTGCTAAAACAAATAGCCAGCCTGCCCCGGGCTGTCATCGCTAAAAAAGCAATCGAGAATAGTAAGTTAATTTTTGTGGAAAATGATAAGACGGCTATTGAATTAATAAATGAATACGCCCCTGAGCATTTTATTGTCTGTTGCAAGGATGAGGAATATTATATTAGAAATGTGATCAATGCAGGTTCTGTTTTTCTGGGTAATTACACCCCGGAAAGTGCAGGGGATTATGCTTCCGGAACCAATCATACTTTACCTACAAATGGTTATGCCAAACAATACAGTGGCGTAAATCTGGATAGTTTTATGAAGAGTATTACTTTTCAAAGAATATCCGAAACAGGAATTAGGAATATTGGAAATACTATTGAAGTCATGGCGGAGGCTGAGGGGCTAATGGCTCATAAAAATGCGGTTTCTCTCCGACTTCAGAGTTTAAAAACAAGCCATAACAATGATTAAATAGATACGGCTTATGAAATTTGAACTTTTTAAATTAATAAGAGAAAATGTGAAGGGATTAAAGCCTTACTCTTCTGCCAGGGATGAATACGTCTCCGACGGTTCAGAAATGGTATTTATGGATGCTAACGAGAGCCCTTATTCTAATGGTGTTAATCGTTATCCTGATCCCCATCAGCGCCAGTTAAAATTGCTTTTGGCCAGAAGGAATTCTCTTTCCGTAGGAAACATTCTTCTTGGTAATGGAAGTGACGAGGTATTGGATCTTATTTTTCGGGCCTTTTGCGAACCACAGAAAGATAATATTATTACCATGCCGCCAACCTATGGCATGTATAATGTATTGGCCGGTATTAATGCGATTGAAAACAGGGAGGTTTTACTAACGAAAAATTTTGAGCTGGATGTAGAGGAGATTCTGAGTGCTGTAGACAGGAATACCAAACTCATTTTACTTTGTTCGCCTAATAATCCTACCGGTAATAGTTTTTCGGCAGCACATATAGAAACTCTGTTGACTAACTTTCAAGGATTGCTGGTAATAGATGAAGCGTATATTGATTTTTCGGACCAGAAGAGCTGGCTTAATAAACTTCAACAGTTCCCGAACCTGATAGTGACGAGAACATTCTCTAAAGCTTATGGAATGGCCGGATTGCGTTTAGGGGTCGGATATGCGTCTGAAGATGTAATAGCCATTTTAAACCGGATAAAACCGCCATATAATGTAAATGAACTTACCCAAAGCAAAGCATTTAAAATGCTTCAGAATGTTGATGTGATAGAAGAGCAGATTAAAGAAATTCTCGTAGAAAGGAATTGCCTGGCACAGAATTTAGCCCAAATTGAATTTATACGGGAAATATACCCAACAGATGCCAACTTTATATTGGTAAAGGTAGATGACGCAGATAGAAGATACCGGGAAATATTGGATTCAGGAGTAGTGGTCCGTAACAGGTCTTCTCAGGCGCTGTGTGCAAATACCCTCAGGTTTACTGTAGGAACCCCCGAAGAAAATGAATCATTGTTAAGATTTTTAAACACTTTGTAATGGAATCAAAAGCGACAAAGAAAAAGGTGTTGTTCATAGATCGTGACGGCACGTTGATAGCTGAGCCTGCAGATGAACAGATAGATAGTTTTGATAAAATAGCATTTTATCCCCATGTCTTTACCTATCTGAGCAGAATAGCCGAAGAATTGGAGTTTGAATTGGTCATGGTGACCAATCAGGATGGTCTCGGGTCGGAGAAATTTCCGGAAATAACATTTTGGCCGGTACATAATTTTATTCTCAAGTGTTTTGAAAATGAAGGGATTGTTTTTTCAGAAATTCTTATAGACAGGACTTTCCCGCATGAAAATGCCGACACCAGAAAACCCGGTACAGGTTTATTAAAAAGGTATTTCAGCGAGGAATATGATCTTGAAAATTCATATGTGATTGGTGATCGGTTGACTGATATGGAGCTTGCAAAAAATTTAGGCTCCCGGGGTATATTTATAAATACGAATACCAATTTAGGTACCGATGAGATCACGGTTAAAAAAGATGAATTGCAACAATTAATTGCCCTTGAAACGGCTGACTGGAAGGCTGTTTATGATTACTTAAAATTAAATAACAGAATAGCCGAAATCTCGAGAAAAACCAAAGAAACCGATATTCGTATTCGGGTGAATTTGGATGGGACCGGGAATAGTGCAATTTCAACAGGTATTCTGTTTTTTGATCATATGCTGGATCAGCTTGCCCGTCATGGTCAGATGGACCTTGATATCAATGTGAAGGGAGATTTAGGAGTAGATGAGCACCATACCATTGAGGATACCGGAATTGCCCTGGGTGAAGTATTCAATAAGGCCCTAGGGAACAAGTTAGGAATGGAACGCTATGGGTTTTGTCTCCCTATGGATGATTGTCTTGCGCATGTGGCACTTGACTTTGGCGGACGTAACTGGCTGGTTTGGGAGGCGGAGTTTAAAAGAGAAATGATTGGCAAGATGCCAACAGAAATGTTTTACCATTTCTTTAAATCATTTTCAGACGGAGCGAAAGCCAATTTGAATATAAAAGCCGAAGGAACGAACGAACATCATAAGATTGAAGCAATTTTTAAGGCATTTGCCAAAGCAATCAAAATGGCCGTAAAACGCGATGTGGATAAAATGTTATTGCCAACAACAAAGGGAATACTCTAGAAATAAACTCAGAATATCTGAATGTAAAAATCACCAAAGTATTAAAATACATGAAATTGGTTATAGTAAATTATGGTGCCGGTAATATCCAAAGTATAAAGTTTGCTTTCAAACGCCTTGGGCATGAGGCGGTATTGAGTGATAAAACCGAAGAAATAATGGCCGCTGACCGTGTTGTATTTCCGGGTGTTGGGGAAGCAAGTAGTGCTATGCGCAAATTGAAGGCCAGCGGTTTAGATCAGATAATTCCTGCATTACAACAGCCTGTTTTAGGTATTTGTCTCGGGATGCAGTTAATGTGCCATAGTTCTGAAGAAGGTAATACAATGGGCTTGGGTATTTTTGATACCGATGTAGTCAGATTTACCAACAAAGTTAAAGTTCCGCAAATTGGATGGAATCAGATAACAAATCTTAAATCTGATTTATTTAAGGATGTGATTGAAAAAGATCATATTTACCTCGTACATAGTTATTACGCGCCAATTTGTGCTGAAACCATAGCAGTCTCAGACTATGAAATCCCCTATAGCAGTGCTTTACAGAAAGATAATTTTTATGGCGTACAATTTCATCCTGAAAAAAGCAGCAAAGTTGGAGCACGGATTTTAAAAAACTTTCTGGAATTATAAAAGAGTATGAAAGAAATAAGTAACAGTAAGCATAGGCTTGAATCGGAAGTTAATTTTCATTGTGATTTTGTTAAAGATAAGGGGTTGTATGAATTCCTGATCTGGAAAGGTGAATGTAATAAAACAGTTATATGAGGGTAATCCCGGCAATAGATATTATAGGCGGAAAATGTGTCAGGCTTTCACAGGGGGACTACAATACCAAAAAAGTTTATAGTGAAAACCCTTTGGAAGTGGCGCTCGAATTTGAGGCTCATGGTATTAGGTATGTTCACCTGGTAGATCTTGATGGGGCAAAAGCAAAACATATTGTGAATTATAAGGTTTTAGAAGCCATAGCGTCTAAAACAAACCTCAAAATTGATTTTGGCGGCGGGTTAAAAACCGATGAGGATTTAAAAATTGCCTTTGAATGTGGGGCCGGACAAATAACAGGAGGTAGCATCGCAGTGAATGATCCGGACACCTTCCTGGGGTGGATTGAAACCTTTGGTGCAGACCGGATCATCCTCGGAGCCGATGTCAAAGACGAACGAATCGCTATTGCAGGGTGGCAGGAAGAATCGGATAAAAAATTGATCCCTTTTGTTAAGGAATACCAAAAGAAAGGGATCCGATATATCATTTGCACGGATATCAATAAAGACGGGATGCTTAAAGGACCGGCAACGGAGTTGTATAAACGACTTCTTGAGGAAACGAAAATCAACAAAACCGTTGTAAGTATGAGCGGCGTGGAGGACGTAAAACTCCCGGGTATCTGCCTTATAGCTAGTGGCGGTATTGCCCGCCTTGAAGATTTACCAGCCTTAAAAGAAGTTGGTTGCGAAGGAGCTATAATTGGTAAAGCTATTTATGAAAACAGGATTAGTTTAAAACAATTGGAACATTTTATACTATCAGCATGAATCAATTAAAGGATAAATGGATGTTGGAATTTTTAGATAATGCCATGTACAGACTGGATGCGAGTACCAGAATGGTGAAAATTTGCCTGGAACGGGTTGAAGAATCAAAAATCTGGGAAAAACCCAATGAATCCTCTAACAGCATAGGCAATCAGATGCTTCATATTTGTGGAAATATGACTCAATACATTATCGCATCTTTAGGAGCGCATGATGATATTAGAAACAGGGAGGAGGAATTTTCAATCACCGGAGGGTTTACCAAAGATCAGCTCGTACAAAAGCTTGAAGAAACCATTGAAAATGCCAGGGCTGTACTTAACCAATGTAGTGCTGAGCAATTACTTAAAAAAAGGGAAGTTCAGGGATTTAATCTCTCTGGAATAGGGATTGTAATTCATGCAGTAGAGCATTATTCCTATCACACCGGTCAAATTGCATTTTGGACAAAACTAATGACCAATAATAATTTAGGTTTTTATGATGGAATAGACCTGAATATTAAAAACTAACTTTAGAAGATGCTTACGAAAAGAATTATTCCGTGTTTGGATATTAAGGATGGACGAACCGTAAAAGGCATTAATTTTGTTGATTTACGGGATGCGGGTGATCCTGTTGAGCTTGCAGAAATATATGCAAATGAAGGCGCGGATGAATTGGTGTTCCTCGATATTTCCGCAACTGAGGAAAGGCGCAAGACCCTTGCTGATTTAGTGAAACGCGTGGCGGAAAAGGTGAATATCCCTTTTACAGTGGGTGGTGGTATTTCTTCTGTGGAAGATGTAGATATTCTACTTCAGAATGGGGCTGACAAGGTTTCGATAAATTCCTCTGCTGTTAAAAACCCCGATTTAATTAATGAACTGGTTGCCAAATTTGGTTCTCAGTGCATTGTTGTGGCTATAGACGCAAAACAGGTAAATGGCGTATGGAAAGTACATCTTGTAGGAGGTAAGGTACCTACAGATTTGGAGCTGTTCCAATGGGCAAAGGAAGTTGAGGAAAGAGGTGCAGGAGAAATATTGTTTACATCTATGGACCATGATGGCACCAAAACCGGATTTGCCAACGAAACACTGGCAAGGCTTTCTTCAGAACTAAATATCCCGATAATTGCTTCAGGTGGCGCCGGAAACATGCAGCATTTTATTGACACTTTTAAGGATGGGAAAGCGGATGCAGCATTGGCTGCAAGTGTATTTCATTTCAAAGAAATGGAAATAAAAGAACTTAAAAAGAAATTACAGGATCATGGCATTCCCGTTAGATTATAACTAATTTTTACTGCACAATTAAAAAAATACAATGGAGGTAGCATTTGATAAAAATAAGGACGGACTTGTTCCGGCAATCATTCAGGACCATACCACTAAAAATGTACTTATGCTTGGTTATATGAATGAGGAATCACTGGCCATAACACTGGAGATTGGTAAAGTCACATTTTTTAGCAGAAGCAAAAATAGAATATGGACTAAAGGAGAAGAAAGTGGTAATTATCTGAATCTGGTAGATGTTGAAATTGATTGTGATAAGGATACCTTATTAATTAGTGTGAACCCTATGGGCCCTACATGTCATAAAGGAAGCGATACATGCTGGAATAAAAAGAATGATCAGAGTTTTGGCTTTCTGTCTCAACTCGAGGCCATAATATTGGATAGAAAAGTGAACACTAATCATGAAAACAGCTATGTAAGTTCCTTGTTTAAGAGTGGGATAAACAAAATTGCACAAAAAGTAGGAGAAGAAGCTGTAGAAACTGTAATAGAAGCAATGGATGATAATGATACCCTTTTCCTTCAGGAAAGTGCCGACTTACTTTTTCATTACCTCATTTTATTAGAGGCAAAAGGTTTTCATCTTAATGATGTTATTGAGATTCTCAGAAACAGGCATAAAAGTTAATGCCTCAAATCCTTAAGTTTTCTTAAATTTAATAGTGCATTTTACGAAATGTAGTAATTTTAGCTAATGGCTATGAAAACAGGAAAAGGCTTTAGATTTTTAAATTACCAGGCAGCATCGCTAACTCCTTTTGAAAAACTTTTTGAAATTTTTCAGGAACTTATTACGCATACCTCAGGTGATGTGGACGAGGCGCTGGATTGGTTAAGGGAATTGGATAAGGAATATGAACTTACGGACGAGAATTATACCATTGATGATTTTATCGAGGACCTTAAGGCAAAAGGCTTTTTACGTGAAGAATTCGAAGTAGGGGATGGTGATGGTAAAGGAGAGCCGGGTGAAGCCAGTTTGTCTATCACGGCTAAAATGGAACGGATTATTCGTCAGCGTGCCTTAGATCAGATTTTTGGAAAAATTAAAAGAAGCGGAACCGGGAACCATAAGACCGGCAAATCAGGGCCGGGGGATGAACATACAGGTGATTTTAGGGAGTATCGCTATGGAGATTCTTTAGAACATATTTCTATGACGGAAAGTTTAAAAAATGCCCAAATCAATCATGGGATGGATAGCTTTTCACTAACCGAAGATGATCTTGTAGTTGAAGACACCCATTATAAAGCGCAAATGAGTACGGTGCTGATGATAGACATTAGTCATTCTATGATTCTATATGGAGAAGATCGTATTACCCCTGCAAAAAAGGTTGCAATGGCGTTGGCTGAGCTTATTACAACCAGATATCCTAAAGATACTCTTGATATTTTGGTTTTTGGCAATGATGCCTGGCCTATACCCATTAAGGATCTGCCATATTTAAAAGTAGGCCCATACCACACGAATACAGTTGCGGGATTAGAGCTTGCTATGGATATGTTGAGGAGAAAAAGAAACACCAATAAGCAAATCTTTATGATTACGGATGGTAAGCCCAGCTGTTTGCGAATGCCGGACGGTACTTATTATAAAAATAGTGTTGGCCTTGACGATTTTATTGTTGAAAAATGTTACAATACTGCAAGACTGGCAAGAAAACTACATATCCCCATTACAACTTTTATGATAGCACAGGATCCTTATTTGAGGCAGTTTATAAGGCATTTTACAGAAGCTAACAATGGTAAAGCATTCTTTACCGGTTTGGAAGGTCTGGGGGAAATGATATTTGAAGATTACGAACAAAACAGAAAAAAAAGATTAAAGTAAAACATTAAAACAATGTCATATACTATTGTTTTATAGAGCATTATACATATGAAAATAGATTTTAAAAAAATATGCACTTTAGGTGAGCTCAAGGCATCCGGTTATCAAAGCAGGAGTATAAAAGATGAGTTAAGATCAAATCTGCGTGATAAAATAAGCAGAGGAGAGGAGACTTTCCATGGTATTTGGGGCTATGAAGAATCTGTAATTCCTGAATTGGAACGAGCTATTTTGTCACGCCATAATATTAATCTATTGGGTTTAAGAGGTCAGGCCAAAACACGATTGGCAAGGCTGATGGTTAATCTTCTGGATGAGTGGATACCGGTGGTTGAGGGGTCTGAGATCAATGACGACCCTCTTAAGCCCTTATCCCGCTTCAGCAGGGAGCTAATTATTGAACACGGAGATAAAACTCCTGTTTCATGGTTGCACAGGGAAGATCGATTTTATGAAAAACTTGCTACGCCGGATGTTACAGTGGCAGATTTAATTGGTGATGTTGACCCCATTAAGGCAGCAAACATGAAGCTGTCTTATGCAGATGACCGGGTTATCCATTTTGGCATGATTCCGCGCTCCAACCGCTGCATATTTGTTATTAATGAGTTACCTGATCTCCAGTCCAGGATTCAGGTTTCTTTATTCAATATTTTGCAGGAAGGAGATATTCAGATACGGGGTTTTAAATTGAGGTTACCACTTGACATTCAATTTGTTTTCACAGCTAACCCGGAGGATTATACCAACAGGGGCAGTATAGTTACTCCTTTAAAGGACAGGATAGGGTCTCAAATTCTTACTCATTACCCTGAGGAAATTGCTATAGCCAGAAAAATTACAGAGCAGGAGGCCCAATTGGATGAGAGACAGGCTAAATCAATATATGTGCCCGACCTTGCAAAGGATTTGCTTGAGCAGATCAGTTTCGAGGCGCGAAAAAGCGAATATGTAGATTCAAAAAGCGGGGTCAGTGCCCGAACCAGTATTACTGGCTTTGAAAACTTGTTAAGTACTGCGGAAAGACGTTCCCTGATCTCAGGGGAGAACAAAACCCAGGTTAGGCTTAGTGATTTTATGGGAGTCATTCCGGCTATTACAGGCAAAATAGAACTGGTATATGAAGGCGAACAGGAAGGTGCGGACACGGTGGCACTTATCCTTTTTGAAGAAGCCATAAAAACAATGTTTTCTAATTATTTTCCAAGAATTGAGAAATTGGAACACAAGGATGCCGAAAGCCCCTATGACAACTTAATCCATTGGTTCTTTGAAAGTGAAGGATTTGAGCTAATGGACAACTTAAGTGACAAAGAATATCAGGTATTACTCAATAGTATCCCTGAACTAAATGAACTTATTAAAAGGTATCATCCCGAAACTCCTGTGCAGGACACATATTTTCTGAAGGAATTTTTATTGTGGGGACTGGTGGCCAATAAAAAATTAAGTAAGCGCAGATTTCAAAAGGGATATCAATTTAAAGACCTATATGGCAGTTTTATAAGTAAATTATAAAATTTCAGGCATCCCTAAAATTAAACTTCTGGGGTTCCGCCTAAATTGAAAAGACCCTGAATAATCATCCAGGGTCTTTTTCATTACCATAGCATAATAGAAAATTATTATTGCCACGAATCAATATTCTCATTAATGTTATCAAAGTTATATGGGCCCACCATGTTTATTCTGTGTATAAATGTCAGTATAGTAAGGAAAAACAAAGAGAATTGTAAAATTAGAATAATTGTACCAATAGGTATAAATGTGACTGGAATAATATGATCCTGATATTTTGAATAACTAAGTAATATATATAAAGTATCCATTATTTTAAATAGGTAAATAAGAAGAATACCATACATGGTATATTCCAGATTGCGCATTTGCGTATCTGTATATTCCTGCCCTTTGATTTTAAACCACATAACGTAGAGAAAAATAAAATGGACAGCGGTAAGTAAAGGGAAAATATAATTATCAAATTTGAAAAAATAGAACTTATTGGTGTACAAACCATAAAAGTTAAATACTATAAGTATGGCAATTACCGCAATAGATAGAACCATACATATTCTCCAGGAAAAAAATCTTAAAATTGCCTTCATAAAAGTAGGTTGTAAGGCTTTGGGGAACCTTATTGCAATTTTAACGCTATCACATATTCTTTATTTGAAAAAAATCGATGAAGGGTAAACAATGTTGAGTAACCTCAAAAAGGTGTTGCGAAAATAGGGTTGAATCCTGTTTAGCATCACTCTTTCCAATCTATTCAGAATGCATTCGACCAGGTAAAAGAAAAAAGCGCATAATTATTTATGCGCTTAACTTGAGGGAATGATATCTGTTTAAGATATCCAGGTACGTTTTTCTGCTATTCGAGCAAATTGCACCAGGATAACAGCTATAATAATAACAATCAATGGTGTAATTACACCTTGCACCTGTCCGTAAACTTCGGCGGCGTTAGTCATAAAAAATGAATAGGCCATTTGTATCAGTACGGCGATCAGGGACAACATTAGCACAGGTTTTGCCCATTTCTTTTTTAGCAAAAGGGCAATACAGCCAAGAAGTCCTCCCCATACAGCTATGGCAAACACAGCCGTCACCCATGCCGGCGTACTTTCCATCAATGCCAATTGTTCTGAGGTATATTCGGCCTTCATGTCCTCTGTCATATATGCCTGCCCCAGATAGGCCATAACCCCCATTAAGTTCCATAACAGTGCGAGAATACTCGCAATCCAAAACCATACGGGTGGTTTTGCAGCTAATTTTACACTCATTTTGTTTTGGTTTAGATTATTTATGATATACAAATTACAAAAAAAAGTAAATCCTGTCTCAAATTATGAATAATTTGAAAGCATTAAAATTAGGAGGATCTTGCTACTCTATCAGAGAGATAAATCCAAAGTTCTAGAAATTACTATTGATAACCAGACATTTATTTATCTTCAACCTCATGAAAGAACGTTATTATTACCTGATCAGAGTTCAATTTTTGGGGTTCCGGTATAGTGGGTGGCAAAAACAGCCGGGACAAAGGACTATAGAAGGTATGTTGGCTAAAACCCTCAAATATATTCTTCCTCAGAAAAGATTTAAAATTTTAGGAGCGGGGAGGACTGATGCAAAAGTTTCTGCAATCGATGCGGCATTTGAACTGATCATCGATGAAACTCCAATTTCAGATATGACTGGGTTTATTAATTTATTTAACAAAAACTTACCAGCTGATATTAAGATACTTAAAGTAGATAAAATAGATAATAACTTTAATATTATTAAACATAGTAAATCCAAAGAATACCGCTATATTTTTTCCTTTGGAGAAAAGAACCACCCCTTTTGTGCGCCTTTTATGGCAAATATTTTGGAAGACCTGGATATAGACCTAATGAAGCAAGCGGCAGCTTTGTACAAAGGGGAACACAATTTTAAGGCTTATACGGCTAAACCTGGAGAGAACACCCAGGTAGTGCGCACATTAACTTCCTGTGAAATAGTCGAGAATACATTATTTAGCGGCAGTTTTTTTCCAAAACGAAGCTACATGCTCAGAATATGTGGGAAAGGATTTATGCGCTATCAGGTCAGGATGATTATGGGCGCCTTAATCCAATTGGGTAGGGGACTGCTTAGTGTTCACGAAATTGAATCATCCTTAAAAGAAGGTACAGACGTAAAGATTTCTTATATAGCGCCGGGCTCCGGGTTGATATTGCATCAACTTGAATTTGAATAAAACCCGTAACCGGATTTTTTGTAAATTGAGTGAAATGTTATTCTATGTCAAATTGGGTATACATTGTGATTTTATTGCTGCTGGTTTATGTTGTAATTAGCGTACTCCTATATTTTCTTCAGGATTATCTTATGTTTAAACCGGAAAAGCTCCCAAAGGATTTTATGTTTCAATATGACCATCAGGACTTTGAGGAATACAATATTGAGACAAGGGATGGGGCCATAATAAACGGACTTAGATTTAAAGCACAACAACCAAAGGGCATTGTATTTTATCTCAAAGGAAATTCCAAAAGCATTAAAGGCTGGGGGAAGTTTGCGGTTGATTTTACAAGACATGGCTATGATGTACTAATGGTGGACTACAGGGGCTTTGGTAAAAGCACAGGCAGGCGGACCCAGAAAGCCATTAAGCGTGATATGCAGGTGATTTATAACAGAATAAAGGAAAATGTAGATGAAAAATATATCATTCTTTACGGACGTTCCTTAGGCTCAGGCTTTGCCACTAAACTGGCATCCATGAACAATCCGAGAATGCTGATACTGGATGCTCCTTACTACAGCTTAAGTAAGGTTGCTAAAAGATACATTCCTTTTATGCCCCTTTCGTTGTTGCTTAAATTTCCAATGCCTACCTATAAATGGTTGCAGTATGTAAATTGCCCAATCCATATTATTCATGGCACCGATGACAAGTTGATTCCGTATAAAACCAGTGTCAGGCTATCCAAAATAAAACCAACTTCAACTACCTTACATACAGTAATTGGAGGAGGACACAAGGATTTGAACACATTTGAATCTTACCATAAAATGTTAAGCGAAATCATTACAACCAGACCATCAAAAGTGGATCTCAATGGGTCCAGTATTCATGTAAAACATAATTTAAAGGTTTAAATGGCTAAACTAAAAAAAGCTGTATTATTTCTATTATCTGCTTATCTACTTATTTCTACTATGCTCTATTTACTTCAGGAAAAACTTATTTTTTTACCCTCTAAATTACCTTTGGATTACGCGTATTCATTTACCCAGCCTTTCGAGGAGATATATATAACAGCTGCGGACGGTGCCTTGTTAAATGGTATTCATTTTAAGCAAGAACAGCCTGAAGGAGTTATTGTTTATTTCCATGGAAATGCAGGAGATCTTACACGATGGGGCAACATTGCACTCTTTTTTGTAGAAAAACACTATGATGTAATAATTATGGATTACCGGACCTACGGAAAAAGTACTGGGAAATTAAGTGAAGAAGCGCTATTCAGTGATGCGCAACTATTTTATGAATATGCCCTTAAACATTATGACGAGTCGGGAATAACTTTGTATGGTCGTTCACTGGGCACAGGGATCGCTACCTGGGTAGCATCGCAAAACACTCCATTTCGCCTGATACTGGAAACGCCTTATTACAGTCTTTTGGATTTAGGCCAAAACCGCTTTCCCTATTTACCTGTTCAATGGTTTTTAAAATATCCATTAAAAACCTATGAGTACATTTCTGCAGTAAATTGCCCGATAGCTTTTTTTCATGGGACTGAAGATAGGGTAGTGCCTTACGATTCAGGACTAAAACTTTTTAAGTCTGTTCCTATCGACAGGAATTCCTTTTATTCCATAAAGGGTGGACAGCATAATAATTTAAAAGAATTCCAGGCTTATCGTGATGGGATTCACGAAATTCTGACTTCCAACTAATCAAACAGATCAGAGGACAAATAACGGTCCCCACGGTCGCATATAATGGAAACAATCAGGCCTTTATCAAGTCCCGAAGCAAGTTTTAGAGCTGCAACAGTCGCCCCGCCACTACTCATGCCCGCAAAAATGCCTTCTTCTTTCGCCAGCCGCTTAGCCATAATTCTTGATTCAGCTTCACTTACTTCCATTATTTGATCAACTTTGGAAGGGTTGAAGATCTTTGGAAGGTATTCTTTAGGCCATTTTCTAATTCCTGGAATTTTGGATTCATCCGTTGGCTGTACTCCAACAATGTTCACATTCTCATTTTGTTCTTTCAAATAGGTAGACGTGCCCATAATAGTTCCTGTGGTCCCCATGGAAGACACGAAATGGGTTACTTTCCCTGCCGTATCCCTCCATATTTCGGGGCCGGTAGTCATGTAATGCGCTTTCCAGTTGTCGTCGTTTGCAAACTGGTTAAGCATTTGGTAACCCTCATCTTTTACCTTAGCTTCGGCATAATCCCGGGCACCTTCAATGCCAACATCTGTAGGGGTTAAGGTAACTTTTGCACCATATGCCTGCATCGTTTGTACCCGCTCTTTGGTTGAATTTTCAGGCATTACCAATTCCATGTTTAGTTTAAATATACCAGCAATCATGGCCAGCGCAATACCGGTGTTTCCGCTGGTTGCTTCAATTAGTTTGCTATTGCTATTTATCTCTCCACGCTCTAAACCGCTTTTGATCATATGATATGCCGCCCTGTCCTTTACGCTGCCTCCGGGATTATGACCTTCCATTTTAAAAAGAAGCGTTACCCTAGGATTTGCATTTAAAGACCTTGAGGCCACCAGAGGGGTATTCCCTATTAGATCTAAAATACTATGAGACATTGGGCTCGGTTTTTATTTTTATTTCAGGGTTATGAAATACCTTAGAATTGGCAGGTACAGATGCAGTAACCCATGCGTTTCCACCAATTATTGAATTTTCACCTATAATGGTATCACCTCCTAAAATGGTGGCATTTGCATATATAGTAACATTATCTTCAATAGTTGGATGACGCTTTGTCATTTGTAAATTCTTGGCAACATATAATGCTCCTAAAGTAACTCCCTGGTATATTTTAACATTATTCTTAATTATTGCTGTTTCCCCAATGACTACACCTGTCGCATGATCAATAAAAAAGGATTCTCCAATTTGTGCACCCGGATTTATATCTACTCCCGTTTGCCTGTGTGCATATTCCGTCATCAATCTGGGGACAAGCGGAAAGCCTTTGTTATAT
>Ga0316188_10000403_pt1 | contig 18268 bp, 16 predicted proteins | sample Phiworburrow1_MG_FD_204933 | JGI IMG/M metagenome (GOLD analysis project Ga0316188, IMG submission 204933) | Coastal sediment microbial communities from Maine, United States - Phippsburg worm burrow 1 | ecosystem: Environmental > Aquatic > Marine > Coastal > Sediment | place: USA: Maine... | reverse complement strand
GGGGTCTACACGATGACGCCCGTGATCGCGGCGAAAGCGAAAAACGCCGAATTGTGGGACGCCGACGGCCGGCGCTATCTCGACTTCGCGGTCGGCATCGCGGTCTGCAACACCGGCCACTGCCATCCGAAAATCATGGCCGCCGCCAAGGCGCAGTGCGACCTGTTCACCCACACGGCGTTCCAGGTCAGCGCTTACGAACCCTACATCACTCTGGCCGAACGGCTGAATGAACTGGCGCCAATGGACGACGCCAAGTCGATCTTCTTCTCCACCGGCGCCGAGGCGGTGGAGAATGCGGTCAAGGTGGCGCGCATCGCCACCGGCCGCCAGGGTGTGATCGCATTCAAGGGCGCCTTTCATGGCCGCACCGCGTTGACCAGTGCCCTGACCGGCAAGATCGTGCCCTACAAGGCCGGCGGCGGCGTGCCGGTGCCGGGTATTTTCCACGCACCCTTCCCGGTGCCGCACCACGGCATTTCGGTGGCCGACTCGCTGGCCGCCGTCGAAACGTTGTTCAAAGTGGATATCGAAGCCAAGGATGTCGCTGCGATCATCGTCGAGCCTGTGCAGGGCGAGGGTGGCTTTTACCGGGCGCCGCCGGAGTTCCTGCATGCGATCCGCGAGCTGTGCGACGCGCACGGCATCGTGATGATCTGCGACGAGATCCAGACCGGCTTCGGGCGCACCGGAAAAATCTTCGCGGTAGAACATTCCGGGGTCGTTCCCGATCTGATCACGGTGGCCAAGGCCATGGCGGGCGGCTTCCCGATCTCGGGTGTCGTCGGCAAGACATCGGTGATCGACGTACCTGGCCCGGGCGGCATGGGCGGCACTTACGGGGGCAACCCGGTGGCCTGCGCGGCGGCTCATGCTGCGATTTCGGTCATCGAGGAGGAAAACCTGTGTCGGCGCAGCACGGAAATCGGCGCGCGGATGGTCGAGCGGCTACGCGCGATGCGCGAGCGTGATGACACGGCTCCGGTCGGTGACGTGCGCGGATTGGGCGCGATGGTAGCCTTCGAACTGGTGCGCGAGAAAGGTGCTCATGAACCCGCGCCGGAAATGGCCGCCGCCTTCACCGCGAAGGCGCTGGAGCACGGCCTGATCATCCTGGCCTGCGGTTATTGGGGCAACACCATCCGCCTGCTGGCGCCGCTGACCATTCCCGACCATCACCTCGAGGAAGGTCTCGACATCATCGAACGCAGCCTGGTGGACATTGCCGCTGTGCAGCAGCGGAAAGCCTCGTGAGCTACCGCAAGAAAGACGCCGACCTGCCCGAGTTCGCCAAGGTCGAGCGCGAGGAGATGCTGCGCGGCGTCGGCCTCGGCGGCGAAGGCATCCGCCGCCCGCAGATCGGCGTGGTCAGTTCCTGGGGCGAGGTTAACCCGGGTTCGGTGCACCTGGACAAGATCACCCAGTCGGTCAAGAACGGTATCTGGGCCGCCGGCGGCACGCCGCGCGAGTTCGTGATCTCCTCGATCTGTACCTCGATGGCCGGCCACGACAACTATCACCTGCCCCACCGCGACCTGGTGGCCAGCTACATCGAGACGGTGGCCATGACCAACCTGTTCGACGCCATGGTCTTCGTGCCGGTCTGCGACGACGTGGTTCCAGGTCACCTGATGGCTCTGGCGCGCATCGACATCCCATCCATCGTTGTCACCGGCGGCTACATGAGCGTCAACCGTCACCGCGGCAAACCCATCGATCCGCTGACGGTCGCGAACAAGCACTTCACCGACTTCAAGGAAGGGCGCACCGACCGCCGCGAGTTCGCACAGATTCAGGACCGCGGCTGCAAGGGTACCGGCGCCTGCCCGGTGATGGGCACCGCCAACACCATGGCTGCGATGACCGAGGCGCTGGGCCTGTCCCTGCCCGGGACGGCGGCCACCCCGGGCGCTGATTCGCGCCTGCAACGCATCGCTTTCGCCGCAGGACGACGCGTGATGGACTTGTTACGCGACGACATCCGGCCCTCGCAGATCCTGACCGAACAGGCCTTCAGCAACGCCATCCGCGTACTGATGGCGACCGGCGGATCGACCAACGGCGTGCTGCACCTGCAGTCCATCGCGGCCGAACTCGACATGGACCTGTCTCCGGCGCTCTTCAACGAGGCCAGCCGCACCACGCCATTCATCTGCGGCATTGCGCCCAATGGGCCCGGCATGATGCAGGATTTGGACGAGGCCGGCGGCATCCCGGCGGTCATGAAGGAACTGGAAACCCTGCTCGACACCGATGTGATGACCGTGACCGGGCAAAGCCTGGCGGAGACGCTCAAGGAAGCGCCGAGAGGGGACGGCAAGACGATTCGCAGCATAGACGAACCGCTGGCCCCCGAGGGCGGCCTGATGTTCCTCGAAGGCAGCCTCGCGCCGGAAGGCGCACTGGTCAAGAAGGCGGCCGTGCCGCCGCCCATGCACCAGTTCAAAGGACCGGCGCGCATCTTCGCCACCGAGGACGACGCCAGCAACTCTCTGATGGCCGGTGAGATCGAACCTGGCACCGTGGTCATCGTCCGCGGCATCGGCCCGGCCGGCGACCCCGGCATGCGGCTCTTACAGCGCTTCCTGTGGCTGTCCGCGGCCAAAGGCATGATGGACAAAATCGCTTTCCTGACCGACGGGCGCTTCTCCGGCACCAACAAGGGCTGTGCGGTGGCACACATCTCACCCGAGGCCGCAGTGGGCGGCCCGCTGGCGCTGGTCGAGGATGGCGATTTGATCGAGATCGATATTCCCAAAGCGCGGATCGATCTGTTGGTGGATGAGGCCGAAATGACGCGGCGCCGCGAAGCCTGGTCGCGGCCGGAGCCGCGGGTCAAGAAAGGCTACCTGGCCCTGTACGCGAAGATGGCCGACAGCACCGCGCGCGGCGCATCGCTCAAATATCGCTGACTTTCAACGGGGGGCCCTGGCCGGTCCAGGCACGCCTGGACTTGGGCTTTCCTCAACCCGTAGCTACGGCTACGGGTCTCAGTCCAGCCCGGCGCCCAGTCGCACCTGTCCTCAGCCATCTTCCGGGATACTGGTGCAACATTGCGGCTACCGGCGCTTGCAACCCGGCAGGCTGCCCAGCATCTCGAACACCAGATTGGCTGCCAGCAGCGCCGTATTGCCGCTGGTGTCGTAGGGCGGCGAGACCTCGACCAGGTCGCAGCCGACCAGCTTCAGGCCGCAACAGCCGCGAATGATTTCCAGGCCCTGCGAGCCGGTCAGGCCACCGGGTTCGGGCGTGCCGGTGCCGGGGGCCACCGAGGGGTCTAGGCCGTCGATGTCGAAGCTCAGATAAGCCGGAGTGTCCGGCCCGATCATGATCCTGACCTCTTCCATCAGCGGCGCCAGCGAACGGTACCAGCAGTCTTCGGCCGTCACCACGCGCACACCCTGTTTTCGCGACCAGTCGAAATCGTCGGCGGAATAGCCCGTGGCGCGCAGGCCGATCTGCACCATCTTCGCGGGATCGATCAGTTGCTCTTCGATGGCGCGCCGGAAAATTGTCCCGTGTGCGATGCGCTCGCCAAACATCAGGTCGTTGATGTCCGCATGCGCGTCGACGTGGACCATGGCCAGCGGACCGTGCGTGTCCGCCAGCGCGCGCAGGATGGGCAGGGTGATGGTGTGATCGCCGCCCACGCTGACCGGGATTGCTGCGTGCGCCAGGCAGTCGCGGTAGAAAGCTTCGATAAGGTCGATCGACTTGAGCAGGTTGTAAGGGTTGAGCGCAACATCGCCGATGTCGGCCACCTGAAAGGAGTCGAACGGCGCAGCACCGGTCGCCATGCCGTAGGGCCGCACCAGGACCGACTCGTTACGAATCTGCCTCGGCCCGTAGCGGGCGCCGGTCCGGTTGCTTGTGCCGATATCCAGCGGCACGCCGATGAGCGCCACATCGAGGTTTTCAGCGGACGTTTGAACCGGTAAGCGGAACATGCTGGCGATGCCCGCGAACCGCGGCATTTCGTTGCCCCCAAGCGGCTGGTTCAGATGTCGGGCCATGGTTATTCGCCTCAAGCCTTGTGAATGCTCACCAATGCCCATGATCTTCGCCGTTTGGCGACCGGAATGCCATCGCATTAACGGGACATTGAATGATATTTTCGAACGGAGGCACTCCGCCTGTGCAGGCGAGCCTTCAGCCCTTGGCGGATCCGCGTTTCTGTAGCGCCTGCGAAAGGTCGAGTCCGTAGTGCGTCAGCGCCAGAGAGTATTCGTCGAGCGTAACCGGCACGAACTCCACCTGGCTACGCGGAACGACCCGGATGGATCCGGCAAATGGGGTGGGGGTCCAGGGCTGCAAGACCACGAACATGTCCTCCCCGTGCTCTTCGATGATGAAAACGGGCTCCAGCGAGCCGTCGCCATGCCGCCAGGAGGCCGGTTGGAATGAGTCCTCACCCTCCAAATCCAGGAACGCCGCGACCAGGCTCTTGACCATGCGGTACATCGGGACTTGGTAGAGGGTTCGCGTCTCTAACCATTCGACGGCACGGCGTGTCGGCCCGACCGACCAGATCAGGCCCAGAGCCATCGCCACCAGCAAGATCAGCACCAACGCGATAAGCTCCACGGGGTCGTCCTCGAGAATCCAGTCCGCCGCAATCAGATCCGCAAGCGGTGTCGCGAAACCAATCATGAGCTCGACCAGTTCCCGAATGGTCAGGTAAATCAGTACCACCGGGATCAAAATCACCAGGCCGCGCAATAGTGCCTTTTTCAAGAAGCCGAGCATGATTCGTACCTCCTCAAGATGTCTTCGACGCCCTGTAATGGCACTGTTTTGACACGATCGCTCATAATTATCAAGTAAATGGTCACAAGTGTTATTAACACGCACCCATCCCCACCGTAGAATCTGGTCATCCTCTCCGAAAAACCGGATGCGAAGCAGGAACACTCATGACCCAAGCCAAGGACCTCGATTACACCATCCATCACCTGTGCGTCTACGACAAGGACCCACGGCAACACATGTGGCCGTATTTGCGCTGGCATCACGGCATCACCGGTTACTTTACCGGCGATACGTTCCACATCGCCGACGAAGGCCATGCCGACTACACCTTCCTCGGCTGCGGCGGCCGCGCCTTCCAGATCCAGTTGGAAGCGCCGCCCTACCAGTTCAAATACGAGCAGGAGTGGTACGCGAAGCACGGCAACGGCTACAACCACATCTGCTGGATCGTCAACGACGCGCGGCAATCATACGAGCAACTGCAGGCTGACGGTGCGATTGTGATGCAGGAGTTCCAGCCATTTCCGACCTACGACGGTTTCGTCATGTCCGACCCCGAGGGACGCTGGATCGAGATCATGGAGTACACCCATGACACCTTCCGCGTGCAGGAATTCACCAACCAGCCGGCAGGCGAATGCGGCCTGCGCATGATCGGCTTCGTCGAGGTGGTCAACGATCTCGACGCGATGAGCGATTGGTACCAAAAGGCGCTGGATCTCCGCGTGCAGGAGCATTACCAAAACGGCGCCGGTGGGCAAATCCACCTGGTGGACAAATTTTACGACGCGCGCGAGCGGAACACGGTAATGGTGCTGCGCACAGCACGCGGCGACGAGGAGCGAGCGGCGATGGCCGGCAAGGGTCCTTATATCAGCGCCATTCTCTACGAGGCCAAGGATATCGAGCGCGCGTTCGCCGACGGCGAGTGGGCGGGCATGGAGGCCATCGCGGCGCCAGCCGAGGATCCCCTGACCGGTTTGAAAACGGCCAAGCTGCGCGAACCCAGCGGCAACCTGGTGGAACTGCGCGAGGCTGCTTCGTCATGATCCTGGCCTTCGCCCACCCCTGCCTGGTGGTCCCAGACCTGGAGCGGGCCAGGGAATTCTACGAACGCATGTTTGGCTTCGAGGTGCTCAGCGAGGAAGGCTGGGAGGACGACAGGGACGCAGACGCCGCCACCGGGCTGACGCGATCGGCCTGCCGGGGCTACATGATGAAAGGGCACAATTGCTTCCTCGAGCTGTTCGAATTCCAGGCGCCGGACAGCGAGGCGCGCCAGCCCCGTTACCTGGATGCCCACGAACTGGGCATTCGCCACCTCGCCTTCTACGTCGATGATTGCTGGACCGAATACCAGCGTCTGCAGGATCTGGGTGGCATTGCAATGGGCGTGCCGGCCGGCGACGAGGAACACGGCTACGCGGTGTACTGCCGCGACCCCTTCGGCAACATCATCGAACTCGCGGAGATTCCGAATCAGGACGAGTGCCCAACCAGGCTGCCGGGCGTCAGCCGCTTGGCCGGGCGGGTGGAGCATGCCTGAGCGATGACAACATATTCCCCTGACATGTTTTCGCTGCACGGCAAGAGCGCACTCGTGACCGGCGCCGCCGGCGGCATCGGCCGGGCCGTGGCGGAGCGGTTCATAGCGGCCGGGGCCCGCGTCGTGATCACGGACATTGTCGACGGCCAGGGCGTGGCCGACGAGATCGGTGCCCGCTTCCTGCGCATGGACGTCGGTTCCGAGGACAGCGTGGCGGAGGGGCTGGACCGCGCCCACCAGGAACTGGGGCCACTGGATATCGTGGTCAACAACGCCGGGGTGGGCGATGTGGGCACGTCACTCGCTGACACACCGGCGGATGCGTTCGAGCGGATTACGCGCATCAACCAGTGGGGCGTGTTTTATGGGCTTAAACACGCACCGGCCCACATGAATGACGGCGGATCCATAATCAATACATCCTCGCTGGCTGCGCTCATCAAAATGGCGGGTTCGGGCGCCTATTCAGCCAGCAAGGCGGCCGTGATCAGCCTGACCCGAATGGCCGCCCTGGAGCTGGGCCACAGCGGCATCCGCGTAAATGCGGTGTGCCCGGGCTATATCGATACCGCGCTGGGCAGCGGTGACGAGGGACAGATACTGAGCGAACAATTCACCGCCCTCGGCCGTAAGGGCACACCAGCCGACCTGGTAGGTGCTTTTCATTTTTTGGCCTCGGACGAAAGCAGCTACCTCACAGGCCAGGCACTGGTCGTGGACGGCGGCTGGTCCTGTGGACCGAGCCCGCAAATCCTTGAAACACTGTTGGGCTCGAAGACTGTGGGGTAAAGATGATCGGTTGTTCACAAATGTTCAGCACAGTCACTGAAGTGCGATATACTTTGGGAAACGATTTCGCGATACATTGAACAATGTTGTAGGCACAACAGCAAGAAGCTCGGCAGCTTCAACCTCGATCGCGTCATGGAGGCCATTACCAAGGGTGCGGGTGACAAGTAACGGCTGCCGACCCAGCCAGTCCCGACATCCCGAATACAGCGGCGGCGCTTGAGCGCCGCCGCTGCTACGCACAGTCAATCGGAGTACCAGCGGAGGCAGCATGGCCGCGCACACTGGACCTGCAAATCAGAAGTCACGCCTCGGGGGGTGCCTGATCGTACTGCTGGTCGCGTCTTGTCTGCCCGTCTCTGCCGAGGCATCCGGCGACGGTCCCCGCGTCTACGGGCCCTCGCCGGTTGGCATCAATGCGCTGGTATTTCATGCATCCACTCTGCGCGATGCAAACCGTAGCTTTGACCCCAGCCTGGTCACACCGAATCTGAAGATCGACACCAGTATCGGCACAGTCCAGTACGTGCGCACCTTGCAGATCGGTAGCCGCCGATGTCACTGAATGAATTCCGCTCGTTTACGCCTGTCACGACCGCGAACCTGCTGCTCGGGTTGACCCTGCCGCTGGGCGAATATGACCCGCAAAACCTCACCAATCTGGGCGCGAACCGCTACGCCTTCCGTCTCGGTCTGCCGATCATTTGCCCGCAGGAACAGTTTTCGGGCAGGACCACGACATTAGAGGTGGTGCCGAATCTCCACATTTTTACGGAGAATCGGGAAACCGGACTGCAACAGGAGCCGATATGCACCCTGGAAGGCCACATTACCCAGGATTTCACCGCCCACTTCTGGGGCTCGTTTGGTTTTCTCTGGGCCAGGGGCGGTGAAACCCGGCTGAATGGTCTTCTGCAAAACGGTTCGCAGCGGTCCCTGTGGCTGGCAACCGCCCTGAATTATGAATTCTCGCCAAGGTGGGCGCTAAACTTCAGATATGGCGAAACAGTCGCCCAGAATGAATTCGGGCTGGATGGCTCACTTTATCATCTAAAACTTGTAACCCGGTTCTGAGCGCTGGTTTTCTACCCGAGTCCACAAGGAGCACGAAAATGTTGAAGCCCTTGTCACAGCTGTGGGTCATTGCGATCCTTCTGTTGTTTACCCACCCCGCAGAGGCCGCCCGGACAGACGTTGTCTACATGCACAACGGCGACCGGGTCACCGGCGAAATCAAATCGCTGTTCCGCGGCCGGCTCGAATTCAAGACGGACCACATGGGTACCCTGCTGATCGACTGGGAAGACATCAAGCAAGTCATCAGTGACACCGGGCAATCGGTGGAGCTGACCGGTGGGCAGCGCTTTTATGGACCGCTGGAAAAGCCGACAGACCCGAACATGGTCGCGGTAAAAACCGAAAGCGGCGTGGTTGGCCTGGCGGTCCGCGACGTGAGTGCTATGTATCCGGTGAAGACAACCTTTTGGCAACGATTGGAAGTCAGCTTCAGACTGGGATTCAACTGGGACAAATCCAGTGAAGTGGGCAAGTACAACGTGGGTACGAGCGCCGTTTACCGTGATCCGGAATTCGTTAGCCGTATAGGCTTCTCTTCTGAATTCACCACGCAGTCGGGCCGGGACACGAACAGCCGCGCCAGCCTTAATGCCAGCCACCTGAGATTTCTGCAAAACAAGCAATTCCGTACCTATTTTGGCAACCTCGATCACAATGAGAATCTGGGCCTGAAGCTGCGAAGCCTTGTCGGTGCGGGCTATGGGTGGATTCCGATTCGCAGCAGGCATACCTGGTTTTCCGCCATGATAGGTTTAGCTGCGAATCGCGAAATTCCGGTTCAAGGGAATGAACAGAATAATATCGAAGGGGTGCTTGGCGCTTCCTTCGAATACTTCAAGTATGCGGTGCCCAAGAAATCATTTACCAGCGACCTGATCATCTATCCCAGTCTGAATGAAGGTGGCCGGGTGCGCGCCGAATTCAAAACCAATTTCGACATCGAGCTCTACCGGGACCTGTTTTGGGGCATGGAGTTCTACACCAGTTACGACAGCGATCCGATCACCCAGGGAGCGGAAACCACTGATTACGGAATCAATTCTTCCGTGGCCTACAAGTTCTAACGAGAGGGCACTGCATGAACACAAAGATTCACGGCGAACCAGCGGTCCATGCGGACCGGCCAGTGAGCAGGGCTCGGCTGGCCATCGGGGGTGTATTGTTCGTCGGAGGATTCCTCAGCCCGCTGCTGATTCCCCTGGTAACGCAATCCGACCTGCCCGCCAACTGGAAGGCGGTGCTGTCCACGGGGTTGGTCGCCGGCCTGCCGGAAGTTGGCATGGTCCTGGCCGCGGCCGTACTGGGCAAACAGGGCTTCGCGTTACTCAAACAAAAACTTTTCGCGTTGCTGCACAAACACACCGCGCCAGCCGCGGTCAGCGTCGGCCGCTACCGCTTCGGCCTGGTCATGTTTTGCATACCGCTACTGGCAGGGTGGCTGAGTCCGTACCTGGTGCGTGTGCTGCCCGCGTTGAGCCTGGAACAGGGCTCACTGATGCCGTTGATCCTGCTGGACCTGATGTTCGCGTCCAGCTTCCTGGTGCTGGGCGCGGATTTCTGGGAAAAAATCCGGCGCCTCTTTGTCTACTCGCAGCCGCCTGGCAGCGCTTGACCGCACGCGTCAGCCCGCAGTTTCTAGAATCCAGCCGGCAACGTTCTGGTCAGATTGAGCCGGACTGACGTGTCCTTGGCAGAACCGGGCCAATTGTCGTAGACCAGGCTGGTCTGGACTTCCGCGTAAACGTTCCAGCTGCCTTTTTGCCGGGTAACACTTTTCCGACACGAACGGCTATGGGCATGTAGACCTTGTCGGAGTACCAGCAGACCATGAGCGTCGAGCTCGAAGAGCCCTACATCCTGCTGCACGACAAGAAGATCAGTAACGTGCGCGAAATGCTGCCGCTGCTGGAAGCCGTTGCCAAGTCGGGCAAGTCCCTGCTGATCGTTGCCGAGGACGTCGAAGGCGAGGACATGATCAAGGCCGGTATCCTGGATCCGACCAAGGTCGTGCGCACCGCGCTGCAGAACGCCGCGTCAATCGCCGGCCTGATGATCACCACCGAGGCCATGGTCGCCGAACTTCCGAAGGAAGAGGCGCCGATGGGCGGCGGTGACATGGGTGGCATGGGCGGCATGATGTAAAGCAGCCCTGGCCTGCAAAACCCGGGGTCGGAGTTTTTACTCTGACCCCATTTTTACCGAGACCCCGCCATTGGCGGGGTTTCTTTTTGGGCTTTCGCTGGTGCTGCTGCATCCCGCAAGGAGGGGCCGGCATGCGCCCGCGCAACAACAGGCGGCCAATCCGGTTTCCGCCCCGATGACTTGACACCCGCGCGGTTTCCGGGCACAAATTGGGCAGGCGAAAGCTGCGAGGTCGCCGTGACGTGCACCGATCGACCTCGCCACAGGGATCATGGATGTAAGTGGGGTGAATGCTTATGATCGATCGAGGGACCAGGGAAAGAGTTGTCAGGGTTCACAACCTGCAAGAGTATTTCCATGATTCCATCAATGACGTTGTCGCCAGACAACGCGTCGAAATCGACCCCCATGCCGCGCACTACGTCGTCAACCTCCTGACCATTTTTTCCCGTTCCAACGAGCTGTACGAGGAACACGCCGAGCACTATGGCCTGAGGCCGCTGGCCCTGATGCTGGCCGAGGCGGCGAACACCGACCGGTTCGATCAGCGTAACCACCTGTTGCAGCGCATCGGTGACGTGGCCCTGTTCATCGCCGGGTTCTTTGCCGACGGGCTCGCCGGCAAGGCGGTGGATGTGGACTACTACATCTACATGGGCGGCAACGCCTACGATTCCCTCTCGGAAGAAATCCGCGGCACCTTCCGCGGCCGTGCCTTCGCGCCCGTCTACAAGGAACTGGCGGCCAAGTTCCAGGTGCTGGTCGACGTGCTTAATGAGATGGCCGACGGCGCCCGCGAGAGTTCCGATATCAATCTGCTGCGCGCTTACGAGGTGTGGCTGAAAACCGGAAGCCGCAGAGCCGAAGCGCTGTTGCGTCAGAGCGGGGTCGAACCGATGCAGACACACCTGAGCCGCCGGCACTGAGCGATGCTCGAACGCCTGCAGCAGCAGCTCCACGACATCAACCGCTCCGACACGGGATACGACATCCGCGATTTTCTGGTGACCGATGCCCGTATCGCACGTGCAATCAGCGGCGGGGACACCCTGACCGACAGCGGCGAGACCCTGCTCCTGCAACAGGACGAGCACGGCATCGCGCTGTCGCTTTATCTCGACGAGGCGATACTGGACCGGCTGCAGGCCGACGATCCGGCGGTGGCGCTGAGATCCGGCTTGCTGGACGATCTGTGCAAAGTCATCGAAGGACTCAGCCACTTCAATTACGTGGCGTGGCGGGCGAGCCGGGATCGGTCCGTCACTCTGCTGGAACTCGAGTTGCAGGCGGAGGTGGACAAGTTTGTCAGCACCATGCAGCTCGCCCGCGAGGAGCGGGATGCCGAGTTGATGAACGGGCTGCACACCCGCCTGTTCCACAACGCCCGCTTTCACGACCACTTGAGTCGCCGCCAGCGCGAACGCTACCGGGCAGCCAGCGAATACGCGGCTCGATTCTGCCAGTCCCTGGGGCCTCGCTTGCGCGAGTGGGGCGGGGACGTCCTCCCTGAGCTGCGCCGCTTCTACCGGATGTCGCTCAGCGACAAAATCGGCCATATCCATGCGCGTGCCTGGGTTGGGCTTTAGCCCGGGATGAAAGGAGGCAGGAACGCATGACTACAAACGCCATCGCGCAGGTCCGCCAGTGGGTCGAGGAAGCCGAACAGCGCTCCCGGCCCTTCCTCTGGATCACGCCCCTGGAGTACTCCCCCTACCTGAGCGAAGTCTGTGATGGCGAGGTGTGGCTGAAACTGGACCTGGTGCAGAAGACCACGTCGTTCAAACTGCGCGGCGCCACCAGCAAGATCATGTCGCTCAGCGAGGAGGAGATGGCGCGGGGCGTGGTCACGGCCTCCACCGGGAATTATGCCTTCGCGGTGGCCGAAGCCTGCAGGCAGCGCGGCTACACCGCCACCACCTACGTCGCCCAGAACATCGGCCCTTCACGCCTCGAACTGATGAGAAAGCACGGGCTGGACGTCGTGATTCACGGGCCCGAAGCCGGTGCCGCGGAAGCGGAGGCGCGCCGCGTGGCCGAGCGCGAAGGCAAGATCTACATATCCCCCTACAACGACCCGGCCGTGGTGGGCGGCCAGGGTACCTGCGGCCTCGAGATTTCAAAGCAGTTGCCCGACCTGGACACCGTGGTCGTCGCGGTCGGCGGAGGCGGCCTGATCGCCGGCACCGGCGGCTGGCTCAAGTCCTGCAACCCCGAAGTGCGGGTGATCGGCGTCTCGCCGGAAAATTCCCCGGTGATGTACGAGTCACTGAAGGCCGGCCGGGTGCTCGACCTGGAGATCTCACCCACCCTGGCGGACACCTGCGCGGGAGGCGTGGATCACGATGCCATCACGCTGGGCCTGTGCCAGGAAATCATCGACGACTTCCTGCTGCTGACCGAAGCGGAAATCGAGAGCGGCATCCGCACCCTGTTCGAGCAGCATCGCCTGGTGGCGGAGGGTTCCGCCGCGATGAGTGTCGCGGCGCTGCTGAAAGAGCCGGAGCGGTTCCGCGGCCGGAAAACAGTCCTGGTGGTCTGCGGCCGCAACATCGACATCGAGCGGTTCAAGAAGATCATCGGGGTATGAACAGCAAGCTGTCGGCAGCAACCTAGCGGTCTTTCCCGCGCAGTCTTTCCCAATATTCGAGGCGCTTCCTGATTTCACGCTCGAAGCCGCGTTCCACCGGCTCGTAGAACTGCACGCGCCGCATCTCGTCGGGAAAATAATCCTGGCCGGAAAATCCCTCGGGCGTGTCGTGATCGTAGGCGTAACCCGCGCCGTAACCCTCTTTCTTCATCAGCGACGTCGGCGCGTTCAGACTGTGTTTGGGCGGCGGCAGGGAACCGGTCTCCTGCGCAGCACGTTGCGCAGCGCCGTACGCGGTGTAAGCCGCGTTGGACTTGGGCGCCGTGGCCAGGTAGATCAGCGCCTGCGCCAGCGCCAGTTCACCCTCCGGGCTGCCCAGGCGTTCGTAGGCTTGCCATGCCGCGATGCAGGTCGGCAGCGCCTGCGGATCGGCCAAGCCAATGTCCTCCACGGCCATGCGGGCCATGCGCCGTGCGATGTACTCGGGATGCTCGCCGCCCGCCAGCATGCGTGCGAACCAGTACAGCGCCGCGTCGGCGTCCGATCCGCGCACTGATTTGTGCAATGCGGAAATCAGGTTGAAATGCGCGTCATCGCCCTTGTCATAAAGCGGCGCCCGACGCTGGACGATTTTGAGCAGGGCCTCGGTGTTCAGCATGGCGTCCTGCGACAGGATTTGTTCGGCCATCGACAGGACGTAGCGGCCATCGCCGTCGGCCATGGCCTTGAGGGTCGCGCGGGCGTCCGCGTCGACCGGCAACGGGCAACCTGCATCTTTCTCCGCGCGGCCGATAAGGGTTTCGAGCCCCTCGTCGTCGATGCGCTTGAGCACGAACACCTGCGCGCGTGACAGCAGAGCGGCGTTGAGCTCGAAGGAGGGATTTTCGGTGGTGGCCCCGATCAGCACGATCGTGCCGTCCTCGACCACCGGCAGGAAAGCGTCCTGCTGCGATTTGTTGAAGCGGTGAATTTCGTCGACGAAAAGCAGCGTGCCCTGCCCGTTCCGCTGGCGAATCTTGGCCGCTTCGAACACCTTGCGCAGATCCTGCACGCCGGTGAAGATCGCCGACAACTGCTCGAAATGCAGATCCGTGTGCGACGAGAGAATGCGCGCCAGCGTCGTTTTGCCGCAGCCTGGCGGTCCCCACAGCACCATCGAGGCCAGCCGCCCGCTGTCGATCATCTTGCGGATCGGCGCGCCTGCGCCAACCAGGTGCTGCTGGCCGACGATCTCCTCGAGTGTTTGTGGGCGCAGGCGGTCGGGCAACGGCCGGTCGGCCGATGCCGTCACCTCATTTTCGACCGCGAACAGATCAGTCATTTGCCACTTCCTGGGCCCCGAGCCCGCCAACTACTTAACGTAATAGAGATAGGGGCCCAATTGAAGCACAATTGACACAAAGGCTGCTCGGCGGTCAGCCCGGCGTGCGCCGAAACCCGGTGATTACCCGTCAGGAGCGGGTCGTAAGGTGGTTTATACTGCCTGTCCGCACCCTTGCCAGTCCGGGGGGCCGGGCTCAAACCCAGATGCCGGGGTACCGTCAATGACCAAACCATCACGAATCCATCGCGGGCCCTGGTTGCGCCTGTCCATCACCACGCTCACCCTGCTGATCAGCGCAGTGTTGGCGGCCGAAGATCAGCCCGCCCAAAGTCTCGCCTATTCGCCCAGCCTGAACCTGACCTCGATGGACACCTCGGCCAACCCCTGCGAGGATTTCTACCAGTTCGCCTGTGGCGGCTGGATCCGGAACAACCCCATCCCCGCTGACCGGTCACGCACCAGCACCTATGGCAGACTCTTCGTCGACAGCCAGCAATATCTGTGGGGGCTACTCGAAGAAGTCGCGCGCGACGACCCCAACCGCAACGCGACACAGCAACTGATCGGTGATTACTTTGCCGCGTGCATGGATCTCGACACCATCGATGGTGCGGGAGCCGGCCCGCTGCAGCCTTCCCTGGCGGCGATCGAAGCGATGAACGATGCCGGCGCGCTGGGCGCGACGATCGGCGCCCTGATCGCCCACTCCGACTCGAGCTCCTTCTTTGTTGCCCTCGGCGCCGAGCAGGACGCCAAACAGTCGGACATCATGATCGGTACGGTCATTGCCGCCGGCCTCGGCTTGCCGGACCGCGAGTTCTACCTGGCCGACGACGCCATGAAAAAAGAGAACCGGGAAAAATATGTTGAACACCTCGGCGCCATGTTCCGCCTGCTGGGTGAATCCGATACCGTAGCCGCCGGGAGCGCAGCCACGGTGATGCGCATCGAGACCCGTCTCGCCAGGGCGTCGCTGACCCCGGTGGAGAAGCGCGACCCCTACAGGGTCTACAACCGGAAATCCCTGGCTGAACTGAGCGACCTGGTCCCCGCACTCGACTGGGAGGCCCTGTTCGCTGCCGCCGGCCTCGAAGCCAAACCATGGCTGAATGTCACGCAGCCCGCCTTCATGCAGGAATTGCAGGCCATCATCGAGCAGGAGTCGCTGAACGACCTCAAGACCTATCTCAGGTGGGGCCTGGTCAATTCACGCGCGCAACAATTATCGAAACCCTTCAGGGACCAGGATTTCGCTTTCTACTCGGCCTACCTGGAAGGCATTGACGCGCAGCCGCCGCGCTGGCGCAGCTGTGTTTCGATGGTCGATCAGCAACTGGGCGAGGCACTGGGCAGAGAATTCGTCGAGCGGAATTTTCCGCCCGCGGTGCGCGACGAAGCGCGCCGCATGAGTCGGCAAATCCAGCAGGCGATGGGTGAGCGCATCGATCAACTGGGCTGGATGGGCCCGGCAACCCGGGAGCAGGCCAAGCTGAAACTGTCCAAGATGCGTGACAAGATCGGTTATCCGAACCAGTGGCGCGACTACTCGTCGATCCGCATCGACCGCGCGGACTACTACGGTAACGTCACGCGGGCCACTGAATTCGATCTGGACCGGCAGCTGGACCGGATCGGCAAGCCGGTCGACCGGGATGAGTGGTTCATGACGCCGGCCACCGTCAACGCCTACTACAACCCGTCAATGAACGACATCAACTTTCCCGCCGGGGTGCTGATGCCGCCGCTCTACGACCCCAGGATGGACGACGCGCCGAACTACGGCAACACGGGCGGCACCATTGGCCACGAACTGGTGCATGGCTTCGACGACGAGGGACGCCAGTTCGACGGTGACGGAAACCTCAGAGACTGGTGGGCCGCCGAAGACGCAGCTGCGTTCGAGGAACGCGCGCAATGCATCCGCGACCAATACGCCAGCTACCGCGTCATCGACGACATTTTCATCAATGCCGACCTGACCGCGGGCGAAGACATCGCCGACCTGGGCGGATTGATCCTGGCCTGGCACGCATGGCGAAAGGAAACCGAGAACCAGCGCCTGAGGCCGCTCGACGGCCTGACCCCCGACCAGCGCTTCTTTGTCGGCTTCGCGCAGTGGGCCTGCGCCGCCGAGCGGCCGGAGTCCCTGCGCCTGCACGCGGCGACCGATCCTCATTCGCCGCCGCGCTACCGCATCAACGGCGTGGTCGTAAACATGCCGGAGTTCAAGGCCGCCTTCGATTGCCCCGACGATGCGGCCATGGTGAAACCCGAAGGGCAAATCTGCCGGATCTGGTAGATGTAACCAGCGCGTGCTACTTGGAAAACTACCCGGCCATGAGTGTGCCCCGGCAGCGGTCACACCGAGCCCTTTCGCCACCCCTTGTTTATTCTCGTTCGAACTACAACTGATGATCAACCGGGACCGTGCTAAAAATAAAGCAATCGAATCTATTATTGTTCTGGTCAGTTGTATTTAATTTTGACATGACAGCGAGAACACCTCGAGCCGGCAGCGCGGGCCGTCTCGGCGAAAATCGGGCCCTGCTTACCGGACTGCCTCGCCGCGGTCCCGGCTGTATAAGGTCTTGCCACCGACGATCGTTCGCAGGACCCGTGCTTCGTCGATCTCGTCTGCGGGGATGACGGTGACGTCGCGGTCGAGGATCACCACGTCTGCCAGTTTGCCCGGCGCCAGGGTACCCTTTTCGGATTCCTCAAATGACGCATGGGCCCCGTTGCGGGTGTAGGCGACCAGTGCCTCTTCCACCCTGATCTTCTCCTCGGGTACCCAGCCATCGGAGTGGGCGCCATCCAGGGTTTGCCGGGTAACTGCCGCGTAAATGCCCAGGACGGGACTTGCGGGTGCGACGGACCAGTCACTGCCGAAAGCCAGCCGCGCACCCGCATCGATCAGCGAGCGGAATGCGTAGGTATGGCGCGAGCGCTCCGCCCCGATCACCGAATCGGCCCAGCGGCCGTCGTCGATCGCATGGTAGGGCTGCATGCTCGGGATGACGTGCATCGCCGCGATTCGTTCAATGTCCTGCGGTCGCAGGTGCTGGGCATGCTCGATGCGAAAGCGGCGATCCCGCGCGCCGTTGTGTTCGGCCACGGCAGCAAATATATCCAGCAGGGTCGCATTGGCGCGGTCGCCAATGGCGTGGATCAGCAGTTGCAGCCCGGCGGCGTCGGCGGCGATGGCCCACTCCCGCATCTGCTCCGGCGGCGTGATGAAAAACCCCCGCTCGCCCGGCGTGTCGGCAAACGGTTCGAAAAAGGCAGCGGTGTGCGAACCGAGGGAGCCGTCCATGAAGCCCTTCAAGCCACCGATCCGCAGCCAGTCGTCACCGTGGCCCCGGGCGGCGATTTCGTCGGCCAGCCGCGCCCAGTCTCCAATCGGCAAAATGGAATAAATGCGAGTACGTAGCCGCCCCTGCTGGTGAGCTCTGCGGAAGACTGCCATGTCATCCCAGTCGTAGCCCATGGTGTGGACGGTGGTCACGCCCCGCTCGAGCAGGTAATCCATGGCCCTTTCGAGAGCCTGGTCCTGCTGGGCCGCGCCGGGGTCGGGCAGCACCTGGAGCACGCGCTCCATGGCGTTGTCCTTGAGGATACCGGTGGGCTCGCCGTCGGGGTCGCGCACGATTTCGCCGCCCTCCACGTCGGGCGTGTCGCGATCGATGCCGGCCAGCTGCAGCGCCTTGCTGTTGGCCAGGGCCATGTGGCCGTCCAGTCGCGAAAGGAACACCGGGTGGTCGGCGGTGACGGCATCGACCCAGCTTCGCTGCGGCAGTTCACCACCCCAGTTCGTGTGGTCCCAGCCACCCCCCTGGATCCACTCGCCCGGCGCAAGGGCCGCAGCGAACTCGCCGATTCGTTTGGCGAATGCCTCCGGCGTTTGCGCGTCGCGCAGTTGGACCGACGACAGCTCGAAAGCGCTGGACAGCAGGTGCACGTGGCTGTCAATGAAGCCGGGCAGCACCAGGCCGACCGGCGATTCGTTGACTTCCGTTACGGTTCCGACCAACGCATTGATCTCGGCGTCCCCGCC
>Ga0316188_10000401_pt1 | contig 18284 bp, 18 predicted proteins | sample Phiworburrow1_MG_FD_204933 | JGI IMG/M metagenome (GOLD analysis project Ga0316188, IMG submission 204933) | Coastal sediment microbial communities from Maine, United States - Phippsburg worm burrow 1 | ecosystem: Environmental > Aquatic > Marine > Coastal > Sediment | place: USA: Maine... | reverse complement strand
TCATCGAAGGCGTAGATAAACTTCATGGAACCCGTTACCGGGTGTTGCCTGATCGCATCGAAACCGGTACTTTTCTGGTCGCCGCTGCGATTACCGGCGGTAGCATCAAAGTGAAGGATACCGCACCGCGCCTGCTGGATGCAGTGATCGATAAACTACGGGAGGCAGGGGCAAAAATTGAAGTCGGTGATGACTGGATCTCTCTGGATATGGAAGGCAAGCGACCGAAAGCAGTCAATATCCGCACTGCACCGTATCCCGCTTTCCCTACCGATATGCAGGCGCAGTTTCTGGCATTAAATACCATTGCTAAGGGGACATCCACGGTTGTCGAAACGGTCTTCGAGAACCGCTTCATGCATGTACAGGAATTAAAGCGTATGGGGGCGGATGTTGAGATCGAAGGCAATACTGCCATTATTCGCGGCGTTGATGGACTGACTGCAGCACCGGTGATGGCTACGGATCTACGTGCTTCTGCCAGTTTGATCATTGCCGGTCTTGTTGCTATTGGCGAGACAGAAGTGCAACGCATCTATCATATTGACCGCGGCTATGAAAACATTGAAGAAAAATTAGCCCTTTTAGGTGCTAAAATTCGCCGCACACACGAATAAAATATAGTAGTTTTTCATGATTAAAATCGCATTATCAAAAGGTCGCATATATAAAGAGACCTTACCGCTATTGGCTGCTGCCGATATCGTACCGGCAGAAGATCCGGAGACAAGCCGCAAACTGATTATTGATACCAACCATGAAGACGTTAAGCTGCTGATTATCCGCGCTACTGATGTACCCACTTACGTGCAGTTTGGTGCAGCTGATCTGGGTGTTGCCGGCAAGGATGTACTCATGGAGCATGGTGGAGAGGGTTTATATGAACCGCTGGATCTGAAAATCGCGAAATGCAGATTAATGACCGCTGGCCTGATCAATCCCAAACCCAGGATTAGCAGCCGTTTACGGGTGGCGACCAAGTTCACCAATGTTGCCAAACGATATTTTGAGTCACGCGGTGAGCAGATTGAGCTCATCAAGCTGTATGGCTCGATGGAGTTAGGCCCTATCGTCGGTTTGTCTGACCTTATCGTCGATGTCGTCGATACCGGCAATACATTAAAGGCCAACGGACTTGAGCCGGTTGATCATATTGCGGATATAAGTTCACGCCTGATCGTGAATAAAGCAGCGATGAAAATGAAGCATGAAAAAATCAGCGCCATTCTGGAAAAGATCGGATCTGCTGTTTCTGCGATGAATTAACTGCTGTCCGCGCCAGGTAAACTGTTTACGATTTTAAATAAGCAATATTAAATACACGATGTTAAATATAAGCGCATTAAATTACGAAGATGCTGATTTTTATCAGCAGCTCGATCACTTGCTGGCATGGGATGCCAGCATTGATGGCGATGTTGCCAAAGTTGTGGCAGATATTCTCGCCGATGTTAAACGGCGGGGCGATGCGGCAGTCATCGAGTACACCAATAAATTTGACCGCATGCATCTAACCTCTGCTGAGGAATTCGAACTGCATCAGCCGCAGTTGCAAAAGGCCCTGGCCTCTATCGATGCAGGGCAACGTCAGGCATTAGAAACTGCGGCGCAACGGATTCGTACTTACGCTGAGCACCAGAAAATGGAATCATGGTCGATTACGGAAGACGATGGCACCGTGCTAGGTCAGAGCGTCCATCCAATGGATAGAGTCGGTTTATATGTGCCCGGCGGCAAGGCGGCTTATCCTTCTTCTGTATTGATGAATGCTATCCCGGCAAAAGTGGCGGGTGTCCCTGAGTTGATTATGGTAGTACCGACACCTGATGGTGAGACCAATGACCTGGTATTGGCCGCCGCCGCAATTGCAGGCGTCGATCGCGTATTTACCATCGGTGGAGCACAGGCAGTGGCAGCTTTGGCTTATGGCACCGAGACCATCCCTAAAGTTGATAAGATCACCGGGCCGGGTAATTCATTTGTGGCAACCGCGAAACGTATGGTGTTTGGCGTGGTAGGCATCGATATGATTGCCGGGCCTTCTGAGATCCTGGTAGTGTGTGATGGTAAAACCAATCCAGACTGGATAGCCATGGACCTGTTCTCCCAGGCAGAACATGATGAAGAAGCGCAGTCTATTTTAGTTTGCCCTGATGCAGAGTTTATCCAGAAGGTTAAGCAGAGTATCGAGTCATTACTCGAGGAGATGCCTCGTAAAGACATTATCAGAACCTCGCTGGAAAATCGTGCGGTGACTATTTTAGTGGCTGATATTGCGCAGGCGATCGAAGTGGCGAATCATATTGCACCTGAACATCTGGAACTGTCTATCGAAGACGCTGATAAATGGGCAAAAAGAGTTCGTCATGCCGGCGCCATCTTTATCGGGCGCTATACTGCAGAAGCACTGGGCGATTATTGCGCCGGTCCAAACCATGTATTACCTACTTCAGGCACAGCCCGTTTTTCATCACCATTAGGGGTCTATGATTTTCAGAAGCGTACCAGTTTGATTGGCTGTTCTGCGAGGGGAGCCTCCGAGCTCGGTAAAACTGCATCAATACTGGCTCACGGTGAAGGCCTGACTGCGCACGCGCGTTCTGCGGAATACCGTATCAAAAAATAGTCCGGCCTGTGCTGACTGATTCAATATCGGAATATTTTTTTTCCATACGGCGTAAGCGGCCGGGCGATATTGTTGTTTCTATGTCGCGATTCGCAATAACGGCATGATAAAAAAGCCCGTGACCTGGATGGATCACGGGCTTTTTATTGAGAGAGATGATTATCTTCCAGAACAGGTTCTTAAGCTTTCTTTAGTAATATCTCAGTTAAGCTTCGTGCCACTATTAATGTTGAACTTCAATTCTTCGTGAAATGGCCACTTCCTGCTTCGGTATAATGATCTTCAATACACCGTGTTCTGATTTCGCTTCAATTTTATCGGCATCAGCACTGTCCGGCAGATTGAAGCGACGATAGAACTGGCCGCTCTGTCTTTCGACGCGGCGATAGTTTTCACCTTCTTCAACATTCTCAGAGTTACGCTGACCTTTTATGGTTAACACGCCTTTTTCCATCGAGATTTCGATATCTTTAGGATCAACACCGGGTATGTCAGCCAGCAGGGTGAAAGCTTTTTCATTTTCGCTGATATCAACTGAAGGTGCCCAGTTAGCGGTAGCAACAGAGGCATCATCATTGTTCAAACGAGTGAGTTCTGGATTATATAACTCACGCTGCAGGGTTTCTAATAGATTCCACGGATTGTTGTAACGTTTCAAGTTCATAATATATGACCTCCTAAGGATGTTTGTTTATTAATAACTAATTTGTGGATGCTTGCTTAAACTACAAGTCAAAAAAATTAAATTTTTTAAATATGTCTTTTGTCTTTATTACCATCGGTATCGTTACCCTTTATAATGGCGGTTTAGCATTTTTCAATACCATGACTTCAGCATTAAAAAACAGCCTCAAAGCGATTCGCCCTGTAATCAGACGACTGCAGGCTTATCATGTTGCAGACGCCAGCGGCCTGATCAAACTGGATGCTATGGAAAACCCATACCAGCTATCCGCTGATCTGCGTGCCGAATTACAGGCCAGGCTGAGTACGGCAGAGCTCAATCGATATCCCGACCCCTCGGCCTGTCGTTTGCGTAATAAGCTGATGCAGGTGATGCAGGTGCCGAAAAATAAGTCCATCGTGCTGGGTAATGGCTCTGATGAATTGATTCAGATGCTGGCGATGGCGGTAGCAGAGAATGGTGTCAGTCTGATGTCATTTGATCCCGGCTTTGTGATGTACAGGATGATCGCTGATTTTGTTGGTGCCGAATATATCGGCGTACCGTTATCTGATGATTTTTCACTGGATATGGAAAAAACGCGGCAGGCGATCAAACAGCATAGTCCGGCAATAATATTTATTGCCTATCCGAATAACCCTTCGGCAAACTGTTATAACGAAAAACATATCGAAGAGATTATCTCCCTCGCTCCGGGGATGGTGGTGCTGGATGAGGCTTATTACCCGTTTGCACAAACCAGTTTTATGGATCGTCTAGCTGAATTTGATAATCTGCTGGTGATGCGTACCGTTTCAAAAATGGGGCTGGCCGGATTACGTTTAGGCCTGTTATGTGGCCATCCGGATATCATCGGTGAAATCGATAAAATTCGATTGCCCTATAACATCAATGTATTAACACAAATCGCTGCCGATTTCGTCCTGGATAACATCGATGTCCTGGATCAACAGGCGAAAGCTGTTCGTGATGAGAGAGCGCATTTATTCACAGCGATGGCTGCCATGACTGATCTGCAAGTATTTCCTAGTCAGGCCAATTTCATTTTGTTCCGCGTACTGAACAAAAGTGCAAACGATGTTTTCGAAAGCCTTAAGAAATCGGGTGTGCTGATAAAAAATATGAAAGCAGATGAGGGGTTATTGAAAAACTGTTTGCGTGTTACCGTCGGCACGCCTCTGGAAAATAAGGAGTTTCTAACAGCGCTAGCAAACGCAATGAATGCTGTTTAAGTAAAAATATTTACTAGTGCACTGCATTTTTAGTGGCTCATCTGTGGGCGTTCCCCGAGCACGGCTTCTATGGTAAAACTCTGGCGTTCTCTAATGCCTTCGATCAGGAATACATCGCCCGGTTTTCCGGCTGCGATCATATTTAATATGTCATTGGTATCGAGAATATCGTGTTGATTTATCCTGGTAATGATGTCGCCGTTTTTCAGGCCTGCGAGATCACCGGGGCCGCCTCTATCAACATCTGTAATCAAAATTCCATGCATTGATTTAAGATCAACGGTATGTAAAAGTGGTTGCGTTAATTCCTGTCCTTCAACACCCAGCCAGCCTCTAACGACGTAACCATTTTGAATGACCTGTTCAGCGACCTGCAGCGCAAGATCAATGGGGATGGAGAAACTGATGCCCTGATAATTGCCGGTACTGGAGTAGATGTTTGAATTAATGCCGACGATTTCTCCTTCGGTATTAATTAGTGCACCGCCAGAATTGCCCGGGTTTATCGCGGCATCTGTTTGGATGAAGTTTTCGTAGGTGTTCTGCGAAACGCTGGTTCGGCCGGTGGCACTGATAATGCCCTGTGTGACCGATTGGCCGATGGCAAAAGGGTAACCGATGGCGAGCACGATATCACCCACTCTCAGTTTGGTCACGTCGGCAATGGTCAGTGTGGGCAGGTTTTCCAGGTTAATCTTAAGGACCGCAAGATCTGTATCCGGGTCAGAACCAATGAGTTCAGCAGTAGTACTTCTACCATCGTTCAATCGGACATAAATCTCATCACGATTGGCGATAACGTGATAATTCGTCAGGATGTAACCGCTATCCCGGATAATGATGCCTGAGCCAGAGCTCTGTTCTGCCTGTTTTTTCGAACTGTGTGGCGAATTTTTACTCATAAAACGTTCGATTATCCCTTCTTCAGAGCTGCCATTTTTGCTTGCTTCCGTCCAGACAATGGTTTTTATGCTCACCACCGCTGGAACGGCTTTGATGACAGCGTCCGAATAGCCGGTATTTTTATATCGAGCAGGGTTAGCAGGAGTTGAAGCGGTGTTGTGACCGGGTTCTGTCTGGTTAAGATGCAGGCTGATATCTCCCCGAAATAACAGGATGATTACCCCTAGAAATAGGCCAATAATCAGCCAGGCGAAAAAATACACAAAAGAGTGATTTTGCTTCAGCATAATGTTTTTATATCTCTTTGTTTTTACTAAATTTGTTATATTAAACTTGGCTAAAATGCTAACTTACGCTATCCTATGCGCCTTTTGCAACTGGCATGATCCTGTTTATTGGTGGGCATGTGAGTAAAAGAGCATAAATTTAAGCTACAGAGAACAACAGGCACAGTCTAAGTCAGTATTGTCATATTGCCTGTAGCCTATTTAAAAAACGAATTTTTTATTTATATTTGGAGATATCCAATATGTCTACTAATACTGTAGATGCAGGCCGTCGCCGCTTTCTTGTTACATCCACTTCGGTGGTTGCTGCTGTCGGCGCCGGTTTTGTAGCTGTTCCATTTTTATCCTCCTGGATGCCGAGTGAAAGAGCTAAAAATGCGGGTGCGCCCGTAGAAGTTGATATTAGCAAGCTTGAAGAAGGTCGTTTGATGATTGTTGAGTGGCAGAGCAAGCCAGTATGGATTGTTAAGCGCACGGCAAAAACACTGGATGATCTGAAAAAGAATGATAGTCATCTACGTGATCCGGCATCGGAAAACACGGCGCAGCAGCCTCCTTACGCACAGAATCATGACCGTTCGATCAAGCCGGGAATCCTGGTGCTTGTCGGTATCTGTACCCATCTAGGCTGTTCACCAACTTTCCGTCCGGATATCGCTCCGGCAGATTTGGGTGCTGACTGGCTAGGTGGTTTTTTCTGCCCCTGCCATAGTTCCAGATTCGATCTTGCGGGTCGTGTATTCCAGGGTGTCCCAGCACCGACAAACCTGGTGGTGCCGCCGCATAAGTATTTAAGTGACAACGTCATTCGGGTTGGTGAAGATGAGGGGGCTGCATAATGGGTAAATTAATTGGATGGATAGATGACCGTTTTCCACTGACTAAAATGTGGAACGAGCATCTCGCTGAATATTACGCACCGAAAAATTTCAATTTCTGGTACTTCTTCGGTTCGCTGGCACTGATGGTGCTGGTGATCCAGATCATTTCAGGTATCTTCCTGACCATGCATTACAAACCTGATGCTGGAATGGCGTTCGCTTCTGTTGAATACATCATGCGTGACGTGCCTTACGGCTGGCTGATTCGCTATATACACTCAACCGGTGCTACCGCATTTTTCGTGGTGGTTTACCTGCACATGTTGCGCGGCCTGATGTATGGTTCATATAAGCAGCCGCGTGAGTTGATATGGCTGTTCGGTATGTTCATCTACCTGGCACTGATGGCTGAAGCTTTCATGGGTTACCTGTTACCCTGGGGCCAGATGTCTTACTGGGGTGCCCAGGTAATTATTTCATTGTTCAGTGCTATCCCTGTTATCGGTGATGACCTGACCCTGTGGATCCGTGGTGATTTCGTCATCGGTGATGCGACCCTGAACCGTTTCTTTGCGCTTCATGTTATCGCTTTACCTTTCGTTCTGGTGTTCCTGGTGATCGCACACATCATTGCTCTGCATGAAGTAGGTTCAAACAACCCGGACGGTGTCGAGATCAAGAAAATGAAAGATGCCAAAGGCATTCCATTGGACGGCATCCCATTCCACCCTTACTACTCTGTTAAAGATATCGTTGGTGTCGTGGTATTCCTGTTCTTCTTCAGCGTGATCCTTTTCTACTTCCCTGACGGCGGCGGTTACATGCTGGAGCATGCAAACTTCATCGCTTCAGACCCGCTGAAGACGCCTGAGCATATTGCACCGGTATGGTATTTCACACCTTTCTATGCGATTTTACGTGCGGTGCCTGACAAGTTACTGGGTGTCGGTGCGATGGGTGCAGCAATCGTGTTGCTGTTCTTCATGCCATGGCTGGATCGTTGTAAAGTAAAATCTGTTCGTTACCGTTCAGGCATATATAAAGCAAACCTGACTGTTTTCTGCATCAGCTTTGTCGTACTGGGCTGGTTAGCAATGCAACCGGTGACTGAGACGATTACTTTTATGTCTCGTCTATTCTCATTCTTTTATTTTGCTTTCTTTGCAGTGTTGTATATCACCTCTAAAAATGAAAGCACCAAGCCTGTTCCTGATAGGGTGACATCATGAAAAAAATAATTGCTTTATTTATGGCCGCTGCCGTTGTGTTGACGCCGGTGATGGCGACAGCATCGAGTGGTGCTCACCTTTATAAGGCGCCGATTGATATCAACGATAAAGAATCATTGAAACGCGGTGCAAAAGCATTTGCTGATTACTGCTATAGCTGTCATGCAGCTTCTTTTATGCGTTTTAACCGCATTGCAAAAGACCTGGATATGTCAGAACAAGATGTTCGTGACATGATGATTCATACTCGTGGTAAAAAAGGCGATCCAACTAAGGTTGGCGAGTTGATGCAGGTATCGATGACCAGTGACTACGCAAAAAAGGCATTTGGTACAGCAGTACCGGATCTTTCTTTAGCGGCGCGCGCTCGCGGTGCTGACTGGGTATATACTTATCTGCGCAGTTTTTATGTTGATCCATATCGCCCGACTGGTTTCAATAATACGGTGTTCCCTGATGTGGGTATGCCAAATGTATTGTGGAGCCTGCAGGGTTTACAGGAAGCAAAGTATACGACTGTTGATCATGATGGTGTTGAAGTCGAGCACCTGGAAGGACTGGAGCTGGTTCAGCCTGGCAAGTTAAGCCATGTTGAGTACGATATGTTTCTCGGTGATCTGACCAACTTCATGGTGTATCTGGCTGAGCCAGTGCAGGTTGAACGTCGCCATCTTGGCTGGAAAGTCCTGTTGTTCCTGGTAGTCCTCTTTGGTTTTGCTTACGCACTGAAGAAAGAATACTGGAAGGACGTACACTAGAATATTTTTGCTGGTTCCGGATATGTATAGTATCCAGAACCAGCTGAAAATTACTGTAATTTGTTTTAACTAATAGCTCGTTATTATCGTTTCTCTCCAACTGGAAAACCTATGAATTTATATACCACGGCATTGTCAATTGAGTGTCATCGTACGCGCATCGTTTTAAACGAAAAAGACATTGTCCATGAAGTCATCCTGGTTGATCCAAAAAAATTACCCGAGGACCTGATCGATCTAAATCCGTATGGCAGTTTACCTACACTGATTGATCGTGACCTGGTGTTATATAACTCTCGCGTTATCATGGAATACCTGGAAGAACGTTTCCCACATCCACCGTTGATGCCGGTAGGCCCTGTGCAACGTGCGCAAACGCGTTTAACATTGTTTCAGCTGGAACATGACTGGTATCCGCTGGTGGATATTATCGAGACCAAAGGTGAAAAAGCGGTAGCCAAGGCAAAGAAAGATCTGGCTGATAGTATTACCTCTGTCGCTGAGGTATTTACAACCACGCCTTATTTCCTCAGTGAGGAATTTACCCTGGTTGATGCCAGCATTGCGCCTATTTTATGGCGTCTACGACATTATGGTATTGAACTGCCGAAAGAAGCTAAAGCGATTAATGCCTATGCAGACCGTTTATTTGCACGTGAAGGATTTATCTTAAGCCTGACAGAATCGGAACGTGAATTACGACTGTAATAAATTTCACACATTCACAGCGAGTTAAACCTTGTTTGTTATTCAGCCTGAATGAATTTGTAACTCGTTATCCATATGATCTGGCTGTAATATTAATACTATGCAGATGACATCCAGCCGACCTTATCTTATCAGAGCGATGTATCAGTGGATTACTGATAACGGTATGACGCCGCACTTGCTGGTTGATGCTGCAGTTGATGGTGTTCAGGTACCTGCTGAACATGTGCAGAATGGCAAGATTATTCTTAATATCGCGCCTATGGCGATCAGTGCGCTTGTGCTGGGTGATTCGGAAATAACATTCAGTGCTCGCTTTTCTGGAAAACCGCTGGGTATATATGTACCGATAGAGGCAGTCTTGGCAGTTTATGCGAAAGAAAACGGACAGGGTATGATGTTTTCAGAAGGAGATGGTGCGGTTTCATCTGATGATGATCACGATCCTGATTCAGGGCCTGGTTCCGGTCCGGGTAAGCCTAAGCGTCCCAGTTTACGGGTAGTTAAGTAGCTTAGCTGAACGTCTGATCCGATATCTGCTGGATAACACGGAGCGAAGACCCGATTTTCCTAACCGCCAAGTAGCTGGTGGTCAACCAGATCGCAGATACAATGAATTACCAGTAAATGAACTTCCTGTATGCGTGCTGTTGAATCAGATGGCACGCGTATCTCGACATCGTTTAACGATAAGCGGTCGGACATGGCGCCGCCGGATTTACCAACTAAAGCGATTACTGTCATATCACGGTCATGTGCTGCATCAATTGCAAGATTTACATTTTCCGAGTTACCGCTTGTACTTATGGCAAGCAGTACATCACCGGCCTGTCCTAAAGCGGTGACCTGCTTGGAAAATATCAGGCTATAACTATAGTCATTGGCTATCGATGTCACCGTCGAGCTGTCGGTAGTTAAGGCGATTGCGGGCAGCCCGGGCCGCTCCATTTCGAAACGATTCAGCATTTCGGAAGAGAAGTGCTGGGCATCACCAGCGCTGCCGCCATTACCGCAGGAAAGTACCTTGCCGCCGTTTAAAAAACACTGTGTTATTATTTGTGCGCTGCGACTGATGGGTTCAGCTAGTCTTTCAGCAGCCAGTTGTTTGGTACTGATACTATCCTGAAAGTTTTTGTTTATGCGTAAAATTAAGTCCATAGCAAAACCGTGTATCGCCTGTTTTAATTGATCAGCCTCAAAAAGCGTCTGTGACCCAGTCGTAAATGTATTGTTGACTACAGTCTTTAGTTTGAGTGTTTTTTGACATGGAAACAACATCAAATCGTGCATTTTTATACTGAATGTTTTGTTGTAAGAATAATTCAGCAGTGCTGCGTAATTTGTGCTGCTTGGCGGGAGTGACGCTTTCCAGACCACCGCCGTAATTATTGTTTTTGCGGAAACGGACTTCTACAAAAACCAGTACTTTTTTATCGAGCATGATGAGGTCAATTTCACCAAATCGACAGCTAAAATTTTTTATGACAAGCTTTAGACCACGTGATTCGAGGTAGCTGCAGCAGGCAGCTTCAGCATCTTTTCCCTGCGTTAAATGCGCTGCTCTCAATGGCGAAAAGCTCTCAAATCAGTTCTCTGTAAGTTCGTTATTTTGTATATTGTTCACAGGTTCAAAATATACTGGCAGGCCATTTTCAAATTTAGCCCAGAGTAATTTTCGCGTAATGCGGTTGTTATTATCTAATTGGATATTGCCAGTCTGCCCATCATAAAAGGCGTAATCTTTGTTTTTCAAATAATCCAGATTGTAAGTCAAATAGTAGGCATCAACTCCCAGGGCAAATAAACGCGTAAAGTTTTCTTGCTGTGGCCAGTTTTTTGTAAAGACCTTGTTTAATGGTGAGTCATGCTGTAACACCCAGGGCAGGTCGCAAAATATCAGGCCGTTCAAATCGCGATCTAGCTCCCGGCTAACTGTTCCTGTGTATACATGTGACGTTGAATATACCGGCAGGTCACCGGCGTGATGGAATTTGAATGCTGGCATGATGCTTCTGGCCGAGCGATGTGTCGCGGCGAGGAAAATCATATCGATATCCTGACGGCGATAAGATATGGTCTGTGCTTTTTTACCGATAGTGTCTTCAACCTTACGGTGACGGATATCACTTTGGTCTAGATTGAACAGCTGCCTGATCGGGCGTCTGTAGTCATTCGTGTTCGTGGCGTAGTTTGCACTGGTCAGCACTTTTCCGCCTAATGACTCATAATGTTCAGTAAATACATTATTTAAACGATTGCCCCATTCGCTGTCGGGGTAAAAAACAGCAGCGCTTTTCTTATTCTGCCTGATAGCAAGTTCGGCGACCTGACGGGCCTCATCTTCAGGTGCCAGACCAAACTGAAAAAGATTTTCTGTATGGCTTAGCGTATTTTCAGAATAGTTCAGGGTGAGTACAGGTATATCAAGTTCATTTTGCTGAGCGAGTTGACTGATGACAACTTTATCAAGAGGGCCGATGATATTGGTTGCTCCGTCATTAATCGCCTGTTGATATAACTGATAAAAAGTTGTTTCTTTATTACTGGTATCATAAAAATTAATGACAGGTTTTACTGGAGAGTTCGTATCGTTATAAAAAGCACTCAACAGGCCGTTTTTTATGTTGGCAGATATTGTCGATAAATCACCCTGCATCGGTAATAAAACAGCAATTTGCTTTATATTTAAAGCCTCTTTTTGGTAGTTGGTAATTAACTCGTTCAAAAAAGTCTGGTTAACTAAATGCCCGGGGTGGCGCGTACCCCAATCCAGCATGTCATTTTCAAGCTGACTGATATTCTGCTGGCCTGAGCGCATTACTTTAGCTAGGTCCAACCAGCTTCTTATGGTCAGATTACTGGTCTGCTGACTGTTTAGTTGCGCATTAGACATGCTTGATAAAGCAGCCCATATTTTTTTGTCATTACGATATTTACTTTTTTCATCAATGATATATGTGTCGAGCTGTACGCGCCTATCGACGACGAACATGTATCTGCCAGAAATATAATCAAGGTCGGCTTTCAATGCGTAAAAGTCGATCTGCTGGTCGCGTGTGATGGGTTTGATCTCAGTGATCAGTTCATTGGCTAACAAGTAGTCCTTTTCAGCGACTGCTATTTCAGCGGATAGAATTAATATTGCTGCAGTATCGCTTTCATTCGGTGTTTTGTTTTCATTGAGGATGTTCAGCTGTTTTTTTGCCAGTTCGATTTCACCTGCTTCGATGTGCAGTCGAGCTGCCTGAATCCGGTACTTTTGCTGCTCAACTGGCGAGTTGCTGTCTTCGGCAAGGGTTAGTAATTTTTCTGCTTGTTCAGACAATGATGCCTGTTTTTCTGTGACAGATCCTGGTTCATCAATCAATCCCGGCTCTGGTTTTACTGGTCCGGTATCGCAGGCAGATAGTGTCAGGAGGGCTGCTAGTAAAAAGAGTTTTAAAGTATGTGATTTCAAGATAGTATCGTTTAAACGTTTCAAGCTGTTGGTTATTATTATGAAAGAAGTAAGTATGTTTTGCAGGCGCACGAGTGTCAATCGATATTCCAGAATATAAACCCGATCTGCATGAGGCTGGTGTTCTGCCGCATACATTGTATCTCGTTGCCACCCCTATCGGCAATTTGGCTGATATAACTCAGCGTGCAATATCCACATTAGCACAGGTCGATATTATCGCGGCAGAAGATACACGGCATAGCCAACGCTTGTTATCACATCTGGGGATAAGAGCCAGGCTACGGGCATATCATGAGCATAATGAAGACAAAATGACGTCCAGGCTGCTCGATGACCTGCAGTCAGGTAAATCGATCGCGCTGATTTCCGATGCAGGCACGCCATTGATCAGTGATCCGGGTTATCGGCTAGTGTCGCAGGCGCATGATAGAGATATTAAAGTCGTTCCGGTCCCGGGTGTCTGTGCAGCAATTACAGCATTGAGCGCAGCCGGTCTGGCAACTGATTCCTTCGCTTTTGAAGGCTTCCCACCGGCAAAACACGGAGCGCGGTCACATTTTTTTGAGAAGTTTACGCAACAGCAGCGCACCATGATTTTTTATGTTTCCTGTCATCGCATTATTGAGACGATGTACGACATGGTGCCGGTATTTGGTGCTGATAGAAGGGTGACTTTTGCCAGGGAGTTGACGAAAACATTTGAGACCATAAAAAGAATGGAGTTATCGGCATTGTTGGCCTGGGTCGAGGCGGATGAAAATCAACGTAAAGGTGAAATCGTACTGATCGTTGAGGGCAAAGTGGGCGATGCAGTCGATACCGCGCAGGTGGATAAATATTTATCGATATTACTTGCCGAGCTACCCGTTAAACAGGCAGTGAACCTGGTGGTAAAAATGACGGGTGAAAATAAAAATGAGATATATACACGTGCGCTTGAACTGAAGCCATGAGGTTTGAAATGTAATCATGGTAGAACGTTTGATATTTGTTTTAAGTTTTTTAATTTCATCTAATGCCTACGCGGCAAATGATAAAGCTTTTGTCTGGGAGGTCTCATCAGACACCGCTACAGTGTATTTGATGGGTTCTATACATTTCGCTGATAAAAGTTTTTATCCATTAAGAACGGAAATAGAAGAAGCCTTTGATCGCTCAGAATATCTCGTGGTAGAACTGGATATCAGTAAGACAGTGAGCGATGAATATAATCAGCTATTAGCGCAGAACGGTATATTTAGAGATGGCACAACGATCAAAGATGCCATAACTGACGAAACATGGCGGCAACTACAGCAGCGCCTGAAGCAACTTAATATATCTTACGATGCAATAAAAAATTATAAACCAGGCGTCATCGTGCTGACCTTAAGCGCCGTACAGGTGATGCAAATGGGGTTTGATCCAGAGCTTGGGATTGATGCCCATTTTTTAGCAAGGGCATCGCAAAAGGAGCGCTCGAAGCAGATAATAGAACTGGAAACATTGGAGCAGCAGGTAAACCTGTTCATCAATGCTCCGGACGGTGAGCTGTTGTTGCAAGAAAGTTTATACTCACTGGATGAAGATGAGCTGCTAATGGCCGACATGGTGCGCTTCTGGAAGCAGGGTGATGTCACGCAAATGAACAAACTTCTGTTCGAAGATGCGTTAAATGATAACCCGGCGTTTAGCAAGATTTATGATAGTTTGTTCTATGACAGAAACGATCAGATGACTTTAAAAATTGATGCCATGCTGGGACAGAAAACACAGCAGAGGAACTATTTTTTTGTGGTCGTCGGCAGCGGTCACTTGATTGGTGACAGAGGCATTGTAAATGCGTTACAGAAAAAGGGTTATCAGGTCCGGCGTTTCTAGCTATTCGTTTCGAGTTTTTTATTACTAGAGGCAGTTATCAGTAGCAGGATTCCGCTGTGTGCTGCTGATAACTGCCCGAGACTAATAATATTTAAAATCAGAGGTTGAGTTTTTTCTCCAGGTAGTGGATGTTGGTGCCACCCGCCTGAAAATTAGCATCTCTGATGATTTCTTTGTGCAGGTCAATATTGGTATTAATTCCCGTGATACTGATTTCATCGAGTGCACCTCGCATACGCGCAAGTGCGACTCCTCTGTCGCAGCCATAGGCTATTAATTTTCCGATCATCGAATCGTAATGCGGTGGCACGGTATAACCGCCATAGATGTGGGTATCGATGCGAATGCCGGGACCGCCGGGTGGGTGGTAACGTTCTATCGTGCCTGGCGAGGGCATAAATGTTTTATGATGTTCTGCGTTTAAGCGGCATTCGATGGCGTGACCGCGGATCTCGATATCGCTCTGCTTGTAGCGGAGTTTTTCACCGGAAGCGATGTACAACTGCTCCTTGATGATGTCGACACCGGTAACCATTTCAGTCACCGGGTGTTCTACCTGGACGCGGGTGTTCATTTCGATGAAAAAGAATTCACCGTCCTGATATAAAAACTCAAAGGTACCTGCTCCGCGATACTTCATTTTGATGCATGCGTCTACGCAGCGTTGCCCGATTTTCTTACGCTGTTTTTCGGTGATACCGGGAGCGGGTGCTTCCTCTACTACTTTCTGGTTGCGGCGCTGCATGGAGCAATCACGCTCACCCAGATGAATCGCGTTACCCTGACCATCGGATAGTACCTGTATTTCGACATGGCGAGGTGTTTCCAGGTATTTTTCCATGTACACCATGCTGTTACCAAAAAAGGTACTGGCTTCCTGTTTAGTTAATGCGATAGAGTTGTTTAAAGTTGCATCTGAATGCACCACGCGCATACCACGGCCACCGCCACCACCGGCTGCTTTGATGATGATGGGATAGCCGATTTTATTGGCTAGTCTCAGGTTGGTATCGCCATCGTCTCCAAGTGGACCATCGGAACCGGGAACGCAGGGAACGCCTGCTATCTTCATCGCTTCGATCGCTGCTACCTTATCGCCCATGGTACGGATAGAAGCAGGGGAAGGGCCGATGAATATAAAGCCGCTGTCTTCTACACGTTCTGCAAAATCGGCATTTTCAGATAAAAAACCGTAACCGGGGTGGATAGCGACGGCGTCTGTGACCTCGGCCGCACTGATGATCGCCGGTACGTTGAGGTAGCTCAGCGAGGAGGCTGCCGGGCCAATGCAGACAGACTCGTCTGCCAGGCGGACGTGTTTCAGATCGCGATCAACCTCGGAATGAACAGCAACTGTTTTAACACCGAGCTCACGACATGCACGCAGGATACGTAATGCAATTTCGCCTCTGTTGGCGATAACAACTTTAGATAACATGAGAAAGCGCCTTATTCGATAACATACAGCGGTTGGCCAAACTCAACAGGTTGAGCATTTTCCACAAGGATGGCTTTAACCACGCCTGATCTATCTGCTTCGATCTGGTTGAGGATTTTCATTGCTTCGATAATGCAAATAGTTTCACCTTCCTTGACGCTGTCACCAACCTTAACGAAATCTGGCGCACCGGGTGATGCAGCTGTATAGAAAGTACCAACCATGGGTGAGTTTACGGTGTGACCGCTAAAGGCAGGACCTTCAGATTTCTTTTCTGCCGCAGTTGTAGCAGCAGCGGGAGCCGGGGGTGCAGCTGGCGCAGGTGCTGGAGCATATTGCTGTATCGGTGCAGGTGCGGTTGTTGAATAGCGCGAGATACGGACAGATTCTTCCCCTTCATGAATCTCAATTTCTGCAATACCGGACTCATCCAGTAGCTCGATTAATTTTTTTACTTTACGAATATCCATAGGATTTAACCCTGTTGTAATTGTTTGATTGCTGCATGTAAGGCCAGTTCATAACCCTGGGCACCAAGGCCTGAGATAACACCAGCAGCAATATCGGAAAAATAGGAATGTTCACGAAATGCTTCGCGAGCGTGAACATTAGATAAATGAATCTCTATAAACGGAATATTTACCGCGCTTAAAGCATCGCGTAATGCCACGCTGGTGTGGGTAAATGCAGCGGGATTGATGATAATAAACCGTACTTTATTTTTGGCTGCATCATGTATATGACCGATAAGCTCTGCTTCGGCATTGCTCTGAACACTTTCCAGGCTGAGATGGTGATCGGCAGCAATTTGCGACAGATTTTTATTGATATCGTCGAGAGTCATCGCACCATAATGTTCAGGTTCGCGAGTGCCTAACAGGTTCAGATTCGGGCCATTGATGACGAGCAGATCGGGCATTTTGGTTATTTTTAGCCAAATATTATTATTTGCTAATAATTGTGCATAAAAACTATATAAATGTCTACTATTTCGGCGAATTTGTAGCGAAACTCCTGAAATAGTTAAAGTTATAAGTTTATTCCCTGTGCTTTCAGCAATTCTTTTGCTCGTTTCTTGCTCAGTTCTCCAGTAATCGTGTAGCTAATTTCTCCATCACGATTGATGATTACTGTGTAGGGCAGGATGCCAATGCCATTACCATAGCGTTTTGCCAGTCCTACGCCTTCAGCCTGAACTGCCATGATAGGATAGTTCATGCCCATTTTTTCGGCGTATTCGCGAACGGCTTCTTCTTCATCAACAGCGATGCTGATAATCTGAAATCCCTGATCGCCATATGCCTTCTGTAATTCGATAAAATCGGGTATTTCTTTTTTACATGGCGGGCACCAGGTCGCCCAGAAATTTAGCAGGATTAACTGGCCATCCCATTCCGTGATGTTTCTCAGCTGTCCATCCAGATCTATTGCTGCAAACTCAGGCCGCTGTATACCGATGGCGGGGTTGTTCGCTGCCTGTTTCAGGTTGATGTATTTATGTACAGCATAACCGCTGCCAGCGGCAAGTATCATGGCAATGATAAAAATTATGGTGTTTTTCATTTAGCAGACGGTGGTTTATGAATGAGAAAACAGAAGCTGTGTGCCTGGCAGATAATCGTGTTAATTTAACGCACGACTGATGTGCTGGCTAAACTGCTCAGCAGGCATATATCCGACGACACGGTAATTTCTTTGCTCCTGGCCGCTGCTATCAAAAAACATGATGGATGGTGGCCCGATGATGCCAAAATGTTTGTACAGTTCTGAGTCTTTTGCATCATTCGGAGTGACATCAGCCTGCAATAAAACAACGCCTGCCAATGCTTTCTGCACAGCTGGATCGGCAAATGTCAGTGCTTCCATCTCTTTGCAGGAAACGCACCAGTCAGCGTAAAAATCCAGCATCACCGGTTTGCCTGCAGCTCTGGCTTTGGCAAGTTCAGCGTTAAAACCAGCAACACCCTTGATTTGTATAAAGTTTAGATGTTCGGCCTGGCTGACTGAGCTAGAAGAGTTCGCTAAACCTTTTAAAGGCTGGAATATATTTCTATTACCGCTTGCCAGGCCAATCAGGATGATTACACCGTAAATCAGCAATAAAACGCCCAGTCCTTTCCACAGCTTTTTCCAGCCGCTGCTACCAGCGTTAATACTGTCGATGGCGCCCATATAAATTGCGGAAACGATAATTAAAGCTGCCCACATGGTCATGGTGACCGCCGCCGGAGTAACTCGTTCCAGCAACCAGATAGCGAGTCCGAGTAGTAACACGCC
>Ga0316188_10000400_pt1 | contig 18290 bp, 19 predicted proteins | sample Phiworburrow1_MG_FD_204933 | JGI IMG/M metagenome (GOLD analysis project Ga0316188, IMG submission 204933) | Coastal sediment microbial communities from Maine, United States - Phippsburg worm burrow 1 | ecosystem: Environmental > Aquatic > Marine > Coastal > Sediment | place: USA: Maine... | reverse complement strand
GTGCAGGACTCGGATGCCTTGCGGGCGCCCGTCAAGCGCCCGACGACAGGCCGAGCTTGCGCACGATGATCTCCATCGGGCACCACTTGGTGATGCCGCTCTGCAGCAGGTTCAGGCCGACGAAGGCGGTGAACAGCAGCCAGTACTGGCTGACGAAGAGCGGGCTGGCAGGCACGCCCAGGGCGAGGGAGACGAGGATCATCAGGCCGGCGAAGACACGAACGAAGGACCAGGAGGTCATGGGAGGTTTTCCTGTCAGGGGTTGGGACTGGGTTGCGCAGGCACCGCGGCGACGGGAGCGTCACGGCCCTCGTACTTGCGGCGATACGCCACGTAGAAGAGCAACGGGATGACCACCAGCGTCAGCAGCGTCGACACCGCGATGCCGAACAGCAGCGAGATCGCCAGGCCGTTGAAGATCGGGTCGTCCAGGATGAATAGCGCTCCGAGCATTGCCGCGAGCGCCGTCAGCACGATCGGCTGCGCGCGCACCGCCGCGGACTCCACCACCGCACGCGCGAAGGGCGCACCCTCCGCGATCCGAAGGTGGATGAAGTCCACCAGCAGGATCGAGTTGCGAACGATGATGCCGGCGAGCGCGATCATCCCGATCATCGAGGTCGCGGTGAACTGGGCGCCGAACAGCGCGTGGCCCGGCAGGATGCCGATGATCGTGAGCGGAATCGGCGCCATGATCACCAGCGGCGTCAGGTACGAGCCGAACTGGCCCACCACCAGCAGGTAGATCAGCACCAGGCCCACCGCGTACGCCGTTCCCATGTCGCGGAAGGTCTCGTAGGTGATCTGCCATTCGCCGTCCCATTTCAGCGCACCCGCGCGATATGGATCGGCCGGCGTCGAGATGAAATACTCGTCGATCGGCGCATTGCCCGGCCCCACGATTCGCCCGATGTCGCCGCGCATGCTGAACAGCGAGTACAGCGGCGAGTCGACCCGGCCGGCCGCGTCGCCCATCACGTACTCGACGGCGAGCAGGTCTTTGCGGTAGCGAGGCTTGTCGCGCTGTGCCGGCTGCACCGTGACGAAATCGCGCAACTGCGCCATCCGGCCGTCGGCGGTGCGAATCGGCAGCTTGAGCACCGTGTCGAGCTCTGCAATGTCCGCGTCCGAGAGGCGCAGCTGCGCAGGCGCCGGATACCTGGACGCATCGCGCAGGTAGGTGACGTCCTCCCCGGCCAGCGACAGCGACAGCGTCGAGACGATCTCCTGCTGCGCGACGCCGGCACGGGCAGCCTTGCGCCGATCGATCACGACCCGCGCCTTGGGCGCCGACGCGATCAGCGTGTCGTCCGTGTCGACCACGCCCTGCGTCTGGTCGAAGACCTGGCGCACCTGCGCGGCGAGCTTGGCGCGCGACGCGTCGTCTGGCCCGTACACCTCGGCGACGATCGGCGCCAGCACCGGCGGACCCGGCGGAACCTCGACCACCTTCAGCGATGCGCCGTAGCGACGCGCGATCTCCGCGAGCGCCGGACGCACGCGCTGGGCGATCTCGTGGCTCTTCGCGTCGCGGTGCTTCTTGTCGACGAGGTTCACCTGCAGATCGCCCATCTCCGGATTGCTTCGCATGTAGTACTGCCGCACCAGTCCGTTGAAGTTGATCGGCGCGGCGGAAGCCGCGAACGACTGGATGCTCTCGACTTCCGGCGACGAAGCGACCTCGCGTGCGAGCGCGTCCAGCACCGCCGCGGTCTTTTCGACCGGCGTGCCCGCGGGCATGTCCAGAACCACCTGGAACTCGGACTTGTTGTCGAAGGGCAGCATCTTCAGGACGACGAGTTCGGCCACCGGCAGCGCGATCGAGCCGGCGATCAGCAGCGCGACCGCGACCCACAGCAGGAAGCGATTGCGCCCGCCGCGCTTCGGGTCGAGCAGCGGCCGGAACATGCGTTCGGCGATCGGGATCAGTTTCTCTCCCATGCCGGCATGCGCGCCGTGCGCGACGTGCTTGGGCAACCAGCGTGCCGCGAGCCAGGGGGTCACGACGAACGCGACCGCCAGCGAGATCAGCATCCCGAGGCTGGCGTTGATCGGGATCGGCGCCATGTACGGCCCCATCAGCCCGGAGACGAAGGCCATCGGGAGCAGCGCCGCGATTACGGTGAACGTTGCGAGGATGGTCGGCCCGCCGACCTCGTCCACCGCACGCGGAATGATCGCCATCAGCGATGCGTCCGGCTCGAGTGACCGGTGCCGGTGGATGTTCTCGACGACGACGATCGCGTCGTCCACGAGGATCCCGATCGAGAAGATGAGCGCGAACAGCGACACGCGGTTCAGCGTGAAGCCCCAGGCCCACGACGCGAACAGCGTCGCGGTCAGTGTCAGGATCACCGCGAGGCCGACGATCGCGGCCTCTCGGCGGCCAAGCGCAAAGAAGACCAGTGCGACCACCGCCGACGTCGCGAACAGCAGCTTGTGGATCAGCTTGTCGGCCTTCTCGCCGGCCGTCACGCCGTAGTCGCGGGTGACTTTGACCGTCACGTCGCCCGGGACCACCGTGTTGCGCAGCGTGTCGACGCGCTCGACGATGTGTTGCGCGACGGCGACCGCGTTCTCGCCCGGCTTCTTGGTGAGCGACATCACGACCGCCGGGGTCGTGCGCAGGTGCGCCATGCCGTCGGACCCGTGTTCCACGCTGGTCTGGGTCACATACCGCCGCGGCGACGGCGGGCCGTCGGTAATCCGCGCGACGTCGCGCAGATACACGGGCTTGCCGCCGCGCACGGTGACCACCAGTTCCGCCACGTCCTGCGCGCTGGACAGAAAATCTCCGACCTCGATCTCGACGCTCGCGTTTCCCTTGATCGAGTCGCCCAGCGCCTGCCCGACGTTGGCGGCCGCCAGCACGTTGCGGACTTCGTTCAGCGTGATCGAGTAGGAATTCAGCTTCTCGATGTCCGGCTCGACGCGGATGACGCGCCCGGGCCCGCCGATCGACGCCACCTCACGCACGCCGGGCACGCGCTTGAGTTCGACCTCGAGCGCGTGGGCAACGCGCTCCAGGCTCGCCGCGCCCTGATCCTGCTCCTTGCCGGACAGCGTGAGCGAGACGATCGGTACGTCGTCGATGCCCTTGGGCTTGACCACCGGCGGCAGCACGCCAAGTCCCCGGGGAAGCCAGTCCTGGTTCGCCTGGAGCACGTCGTGCAGGCGCACGATCGCCTCGGTGCGCGGCACGCCCACCTTGAACTGCACGGTGATCAGGGCCACGCCGGGACGCGACACCGAGAACGTGTGCTCGATGCCGGCAATCTGCGACAGGACCTGTTCGGCCGGAAGCGCAACCGTCGACTCCACGTCGGCGACAGAGGCGCCGGGGAACGCGATGATCACGTTGGCCATCGTGACGTCGATCTGAGGTTCTTCCTCGCGCGGCGTCACGAACACCGCGAACACGCCGACCAGCAGCGCCACGAGGGCGAGCAGTGGCGTGATCTGCGCGTTCAGGAAAGCCCGGGCAATGCTGCCGGAGATGCCGAGCCGCTCGGTCGGCTGGTCCGTCTTGCGGTCCCTGGTGTCGTTCATTTCTTCACGACTCCGGCGACGCGCGCCGCCGCGACCGGATCGGTCGCGATCTTCTCCCCGCTGCTGACGCCGGCGAGAACCTCCACTTCGTCGGCATGCACGCGCCCGATGCGCACCTGGCGAAGCGCGACGCCATGCACGTCGACGACGAAGACGCCTCGCAGGTCACCGCGGGCGACGACCGACGAACTCGGCACCATCAGCCGCTCACCGACCGATGGCGATTCGCCGGCCAGCGGCAGGCGCACGCGCGCGAACAGCCCCGGCTGAATCGACGCTACCGCGGGCGGCAGATCGATGCGTACCAGCTGCGTATGACTGACCGGATCGGCCGCCGCCACGATCACCACGGCCCCCGGTGCCGGGCTTCGTGCCTCCGCCGGCGCGTCCGGGATGTCAATGATGGGGCGGCCTTTCGGGTCGAGCCGCGCGACCACCGCGGCCGGCACGTTCACCGCGACACGCAGTGCGGACGGGTCGTGCAGCTGCAACAGCGGCTTGCCGGGCATCGCAGTGTCGCCGATCTGAGTGCTCACGCTGGTCACGATCGCGTCGAACGGCGCGTTCAGGGTGTACCAGCCGGTCTGGGTTGCCGCACCGGCCATCTGGGCGTTCAGGGCCTTGACCGACTCGAACGCGGCGCGCTGGTCCGCCTCCGCACGGTCCAGCGACGCCGGACTGAGGAACTTCTGCGCGACGAGCTGCCGGGTTCGCTCCAGCGCGCGATCGGCCGCCACGAGCTGCGCCTTCGCGGCCGCAAGCTGCGCCACGGCGGCAGCCTGGTTCTGCTGCGCGGCACGCGGGTCGATCCGCACCAGCAGTTGTCCCGCCTTGACCCGGTCGCCTGCCCGAACGGTGAGCGTGACCACCTGCCCCGACACCTGCGGCGAAATGCTGGTCTCGCGCACCGCTTCCACCTGCCCGTCCGCGAGGTAGACGGCCCCGCCGGAAACTGCGCCGACGGTGGTCGTCGCCAGGTCGGCCGGCGCCTGTGGTCCAGGCTGTGCCGCGAGCGGCGCTGCCGCAGCCACGGCGAGGGTCGCGATCGTCGCGAGCAGGCCCCGATGCACTGTCATTGAGCGTTCCTTTCCTCGTTCGGCGTTGCGGCCGGAGCCTCAACACCGCGCTACTATATCACTCCTTAGTTATATTTGCAATTTAGGAGGAAATCAACGACAATTCACTATCTACATGTTGAACCTGTAACCTCGGAATCCGAAATGGACGACATCGTTCTCGACCGACTCGCCCGCTATTTCCGGGCTCTTTCCGAACCGCAGCGCCTGAAGATCCTCGATCTGCTGCGCAGCGAGGCGATGAACGTCGGCGAGCTGACGCAGCGCCTGGGCTGCTCCCAGGCGAACGTGTCCAAGCACCTCGCGCTGATGACCGAAGCCGGACTGGTCGAGCGCGAACCGCGCGGCACCTCCGTCTATTACCGGTTCGCCGATCCCGAGGTGTATCAGCTCTGCGACCTGGTCTGTGGCCAGGTCGCGCGCAGGCTGGCGGGAGACGCGCAGCTGCACGGTGTGCTCAGCGCACTTGCCGGGCGACGCGGTTCGTAAGCTCGAACGGCAACGGCCCACGGGCCGTGCCGCATCTCGTCCCGCTCAGGCGGCCGGGAACGCGTAGTCCTTGAACTGTTCCCTGAGCTTCGTCTTCAGGATCTTGCCGGTTGCGCCGAGAGGGATCGCGTCGACGAACTGGACATCGTCCGGCATCCACCACTTCGCGATCTTGCCCTCGTAGAACTTCAGGAGCTCCTCCTTCGTCAGCTCGACCCCGGGGCGCTTCACCACGATCAGCAGCGGCCGCTCGTCCCACTTCGGATGGGCCACGCCGATCACCGCGGCATTGGCCACCGCGGGATGCGCGATGGCGAGGTTCTCCAGGTCGATCGAGCTGATCCACTCTCCGCCGGACTTGATCACATCCTTGCTGCGGTCGGTGATCTGCATGTACCCGTCAGCGTCGATCGTCGCGACGTCTCCGGTCGGAAACCATCCGCGCCCCTCGGAGTCGTACTCCAGCGGATCGCCGCCCTCGCCGCGGAAGTACTCGCGAATGACCCAGGGGCCCCTGACCAGCAGGTTCCCATAGGTCTTGCCGTCCCACGCGATGTCGCTCCCGGCGTCGTCGACGATCTTCATGTCGACCCCGAAGATCACGTGGCCCTGCTTTTCCAGGATCTTCTGCTGCTCCGCCTCCGACAGGCTCATGTGCTTGTTCTGCAGCCTGGACAGCGTGCCCAGCGGCGAGAGTTCGGTCATGCCCCAGGCGTGGATCACATCCACACCGAAGTCGTCGTTGAAACTGCGGATCATCGCCGGCGGGCAGGCCGACCCGCCAATCACCGTGCGCTTGAGCGTCGAGAATCTCAGCCCGTTCTGCTTCACGTGCTGCAGCAATCCAAGCCAGACCGTCGGCACGCCGGCCGAGTAAGTCACGCCTTCCGACTCGAACAGCTCGTAGAGCGATTTGCCGTCCAGCTGCGCGCCGGGGAACACCAGCTTTGCGCCGACCAGCGGCGCGGTATAGGGGATCCCCCAGGCGTTCACATGAAACATCGGCACCACTGGCAGGATGCTGTCCCGCGCGGAGGCCCCCATCGCGTCGGGCAGTGCCGCGCCATAGGCATGCAGCACGGTCGAACGATGCGCGTACAGCGCCCCCTTCGGGTTGCCGGTCGTGCCCGAGGTGTAGCACAGCGCCACCGCAGAACGTTCGTCGAGTTCGGGCCAGCGGAAGTCCGGGCTGCTGCCTTCGAGCAGCGTCTCGTAGTTGATCAGGTTCGCCACCTTGTCCGAAACGGGCTGCCTGTCCGGGTCGATCATCGCGATCCAGCCCCTGATGTTCGGGCACTTGTCGGCGATCGCTTCGACGATCGGCAGGAAGCTGATGTCAAACGCCAGGTAGCTGTCGCCCGCGTGGTTGGCGATCCAGGCGATCTGATCGGGGTGCAGCCGCGGATTGATCGTGTGCACCACCGCGCCCATGCCGCCCACCGCGTAGTAGATCTCCATGTGGCGATACCCGTTCCAGGCCAGCGTCGCGACCCGGTCGCCCGCGTGCACCCCGAGCCGGGTCAGCGCATTGGCCATGCGGCGTGCCCGCGCCTCGCACTGCGCGTAGGTATAGCGGTGGATGTCGCCTTCCAGTCGGCGCGAAACGATTTCGGTATCGCCGTGGTGCCGGGCGGCATGCTGCAGGATCGTCGAGATCAGCAGCGGCATGTCCATCATCAGGCCTTGCATCGAATCTTCTCCAGATTGGGTAACGCTTTCGCGGCGCGACGCGGGGCTCGCCTCGGCGCGGGGAAGGCAGATGTTGTCGCCCGCCTCCCTGTGCGTCAAGTCGCGCACGGCGATAGCGTCGCAGGGTCTTTTCGGCACGCTTAGAATCCGGGCATGAACGCCCCATTCATGCCCGGCGCAACCGCTGTGACGCTCGAACAGCTCGCCTTCGACAACCGCTTCGCTCGCCTCGATCCATCGTTCTATACGAAACTGGCGCCGACGCCGCTGCCTGAACCGTATCTGGTGGCAGCGGCGCCCGCAGCGGCCGGACTCATCGGCCTGCACACCGAGGAATTCCGCCGCGCCGAATTCGTTGAGACCTTCGCGGGAAACCGCGCGCTGCCGGGTTTCGAGCCGCTGGCAGCGGTCTACTCCGGCCACCAGTTCGGCGTCTGGGCCGGGCAGCTCGGCGACGGCCGGGCCCTGCTGCTGGGCGAGGCGCTGGGACCCGATGGGGGGCGATGGGAATTGCAGCTCAAGGGCTCGGGTCTGACGCCCTACTCCCGCATGGGCGACGGCCGCGCGGTGCTTCGTTCCTCGATCCGAGAATTCCTCTGCTCGGAGGCGATGCACGCGCTCGGGGTCCCGACGACACGGGCGCTCGCGGTGATCGGCTCGGACTTCCCGGTGGTTCGCGAAACCGTCGAAACGGCGGCGGTCGTGACGCGGATGGCGCCCAGCTTCCTGCGGTTCGGCAATTTCGAGCACTTCTACTACGCAGGCAGGCATCAGGAGTTGCAGGCCCTCGCCGACTTCGTGATCGACGGCCACTACCCCGGCCTGCGCGACGAGCCGCAGCCCTACGCGGCGCTAGTGCGCGAGGTCGTCGAACGCACCGCGCGCCTGGTCGCGCACTGGCAGGCGCTGGGCTTTTGCCACGGGGTGATGAACACGGACAACATGTCGATCCTGGGACTGACGATCGACTACGGCCCGTTCGGATTCGTCGACGGTTTCGCCGCCCATCACGTCTGCAACCACTCCGACAGCGGTGGACGCTACTCGTACGCCAACCAGCCGGCGGTCGGGGAGTGGAACTGCTATTGCCTGGGCCAGGCGCTGCTGCCCCTGCTGGGTTCGGTCGAGGAAGCCGAGTCGGTGCTATCGGCCTACCGGCCGGCCTTCAGCGAAGAGTTCGCGCGGCACCTGCGCGCGAAACTCGGACTGGCCGAAGCGAACGACGCCGACGAGGCGCTGTTCAACAGTCTGTTTGGAATCCTGGACGCCGGGCGGGTGGATTTCACGCGATTCTTCCGCGGTCTTTCGCGTGTGCGTCTCGCCGACGCGTCGGGGGACGACGCATGCCGCGATCTGTTCATCGACCGCGCCGCGTTCGACGGCTGGGTCGCCGGCTATCGCGCCCGACTGCGCGCCGAGGCGCGGGACGACGCGGCGAGGGCAACTCAAATGGACCGGGCGAACCCGAAATTCGTGCTGCGGAACCACCTCGCGGAAACCGCGATCCGGCGTGCCGGCGCCGGGGACTTCAGCGAAGTGGAACGACTGCAGGCCGTGCTGGCGCGTCCGTACGACGAGCAGCCGGAAATGGAGGCCTACGCAGCCCTGCCCCCCGACTGGGCGAGCGGGCTGGAGGTCAGCTGTTCTTCCTGAGCGCCCTGGATTCAGGCCTTCTTGACCTTCTCGAGCATGCGGAAGACGAAACGGGGCGAGCCCTTGAACATGCGCTTGAGCGACTTGGGCAGGCAGCGACGCTCGAGGGTGTTGCGGCGGTTACGGTTACGTTCGGCCATGGGGTTTCTCCGGAAGCGACAGCAAAGCTTTGGATTGTAACCCTTGACACGTCGCGGCGTGAAGCCGCGCGTTACACTCGCGCCATGAAACTGCTTTTCGACATGTTCCCGGTGATCCTGTTCTTCATCGCCTACAAGATGGGGGACATCTTCGTTGCGACCGGGGTGGCGATCGCGGCGAGCCTCGCGCAGATCGCCTGGCTGAAGCTGCGCAGGCACCCGGTGGAGAACATGCAGTGGGTGAGCCTGGGCATCATCGTGGTGTTCGGCGGGATGACCCTGGTCCTGCACGACGAGACCTTCATCAAGTGGAAGCCGACCGTGCTGTACGCCGCGTTCGCCGTCGCCCTGCTGGTGGGACGCTACATGATGGGCCGCAACCTGATCACTGCGATGATGGGCAAGCAGGTGCGCCTCCCCGAGCCGGTCTGGGATCGCCTGAACATCGCCTGGGTCGTGTTCTTCGTCGTGCTCGGGGTGTTGAACCTGGTGTTCGCGTTCAGGTTCTCGACCGACGTCTGGGTCAATTTCAAGCTGTTCGGCTCGCTCGGGCTCACCGTGCTCTTCGTGATCGCGCAGGCGTTCTATTTCAGCCGACACGTTCTCGAGGACGAGTCCTGATGAAGCCTTCGCTGGAGGAACTGCAGCAGCGCCTGCAGGCGGCATTCCCCGACGCGCGGATCGAACTGCAGGACGACAGCCACCTCCACGCGGGGCACGCAGGAGCGGCCGGCGGCGCCGGGCACTTCACCGTTCGTCTGGTGTCCGCCCGCTTTGCCGGTCTGGGCGTCGTGGCGCGCCATCGGCTCGTGTATGATTCCGTCCGCGATTGGATGCCCGACAGAATTCACGCGCTCGTGATCGCAGCGCGAACGCCCGACGAAGCAGCGGCCTGAACACCGTACCCCCCGACTTCAGAGCCCCTTGCCCGCCGTGCACGGCAGCCACCCGTCTTCATCGAGAGGATTGATTCAATGAGCAAATTTTCCTTCAGCGCTCGCGCCGTATTGGCCGTCGCGCTGGTCGCTGCCGTCCCTGCCCTGTGGGCGCAGAATGCGGCGGTCGTCAACAACAAACCGATCCCGACAGCCAAGGTCGACGAGTTTGTCAAGGCGCTGACCGCGCAGGGCCGCCCGGACACCCCCGAACTGCGGGCCGCCGTGCGTGACGAACTGATCGCCCGTGAACTCTTCGTGCAGGAGGCCGAGCGCAAGGGGCTGGCACGCGACGCGGAGGTCAAGCAACAGATCGACAACGCACGCCAGCAGATCCTGATCCAGGCGTTGATTCGCGATTACGTGAAGAACAACCCGGTCAAGGAAGAGGACATCAAGGCCGAGTACGACAAGATGGTCAAGCAGTCCGCGCAGAAGGAATACAAGGCGCGCCACATCCTCGTCGACAAGGAAGAGACTGCCAAGCAGATCATCGAGCAACTCAAGAAGGGCGGCAAGTTCGAGGACCTGGCCAAGCAGTCGAAGGACACCGGGTCCGCGGCCAATGGCGGAGACCTGGACTGGAACGCGCCCGGCACCTTCGTCAAGCCGTTCTCGGATGCGATGATCAAGCTCGAGAAGGGCAAGTACACCGAGACCCCGGTGCAGACCCAGTTCGGCTGGCACGTGATCCGGCTCGACGACGTGCGCGACGCCAAGCCGCCGTCGCTCGACCAGGTGCGCCCGCAGATCGTGCAGGACCTCGAGCGCAAGAAGATCCAGCAACTGCAGCAGGAACTCCGCGCGAAGGCGAAGATCCAGTAGGTCGGACAGGCGATCCGCTGAGCTCGCGGCGCAACGCGCCGCGCTCAGCCGGGCGCTCAGCCGGGCGCTCAGCCGGGCGCTCAGCCGGGCGCTCAGCCGCTCGCCGAACCGCGCAGCAGGGCCGCGGTCCTGCGCCGGTCCGCGAAGAACTCGGACAGCAGCGCACCGCAGTCGTCGGCGAGCACGCCGCCACGCACTTCGCAGTGGTGATTCAGGCGGCCTTCCGCCATCAGGTCGATCACGCTCCCGCAGGCACCGGTCTTGGGATCGGACGCCCCATAGATCAGTCGCCGGATTCGCGCGTGCTGAATCGCGCCCGCGCACATCGCGCAGGGCTCCAGCGTCACGTAGAGGTCGCAGCCGGTCAGCCGGTAGTTGCCCAGCAGCTCCGCGGCCATCCGCATCGCGCGGATCTCTGCGTGCGCTGTGGGGTCGTGACTGCCGATCGGCTGATTGAAGCCGGTGGCGATGACCTGCCCGTCGCGGACCAGCACCGCACCGACCGGCACCTCGCCCAACGCGCTGGCATTCATCGCCTGATCGATCGCCAGGCGCATGAACGTCTCGTCGCTCGTCGTCATCCTGCCCTCACCACGCGAACCATGCTGGCCGCCCCGTCAAGTCGGCGCGTGGGCCAAGCCGCGCGGGCATGGCGATGCCGGCGACAATGCGCGAACCGCGTCAGGGTTTCGTCGGCTTCCAGCTTTCGTCGGGGTCGAAGCGCTTGATGCTGTTGACGACGCTCGCGGTGCCTGGACCGAGATCGCGCTGGTAGACCTGGCCGTCCTGGTTCACGATGAAGCTCATGACGCCGGTGTCGCCATACCGCACCGGCCAGCCCAGCAGCGCGAATCCGCCGATCATGCGCTTGCCGACCAGGTAACTGCGGGCGCCTCCGCGCGCATTGGGACCCTGCCCGGTGAGAATCTTGTAACGGTACCCGTAGTAGCCTCCGCCCGGACGTGACGGCAGGTAGTTCTCGCCGAGCGGGCTGTCGTCGCCGAGACTCTCGCTCCAGATCAGGCCGTCCCGCTTGCCGGGGCTGCTCAGGAACTTCTGCGCGTACTCGAGCAGACCGTCGCCATTGCGGTCCTTCGCTGCGTATTCCCGCTGCGCGTCGACGTAAGCCAGGCTGGACTGGATCGCCGCGCGCTCATTGGTACCGATGCGCAGTTCGAGAACCGCCTCTAGCGCACCGACCGGATCGAAGCGCCACTTGCCCTGCGCCGTCTTCTGCAGCGGGATCGGCAGCGTCCATGGATCCGTGCCCACGACGAGCTCGGCGCGATCGCCGTTCACCTCGATCACGCGCGACTGGTACGCCTTCTCGAGGAATTGGTATCGATACTCGGCCGGGACTTCGTCCAGCGGCAGGATCTGCTTCCACGTCTTCCCCAGCAGCCGCGGCAGCCGGGACGCGTCGTTGACTGCGATCGCGTCGATCAGCGCATTGGTCGCCTGTTCCGGCGTGTCGAACGGCGCCTGCGCTCGCGCGACGGCAGGCAGGCCCAAAGCGGCCGCGAGCAGCAGCGCGCCGACCGTGCCGGGCAGCGCGTTGCCGTCGGCTGCGCTTGGCTTGAAACGGATGAGATTCATCGTCGCTGCTCCTGCAGTTAACGCCCGCGGCCGCCGCCGCCCGCACGACCGCCGCCACCCGCACGGCCCCCGCCTCCAGCAGCCGCCCCACCGCCGCGCGGCGCGGGTGCAGCGGAACGTGCCGGCGCGGGCGCAGCGGAACGTGCCGGCGCGCCACCGCTGCTGCGCTGGTTCATCGAGTCGCGGCTGGTCCGACCGCGATCCGCGTTTGCGCGCGCCGCGCCGCCGTCGCTGACGCCAGAGAACGCGCTGTCTCTGGTACCGCCGCCGCTCGGGCGGTCCGCCCCCTGCAGCCGGTCGCGGCCCGCCGCCGGATCCGCGCCACGGTCCTTCAGGGTCTGCTCGGCTCGTGCGCGATCGGCGTTCCTGGATTCCTTGCCCCGATAGGCCTCGCGATCCCTCGCGCCTGCGGCGTCCCTGCCGCCATACTTTTCGCGGCTCCCGGAGTCCCGGTAGGGAACGTCGCGGCGCCGGTCGGGATTGAAGTTGAAATTGTTGTTGTTCGCGCTGATCTTCCGGTTCACGTTGATGTTGTTGTACCGGTTGACGTTGATGTTCACGTCGTGGCGGCCCCAGTGGAACCCGCCCCACAGGGAGTTGTGGATACCGACGATCGCCGCGCCCCAAAGCACGCCGCCCACGAAGGCCGCGCCGGGGTAGTAATACGGCGGGGGCGGCCAGTAATACGGCGGGTACGCCGGATACCACCACGGCCCGTACACCACGGTCGGCTGGTACACCGGCACGTACACCGTCTGGGGCTGAGCCGGTTCGATGACGATGACCTGCTTGCCGCTGTCGGTCTGCGCGCTCACCTTCTGCTGTTCATTGCTCTTCAGGTTGCCGGCCTCCTGGGCCTTGACGCGCAGGTACTGCACGCGGTCCATCACGCGACCGGGATCGGCGAGGAAGGCGTCACCCAGTCGCTGCACGTCGTCGGGTCTGTCACCCATCATCGCCAGCACTTGCGGAAACGCGACGAGCGACTGCACCGCCGGCTCCCACGGTTGCGTCTCCACCTGGCGCACGGCCTCGTCGGCCTTCGCGTCCGGGTGCGCCTTGGACCACGCGACCGCCTCTTTGACGTCGAGCGGGTAGGTGCTGGCCATCAGGATCTGCGAAAGCAGCGAGTCCGGATACAGCGCGATCGGCGCCAGCATCTGGTCGAGTTCCTCGTCCTTGAACGTGGCGTCCTGAGCTCCGGCGTAGCCTGCGAACCCGAACGACATCAGCACGACGAGAGCCAGCGCGTGCCAGGCATGCCGAAGCCGGGTCCTCGACAGCCCTGCCGCCGCAGGCCGCGGGAAACGATTCATGTCGTTCGTCATGTTTCGATCCTTGCAAGGAAGCTGTTGCTCCGCGCCCGTACACCTCGGGCATACGACCAATTGTAAGTGCAACCGAGCATTTCCAGCCTCGTACAGCTCGCGGCGAGCGCCAAGTCGTCGCCATGTGGCATTCTGTCGACTGTCCCCAAACCGACACACTCATGGACAAGAGAGAAGTCACCCGCAGCCTGCTCGCCGCACTGTCGATCACCGGCCTGATCCTCGCGTCGTTCTGGATCCTGCGTCCGTTCCTGAGCGCGATGATCTGGGCAACGACCATCGTGCTCGCCACCTGGCCGTCGATGACGTCGCTGCAGAGGACGTTCCGCGGCAGGCGCGCGCCGGCCATCGTCGTGATGATGACGGTGATGATCTTCGTCTTCGTGCTGCCGTTCTGGTTGGCGATCAGCACCGTGGCCGAGCACATCGGCGAGGTCAGTTCGTGGTCCGCCTCGCTTGAAACCCTCGAAGTGCCGCCCCCGCCGGCTTTCGTGGAAGGCATTCCCTTCGTCGGACAGAAGGCGTTCGACGTCTGGCGCGATGCTGCAGCCGGCGGATGGCACGCGCTGGCAGCGAAGCTCCAGCCCTACATCGTCCAGATCGTGCGCTGGCTCGCGGCCGAGGTCGGCACGGTCGGGGCGCTGGTCGTGCAGTTCCTTCTCACGGTGGTCGTCGCCGGTGTCATGTACGCGAACGGCGAGAAGGTCGATGCCGGCGTGCGTCGCTTCGGGCGCCGGCTCGCCGGCGAGCGTGGCGAACACGCGATCGAGATCGCCGGGCAGGCGGTGCGGGCGGTGGCGTTAGGCGTGGTCGTGACCGCGCTGGTCCAGACGCTGCTCGCAGGATTGGGCCTCTGGGGCGCCGGCGTGCCCTTCGCCGCCGGACTGACGATCGCCGTGATGATGCTGTGCATCGCCCAGATCGGGCCGACTCCGGTGCTGGTCCCGGCGGTCGCCTGGCTGTACCTGACGGACCACCACACCACCGCGACAATGCTCCTCGTCTGGACGATCGGCGTCGCTTCACTGGACAACGTGCTGCGCCCGTATCTGATCAAGCGCGGCGCGGACCTTCCGCTGCTGCTGATCTTCGCCGGCGTGATCGGCGGCCTGCTGTCCTTCGGGCTCCTCGGAATCTTCGTGGGACCCGTGGTGCTCGCCGTCAGCTACCGGCTTCTCGAGGCCTGGGTCAACGAGGCGCCGGATCAGGCGCCAGGCTAGGCCGGCCGGTCCTGCGCCCGGCCTGCTTCAGGTATCGGTAGTAATCGCTGTCGGTCGTGAGAATCACCACCGAGTTCTTGTTCTGTCCCTCCTTGTAGGCCTCCAGGGTCCGCGAGAAGGCGTAGAACTCCGGATCGCCGTTATAGGCGGCGCCATACACGCTGGTCGCTTCGGCGTCGGCCTTGCCGCGGATCTCCTGCACCCGGCGGTAGGCGGTCGAGCGGATCTGGCGCAGCTCCTTTTCCATCGTTCCCAGGATCTCGGCGCTGCGGCCTTCGCCCTCGGAGCGGAACTGGGCGGCGATCCGCTTGCGTTCCGAGATCATCCGCGCATAGACCTTCTCGCGCACGCTCTCCACGTAGTCGAGGCGCTTGATGCGCACATCCACGAGCTCGATGCCGTACTGGGGGATGACTTTGCGCGCTTCGGACAGGATGGTCCGTGTCAGTTCCTCGCGGCCGCGCACGACTGCCTTCGTCAGTTCTTCGCGCACCTCGGCGGGAACCTCCTCCAGCACCTCACCCTTGGGTACGACCCACGAAGCGCTGCGCACCAGCTCCACCAGCTCGCTGCCTGAAACCTTGTCGCGCACGACCGAGTCGATGATGTCGTTCAGCCGTGAGCGGGCACCGCCCTCGGTGGCGACGCTCTCCAGGAACTTCCTGGCGTCGGCGATGCGCCAGCGCGCCGTCGTGTCGACCCAGATGAACTCGCGGCCTTTGGTGGGGATCTGATTGGGGTCCCCGTCCCAGATCAGCAAGCGCTTCTCGAAACGGCGGACCTCCTGGATGACAGGCAACTTGGTGTGCAAGCCTGCCTCGGTCACCGGTTCCCCGACCGGCCGTCCGAACTGCACGATCACCGCCTGCTGGCCTTCCTGCAGCGTGTAGAAACTCCCGGAAAAGGCGATGACGATCGCCAGCGCCAGGAGCCCGAGTGCGACCATCAGCGTGCTCTTCATGGCTGCCCCCTTCCCGTGACGCCCTGAACCGGGCCGCTTGCCTGACCCGCTGCGCCAGCAGGCCGCTGTCCCGACTCCAGGCGCAGCCACGGCAGCAACGCCTTCTGGTCACTGTCGACGATGTAAAGCGCGCTCGCATCGGGCAGGATGGTGCCCATCGCCTCCAGGTACAGGCGGCGGCGCGTGACCTCCGGCGCCCGCTCGTACTCGGCCAGGATCGCCTTGAATCGCGTCGCCTCGCCATTGGCGCGGTTCACGCGCTCGACGGCATAGCCCTCGGCTTCGGTGATCGTCCGCGTCGCTTCGCCACGCGCTTTGGGAATCTCTCGATTGGCCTGCTCCTGCGCCTGATTGATCGTGCGCTCCCGGTCCTGCCGCGCTTCATTCACCTCGTTGAAGGCGGGCTTGACAGTGTCCGGCGGAGTGACGTCCTGCAGCTCGACCGTGACCAGGCGAACGCCGGTCGCGTACTCGCTGAGAATCTTCTGCATCTCGTCCTTGACCTCGGAGGACACGGCCACCCGGCCGACGGTCAGGACATCGCTGCCCAATCGGTTGCCGACCACACGACGCATGACGGCCTCGGCGACGTCGCGAATCGTCTGCCGGGAGTCGCGGACCTCAAAGAGGAAACGGACCGGATCCTCGATCCGGTACTGGACGATCCACTGCACGTCGATCACGTTCAAATCGCCCGTGAGCATCAGAGAGACATCCTTGAATGGCTTCTTGTCACCCACATATTGCGTTCGCCCGCCCCCGCTCGCGGCAATCGTTGCGAAGCCGAACTCTTCCTTGAGGACCCGGGCTGTGGGAACCAGTCGCACGCTCTCGATGCCGCTGGGCAACTTGAAGTGCAGACCGGGACCCACCGTGCGATCCACGGCCCCGAATCGCTGCACGATGCCCGTCTCTTCGGGCTGCACGGTGAACCAGGTCGACCAGGCGAGGATCAGCAGCAGCGCGCCGGCGATTCCGATGCCGATACGCCGACTTCCGAGCGCCAAGGCGCCATTGCGCAAATCGCGAACGATATCGACGGGCTCATAAGTCGGCATGCGCTACGCGTCTGCCAGCAGTAGCGCACATGCCTGGGCCACGGCCGTTACTTGCATCGGCGAGTTCGACCCAGGCAGCGTTGCCCAGCCACCCTTCTCGACAAATGCGCCTCGTGACCATGAATCGACTTTCTTGAGCTCGACCAGATTGACTGAAACGTCACTCGATTGATTGAACTTGTCGACGCACACTGGCGCGAGAGCCACGATGACAGCGTTGTCAGCGCGTTTCATCGCCGTTGCCTCGGCAGTACTGCCCGTGACCCATCCGCCCCATCCGAATCCTGCGATTGCCAAGGCGGCGGCCCCGCCTGCAACGCCCCAGAAAGCCGGTTTCGCTTCGATTGGAATTCTCATTGCTGTGTCCTTTAAAGAAGATGAAAGGCAGGCCGGCACGATCTCAATAAGAGAAGTCGCTTTGAATCTGGCCCTCCCAAGCGCATGGAGGATGCTGATGTCCTGGGGGACCGAGGGTGCAAGCAGCTGAGCCGGCACGCAATTCTAGGAATACAAGACTTCCTCTCTCCCGTATGTACGCTGCCACACATAGGCGAGACCTTCGCTTCAGCACGCGGTCAACGCTGGCATGCTCAACGCGGCGCGGACAGTCACCGCCGCGAGGCATCACGCGCGCGGCTCTCCCCGTTCGTTGACGGTCATCGTGGGACCGGGGCGAACGGCCATTTGCCCGCGATGCTGCTGCCCCCGGGCGCGATGCTCTTCCGATATTGTCGCGAGTGCCTGCCGCAACCCAGGCTTTGTCCGTGCGAACCCGTACATGGCCGGATCCGAGACCATCGCGTGCCAGGGCAGCGTGACTTGCATGGAAGTTGCCGGTCCCGCGGCAGACGACCGGGCCGACAGTGTCTGTTCGCGTACAGACGGCGCCACCGCGCGACCGATAGGCTGGACCTTTCCTCGAGAAGGACGCCATCATGCAAGCCACTACTCACCGCGATCCGGTCGGTACCGGACAAGGGACGAAATCGCTTCTGTGCTCCTGGGTCTTCGCGCTCGGCGCGATGCTCGTCGGCGCCACCGCCGCTGCTGCAGGTGGCGACCCGACGCACGCTCAGGAGCGCTACCAGCAGGAACGCGCGATCTGCATCAGTGGCCAGTCTCACCAGGATCGCGACACCTGTCTGCGAGAGGCTGACGCGGCGCGGCAGGAGGCCAAACCGGAAAAACCCACCGAAGGCACGAGTTCGCACGAAGACAACCAACTGGCACGCTGCGAACGCCTGGCCGCGAGTGACCGCGAGGACTGCGTGCGTCGGCTGCGGGAAGGGACCGCGAGTGGCAGCGTGGAGGGCGGAGGCATCTACAGGGAACTGCGCACGACGGTGCCGGCGAAATAGGGTCGACGATGCTGTTCTCGACCGCGCTCGTGCTGCTCGTGGTGTGGATCCTCGGGGTCGTCAACGGCTATCCCTTGGGGGGCCTGATCCATATCCTTCTGGCACTCGCCGTCGCGCTGTTCCTAGTCACTGTCATACGGGAGCGGCGCGCGAAGCGAGACCCGCAACGCCGCGTCAATGCCACCCCGCCGGCGCATATTGCCCCTTGATGAAGGTGATGTGGAAGCAGTTGATGATCTCGCGCGCGGCCTCGAACACCATGCGCCATTCGGCTGCGCGGCGACGGAACACGATCGTCACGTCCGGTGTCTCTCCCGGCGCGGTGTGATGAGTGCTGCCGTCGGAGAAGACAACCTCGAGATGCGTGCCCTGGCCCCTGGCGACACCGTCCACGATTGGCCGGACCAGTGCTC
>Ga0316188_10000399_pt1 | contig 18308 bp, 17 predicted proteins | sample Phiworburrow1_MG_FD_204933 | JGI IMG/M metagenome (GOLD analysis project Ga0316188, IMG submission 204933) | Coastal sediment microbial communities from Maine, United States - Phippsburg worm burrow 1 | ecosystem: Environmental > Aquatic > Marine > Coastal > Sediment | place: USA: Maine... | reverse complement strand
AAAATATTCCGTTTCTCATAACAAGGCTCATCGCTCCAACTCCATCTAATTTTTCGAAAGCAATAAATCCTTCAGAAGCTAAATAGGTCTCAAGGTAAATCAGCTCCTTTCCTAATAATGTTTTAAACCTGTCCTTATAAGGTTGTATAGAAACGCCTCCATGAACATAAATGCGGAAATTTGGCCATATATCATGAATCGTTTTTACATTATAATGGACAATTATTCTTTCAAATAACATTTGTACCCATGCCGGTACACCTGCCACAATTGCGATGTCCCATTTATGAGCCTCTCTGGTAATTATATCTAACTTTTTATTCCAATCACTCTCCTTTGAAATTTCACTTCCCGGTTTGTAAAAGCGATTCATCCAAATAGGAAGATTTCCTGTTAATATACCGCTCAAATCACCCATAGCAGCATGTTCATCTTGCTCTAAATGAGTGGAACCACCTAACATAAGCATCTCCTTTTCATAAAAATCATCAGGAAGATCAAAGTCTTTTAAGGTGCACATTTGTCTAAAACTTGCTTTTCGAATCGACAAAAGCATGTCTTTACTAATCGGGATTTTTTTACTGGAACTTCCTGTTGTTCCGGAACTTAAAGCGAAGTTTTTGATCCTTCCCGGCCATGTTACATCTCGTTCTCCATTGAGAGAACGATACCACCATTCATTATAAATTTTATCATAATCAAAAAAAGGAACCCTTTTTTGATAGGCTTCAATGATATCTGCTTCATTAAGAATTTCTTCAAATCCATAATGCCTTCCAAAATCGGTATAGGAAGCGGTTTTTAATAATTTTCGTAAAGTTTGTTTTTGTAATTGCTGCATACTCTTTCGAGTAATACTCAATTTTCGATTGATCTTAATCGCATTTTTAAATAACTTACCCAATAATGCCATAGTTATATTGTCTTACCCAACATCTCAGACTCAAAACGCTTTTCAGGAATGGAAATATTTATTTTTAAATTACTAAAATCATATTTTTCATAAACCCCAAGCTCATCATAAACGACCTGGGATAACGGTAATCCATTTGCTTTATCAATATACAACTCTATTTTTTTAGCATAGGAATTTGGAACTTTGATCATAGACCCCACTTTTAAGTCATCCCATAAATCTATATCATTTAATTCACTTAACATATAATCATTTAAATATAATCGCTTTGCAATAGCCGTCAGTTTTTCAACTCGATCAACTTTCATAGTATAATATTTAAAATTAATAAATTCTATTTCGATTTTATAAACTTCTTTATCTCCTCTCAATATTTCACTTACCTTCATATTATAATCCCCGGGTCTCATGTGAAATTGAAGGATAGCCATCATTTTACCATAACCAAGATCAAAAATTGTATGATGATTATTTTTTCGCATTAAAGGACCATAGGGATCTAGTTCAATTTGAAAATAAGGAAATCCTGAAGGTTCATAAACTGCCTTGTAATCATACTTTTTTCCTGCATATACCAATTCTTCCCCTTTACCGGGTTCAATCATTGTAATATGACACTGAAATGGATCAATATTCATCGAAACCTGCTGAGTTCCTTTCATCATGCTTTTTCCAATTCTTTCCTCATTACTCAGAGTGAATTTCATTGTCTGAATTGAATTTACCGACTTTACAAGCCTGTTAAAAACAAGGTTTGCCTCACTCTCAGAAAGCGGATTATTACTTGAAAATGAAAAATTAAGAATCAAAATGATTCCTAATAAAAAATATTTTGTCAGTATTTTCATTTAATTTAAAAAGCCTGCAAATTTAATTTTTTTTGCTTGATTAGTTCAATTTGCAAAAAGACGAAATAAAGCCTTTTTAATTTCTCTAAATAGAAGCAATATCATAAAAAAGCGATGGCCAGTTTTATGTCGACATAACTCACTTTTTTATTTAAACCCTCGTATATATTTTTTAGACTTATCGGAGTTCCTTTTTCTTGTCGATCAAGCTCTTTTTTTATTTTCATAAAAATGGCTTCTGAGGGTTTATAAAAAGAAAGATCGGCCTCCGGAAATTCATTTCTTATTTTAATAAAGTGACCTGCAATGGTTGCAACAGATAAGCCTCTCGTCTCAGCTATCTCTTTTATGCTTTTTTTAAGCTTGATGTTTTCAAGTGTATAAAAGTAAGTAGAATGTTTTTTAGAGTTTTCCGATCTTTTTTCTTTCAGTCTATTCTTGTTCTTCTTAATCTCTTTTGGATTAAGAATACCCCCGCAATTTTTTATGAAAAGAGGAGCTATTCTTTCTAACTCATCAATAGAGAAATTTTTATCTGCATCCATAGATAATTCTTGAAAGCGCTGATCTGCCTTAAAACATAAACTATCTACCTGAAGCGCCATTTCATTCAATCCTATTAACCTTAAATTCTCAAGCTTCTTCAGTCGTGAAAGAGCTACATAGCCCTGTCCTTTTTCGAATGTTTTAGAAAGATCGATCTCCGCTTCTTCCAATGTCATCCCCTGACATTTATGAACTGTGATAGCCCATGCAAGTCGCAATGGTATTTGATTAAAGCTCGCAAGTACTTTTGAGTTATCATCCTGTACCGACCAATTTTCCTGCTCAACGCTGATGATCTTTCCGCTTTTTAACTGTATCGTGGGGAAACCTTTATCGTTAAATGCCAATACTTTGGCTAAGGATCCATTTACATATCCTTTTTCATTATTGTTCTTTACCAACATCACTTTAGCTCCCACTTTCAATTCTATTTGCTCTTTGGCCAATACCGAATTTTTAAGGGTTTCGATCAGTTTCTTATTCCCTTTTAGTTTCGCATTAAAAGAAGCTGATTCGCCGGTGATCGTCTCTAATCGATCTTCATTTATTCTATCGACATCATAATTATGTGTGTATAATTTGGTCATATCCACATCATCACTCAATTTATTCGCACTCGTCGCTTTCAGTTTATTATAACTGCTTTCTGATATTTTACCTGAGCGGATCTCATTTAAAATAAGATTCAATTCATTTTTTCCCTGTCTGAATTGTTCAGTCAAATAACATATGGCAAGATTAGCATCGACCCAAGCCTCCGACATAAACGAAAATTTATCACTTCCCTTCTCTTCTCTTTTTCCTATAGGTGGAAGTTGAAAAAAATCGCCACAAACAACGATTTGAATCCCTCCAAAGGCAGCGCTCGAGTCTTTAAAATACTTTAATACTTTATCAACTAAATTGAATTGATTTTTATGCAACATAGAGATCTCATCGATGATTAAAACCTCAACATCTTCAAGGTGCTCTCTTAAAAATTTCTTCGACTTCATGCTGATCAGATTGCCTGAAGTTAGTTTCTCTTTTATTCCGATACCCGCCCATGAATGAATCGTCATTCCGTTCATATGAGTCGCCGCGATTCCGGTAGATGCAGTAACAGCTACAGGCACTTTTCTTTCCCTCAAATAATCGATGTATTGATTTAAAATATAGGTTTTCCCCGTTCCTGCAGATCCCGTCAGAAATACATTGACACCCGATTTTAATATTGCTAATGCCTTATCTTGTTGCATTTGGTGAAATTAAATAACTTATTGATACTTTTTTTAAGTAAAATCCTGTATTCTTTATAAGGAAAAATTGTATTCAAAAGATTGCTCTTCCTTAAATTCGTTAAATAAAGTATTTTCACATAAAATATACTTCGATGACAAAGATTGAATGGAAAACGGCTAAGGAATATCAAGATATCACCTATAGAAAAAGCAATGGCGTTGCACGAATCGCTTTCAATCGTCCGGATGTGAGAAATGCATTCCGTCCCAAAACCACCAATGAACTTTACGACGCATTTTACGATGCCCAGGAAGACACTTCAATAGGAGTTGTATTATTATCTGCTGAAGGACCCTCTAAAAAAGATGGGATTTATTCTTTCTGCAGCGGTGGAGATCAGAAAGCAAGAGGCCATCAGGGCTATGTTGGTGAAGATGGGATGCATAGGCTAAACATCCTCGAAGTTCAACGATTGATCCGATTTATGCCGAAAGTGGTTATTGCGGTTGTTCCGGGATGGGCTGTAGGTGGGGGACATAGTTTACACGTCGTTTGCGATCTAACACTGGCGAGTAAAGAACATGCCATATTTAAACAAACGGATGCAGATGTAACCAGCTTTGACGGTGGATATGGTTCTGCTTATTTAGCAAAAATGGTTGGACAGAAAAGAGCGAGAGAAATATTCTTTTTAGGAAGAAATTATTCTGCTCAGGATGCATTCGACATGGGAATGGTAAATGCAGTCGTGCCACATGCCGAATTGGAAGACACCGCCTATCAATGGGCTCAGGAAATTCTTGAAAAATCTCCTACTTCGATTAAGATGTTGAAATTTGCAATGAACTTAACCGATGATGGAATGGTTGGTCAGCAGGTATTTGCAGGCGAAGCAACGCGATTGGCGTATATGACCGATGAGGCAAAAGAAGGAAGAGATGCCTTTCTGGAAAAACGAAAACCTGATTTTAAGAATTTTAAAAGGACGAGTAGTTAGATCGATTTATCTTTTTTTTTTACCACAAAGACATTAAGTAGGCTCAGAGAAACACAAAGTTTTTATTCAAAAAAAAAGAATTAATCTAAAATCATTTTTCATTGTGATCTTTGCGTCTACTTGGTGTCTTTGCGGTTATTAATATTAGAATATCGTCACTAAACACATATTCTATTATTAATTGACTAAAAGCTCCATTTAAATCGGATGTAAACGAAATTACTGGATGCTGATATTCCATTTACCTCTTCGAGTGCCACGAAAAACTGTCCCACTAAATTTAAGTCGAGATTTTCTACAATCGAATAAGTAAGATTTGGCATAATGTAGATCACATTGAAACCAAAAGTATACATCGCCCCTAAATCTCCTGTAAACAAAGGGGTGAAAGCGTAAGATATATCTCCGAAAGCAGTATGTTTGGATGGCATAAGGTTATCTGCAGCAGGTTTGCCATAAAACAAGCTAGTTTGTCCTTCTATAGCATATGAATTACTACCGGCAGAATTATAGAGGTAACTGAATAAAAGATTTATTCCATTTTTAAAGCCATATTGAAAATCTAATGCTCCGGAAAAAGAAGCATTTGTGCTATCATTTTCACTGAAATAGCTTCCTTCTCCTTTTATTGCAGCGGTTCCCAAATTACCTGCAAATCCCCCACCAACTGCAATTCGATCATGATAATATCCACCTAATAATTGGATATCATATCCTTTAACATTAAAGCGATACTGTCCTGCATACACCGCATCTTTAGCATCTTTAGCAGGGTTAATTCCAATATCAATTGCTGACATCCCTCCTGTAAAATACTGGACTCTTAGTGCATCTGTACCCGGACGTTCTTCATAGTCGAAATCAAAATAATTAAAGGCATTGAAAAGATCATTAGGGTTCCATACATAATTAATACCCCAGTTAATCCGCTGACGTCCCACTCTTACCGCAAAATCACCCCTTTTATAGTCAGCCCAAAATCGATCGATCGTTGTATTGAAAACAAAAGCGGAATCTTCCACCCAATTAATGGATAGATCTACTAAACCATTATCCGCTGTAAAGCCATCTATAAATCCGGGGACTTCTTTAACATAATTACCCCAAATAATCCGGTTTCTAAAATCAGCTTTAAAGGTAAAATTATCGTTTGCATAAATTTTAAAATTCAACCTGTTATGAATAAGAGAACTGCTTAAAAAATTATCGAAATCAGCAAAGGCACTCGTCTCCATGAATTTTAAATATCCGTTAAAATTCACTACTTCATTAAAACTTCGCTTAGTATTAAGCGAGTCTTGTGCCTGCGCATATGAAAAAAACAATAAACAAAACAGTAGGATGCTAATCCACTTTGATATCTTCAATGATCTTACCATCGTCCAGTTTAATAATTCTCTTCGCTCTATCCATCACTCGTTGATCATGGGTTGCGAAAACAAAGGTTATTTTTTCTTCCTGATTCAATTGATACATGATATCTAAAAGTTGTTTCGTAGCAGAAGAATCCAAATTTGCTGTAGGTTCATCAGCCAATACAAACTTTGGTTTAGAGGCTAATGCTCTTGCTACTGCAACCCGTTGTTGTTGTCCCCCTGATAGTTTTCCGGGTCGTTTATGCACTTTATCAGAGAGCCCTACTTTTTCCAGCAATTCATTCGCTCGTTTTTCTCTCTTTTCTTTTGGCCATTTCTGCATTAGCATAATAAATTCGGTATTCTCAAAGGCGGTTAATACAGGAATTAAATTATAGGCCTGAAATACATAGCCAATATTGTTTAAACGAAAATCGATCAATTCATTATCTTTCAATTCAGTTATTTCCGTTCCGCCAATAACCACACTTCCGCTACTCGGCTCATCAATTCCACCCAATATATTTAACAGGGTTGTTTTCCCGCAACCTGAAGGACCAACAATAGCAGTAAACTCACCTTCATTAATTGATAGGTCAATGTGTTGGACAGCATGAACATCGATCCCATTATCACTATAGGTTTTAACCAGGTCTTTTGCTTTTATAACTTCCATAATATCTACTTAAATTGAATGAATTGCTTCAACTGGTTTTAACTTAATTGCTTTATAAGCGGGGTATAATGCGGCAATGATAGCAGTGATAAATACCGCTATAGTAACAATTGGATATACGCTCGCTTCCAAATAAGGATAAAGGATCGAAGAATACCCAAAAGCCTCCAGCCCTTCTGAATAATTACTCAGATCGACCCCTTTTTCCATGTAAAGAGAGATATTGAGCGCTCCGATAGCAAGTCCGATAGGAGCTCCAATTAAAGCTAAAAAGATCGTTTCTATAACGATCATAAAATATACTCTCATTTTATTCAAACCGATGGCCATTAAAATACCAAGTTCTTTAGATCGCTCTAATACAGCCATTAACATTGTATTTACGATTCCGAAAATAAGGGCGATCATAATAATTGCCATCAATATATATAGCATATTAGCATACATTTCCTGCATGAACTCGAGTTCAGGAGCAATTTCCCTCCATGATTCTATTTTGTCATTTGGGTATTCAGCCTGATATTTATTAAGAATCAAATCCTCGTCAAATTGCTTTTCGGTAAGTATAGCCAATTCATGAGCTTCACCATTTATTCCAAATAGACGGGTAATATCTTCTTGTTTTACAAAAGCATAAAGTTCATTGATACTAATGGATGAGCTTTTAATAATACCTACTATTCTGAATGCTCCTGCAGTAACATCCCCATTTCCATCAGTAAAAGTTAAAACGATCTTAGACCGTAATTTTACTTTTAAATTCTCGGCCATTTTACTCCCAATAATTACAGGATTTCGCTTAACATCTTCAAAATAAGTCCCTTCGATAAGCATTGAATCGATTCCAGTAACAATGGCTTCATTTTCAGGATCGATCCCTCTTATCTGGACAGCCCCTGCTTTTTGTGGTGAAGAGACCATTCCATTGCTGATCATACGAGTAGTAACTCCTGATACGCCGGGCCATACTCTTAATTCTTCCGCCTTTTCTATAGCATCAGGTAAATAATATTTAATGTCAAAATCGGTTTTAAAATCTGGATGATGAACTTGTAAATTTGAAATATCGTGCTCGATCATGTCTGCCGAATAGCTCACCATGAAACCATTCATAAATCCTGTTCCTGCAAGCAATGCCCATACACCTACGATGATAGAACCAATCACTACAAGACTTCGAGTTTTGTTCCTCCAAATATTTCGCCAAGCGATTTTAATTAACATAAGTGCTCTTTTTTGATACCTGGTATCGATTTAACATTATACTATTTTCCATCTCGCATTGCTTTAACAGGTTTCAATCTCTGTATGAAGTAAATGGGGTAAAATCCGAGAACAACCGACATAAAGAAAATGGCCCAAGCTTGATTATAGAAGAGAGAGGGTTCAATTGAAAAGAAGTATGCTGCTTCAACTCCAAATTTTTCGATGGCATCTGCAGATTTCCCACTAAGCATTACCGGATGAAGATGATAATAAATGAGTATCGGTAAACTAATTCCGACTCCGGCAAGCACACTGACCGAAGACATGATAGCCATTTCCAATGCAATGATCAATTGCATTTGAAATCGTTTCATACCAATGGATATCATAACTCCGAATTCATACATTCTCTCTGCCGTCATCATCAAAAAAGTTCCAAACATTCCAAAACCGATCACCGCATACAAAATCCACAGCATAAATTTACCACTGATGTTATCTATCTCAATCCCTTGAACTAAATCGGGCATTAAATCCTTCCACCCCATCACTTCAAGTAATTCAGGGTCCACTTTTGAAGAGATTTCCGCTACGATCCGATCTGTATTTTTTGCTTTATCAATTACTAATGATAAACTGCTTAATTGATTCCCCAGACCGAAAAACCATTGGGCCTCTTTTAAGGACATATAAACGGTTTGATTATTTTGAATAGGCACAGGAAACTTCATAATTCCTTTTATCGGATAGATTCCAGCGGCACTTGATCCATGATAACCTTGTCCAAGCAATACGATTGTATCTCCAATACCCACATTTAAATACTTTGCCAAACCTTCTGCAATTAAAATAGACTTGTCGTTAAAGTCTAAATATTCACCTTCAATCATTTTTGATTTCACTCGGGTAAGGGAATCTTCTAATACGGGATCTACTCCCAAAACCATGGCTCCCTTTGTTTTTGTTCCAAAAGCTGATAATGCAAATGATTCAACACGAGGAACAGCAATTTCAACGCCCTCTGTTTCATTGATCATTTGTCGCAAATCCCCGTCATCATCAAAACTATTATCTAACATTTTATCCTCCCAATAACCCGCCTTATGAACTTGAATATATCCTGTATAGAATCGTGCAGAATTTTCAATCATTCGTTCATAAGAACCTAACTGCATTGACCTCATTACACAGGCCAATAGCACGGCAAAAGTTATTGAGGCTATTGTTATAAGACTCCTTCTTTTATTTCTCCAAAGATTTCTACTTGCAATTTTGAAAATCATAATTGAATCTCCTTAATTAGTGAACCCTTTTCATATTTTGAGTAGTAAAAAAATTCTCATCAATATCGATATCAAATTCTATCGAATTAAAGATCATAATTGTTTTTTTCTCAGGGGAATCAACGGGAATCATTTCCATTCGGGAAGGTATGTTACGTCCTCCCATTTTTTTTACATCGTAGAAATTCATCAAATTTATTAGGTAAGCATCTTCATCATAATACTCCACTCTTAATTGCAGATACTCACTTTTATCGATATATAATATCACTTTACCCCAAACTACTGCAGCTTCGGGCTTAGGCAACATTTGTATTTTATAACATTCATAACCTTCAATTGTTGAATCACCAACAATAGAATGATCATAATCATTAACGATCGAAGATTGTTTTACTAAGTCATCGTTTGTAAAATCGGTCCCCATCCAATTTTGCATCATCATGGAAGGGGGTAACTTAATCGATTTATCAATACTTGGTAACCAATTCCATATCTCTTTCTTTCGTTTCAAAAATACAGTCCCTTTATCCTTACTCGGAGCATCAATGATGATTAAAGAATAATCTGTCCCTTTTGCCCATGACCTCATTTTCATTTCTCTTTCCCAGGTTGGACGAACAATTTTAATCGTCATCGTCGTATAGTTACTGAGTCCTTGCATTTTTTCATCCGCAATTTTTACAATTTCTTTAGCATCTTGCGCAAAGGAAAGCGATGTTAGGAGGAGTAGGTAGACGGTGATTAATTTCTTTATCATGGTTTCTTAATTAGGACAATATTTCTGAATGAGCAGAGCTTTAAATTTATCAAGCGGATAATCATTATGAATAACCAAAAACTGCATAGCGATTCCATCAAGTAAAGCCCCAATTAATAAGGCCTCGTCTTTTGCATTTTTAAAACCTATTTTATTTAACAGATCTTCAAATAAATGAAGGTAAGCACTCATTTTTTGTGATGCAAGATCTTGAATAAAGTCAAATTTTTCCACTTGAAAAGTGAGGGCGGAAATCAATCTTAATTTATCTTTATTATTAATAAGGGTGTTGAAATAACCATTGAAAATATTACTCAACATGCGCGAAGGGTCTTCATTTTGAATATCTTCCCAAAAATCCCTTTCCATTTCATTTAAATCAAAAACAAGGCTTTTTAAAAGCGCTTCTTTACTATCAAAATAGGTATAAACGAGCCCCTTAGAAATCCCTACTTCTTTAGCTAACTGAGAAATAGAAGTTGATTCATAGCCTTTATTGGCAAATAATCTCAGGGCTGCATCAAGAATTGATCTCCGCCGTTCTTCCCTGATCAATAAGTTATCTTCTTTTTTTCTCGGACTCATACTTTTGACTGAACGTTCGGTCAAAGATAGATAAAAGCACTAAATAATACAATGAAAAAAACTTGATTAGCTTAACTGATAACGGGTATAAAGCATTTCTTTGATATCCTGAACAGGATACATTTCATGCACTGTCATATAGTGCAAATTAATCCCATCGATTTCAGTGATTAAACCTCTGGCTTCATCGTAAGGATTAATGTAACCTAATTCTGCAAAAGCCTCCTCTAATCGATTGATATGACCAATTGTGAAGTCAAAAAGAAACTCTTTTAAATAACTGAATGAATCAGTAAAGAACACCATAGGATAAATTACTCTAAGAAAACCACAATGATCTTCTAAACGATCAAAAGTCTGATCAATTAAAAATTTAAGGTATTCGCTCCCCTTTAATTTATTGTTGTTTTTAGAATCTCCTGTTTTGAAATGTTTTTCAATTAATTTCTTTAAAATGGAAGATTTTCCTTGATAATAATTATAAACCGTATTTCTTGAAACAGATGCTTCCTGTGCTATATTCAAAATGGTCACATTATGGTAACCATTTGTAATAAATAAATTATAAGCAGACTTTAAAATCTTAGCTTTTATTTGCTTTTCGCTTTTTTTACTTTGTTCGGTGGTTAATAAATACATCATATACACTCTTAAACGTAAAAAACTGTTTTTAGTTTTCTATTCTATTAATAATCCACCATTATGCATTCCATGAGCTGTTATCATTAACGCAAAATTCGAGGCATAAAAAAAGCCGCTAAATGCGGCTCCTTCAAACTAATCTCTTTAGATCTATTTACCACATTTACCTTCTCCACATTTACCTTCTCCACATTTACTCTCTCCACTTTTTTCATCTTCTTTCGCTTTATCATCGCCACATTTACCTTCTTCTTTTGCTTCACCAGATTTCGCTTTATCATCACCACATTTACCTTCTTCTTTCGCTTCCTCTTTTTTAGCATCTCCCTCTTTTTTTGTAGCAGAAGCATCAGTAGCTTTTTTCTCTGATTTTTTTACTTTCTCTTCTTTTGTTCCTTCTTCTTTCGCCTTATCATCACCGCATTTTCCATTAAAGGAAACTTCACTACTCATCATGTTGTCGGCTAATAAGCCGGCTTCAATAGCATTTTCATTCTGAGAACTCATTTTTTCTGAGTTAAATCCTACGAACATAACAATCATTAATGCACTTGCTAATAAAGTTCCAAGGATCGCTGTTTTTGTGTTTTGCTTTACTTTTTTCATGGTTTTATAAGTTAAATTAAATGAAGATTCGTTTTAATTTATTAATTCTTTTAATCAAAGATAAACATAGAAATGGAAGTCCAATCTTAAAGAATTTTAAATTCATCACTTTGTCGCAGTTCTTACAAATTAAACCTAGAGCAATTTTTTGAAAATTGAAGGTAGATCTTTATCCTTTATAACAGATTCAAACAAAGGGTTTTCACTATGATATTTTGCTAAATAGATCTGTTCTGATTGTCCCGGAGTTGGAATAAGCACCGCTCTTTGTTTCAATTCAATTAAATCCATAATACTACTATATCCTGATCGGCAAATGACGATCTCTGCTCTTTTTATTAAACTTTCAAGCTCTTCCGTATTTAGCAAAACATGTCTGGTAATATTTTCAGAACAAGCTTTTTTCAGTATACTATTTGCACCATAAACAATATGACATTGATCTTTTAACAAAGAGAAATTGGCTTCAAAATAATCGACCAGTTGTTGTCGAAAGGGTTCAGGGCCGCTTGCGATCAATAAAAATTTAATGTCTTTTTTTATAGTATTAGTAGAATAAGTAAATCTACTTAATGGACCGATAAAATAAACCGGTGTTTTAAGATCTGTTTCAGGTTTTGAGAGATCACCGCTCAGTGAATGAATCTCATCATCCGGAACCCATATTTCGTCAAATTTCTCAATAAGTATTTGAAAAGGAGAAGAAATAAAAGAGGATAAAGGATGGAGTAAATTTAATTGGTGACTAAGCAAAACAGACTTGCAATTTTCATTGTATACACCATATCTATTATCGCTAATAATAAGGTCGAATGAAAAAGTATCTACTAATTTTTTAGTCTCTTTATAATCTTTATTAATAGAATTAAGAAAATGTGGCAGGCGAAACAGAATACCTGCAGCAGCTCCAAAACGCTTTGAGTATTTTATTTTTAATTCAGGAAATTCAATAGACTTTAAATCAGGAAATTCATTTTTTAACCAAAGTAAGGATGCCCCATCTGAGGCAATGATAACTTCATTTTTTTGTTTTAAGATCCTAATAAGTTTTGCACTTCTGGTCGCATGACCCAGACCCCAATTTAAAGGAGCTATTAGTATTCGTTGCGCCTTGATCTCATTAGGGTTCATTTCTTATCCGATGATCATCCCTATTATAGTTGCCGAGAGCAGTGAAGCCAAAGTTCCACCAATAAGTGCCTTTAATCCTAACTCCGACAATAATTTTCGTTTACCCGGAGCTAAGGAACCAATTCCACCTATTTGTATTCCAATGGACGCGAAATTTGCAAATCCACATAACATATAAGTAGCCATTATAATGGTTTTATAATCGGTAAATGCTCCTGCACTTTTTAAATTAGACAAACTGACATAACCAATGAATTCAGTCAGAATAAGCTTTTCACCTAATAATTGTCCTGCTAAAGCAATATCTGCTGAATTTATTCCAATCAACCACATCAATGGTGCTAATGCATATCCTAATATAAATTGGAGGGTTAAACCATCAAATTTTCCATTAGAAAAAGTAACGATCCATTCATTTATATGAGTTAATTCCCCTACTTTGAAAAAGATGAAATTAAACAATGAAATGAAAGCCAAAAACACGAGTAACATTGCGCCAACATTTACGGCTAATTTCAATCCTTCTCCTGTTCCATTTGAAATTGCATCTAAGGCATTACTTCCAAATTTTTCCGTCGGAATTTCAACATCTGTATCTATCTTCTCCGTTTGAGGAATTAAAATTTTTGATATTACCACTGCACCTGGGGCAGCCATAATTGAAGCAGCCAATAAATGCTTTGCAAAAACAATTCTTTGTCCGGGATCATCCCCACCCAGAAAAGCTACATATGCCGCCAATACACCACCGGCTAAAGTTGCCATCCCTCCTATCATCACTAATAAAATTTCCGAACGGGTCATTCTTTCGAGATAGGCTTTGATCATTAAAGGCGATTCCGTTTGTCCTAGAAAGATATTTCCGGCTACCGACAGCGATTCTGCTCCCGAAATACCTAAAGCTTTTGTTAGTACCAATGCAAGTCCATAAACCACCTTTTGAATGATTCCCCAATAAAAAAGAAGGGAGGTTAATGCTGCAAAAAATATGATCGTTGGTAATACCTGAAAAGCAAAAATAAACCCAAATGAACTCACATTCATAAGGTCTCCAAATAGAAATCGACTTCCATCGGTTGTGAAATCCAATATTTTCACAAAGCCCTTTCCAATAAAATCAAAGCCAATGGCAATCCATGGAATATAGAGTATTGATACTGCTAATAGAATTTGCAATGAAAGTCCAATACCTACTAATTTCCAAGGAATTTTTTTTCGATTATTCGAAAATAAATAAGCGATGACGATTAAAGAAAATAAACCTAAGATCCCTCTTAAAAGAGAAGTGAAATTGAAATTGGTTTGAATTGAATCGGTTGTACTTATGTCAATAGCACCCTGAGCGTGAAGTATAAAAGGAGTGATTAAAAGAACAATTAAAACAAAATATTTTTTCATTAAAGCGCTATTGTTGATTTTTGATTCGATTGATCTGGTCTCGGATATTGGATGCTTTTTCATAGTCTTCTATTTCAAGCGCCTTTTCAAGTTCCAATTCCAATTCTTCAATCGATTGCTGCGCTGTAATTTCTTTTTTGGCTTTTGCTTTTTTAGGCTTAGCTATTACTTCCTTCTTAGCTTCAGTTGTTGGGTCTGTACCGGCTAAGCGAAGTATAAATTCATAGGTATAAACCGGACAATTAAATCGAATTGCCAGAGCAACAGCATCGCTTGTTCGTGAGTCTATTTCAACCCTATTCCCTTTTTGATCACAAATTAGCTTTGCATAAAAGATCCCTTCTTTTAAATCGTAGATAATTACTTCTTGTAATTCGATTCCATAAGCACTCGCAAAGGTTTTAAAAAGATCGTGAGTAAAAGGTCTTTTAGGTTTCATTTTCTCCAATTCGATCGCAATTGATTGTGCTTCAGGATGGGCGATCACTATTGGGAGTGTTCTAGGACCATTAATCTCTTTTAATAAAAGAATAAAGGCACTTGAATGAATAGAAGCCTGACTTTGTGTTAAGCCATTTATTTGAAGTTCTGTTTTTTCCATTTAACTAAAGCTCAATTCACTTTTAAGATTATAAAGATAAAAATTAAACTCCGATTGCCTGCAATGAAAAGAAGTATTAATAAATAATCAACGCGAATATATTTCTAATTAAATATTAATAACTCAAATAACATTTTTTTTCAAAAAAAAGACCCTCCAAAGTTATTGGAGGGTCTTTTTTATCTAATAATCTATTATTTACTTGCATTAAACACTTTCGCTGCTTCAATTAATTTAGGTAATACTTCAAATGCATCTCCTACAATTCCATAATCAGCTGCTTTAAAAAATGGTGCTTCAGGATCGGTATTGACCACCACAATTACTTTACTTCCATTTACACCCGCCAAATGTTGGATGGCTCCGGAAATTCCTATAGCAATATACAGATCCGGTCGAATAGCAATTCCTGTCTGGCCTACATGTTCATGATGAGGTCGCCAATCCATATCGGCAACAGGGCGTGAACATGCGGTTTGTGCATTTAAAAGCGTTGCCAGTTCTTCGATCATTCCCCAGTTTTCAGGACCTTTCATTCCTCGTCCACCTGAAACAACCCGTTCTGCTTCCGGCAAAGGAACTGAGCCTCCGGCCTTTTTAACTTCAAGCACTTTAACTTTACTGATCCCTGCATCTCCATTCCATTCTTCTACACTTGCAAGTCCGTTACCCGCTTCAATTGGAAAAGCATTTCCCATTATTCCAAGCACTCTTTTAGCCGAATTGATCTTATAATTCCCTTGTGCCTTCCCGCTAAATACATTTCGTTTTACACTAAAACCATTCGCTACATCAGGAAACGCTATCACCCCACTTACCATTCCTGCATTTTGTCGGATAGCAACCCGAGGTGCAACAGATCTTCCGGTAGGGCCCATTGGAAAAATAATGGTATCTGCATTATTCTTATCCGCTACTTCACTTACAAAGCGAGCGAGTACCTGATTATCATTTGTCTTTATATTTTTAGCAAGGATCACTTTTGATGCCCCATAATTTCCCAGAGCTGCTAAAATTGAGTTATCGATTTCTCCATAAGTGCATACAATGCAATCACTTCCTAATAATTTTGCTGTTTTTGAACCGTAATAAACCGCTTCAAACCCAGTCTTTTTAATGCTGCCTTCGCTATTATCTACAAATACCAATACTGACATTTCTTTATCTTTTTACGGTTATACTTAGATTACTTTAGCTTCATTATGAAGCATTTGAATTAAATCACCTGCATTTTCAGGGTCAATATATTTACATGATCCTTTTTCAGGAGGAAGCGTAAAGGAAATCGCTTCGCTTGTTTTCTCTAAATCAATTGCAGAAACAACTTCGAGCGGTTTTGTCCTTGCCGACATGATACCGCGCATATTTGGAATACGCTGCTCTGCCATATCTTTTGCAGCGCTTAAAACCAAAGGCATTTCAGTTTCAACTACTTCAATTCCACCTTGAATTTCACGATCGAGTTTGGCTACATTTCCATTGACTTCCAATTTATGTGCAGTAGAAACAAAAGGCAAATCAAGTAATTCGGCAATCATTGCTCCAACTTGATACCCATTATAATCTAAGGTTTCTTTCCCGGTAAAAATAAGATCATAGCCTTTGTCTTTAGCATAGTTCGCTATCTGACGAGAAACAAATATTCCATCATTCGCTTCCGCATCAATTCTAATGGCATCATCTGCTCCTATCGCTAATGCTTTTCTAATAATCGGATCGTAATCTGCCTTTCCGACTGAAATACAAGTAACACTACCTCCATTTGCTTCTTTTAATTCTAATGCTCTCACTAAAGAATACCATTCATCGTAAGGATTTACAATCCACTGAACACGGTCTTCATTGAATTTCGTGTTATTATCACTAAAAGTGATTTTTGTGGTTGTATCTGGAGATTTACTCACACAAACTAATATTTTCATTCTATACTTTTTTAGGAAAACAAATCTAACTAAAAAAGCCTTGCTTTAAAAGAATAAATAAGGCATTGAAAAAAAATAGTATGCATGCATAACATAAGTTATCAGTACTAAATACCTAAGGATAAGACCTTAAAGACTTAAAATAAAAATACTTTTACTAAAAAAAATAAATCAATAAAAAAAAGGCAATCGCTCAATTGCCCTTTTTAAATTTCAGATATTAAGATTTTTACCAACCAACTACGGTGATCCCTGCCGAAAATTGATATAATTCCGGACCTGTTCCTTCTCTGAATAATTGATTTATAGAATAGGATGCAAATAAATTTACACTTCCATATCCTAAGCGGACCATCGCATTAAATCGGAATGGATTCACATTAAATGTACCATAGGTTTTGTCCTTATGTTTTCCACCTTCGTTTTCGTATCGTTGTTTATACATTCCCTGAATTTTCCATCCAACTACAACCCCGGCTGCAATGTGGAAATTGTTTTTTCTATACTTACTTGTATTAAATTCTAATAACAGAGGTGCATTTATATAAATCAGTCTTAATTTACTTTTATTGGTTCCCTTATTTGGATCATAGACCCCATAGGTCGAATCCGCATTAAAAGCTGTTTTCCAATCCAGATCAAGTAATCGATAGCTATTCCATTCAACTCCCAAACCGGTAGTTAATCCAATATAATTTTTATGGAATTTGATTTTCCATTCTACCGGATTGATGGCAAAGCTTCTACTATTACCCCAGTTCAATTCTAAGAAATCATACTCATCGTTATTTGGTAAATTAAATGATCCGTCAGGCATTATATATCCATTTACGCCTATGTCAACACCGGCCCAATAAGTAAGTTCATGCCAACTGCTTCCTCCCACCTTAGTTTTTCTTCTATTTAATTCGATCGATTCATCTTGAATTACGATATCATAAGATCCAAATTCGATAAGTGTGGTGTCATTTTTTTCACTGTCACTGGAAACCCGAATATAATTAACCTTTTTATTGATAGAATCTTTAGCAATTTCTACCTGCCCTTCTTTTACAAGAACAGTAACATGATCACTTGTATTTACGATAATTGAATCCGATTGCCCGTATGAAGCGGCTGAAGCTAGAAGAATAATAATCAGTGTATAAATTGCTCTCATTTGTATATTTGTTTTTAAGTTTGCACCTAGGACGTTTTGAAGTTCTAAAAAGTTACAAGCTCAAGAAAAAGAAAATTAAAATTCAATATTTAAAGTTTTTGTTTAACTTTGTATTACTTTTATTAAACAAATGGCTGAATTTAATACTGGAAAATTACTCGAAGGGATAAATACTCCTTACGACCTTAAGAAACTAAATGAAGATGAGTTAAGCGCACTTTCAGATGAGCTTAGGCAATTTATCATTCATGTTGTTTCTGAAAAGGGAGGTCATTTCAGTTCAAGTCTTGGGGTTGTTGAGCTTACAGTAGCTTTGCATTACGTTTATAACACTCCGGATGACCAAATAGTTTGGGATGTTGGCCATCAGGCCTATGGCCATAAAATTCTTACCGGAAGAAAAGATGTTTTTCATACGAACAGAAAATTAGATGGAATAAGTGGCTTTCCCAAGCG
>Ga0316188_10000397_pt1 | contig 18335 bp, 13 predicted proteins | sample Phiworburrow1_MG_FD_204933 | JGI IMG/M metagenome (GOLD analysis project Ga0316188, IMG submission 204933) | Coastal sediment microbial communities from Maine, United States - Phippsburg worm burrow 1 | ecosystem: Environmental > Aquatic > Marine > Coastal > Sediment | place: USA: Maine... | reverse complement strand
GGCACGCCGAAGTGGGCCAGTTCGCGAACGGCGATCGGCGCTTCTTCAGCGAAGATATTGGCAACCTCCTGATCCGCACCCCAGTCCGAACCGCGGACGGTATCGAGGAAATGAACCGTAGAACTATCGCCAGACGCTTTGGCACAGTTGGCCAGTGCGGCCTGCATACCACCCTGCGCCGCGCAGCTATGGCTGCGGCGTGGTGGCACCAGTGACAGGATGAGTGCTTCGTGCCCTGCAGCCGCGGCCTCAATAGCACATCGTTCACCGGCCAGGCCGCCGCCGATTATGAGGACATCGGTTGTGATGAGCTTGCTGCTCACGGCGCACCTCCTTCCAGCAGGAACGCAAGCGGCGGATCGACCCAGCCCGCCAGTACGCACAAGGTGGCGCCGCCAACAACAAGGATCGTCCAGAAGATCACCTGCTCAATGCGATGCATGGCCTTGCGGGACAGCCACAGATCGGCGCCCCACTTGACAGCCAGGCGATACAGGCCAACGCTCGCGTGGAACTCAACGCACAACAACAGGATTGCATAGGGTAGCCAAAGTCCGGCGCCAACCCTTGCCATGCTCGTTTGCGACTCGATACCGGCGATTTCGCCGAACAATGGCGTGAATATATCGAGGCCAAGCAACATGAGGTGGAAGCTGCCCAGCACAAGCATGATCATTCCTGTGCGCACCTGCCAGATCCACAACATCGATTCAACATGGGGACGGAATGGCGAGTGCTCGGTGCGCGTCGCTACTTTCTCGCGACCGGACTGGCTCAGTCCCTTGGCAAGTTCAGTAATGCGTTTGCGCTCGCGCAGCTGCGCTGGAATTTTGCGCGCAGCAAACACGGCATGTACCAGGAACAGGGTGAAGATTGCAGCAACGGTTGGTTGCGCAATGTAGTAATCCTCGAGAAAGGTTGCCATCCAGTCGAAGCCACGCTCACCTGTCAGGATGGATCCAACCAGGAATACGTGTCCCCACATGAACAACGCCAGCAACAGGCCACTACCACCACTGATTATCTCGTGCGTCAGTGAACGCGACGCCGACGTTGTTACAAGGGGATGCATTATTCTGGCCTCAGTACCGTCATGATGTCAGGATTCTCTTCTTCTTCAGCCAGCAGTACATGACAGGTGTCGCAGTCATTCGACACTTGCTCCCTGTCGGCGGTTCGCATGCTGCGCCTGTGGCAACGGAAGCAACCATCTGACTGTTCATGGCCGATGTGATTCGGATAGGTATCCCACCAGACCTGCATCTGCGGGAAGACATTGACGGAGTAAATATCACCCAGCGTGGTCGCAGCCGCCGCGATCGCATCAGCACGTTCTGTCGCAAGGTCGGGATAGGCTTCACCATAAAATGCGGTGAGCTCACTCACGATTCCATCGCGCGCTGCTTCATGCGATTCGTACTGCGTCTGGATGATGCGCAGGCTTTCCCGCTTGACGAACGGCAGCGAACGATCAATCTGACCGGTGTCAATGGCTTTATCGATCGCGGGTCCGGGCGACTCGTAAATATGCGACGGCCGGTTGTGACAGTCGACGCAATCCATTGAGCGCCAGACGCCACCGTCTTCGGGTGCCTTGCGATCAGCAAAGGTAATCATCTCGTCGTCCCCGTCAGTAAATTCGATCTCGTAGATCTCTTCGCGGGTTTCGTCCGAACGGTAACGAATGTCAACACCAGGATCGACATGCCAGTGGATACCGTGCGAGTTGTTTGCGCGTGAACCACCGACCTTGAGCAGCACCGCCGATGTCAGCTCCGTGTTCGCCTCATCATCTTTGTAATGCTTGATTACCTTAAGTTTGTCGCCGACGAACTTTGTCGGCCAGTGACACTGTTCACAGGTCTCACGAGCCGGGCGCAGATCATGCAACGGTGTCGATATCGGACGCTCATACAGGTCGAACGCCACCGCGACCAGCTGCCAGGCGCCATCGAGTTTGGATTTGACGAACCAGTCTGCACCGGGGCCAATGTGGCACTCAGCGCAGGCTACCCGCGAGTGCGGTGACCGGGCGTGTGCCGTATGCTCGGGTTCCATAACCGAGTGACACGCGAGGCCGCAGAATTCCACGGACTCCATGACATGCACGCCCTTGTAGGTCGCGCCGGCCACGATAACGACATTCAGCATCGTGGCGCCCGCAAGTATCAGCATCCAGCGGCGCGTAGCCGTTACGTTAAGGTCGAATACGGGCAGCAATGGCGTGCCTTCACCACCGGGCGCTTTCCGTAACCTGCGTCGGTACAGAACGGCACCGATCGGAATCAGGATAAGCCCGAAAACAAAGATCATCGGCAGAATCAGGTACGTCAGTATCCCGATATACGGCCCGCCCTCGAAGCCCCAGACCTCCATGGCGAAGAGGCTCGCCATCAGTACGAGGGTGGCGATTGCTATCGCTGTCCCGATCAGGCTCATCATATTGTGCGTAATCGAAACCAGAAAATTCTTGAACATGCTATTCCTCAGGTATTAATCAAAGATCAGGAATGCCCGAAAGACCTGTGTTGGCCGGTCTGCCGTCAAACCCCGCTTAATCCTTCTTGTTTCCTGAACCGACCTGTTTTTCGATGTAATTTTTTATGGCGTTGCGGGAGCGATACTAAACTACGTAGCGGGTGCACCGAAATCCGTATTTCTCGCAGGTCGAAAAGGGTTGGGATATCGGCATTGAGGACCCACAATTTGGGCTAAGCGTCCCCATTCCGGAGCAATCTGGAGCATGGAGCATCGAAGTGCGCAAGTTAATCGCAACCCTCATTTTCCTCCTCGCCTGCCTGCCGCTCTCGTTACAGGCAACAGATACCGAGCAAACAAACCCCTGTCTCGACTGCCATGAAGTGGACCCAGCGCAATTTGCGCAAACGGTTCATGGCTTGACGGAATGCCTGGACTGCCATGTCGGCGCCGATTCGCGCCAGCACCGGCGCGGCCTTGATCCGGTGGACTGCGGCGGTTGTCATGCCGAGATTGTCGCCGAACATGCTTTGAGCGCGCACGGAGTAGATGGGAAGCGGCACTCGGAGGGCATGGAACTACCTTCATGCGCATCGTGTCACGGCGACACACATACGATGATGGCGGTGACCGACCCCTCGTCTCCGGTGAACGAGCATCGCCAGGGAGAGACTTGCGGTAGCTGCCATGGCTCAGGGCAGCCAGCCCCTGCTGGCGTGCGCACAATTCGTCCCATTGAAGCCTATACCGCCAGCGTGCATGCCGCGGAGGTCGACCTGGGCAATCATGGAGCGAGTTGCAGCGATTGCCATACGGCTCACTCGCCGTTGCAGGCCACGGACCCGGAGTCTTCGATCTATCGACTGAATGTGCCAGCCACGTGCGGCATGTGTCATACAGAAATAACCGCCCTGTTCGACAACAGTATTCATGGTCTGGCCGCATACAACGGCGTAGCAGAATCGCCCGTTTGCACCGATTGCCATGGTGAGCACCGTATTCTCGGAGTGGCCGCGGAAGGCTCTCCGGTCTCTGCAACCAACATTCCAATCCAGGTGTGTGGCCCCTGTCATTCGGACTTGAGCCTGAGTGAGAAGTACGGGCTGGCAGCAGACCAGGTTCCTTCCTATGAGGACAGTTTCCACGGCCTGGCTGCCCGTGGCGGCATCCAGAAGGTTGCAAATTGCGCCAGCTGCCACGGCGTCCACAATATCCTGCCGTCCAGTAACGCCGCATCCTTCGTTCACCCGGACAATCTGGCTGAGACCTGTGGCCGATGCCACCTTGGCGCCGGCAGCAGGTTTTCGATCGGGCCGGTGCATGTACTGGCCGATGAAACGACCAATGTCGTATCACGCTGGATCAGGATTATTTACATCCCGCTGATCTGGGTCACTGTTCTCGGAATGCTTCTGCACAATCTGCTTGATCTCGTAAAGAAGACGCGCGAATCAGAACCGAGCCTTCGCAAGCCTCCCGCAAACTGCTCGATCAAGGAACGGATGTCGCGACCGTTCCGGATCGCTCACATCATTGCGGCAGTCAGCTTCATGGTGCTGGTGTACACAGGATTTGCGCTGAGGTACCCCGAAGCCGTGTGGGCCATCCCGCTGCATACCTGGGAAGGCGAGTTTCGCGGTATAGTCCACCGCATCGCCGCCGTGGGCCTGATGGGAGCCTGCCTCTTCCACTTTGGCCATCTTGCCGTTAGCGCCCGCGCTCGCAGCCAGATCGGGGCATTCCTCCCGCGCTCAAACGACTTCAGGGAGTTCGTGCATCGCGTCAGCTACAACCTGGGACTGCGATCCGAACCGCCCGCCCCGGTACGTGTCGGCTACGTTGAGAAGGTAGAGTACTGGGCTGCGCTATGGGGCACCTTCGTGACGGCGGTGACAGGGCTGGTGCTGTGGTTTGAAAACCTCACCCTGACCTGGCTTCCGGGATGGGTGCCGGAGGCCGCCGGCATTCTCCACTTCCTCGAAGCGATCCTGGCGACACTTGCGATCCTCATCTGGCACTTCTACTTCGTCATTTTCGATCCGAAGGTCTACCCGATGGATCTGACCTGGTTGACGGGCAAACCACCCTTCTCGCGGGCCAAAGAACGAGGTGAAGTTGTTGAAGGGGATTCGACAGAGTAGCCGTACGGCTAAGCGCAGAGTGGTAATCGCCCCGGTTAACCTGGGGCGATCCCTGCGTAGCTGCTGTTGACCAGAAAGTGCGCCCAGATACTCAATGCGAATCCGGCGGCAATTGCCGGTGTCCATTTGAGGTGAGAGAAGAACGTGTACTGGCCTCGCGCCTGACCCATCAGAGCGACACCGGCGGCCGAGCCGATCGACAGAAGGCTGCCACCGACGCCGGCAGTCAAGGTAACCAGCAACCATTGCTGTACGTCCATATCGGGGTTCATCTGCAGAACTGCGACCATGACCGGGATATTATCGACAATCGCGGATGTGATGCCGATCGAAATATTCGCAACCGTCGCACCAAGCTCTGAATAGGCAAACCGCGACAATTGATCGAGGTAGCCGATAAACCCCAGGCCACCAACGCACATGATGACGCCGAAGAAAAACAACAGCGTGTCCCACTCGGCACGCGCGATCTCACGATAACTGGAAAATGCGGGGATTTCGCCAGCGCGGTGTCCCCGCTTTTCTCCGGGCAATATGGTCTGTGTCCGGCGCAGATAGTAGCCAAAGATTTGCAGGTACCCCAGGCCGGTCATCATGCCGAGGAATGGCGGGAGGTGCAGAAAATTGTGGAAACTGATAGCCGTTGCAATGGTGCATCCAAACAGGAACATCATTACTTTGGCGCCACGCCTCATTTTGACAACCTCGCCATCTGCACCCGGCGTCACTCTTGGCACCGCCATCGACATAATGGCCGCTGGTACCAGGTAATTAATCGCCGACGGAACGAAGAGCGTGAAAAATGTATGGAAATCCAGTAAGCCTTTCTGCCAGACCATAAGCGTCGTAATGTCGCCAAACGGGCTGAATGCTCCGCCCGCGTTTGCCGCTACAACAATATTGACGCACCCAATGCTGACGAATTTGGCATTGTCTTTCCCTACGGCCAGCAACACGGCACACATCACCAGGGCCGTCGTAAGATTGTCGATTACGGGTGAGAGGAAGAAGGCCAGGATGCCGGTAATCCAGAACAGCTTTCGATAGCTGTACCGGCGATTGACGAGCCACGATCGCAGCGCAGCGAAGACACGGCGCTCACTCATGGCATTGACGTAAGTCATTGCTGTCAGAAGGAAGAGAAACAGCTCGGCAAACTCGGTCAGAAAATGTCGAACGGCCGCTTCAACCTCATGCGGAATGGACGCGGCAGCATACTGGTAAGCGATGATCGCCCAGATCATGCCCGCAGCCAGAATCACCGGCTTGGACTTCCTGAGATGCGTGAACTCTTCGACGATGACCAGCAGGTACGCCAGGACGAATAGCAGGAGTGCGACACTGCCGACCCAGTGACCAGTCAGATTCAACATGTGCGCTTCCCCAACACACTGGAGCCGTAGGACCCCGGCCACATAGAGATGTGGCCGGGATTGCTATCAAGATCCAATGACGTCGAGCCTACTCGCTACCAGCGTTCATCGGTATCCGAACAGCATCGTGTAGATAATCAGGCCCAACAGCACCAATCCGAAGGTCAGTGCCAGCATCCCGAAGATCTTCAAGCCACGTACCTTCGACTCTGGATACGGGTCTTCAAGATGATTGTCGAGTTCGCCGGATTCCACCAGCGCTTCATACTCACCAGGCTTGTCGAACTTGAGCTCATCCACGGGTATTTGACCTGTGAATATCACAGGATCCATGGGGAACTTGTCAGGCCGGAAATGCGTATTGAAGAAGTGGATGGTAAATATGAAGCCTACGGCCAGCAGTGCCTCGTCACTGTGCACGATCGTTGCGACGTTGACGGCCCAACCCGGAACGACATAGGTGAAGATTTCCGGGAACCAGAGCATGAGCCCGGTGCTGCCGATAATGATCACACCCCAACCAACCGCGAAGTAATCGAACTTTTCCCAATACGTGTAGCGACCATACTTAGGCCGCTCATCGGAGCCGAAGAACCACTTGATCGACTGGATGAACTCCCGCAGGTCGCGGCCGTTGAAAATAATGGAATCCGGTCCAGTAATAATCTGCATCCAGCTCTGTTTGGTCTTCCGTTTGCGACTGAGGACATCCCATACATGCACAGAGAAAACGCCAAAGAGCACTATTGCGCCCATGCGATGCAGGAGTCCCATGCTCTCGAATCCACCGAACGCATTCGAGACACCCTGTGCCCAGCTCATATAGGAGAATTTCAATGCCATGCCCGTCAACGCAAGCGCGAAGAAGCTGAGCATCATTGAGATATGCATGGAGCGCTGCAAGCGACTGAAGCGGCGGTAGACTTTGCTGCTGCTCTTCTGTCTTGCGAGTGCTTTGTGCGCCTGCCATTCGTCGCGATTCAGCAACAAGCGGATGACCCAGGCGAAAGAATGCAGCAAGGCAAACGACAAGGTTCCTACCAGCAATGCGGTCATTCCCCAGAACGACCAGAACAGGTACGGGTAGTTCTCGCGATCGTGGTGCGTCGCATGTGTCAAATAGCCGGCGAATTGCCGATGCGAACCTTCATGACACTGCCCACACGTTTCAACGACATTGTCCCGACTCAGGCTCGAGTTCGGATCGAGCGGGCTCAGGATGCCGTGAGTGCCGTGACAGTCGTAACACTTCGCAACACCCTCGCCACCCAGGCGCGAAACCTTGCCGTGGAAAGTATCGAAAAAGGTCTCCGTCTGCTCTTCATGACAGCGGCCACACTGCTCCATCATTAGCGCGCGGAATCCTATCTGCTCAGTGCGCATGATCGTGTGCGAGGAATGACAATCTTCGCACGTCGGAAATTCCGGGTTCGCGATCGGGTCTGCAGTCCAGTGAATGCTCTCGCGGAACTGTTCCTCGATACCGTGGTGACAGGCACCGCAGGTTTCCGCGACATGCTGCGGATTCGTTGAGGAGTTCGGATCCTCCGGTGGAAGTTCGCTGTGTGCGCCATGGCAATCGGCACAAGTCGCCGTCACGACAAGACCGCTCTGCATCAATCCGCGGCCATGCACGCTGTCTTCGTAACTGCCGACGATATCGTCGACCTTGGCATCTATCCTTGTTGCAGCCTTCTCACCGATGCGATGACAGCCCCCGCAGAGCGCGGGAACATTGAGGGCATACGTTGGCGACACCGGTGAATCCATGCCAAGCGTCGCGTGCTTGGCGTGACAATCCTGGCATGAAGGCGCATCCGGATCCTTTTCAGCATGCAGGGTTCCGTGCGTGCTGGCGTCGTATTCCGTAACCTGCTCGGCGTGGCAAATGGCGCAATCAACTTCAGACTGCACCGTTGAACATGCTCGCTCTTCGGCAACCGTCACATCCGTGTGACATTGAGCGCAGGCAGTATCTGCATGCACAGAGTCTTCGTAAGCTTCCTCATCGACGTACAGGCTGATGGTCTCGCCGTGGCGCTCCATGGTCAGGTCAGGCTGGCTATGACAGGTCAGGCAGTCCTTGTCGGCCAGGCCGTCCGGGTAAAACACGTTGCGAATCTTATGCGGGGCGTGGCAGTCGACACAGGCCGGGATCTTGCCCGGATCCTCTTCCCACAATCGACCCTCGATCACCTTGCGATGCACGTTTTCGATTTGACCGTGACATTGGGTACAAGTCTTGACAACGTTGTCGACGTGGATGCTCGAGCGCTTGTCCGTGTGCGGAAGGATGTCATGCGACGTGTGGCACGATGTGCACACTGCTGAAACCGTGAGACCCTGCCGGTACAGGCCTTCGCCGTGAATACTCATCGAGTAATTTTCGAGGATGTTCGCCTGCGAGATCTCGTGAGTTCTCGATACCGGGGCACCCTCCCGATGACATTCGCCGCAAAGCATCGGGATGTTCATCACCGCGGTTGGTGCGTTTGCGTCCGACGCCGACAGAACCTCGTGTTTGCCGTGGCAATCGGCACAGGTTGGGGCCATCGGGTCGCCTCGTTTTGCCGCAGCACCGTGCAGGCTGTTGCCATGCGCCCTGCTCTGTTTGCGATGGCAATCACCGCATTCAACCGGCTCCAGGTCTTCCGCGTGCCGACGGCGCTTGCTGCCTGCGAGGTCGCTGTGGCATTCGACACACGCCATACCGGCATGCACGGATCCCGCGATCATCTCCGCAGTGACATACGCCGATAACTCGGTGTCTCCACGGTAGCTGGTCATCTCCGGATCGTCGTGGCACCGCAGACACTGGGAGTCTTCCTGGGCCAGCGCCGGGCTCCCGGCAAACCAGAGGATTGCTGCTGCTATGGCTAAGCAGCGTTTGCCGTGCCGTATGTTTGAGGCGCGAGGTTTGGGTGAGCGCTCGTGTTGGACGTGAGCAAGCCGTGTGGGCTGTGTCATTTTTCTTGGTTCCCTGATATCTGGCGCTTTAGTAAGCCAATAAGCGCTGACGTACTATCAGGGATTTCCGAGAGTGGCCTCTCGTTCGAGCACGAAAAACTAATCCGCAAGAAGCGGAGCGATGTCGATGTAGATTTTGTAATGCGCGATCAGGATGCCTTCGTATTCGAGGACATCAGTGAACGGTAACTCAATGTCAGACCCGTCATGTCGTGTGTAGGTCACGACACCCTCGCACACCACCGTATCGCCCTGACGCAGCATGTTGTCGATACGGTGCGAGCAACCCGCGATCGTCGTGAAGAAACCCTCGACCGCAGCCTGAATAGCATCACGGCCCTGCACCGGCGGTGCAGAGCCGAATCGAAAGACGGCATTTTCGGTCAGGTACGCAACGAACGCCGCGCCATCTTTCGCATCGATGGCAGCGAACAAACCGCCGGTGTCACCACCGGCGGCCGTCACTAAACTCATTGAATGCTGCCGTAATAATTGATAAGTGCGTCTGCATCGTCGGCAGACAGAGCATCCATCTTCTCTTTCATCTTGCCCGGCTGTTCGCGTGAACCTTCCGCGTAGGCGGCAAAGGTATCGCGGAGGTAGCCCATCTGCTGGCCACCCAGCATGCTGGCTTCGTCTTCCGGGTTTGTGCCGGCTTCGGAGTGGCAGCGGTCGCAATGCTCTTCATGCAGCGCTTTACCGGCAGCGGCCTTGGCGGCATCGAATTCCTGCGTGGCTTTGACGTATGGCAGTGCGGCATAGGCTGCAGCGAGCGCATCGATATCGTCTTCACTGAGGTCTGCAGCGACAGCGCACATGGTGGTGGCGGGGCGGCTCGTATCGCCGTGGCGATACTTCGATTCTGCGCACGGCCGCGCCTCATCCTGGTAAACAAACAGGGCATCCACATGCACAAATTCCGGAATGCCTGCGATCGTCGGGACGTCGCTCGACTGGCTCACACCGTTATCGCCATGACAACCGTTGCAGTCTTGCATCAAAGCATCGACATCCGCCGCTGCAAGCGCTGGGAAACCAAGCGTAAGTGCTGATAAAATAAAGAAATAAAGGCGTTTCATATGCGTTCTCCTTAATGCCCGGCTGGGCCCGCGATAATTGTACATACATCACAACTGATGTCGTCCTGCTAGATTCCGAGAATCCATAGGTACTTTACGCGATTCAAGAATCAGTCCAAATTGCCTAGAAAGAACATTACACAACACCGTTCCTGAATGCGCCGTGAACGGTAACGTACATCCCGCAAGGTTTCAGGCAAAAATAACAAGTTCTAAGGGGTATGACATGAGACGCTCATTCAGCCGCAATACAGGATTGGTAGGTCTGCTGCTCGCCAGCGCCCTGCTCTTCGCATGCGATGGCTCCACAGGTCCGGCCGGACCTGCTGGTCCTCCGGGCACCGCCGGTCCTCCAGGTACTCCGGGATCCTCCGGACCGCCGGGCTCGAGCGGCGCCATATCCTGGGATTCTGCCGACCAGATTAATGTTGAAGTACAGAGTGTCGCAGTTCCAGCGGGCGGCGGCGCCCCGACGGTGACGCTGAGCCTGACGGATGATGTCGGCTTTGGACTGAGGGGCATGCCAGCCAGTGCCCTGCGATTCACCCTGGCCCAGCTTTCCCCTGGCCAGACAGGATCGTCCAGCGAATGGCAGTCTTACATTACGCGCTCCAGCGGCGGCATCCCCGACGCGCAGGCGAACGCCGAAGGTGCAACCTCAGGTACCTTTGCGGACAATGGCGATGGGACATACACCTACACCTTCTCGCAAGCCCTGACGGCCTATCCGGCAGGCCCGGCCTTTGATGCGACAAAAACCCACCGTCTCGGCCTCGAGATTCGCGGTGGTGCACCTGCCAATAATGCACCTTACGATTTCGTCCCCGCTGGCGGATCGCCTACGTTTACGCGCCTGATCGTAAACAACGCGACCTGCAACGCCTGCCACGACAATCTGGCGTTCCACGGCGAAGCGCGCTTTGACATCGACTACTGCGTCACCTGCCACAATCCCTATTCAATTGACGGCGATACGGTCGCGGAACCCTGGGGCGGTACTGTGGACATGAAACAGATGATCCACAAGATCCACAACGGCGCTGAACTCGCCAACGGCTACTTCATCGTCGGCTACGGCGGTAACGTCATCGACTTCTCCGGTATCGAGTTTCCACAGGATGTCCGCAACTGCACAACCTGTCATGCCGAATCCGACCCGACTGTCCCGCAGGCCAGCAACTGGCGCACGGTGCCGAATCGCGATGCCTGCGGATCCTGTCACGACCATATTGACTGGGAAGCTGGCGATCACATCGGCGGCGTCGGCACGGATAACGACGAATCCTGCGTCACATGCCACGGAGAGAATGCACAGATCGCCAACGGCGCCCTGCGCGTGGATGTTGTTCACACGATCCCCGAAGCCGTCGCTTCACTGGCGTTCGAGTACGACGTCGTCTCCGCAGTCAACACGGCACCAGGCGAAAGCCCGACAGTGCAGATTCGGGTGCTCGATCCCACCAATCCGAATTATGCGGCCGATCCTGCCAGCACTGCCTACGACATCAACGACCCGAACGGTCCGTTCCAGACCGGCGGCGCGACGATCCGGGTGAATGTGTCCTGGAATACGGACAACCTTGGCAACGTTGACCCGAACGATGATCTGGCACGTCCGTCAGATTCCGGCGCACCATTCCAGCCGTTCAGCATCGATTTCAAGTCAGGTGCCACCAACGTTGGTGGGAACGTCTTTGAGAAGGCCGCCGCTGCCAACCAGGTCATCCCGACCGGCGCAACAGGCTCCGGCGTAGCCTATCTCGAAGGACACCCGCAGGTTGACCTGGGCAGCGGCCCGGTTTCAATCGGTGTGAAAGGATCCGGCATTGCCTTCGCGATTGACGATCCGGCACCTGTCGCTCGTCGCCAGGTCGTTGACATCGCCAAGTGCAACGACTGCCACAATACACTCGCGCTGCACGGCAACAACCGCGTCGGCAACCCTGAGCTCTGTGCCAATTGCCACAACCCGAATGCCACGGATATTCAGCGCCGTGTACCGGCCTCGGCCTGCGATACTGAGCTCGGCCTCGACGATGTGTCGATCGATCTGAAGCGCATGGTGCATCGTATCCATGCGGGCAATGTCGGCGTCTGCGGCTATCGCAACACCGCACATGACTATACGCACGTCGTTTATCCCGGCAAGCTCAATAACTGTGAAGGCTGCCACCTGGCGGGAACCTACTACCCGGTCGATCCGACTGAAGTCATGGCAACGACGATTGACGCAGCACCTGGCACAAACGGCCTGGACGGCGATCGTTCGTCATTGCTGGACGATGTCGCGATCTCGCCGAACTCGGCCGTGTGCTCCAGCTGCCATACAAGTGACCTGGCGCGGAATCACATGACCCAGAATGGCGGCGACTTTGCGGCCGGCAAAGACGAGACCGGCGCGATGATTTCGTCCGGTACCGAAACCTGCCAGCTGTGCCACGGCCCGGGTGCCTCAGTTGACGTCGGCGTCATGCACGGTGTCGGCCTGTTCCAGTACAACTAGGCCGGCGTGATGCGGATGACCATGAAAATGAGCGCAAGACACACCGCGGTTGTCGCGATGGCCCTCGTGGCCATCGCCCTTCCCGGACTGGTTTCAGCCCAAGCGGCTGACGATGGAGCTGACGCTCCGTCGTACAGCAAGAAAGGCGCCGACACATGTTTCCAGTGCCACGACGATCAGGTGGTTCTGGCAGTCTTTCGCACCAAGCACGCGGTACCGGAGGATCCTGATTCTCCCTTTGGTCACGGCCAGTTACAGTGCGAAGCCTGCCACGGACCGGGCGGCGATCACGCCGGCCGGGTGAGGCGCGGGCAGGAGCGTCCGCCAATCCCGGCTTTCGGCTCGAAGTCGTTAAGCTCCGTCGCGGACCAGAATGCGAACTGCATGAACTGCCACCTCGGCGACACGGGCTTCGCCTGGCATGGCAGCGCACACGATGACGACACAGTGGCCTGCACGAGCTGCCACAGCATGCATACCGAACGCGACCCTGTGCTCGCGACGGCGACGCAGGCCGATGTCTGTTTCGATTGCCATCAGCAGCAGCGCACCGAGTCCATGAAGCCGTACGCGCATGCTATTCGACAGGGCCAGATGGATTGCACGAGCTGCCACAGCCCGCACGGCGACACGCCGGAAAGACTGCTGGCCGGCACGACCGTTAACGGCACCTGTTACGACTGCCACGCGGAAACACGCGGACCTTACCTGTGGGAACACGCGCCGGTCACCGAGGATTGTGGAAACTGCCACAACCCCCACGGTTCGAACTACCCGGGAATGCTGACCATGCGTGCGCCCATGCTGTGCCAGAGTTGCCATTCCCAGGACGGTCATCCGAGCCTGCCACAAGACGAGCGCGGGCTGCCAGCCAACACCGCGTCGTCATTGCTGCTGGGCCAGTCGTGCATGAATTGCCACGACCAGGTACACGGGTCGAACCATCCGTCCGGCTCTAAGCTGATGCGCTAGGAGCACAGAGCGATGCTAAGACAGACAAGAACAACACTAGGTACCCTGGCCACCACGCTGTCATTACTTGGGCCGGGCGCAGCGCTCGCCCAGGTCGACACCAGTGACTGGCTGTGCGAGTCCTGCCCATTCGACAAGGGCTATCGCGCAGAAGTAGAGGCAGGTGCCATCAATGTCAGCGATGACGCCGCCCGTTTCGGGAATTTTACGGGCCTCGATGAGAAAGGTACGTACGCCGACGTCGACGGTTCCGGTCGCTACGCGAACGACGGTTATGTCCTCGACTGGTATATCGAAGACCTCGGCCTCGACTCGCGTGTGATCGAAGTCGATGGTGGCAAACGCGGCGTCTTTGGTTTCAATATAGGCTACAAAGAGCTGCCTTTCCGGCGCTTCGATACGACGAGCACGGTATTCAACCCATCAACGAGCGACACGCTGACGCTGCCCGCAGGATGGGTCCCAGCCGGCGTCACCGGCAACATGACACAATTGACGTCGTCATTGCGCCAGCAGCTTGTTGGTACGGATCGACAGATCATTGATGTCGGCGCCAACTGGATACCAGTCAGTGGCTTTAACGTATTTGCCGATTTCCGCCGCCAGAATCGAGACGGTATCGATATCTCCAGCGCAGGTAGCCTGGGGCAGGCCGCGTTTCTGCCGCGGTGGATCGATTTCGAAACCGACCAGATCGACGCCGGTGTGCAATATGCAAAGGACAACCTCAGCCTCACGTTGGCCTGGTATGGCTCGACCTTCGCAAACAACAACCCGACGCTGACGTGGGAATCGCCATTCTCCGCAACGCCCGGCGCAACCACGCTTAGTTCGGCCCGCGAACCCGATAACGATTTCCAGCAGATTTCCTTCTCCGGCAAATACCGGATGGCTGCCTGGGATACGGTAGTTGCATTCGCGGCGGCCTCGGGAAGCGGTGAGCAGAACCAGAGCCTGCTGCCCTACACAAGCAACCCGAATGTTGTAACGCCGGCATTGCCACGCTCCTCGACCGACGCAAAAGTGGATACAGCGAATTACGCGTTCACGTTGACCGCCCGACCACTGCCCAAGGCCCGCATAAAGTTTGGTTATCGTTACGACGAGCGGGATAACGCAACGCCAATTGCGAGCTGGAATCGAGTCATCGTCGATATCTTCGACTCCGGCGAGCTCGAACAGAACGTGCCTTACAGCTACGACCGCATGCATACGACCATCAGTGGTGAATATGCACTCCTCAAAAACCTGAAGGTCTCGGCCGGCTACGAGCGCAAGGAAATGAACCGCGATTTCCAGGAAGTCGCGGAGCAGACCACGGATCTTGGCTGGGGCCAGGTTCGCTGGAAGCCACTTGCCTGGTTGGACATTCGCGCCAAGGGCGGTGCATCCCAGCGTGGTATCGATCGCTACAATGACACTGTTGCGGTCACGCTCGGCCAGAACCCGCTGATGCGCAAGTACAACCTCGCCTACCGCTACCGCGAGTTCGGCGAAGTTGTCGCCTCTGTGAGCCCACTCGATCTGCCGGTCGCCTTCAGTGTTTCCGCCATGTTCGCCGATGACGACTACAAGGAATCGCTGGTGGGTCTGAACGGTGCCGAAGAGTTTCGCGCGACGGCCGACATCAGCTGGGCGGTATCTGAGACTGCATCAGTCTATCTCGTCTTCGGCCAGGATAAATTCGATGCGCATCAGACCGGCTCCGAACAGTTCGGCTTCTGGGACTGGAGCGCGTTCCATGAGGATGACTTCGACCACACGGGCATCGGCATGTCGTGGCGGCCAAGCGACAGCCAATTCGACGTCTCGCTCGATTACAACCGTGGTACAGGCAAGACGCGTATCGCGCTCGACAGCCTGAGCGGCGGACCGAGCACCCTGCCAACCCTTGAATCAACACTGGACTCTGCAGAGGTCGAAGCGAGCTACGCCTTCTCGGAGCGACTGCAGGGTACGTTTAACCTGCGATATGAGCGCTTCGAACTCAAGGATTGGGCGCTGGTATCACAAACGACGTTGCCGACCGTGCTGACGCTGGGCGCACAGCCGTATGACTATGATGTCTACGCCGTGGGTGTCGGCATCCGTTACCGGTTTGGCGACGAGACGATTTCACTGGCTAAATAACACCACGGTCCGACCATCGCGATGTGCCCGGCGCTCGATGCCGGGCACATTCTTCAGGAACCGCCGAAACGTCTCCCTGTCGGCCCACTCGTTAGTGCGGGCCCTCCACAGCCGGTGCTGTCAACAACAGGGTCAACAAGGCCGTCCGCTCAAGAGTCTTGTCGATCAACAGGTGTTCGTGAACGGCATGAGCGCCGTCGCCGACCGGGCCCAGACCGTCGATGGTGGCCGTGTACAAACTGGTCGTATTACCGTCGGAGCCGCGGCCGGCACGCCCCTGGTGCAAATCGAGACCAAGCTCGTCCCCCGCCTGCTTCGCGCGGTCCCACAATTTCTGGTTACGCGGTGTCGGCTCCATGGATGGTCGACCCATGTATCCGTCGACATGCAGTCGCACATCGCGCGTAGTCGGCTGGAGCGAATGAATGATGTACTCGATCTCATTGCCGGCTGCGACTGTCGGCACCCGCACGTCGACGACGGCTTTGCTGTGCGGCGCGACCACATTGGGCTGAATGCCACCATCGACTGTGCCAACGTTTACCGTGATACCCCGGTCGACATCGTTGAGTGCGAACAGCTTCTGAATGACATGCGACAACTCGAGTATCGCGCTCGCACCCCCTTCCGGATCCAGCCCGGCGTGTGCTGCCTTCCCATATATCGTGATTATGAAACGACCAATACCTTTGCGTGCCGTCTTGATATCACCGCGATCGCCGAGCGCCGGTTCGAGTACGAGTGCGCGGTCGGCGTGCCGGGCCAGCAGGCGTATGTAGCGCGTCGAGCTGCGGCTGCCGATCTCTTCGTCCGCGTTGACGAAGACAATGGGCAAGACCGGCGTCTCCAGCTCCAGGTCGCGGATGGCCATTAACGCGATGACGATCTGCGCCAGGCCGCCTTTCATATCGAAGGAACCGGGTCCATGAACGATATTGCCGTCTACGCGGAATGGCCGTTCCTCGACGGTGCCGATGGGCCAGACGGTGTCGTAGTGCCCAAGCACCAGCTGCGAGGGCTGGCCACGCGTCCGTCTCGCCGGCCTGGCCAGGATATGTCTCGGTTTCTTCGTCCCGCCGGTCTCGCGGGATTCGTAACCGGCATTGGCCAGCGCAAGCCGCAATATACGCCTGACACCATCGTGAGTCTCCGGGTGAGCAGAAGGCGATTCCGCTTCAACCAGGTCCTTGATGAGATTCGTCAATACGTCTTGCTGATCATTGACGTAGTCGAGAACTCTTGCCGCATTTGTCGCGCACATGTCACTGCTACTTTTTCATACTCTCCGGGAATGGAAATGCATTGGACTGATCGATCGTCGCGAATCGCCCTGGTGCGAGGTAGGCGAATAGTGGTGACGCATGGATCGTCTCCTGGTCATCTGTCTCTGAAGACCGCAGGTAGCGCTCGTCGGCGTAGGCAGCGACGATCTCGCCAGTAATAAGGCAGTTCTCGCCAAAGTCGCCTACCGTCTTGTGGTGACGACATTCGAAGTACAGGTAACCATCCTTGATAAACCGCCCGTCGATCAATGTGGCGGGAAACGTATGGAAGAAGTCGATGACCGGCTTCCTGCCCTCCGCACCCCTGGGAGACGCGGCAAGGCCGGACATCAGCACTTGCGATGGCTTCGGATAGCTGACTGTGAATTCCCCGGTGCGTTCGATGTTGCTGCAGGTCTTGTGTCGTGGGGTACACACGAAACCGAAATAATTCTGCCAGCCCATTGGAGTGACCATGTGCTTGGGGGCCAGATCGAGCGCTCCGTCCTCATCGCGCGTACCCACAAGCACGAGCGGCGCAACAGTGAAAAACTGTTCCCAGACCGGAACCGTCGTGTCGAGCTGCACGACGTGGCTGCTTGCTGAAGACGCATTCATGGCATCACCCGCAACGTGCAAATCCCCAGAGTTACGTTAGACCCGGTGCAGGGTGAAACAAATAGGTAGTTGTCCCAGCCGAGCCTCAGACTTCCCGTCACGATCATCAGTATCGCGACCAACAAGCTGGTCTGGCGACTTTTTCCCCGAATTTTCGCGAAAATCGCCCCTTTTCAGTTTCTGGTATAGTGCCCAATTCTCAAGGAGCAAATCACATGACACAGGCCAAGACGGGCGATACTGTCCGTATCCACTACACGGGCACCCTCGACGACGGCACGGAATTCGACAGTTCTGCCGGCCGCGATCCGCTCGAGTTTGCACTCGGGGGCGGACAGGTTATTCCTGGCTTCGATAGCGCTGTGGACGGCATGACCGTTGGCGAAAGCAAGTCCGTTACGATTCCGCCCGAGCACGCCTACGGCGAACGTAGCGATCGACTGATACAACAGGTTCCGATAACCGCGTTGCCCGAAGACATGGCACCGGCGGTCGGCATGCAGCTGCAAAGCCAAAGCCCCGACGGCCAGGTCATGAACCTCGTCGTAACCGATGTCGCTGACGACACCATCACCGTCGATGCGAATCATCCGCTGGCCGGCCAGGCCCTGACGTTCGCGATCGAACTCGTCGAGATCGCCTGAACACACCGCGATGCATGAACTCTCCGTATGTCTGTCCCTGCTCGAGCAGGTGCAGGCAATTGCCGCGGAACGCGGCGCGAGCCAGGTTACTAAAATAGCAATCAAGGTCGGCCCGCTCTCCGGTGTGGAGTCCGGGCTGCTCCGTAACGCCTGGCCAATGGCGTCGGC